>WNGB01012339.1_pt1 | contig 11620 bp, 6 predicted proteins | sample 5400681 | NCBI WGS metagenome assembly WNGB01 (sample SAMN13153367, study PRJNA577476) | soil metagenome | isolation source: 115 cm soil or saprolite under grassland replicate 2 | place: USA:California | collected 2016-06-15 | reverse complement strand
TCGAACGGATGAGCTTCCGCTGCATAGGGAAGCCAACAAGCCACAGTTGGCAGTCGTAGACACCCCCTCAGTTCGAAGATTGAGGGAAACGTTCGAAGATTCATGTAAAAAGTGTTCGAACCTTCGTGTAATGTACCAGAGGATCTGGCGGCACGCGAACAGCAGATGTACGAATTGGACAACGCCAAAGATCAGGTGATGACCGGGTCACCGTATAAAAATGGGAAAACTGTACGTTAACTGAAATCGGATATTATTTCGTGTGTTCTGTGGTTCCTGGTTCATGTTCCGTGCTTCATCGCCCCCAGTCCTAGCTACCAGGCGTACCATCGTGTGCTCAAGCTCGCCCGCACGATCGCCGACTTGGCCGGGGTAGCTGACATCGGGCCGGCACACTTGGCCGAGGCGATCCAGTACCGACCGAGAAGGGTGGAGTAAGATGCGGGCCTGATACGTACCGACCCGTGAGGAGTCGGCCGCTTACTGTGTCGAGGATGCTACGCTCACTGGCTCCGCGGTGTCTGCGGCACACACCTCCAGAGCATACGCGACAGTCTGCTCCACTGTCATTGCTCGGCCCTCGTCCCAGGCTGTGGTGAAGATGACTTCGCCCAATCGGGCGCGTATGGTGGTCACATTGTGCCTATCGGCAATACGATCGCCTGGTCGGAGCATCGCGTTACCAACGGCATGCATGGCGTCGGCGGCACCATACAGGCGTGCTGTGTGGCAGACGTCTGCGGGCGTTGACGCCTTCGCTCCGACCACACTGGCGAGACCGGCCAGGCACTCCGCGATGAAAGGCTGATGGCCGCGGTCTCGATACAGGCACAGGCTCTCGATTAACAGTCCTTTGGCCCGCGCGTCGTTGCCCTGCTGGTGCTCCGCCCCTCCCAGCTCGAGCAGAAGCTCCGCCACAGCTCGAAGGTGCTGTATGTTGCGGGCTGTATCGAGGGCTTGTTCCCACAACGTAACCGCCCGTGCCTGATCACCCTCTGCGTCTGCTACCCGCCCCAGTTGCAGCAACGCATGAGCGATCAGGGTAGTATGTCCTAGTTGCCGAGCAAGAGCCAGGGACTCTTCGACTGCCGACCGTGCCAGTGCCGTGTCGCCCAGGGCAAGTCTCACCCGGCTCGAGTTGAGGAGCGCGTAGGCAAGGAGCACTGGAACCCTCAGCTCCTGTGCATGTGTGCGCGCCGTATCGGCCAGCGTCCACGCTCGGGCCAGATCGCCCTGTTCACGTGCAATGTTGCTCAGGAGCCACAAACACCAACCGACGCCGGGCATGTCGTCTGCCGCCCGGTAGCCTCGCAGGCTCTCCTCGGCAAGCTGAGCTGCGCGCACATATGCTCCCTGCGTCCAGGCTAGATGCGCAAGGAACCACTGCGACCGGGCCACAGCGCGTGGTTCCTCCAGGTTCTGGAATAGCGCCGTACTCTCCTCCAAGAATGCCCGAGCCAATACCAGTGCCCCTCCGGTCTCAGCCAGCATTCCAGTTGCACGAAGCGCCTTCGCTCGTGCCCGCAGCCTCACCTGATTAACAACCCTCTGCGGCGGGCTAGCGACCTCGGCTGCGTCCTGCGCCAGTAGCCCCTCGAGCCAGCTGCGCCCCTCACGGATATTGCGGTAAAGCCAGTAATCCTCCAGTGCACCAGCCATTCGTAGCCCTAACTCGCAGTCGCCCATACTGGCCGAGCTCCAGGATAAGGCCGCGCGGAAGTTGTGGTGATCGGCCGCTAGTCGGTCGAGCCATGAAACTACTTGTGTATGTGCCCATAGCTCCGGCTCAGCAGTTTCCGCCAAGGCCAGAAAGTAGGCCGCGTGGCGCTGGCGGATGTCAACTGCTTCCCCAACCTGCTCCAACTTCTCGCTCGCATACTGTCGTATCAGCTCGTGCATGTCGTAGCGCGCTGTGCCGTCCCAGCGCAGCAATGATTTGTCCACCAGTGCCGCTAGCAGCTGCGAGGATGCCTGTGCGACCTGAGCCGCGGCATCCTCCTCAAACCCGCCGCGAAACGCCGACAGCCGCGGGAACACCTGGCGCTCTTCTTCCGAGAGCAAGCGCCAGGAGTGTTCGAACGTCGCCCGTATGCTGCGGTGCCGCTCTGGAACCGCCCGCAGCTCAATCGCTAGCGCCGAGAGGCTGCTCTCGATCGCGGCGGCGATGGCCGTGCAGGAACGCGTGCGCAGCGCCGCGGCGGCTAGCTCGATCGCCAGCGGCAGCCCCTCGACCAGCTGGCAAATTCGCGCCACCGCGGGCGCCTCGCTGTCGAGCGCGAACTGCCGCCGCACCTGGACGGCGCGCTGCACAAACAGCTGCACTGCACTGTAGCCTTTGACGTTGTCGGCCGGCTCGCCAATTGGGTAGCTGAGTCCCGCTACTTCAAACAGCCACTCGCCGTGTAGCGCCAGGCGCTCGCGCGATGTGACGAGGAGCGTGGTGCCAGGGGCGTGCTGAAGGATGTCCCTCAATAACGCAGCCCCACCTTCGTTCTCGCTCAGGTCAGGCGCAAGCAACTGTTCAAAGTTGTCCAGCACCAGCAGCAGCTCTGTCGAACGCAGGTAATCCAGCAGTTGCGCGCGCGGCTCGCGCTGGCCCTGAAGTGGGATATCGAGCGCCGAGAGAATCGCCGGCACCAGGAACGCGGCAGAACTGATCGCCTGGAGCGGAACAAACGCCGCCCCATCAGCAAACGTCTCGGCCTGTTCGGTCGCCGCCGCCAGCGCCACACGCGTCTTCCCAATCCCACCAGGGCCGACCAGCGTGATCAGCCGGCAGGCCGGGCTCTCCAGCAGCGCGCCTAGTTCTGCGAGCTCAGCCTCCCGCCCGATCAGCGGCGTTGGTGGGACGGGGAACCTGCTATAGTCCGTTTGTTCAGTTCTCGGTTCTTGGCTCTCGATTCTCAGCGCTCCGTCGCGAATGCGCTCATACAGCGCGGTGGTCTGGGTTTCCGGCTCGATGCCCAAGTCGCATGCCAGGATGCGGCGGCAAGTCTCGTACTGCGCTAGGGCTGCGCTGCGCTGATGGCCGCGCGCGAGCAGCCGCATCAACTGGCGATGGGCCTCCTCGCGCCAGGGCTCCAGCTCGATCTGGCGCCGGGCGACGTGGCGGGCACGTTCGTCGTCGCCGCGCCGCTCGTGGTAGTCGGCCAGACGGGCTAGTATGTCGAGCACCTGCTGGTGTAGCCGCTCGCGCTGCCGCAGCTGCCACTCCTCGAACGGCGCGCTGTCGCCCGGCGCGAACCCAGCTAGGAAATCGCCGCGGTACAGAGTGATCGCCTGTTCCATGCGCGCGGCGCAGCTGCGGCAGCGCTCCAGGTGGCGATGGGCGTGGGACTCACAGGCCACCAGCAGAGCGGTGAAGGTTGAAACATCCAGGTGGTCGTCGCTGCCTGGGTTGAACTGGATGGTGTCGCGGGTGATTAGCATGAACGGCGGCGTGGCACTGGTATCGCCGATCGCTGTGCGTAGGTTGGCCAGCGCCTGGCGCAGATTATGCCGTGCCGCTTCGTCTGGCATATCGGGCCACAGCAGCGTGGCCAGTGCGTCGCGCTGGTGCGGGCGGTCGGCTTCGACCGCCAGATAGACCAGCAGGGCGCGCGCTTTGTTATAGGTAAAGCCGCCGACCGGCTGCCCACCAAGCCTGATCTGCATTGGCCCGAGCAGTGCAAGCGATAGTCGCGTCATAGCCCACCACTTCCACACAACCCCGCTGCGATATCACGGGGATCGGGCGAACCCGGTGTTGTCCATTATATCGCTCAGCGTGATGAGAAACAACAAGCACAGGCGCGCTCTGTGACGTTTCTCTGACGATCGCCTGCTATGCTGGCACTCAAGTTCCCTTGCAGCGCCTTATCGAGAACAGCTCTCGTCGATCGGCTTTCGGCAGGGGTCTAGAGGTAAGAACGATGACCGAACCGCGGCGGTATCGTGCCTACCTGCTGCGTCTATGGCAGGCCGAAGGCGAGGACGGGCACCCGGTCTGGCGGGCGGCCCTGGAGGATGCGCGCACCGGCGAGCGGCACGGGTTCGCCGATCTGGTGCGGCTGTGCGCGTTTCTCGAAGAGCAAACCGCTGCCTGGGCCGAGGGCGCCGCGCCTCCCCCGGGGCGGGATGCAGGCGATCGCCCGCCAGAGACCTGATGCGCTCGATCGAGTGCTGAAGTGGTTCTGACGCGTAGCAACCCATATGCAGAAAAGGAGTTCACCCCATGCTGATCCGCAAGCGACATCCCGGTTGGGCCGCGCTGAGCGTGCTGCTCATGCTCTGCCTCTCGACCAGCCTGGCGTTCGGCCAGCCCCAACCGCCCGGCCCGACCTTCACCCATCAGTTCCGCACCCCTGGCCTGCCGCAGCCGGTGCGGTTCCAGCTGGTCCACAGCCTGCTACATTTCGATCCCGGCGCGGCCACGCCGTTCCATCAGCACCCTGGGCAGGTGGTGGTCACCATGCTGGAGGGCGAGAACACCTTCATTCGGAACGGCGTCGAGCAGGTCTACAAGGCCGGCGACAGCTTTACAGAGGTGCCGGGCGAGATTCTTCAGGCTCGCAACGCCGGCACAACGCGCATGAGCGTGATGGCAACCTATTTGCAGCCCTGGGAGGCGCCGCTCTCGCGCCCAGAGCCACAAGATAAGACGCCTTTGCCGCGCCCGTTCACCAGCTATCAGTTCAAGACCGATGTCGATCCCATGACCGCGCCGTTCGATGTGGTGCAGGCGATCCTGGAGTTCGCGCCGGGCGCGGCCACGCCCTACCACACACACCCAGGCATTGTGATGGTGACGGTGGTAGCAGGCGAGATAACCTTCAATCTGGAGGGAGGCGATAAGGTCTACAAAGCGGGCGAGAGCTTCGTGGAAGTGCCCAATCAGGTCGGCCAGGCGCGCAACGCCGGCACGGTGCCCGCTCGGGTGATGGCCAGCTACCTGCTCCCGCAAGGTGCGCCGCTGTCGACCCCGCACGCAGGACCGATGGCGCCGGCCGCGCTGCCGAAGACTGGCGAGGCCGATCCGCGCGCTCCGAGCGGCTGGCTGTTGCTCGTCGCCGTGATCGGGCTGATCGTCGGCGGATGGTCGCTATGGCGCTGGCGTCGCCGGCAAGGATAAAGATGATCGCGCGCTACCAGGCGATCGAGTCGCCTGGTAGCGTTGACCTATCGCGTTCCAGACGCTTGTGTTGCCAAAGGCGGTGTCCGTCATCATGACGAGGGAGGGTTCCACCAATGCGACGAGTCGCGCCGCTGCACATCGTCGGTAGTCTGCTGATTCTGTGTGCTGGTGGGCTGTGGCTTGTATCCTGTTCACCGACCCGAGCTTTGCTTCCTCCCAGCGCGACCGAGGCCACGTAGTCGACAGCGGTTGGTGGGAGCGGTGAAACGGAGCTGACAAGCTGTAAACACACATTCTCGAACCCCTGTCAGTCCCAGTACTCTTTCAGCCCTACAAGAATTCGGACCGGAAATCTCGTAGCAGAATCATGGTTTCGTGACGAGTTGACGGCCTCCCCGATTGCCGCTACAATCCGCTTCCGCAGCAGCATCACATCCGCGGATCGCCCGCAGACGAAACACCGCTCATTTCAGCGCCAAAAACTCGTACCAGAAATAGTAGACGGAGGGAGATTGCTGTGGCTACCCCACTCCCTGCACTCATGGACGCCTATCTCCAGGCGATGGCCACCAAAGCCACTGGTACGCGCGATGCCTACCGCCGCATTCTGCGCGACCTCAGCACCTGGCTCGCCGCCAAACCTGGCGACGCGGCTGGATTTGCGCCAGACCAACTCACGCAGACCGCCGTCACCATCTATCTGGAGCAGTTGCAAGCCGCCGGCTATAGTCGCAGCCATTGCGCCCGCGTCAAGGCCGTCATCAGCGGCTTTGCCCGCTTCCTGATCGAGGAGCACGGCACCTTGCGGCGCAACCCGACCCGCGGCGTCACTTTGCCGCCGGCGGCCGCCCTGGCGCCGCGCGAGCTTTCCACCGATCAGCGATTCGTGCTGCGCAGCCTGGTCGAGCGGGAAGGCACAGTACGCGGTGCGGCGATCTTCGCCCTGGGCTATTGGGCCGGCTGTCGGGTCAGCGATGTGGCCCATCTGGAAACCGCGCACCTCCACGTCACACCCAAACTGGGCTGGATGACCGTGGGGCATAAAGGCGGCAAACAGCGCACCGTCGATCTCCATAACCAGGCCCGGCGAGCGCTCTACGACTACATCCACGCCAGCGAGCTGGCGAGCGAGCGCCGCTATGTCTTCCCCTCGCAGCGCAGCGAGCGGCTGACCGAGGCCGGCATCCATCACTGGTTTCGCACCCTCAAAGCCCTGGCCACCACCGCCGAGTGGGAGCTGATCGCGCAAGTGACCTTTCACGACTTGCGGCACGATTTTGCCCATCGGGCACGCGCTGCCGGCTGGAGTCTCGAAGAGGTCGCCTACTACCTGGGCCATCTCTCCAAGACCGGCACGCCCGCCATCCAGACCACTGTCCGCTATACCCAGGTCAGCCGCGACCAGGTCGGCCCAAAACTGCGCCAGATACCGGGCTGAGCCACACACCCAGGAGGATGCGCGATGCCGACCCGCGAAGTGCTCTCCCCGGCCCAACGGGCCTCCTTGCTGACCATCCCCGCGGATTTCTCCGAGCGCGAGCTGGCGCGCTACTACACTCTGACCGAGGAGGATCTGGCGATCATTCAGCGCCGCCGCCGGCCTGAAAATAAGCTCGGTTTCGCGGTCCAGCTCGGGCATCTGCGCTTCCCCAGCTGGCCGTGGGACCCGGCGGTCCCGCTCCCTGCCACGATCGTCGCCTACATTGCTCGCCAGCTCGACCTCGATCCGGCCCACCTGCAAGCCTACGCGATGCGCGATCCGACCCGCCGCGAACACCTGTCCGAGATCCAGCGTGTCTTCGGCTTTCGCCCGTTCACCCTGGGGCGGTATCGCGACCTCGCTCGCTGGCTATTGCCCACCGCGCTGGCCACCGATGTCGGCGCGGTGCTGGTCGGTGCGCTGATCGACGAACTGCGGCTGCGCCAGATTATCATCCCGGCGCTGTCCACGCTGGAGGGGCTGGTGTGGGAAACACGCCGCCGCGCCCGGCGCCAGGTCTACAGTCGCCTAACCGCCAATCTCTCGCTGGAGCAGCAGGCGCAGTTGGAAGAGTTGCTCGATGTGGTGCCCGAGATCCGCCAGACGCGCCTGGTCTGGCTGCGGCAGCCGCCAGGGGTATCAAAACCGGCAACTGTGCTCAAGCTGATCGAGCGCATCCGGTTCATTCGCGCGCTTGGGCTCGATCCGACCGTCACCCGTCAGATCCACCAGAACCGCCTCTTGCAACTGGCTCGCGAAGGCGCGCGTTCCACACCCCAACGTCTCGAAAACCTCGATGTTGGGCGCCGGCTGGCGATCCTGGTGGCCTTTCTCGTGGAGACCGCCGCCACGCTCACGGACTACACGCTGGAGATGCACGACCGCATCATGACGCAGTTCCTGGGCCAATGCAAGCAGAGTTACGCCACCGAAACCGAGAATCACGGACCCGCGTTGCGGGCGACGGCTCGGCGCTACGCTGCGGTTGGCAAGGCGCTGATTACCGCACGAGATGCGGATCAGGACCCCTTCAGCGCGCTGCAAAGCGTGATGCCCTGGGAGCGCTTTGTCGCCAGCGTCACCGAGGCCGAAACGCTCCTCCAGCCCAAGACCGGCGATTATCTCGACGGCCTCAGCGCCTACTACCCGCAGCTGCGCAAGTACGCTCCACTCCTGCTCGACACCTTCACCTTCGCCGGCGCCCCGTCCAGTACCTCGCTGCTCAAGGCGGTGCAGATCCTCCAGGAAATCAACGCCGGCGTGCGCAAGAAGATCCCCGGCACTGCGCCGCGCTCGTTTGTGATGCCGCGCTGGGCCGATCATGTCCTCACTCCGACTGGCATCGATCGCCAGTACTACGAGTTCGCAGTGCTGCACGAACTGCGCAACCACCTGCGCGCCGGCGATGTCTGGGTGCGTGGCAGTCGCCAATTTCGCGAATTTGACGACTATCTCATACCAGGGGTTTCAACAGTAACGGAACAGAAAGTAGCGCTAAGGAAATTCATCACAAGTCGGTGGTGAACGACAGCGGTTCATGATTGGTTCCTTCTGCTACGCTGGCATCTCGTCGGTTGGGACCTCCTCGCTGGCTGACGTGTCCTGCGTCAGTGGGCGAAAGGCACCACGTGTGATCAGCTCTGGGACGGCAAAGCTGTACCGACCCACCAGATTGAAATGGCTGGAGTTCAACGGCCAGAGCCGGGCGAGGTCCTCATCGGCGATGGTCATGCCGCTTGCGCGCAGATAGCCGCGCGCGTGGTCCATATACCACGTGTTCCATAGCACTAATACATTGAGCACCAGGCCCAAGGCATTGAGCTGATCTTCTTGCCCCTCCCGATAGCGCTGCCGGAGTTCGCCGCGCCGTCCGTAGAAGACTTCGCGCGCTAAGCGGTGCCGTTCCTCGCCACGATTGAGCTGGGTTAGCACGCGCCGCCGATAGGCTGCATCATCCAAATAGGCCAGCAGGAAGAGCGATTTTGCGATACGCCCAACCTCCCCGATCGCACGGGCCAGGGTAGAGGCGTGTTGGCCCGCCAGCAATGCCCGAGTAAAGGTCGAGGCCCGCACGGTTTTCAGCTTGAGCGAGCCGGCTACCCGCAGCAAGTCGTCCCAATGCGTTTCAATCAGCCGAGTGGCCACGACATTTTTCGAGACCCCATTCAAGACGCCGTAGTCAGCCGTGCGGTCGATGCGCCAGAGCCTACTTCCACCGGCATCGGCCAGCCGCGGGCTGAATTGGTAGCCCAACAGCCAAAACAGTCCGAAGATAATGTCCGAGTAGCCTGCGGTATCCGTGATCAGCTCAGTGGGAGTGAGGCTGGTTTGATTCTCCAGCAAGCCATCGAGGATGTAGGGCGAGTCGCGCAGGGTGCCAGGGACCACGATCCCATAAAAGCCCGTAAACTGGTCCGAGGTGAAGTTCAGGTAGGTGGCGCCGTTCTCGACGCCGTAGTAGGTCAGGCTGGGTCCGATGTTCACTGCACGGATCGGCACGACAAAGCGCAGCCCATCCGCTGATGCGACCGCTCCCCCTCCCCAGATTTGGGCCAGCGGGATGTGGGTCTGTGCGTCGACCAAGCGCGCATTCGCGCGGCTGATCGTCTCGGCACGGAGACACGTCTGCTGGACCCACTCTAACCGCCGGCGGGTCAAGGCTGGGATATCCGCTCGCACGAGCGGGTCCAGGCCGATATTGCAGGCAGAGGCCAGGAGCACTGCGCAGATGCTGATGGGCAGGTCGGCCATCCGCGGGTTACTGCTGCCCAGCGGAGTAAACTCATCGGCAAATCCCGTGCGGTAGTGGATCTCGAGTAAGGCCTCGGCCAGATCCACCCGTGGCATCAGCGCGTCAAACCGATTGCGCAGCTGGGTCAGGCGGGGTGGCTCCTCCAATTTGTCGAGGCGATCCACCCGCAACCGTTCTTTCTTCTGCTCAGTCTCGATCCGCACGGCGGTATTGTTGGGGAGATTAGCGGCCACGCGGCGGAAGGCACTATCGAGATCCTGGCGCAAGCGGGAGAGCGCGGTTGTGGCAACCGGCTGGTGGTTGAGGATGCGGCAGACTTGGGGGCGCCGATCCTCCCATTCAGCACCCTGGAGGAGGCGCGTGCGGAGGTCGCCCCAGCGATCACTGGGCGTGACGAAGATATCGTGGCGGCGGAGCTTGATCTGGAGCTGTTCCAGCATGCAAAGCGTATAGGCACCTCGATCCACCTCGCGACGCGGCAGGAGGACGAATTTCTTCCAGGGCCGCGGAACAGCATCCCGTGGCGCCTGCCGCATGTCGGGGTCACGACCCCCTTCAATCCGCCGTAAGAAGGCCACAGCATCTAGAATAGCCTCTCCGGCTGGCGTGCTCTCAAAGGCGAGGACGCGCAAGAGGGTCGGTAGAAACCGCCGCACCGTGGTATAGCGCTCGATCAGCTCAGGCTGAGTCGTGGTTTGCGGCGGCCGGGCCAGGCGCTCGACCTGCGTGATAGCATCGGTGATCTTTTGGGGCGAGGTCTCGGCGTAGATCGCGGATCGCACCGTTGCATCGTCATAGGTTGCGTCGATCAGGCGGCGACAGACAGCACTGAGTTGCAGCGCGGCGGCATCGAGATCTGTGAGGGTGCGCAAGCGCTTGTGCTGGCCGACGATCAGGGCTTTGCGGATGAGTTCCGAGATCAGGGCATCGAGCATATCGCAGGCATCGTCGTGGGCAATCGTTTCCATCGCCCGCGCGAACGCGAACAGCGTCGCGAGACGGCGGTCGGGTGGCATGCGCGTGATCGTGGAGGCGCTGCTCAGCACCGCATAGCGCGCCAGGGCATCGAGACGCGCTGGTGGGATGGCCGAGACATCCACCGCGCGCATACCCAGGGCGCGGATCAGCTCGACCCGTTTGAGCGCGCGGATCATGCTGACTGAGGATGTGCCTACCGCCCCACGGCGCAATTGCTCTAACACCGTCATCCGGGTCCGCTCTGGGATGGTGAGCAAGGTCGCAAGCGTTGCTTGTTGATCGGGAGCCAGGATACGCCCAACCACGCGCCAGAGCCGCGCCGCCACTCGATCGCGGACACGCGCAATTAGGCGCGCCAGTACACTGACTCCTGGGAGGAGGATGTTTCGTTCAATCAGCCGGGCAGTGGTCAAGTCGAAGAGGACGCTGGGGCGTTCATCACTCAACCACGTACGCGCGTAGAGCCAGCGGATGAGCCGGAAGTACTCCGGCGGATCAGTAAAGTCGCGATAGCCATACACCTGCTGGATTTCACGGGCATGGCTATAGGGCGTGGCTTCCCGTTCCCGATAGCGCGTGAGCACGCTGATATCGGCGATCGCCAACTGCTGGGCCAGATGGCGCACGACGATCGTGGGGACGTCGGTTGGGTCGGTGAGAAAGGTGCCGAGAAACCGCAGGGTGCCCAACTGGACGGCAAACCCCAACCGCTGATGGCGCCCGCGCCGGCGCTTAATCAGCGCCAGGTCGGTGTCATCAAGGTAGAAGTAGCGGGCCAATTGGGCAGGGGTGGGGTCGCTGGTGTAGCGACCATAGCGGGCGGCCTGGTCATCACTGAGAAACTCGACGGGCATGGGTGCCTCCTGCGCTGCGCCAGGGCTGGGGCCGTCCACCCCCAACGGGCGCACGTGGCCCCACCCACCGCATTGGTCTGATGCGGCGGCGCGGTCACGTCGTATTATCACCGCGTTGACGGGCAGTCCCAGGATCTCGGATGCCTCCGGGCCGACTGGAGTGTCAACCGTTTGCACGATTCGCAAAAGGCTTTACGCCTGGGGATGGGGTGTAATCGGCTCGATCTGTCAAGCAAATCGCCCGAAAGGTCGGTTCTGAAGGGGTCTCAAGGGGTGTTTTGGCCCGCCAAAACAACATTATATGGCCCTATGTTGTATTCCTCACTTTACACATGTGGATGTACGCATGATTGTCCAGCTGTATGTTTCGCACTCCGGCCTAGCTGCGTGTCACAAGCGAATCAGTACATGACTCGTGACACCAATCCCATCACAATGTGACA
>WNGB01025405.1_pt1 | contig 11622 bp, 20 predicted proteins | sample 5400681 | NCBI WGS metagenome assembly WNGB01 (sample SAMN13153367, study PRJNA577476) | soil metagenome | isolation source: 115 cm soil or saprolite under grassland replicate 2 | place: USA:California | collected 2016-06-15 | reverse complement strand
AGCGCCTTACCGGAGTGTACGGCCACAGTCGGCAACAGGGTCGAAAATTTGCTGCGCGGCTAGCCGCCAACCTACGATCTCCCGCAGCGGACTCGGTCAGAGAAATTCGCCGCAAGGATGCCTTCTAGCGCTCTACAAGCCTTCTGGCGCAACGCTGGGGGCTTAGGCGTATAGATCCGGTCGCTGAATGCCAACATTGTGTGACCACTCGGGTGAACTCGTCCTGCTACGGCGGTCTTACCTGACAGTCGTTGACGCGAAGACCGCACTGCGCGTGGTCGGCTGGGCTCGCCGCCTGCGGCCGGCGTGACCGAGCGTCGTGCAACAGGTTCTTTTCACCCCTAGGGCACGGGTGGTTGATCCAAATCATAGTCGCTCTCCAAATGCTCCAGGCACGGATAGAGAACATACCGCGATTTATTCCAGGCGCGAGAGCGGCGCCAATGTGCCACTAAGTGCAATTGCGGATTGTGCTAGTTGCCCACAGCCTCGGTTCGTTCGGCGGCATCCAAAAAAAATCCTGGCGTGTTCTCTTGACTAATGCCAAGCCGCTGGACCGCGCATTGTTGGTTGATTCGACGCACCGGTACGCTTCCACCACCTCACCGTGCCAATGTCCGGATGGCAAAAACCCACGGCCGGTAGCTAATTCCCGCCAAACTGGCCTGCGGGATCCAAAAGATGAACGGGTTGGCGTCGCGATAAGCAGAGCTCCTCGGCGGTCGAGGAGTTGTATTGGATAATCGTCCGAAACTTCAGGTTGTCGCACGAGCCAGGAAGGCGATCTGCGCCATTTTCTTGCGCACCTCGTCCCTCCGCTGTTGTTCGTAGGCCTTCTTACAAGAAGACGTGCAGAAGCGCAGGGTGAACGTCCGATGCACAATCATTCCTAGCTTGCCGCCACACTGAGCGCATCGCTTCATGAGTGCCTCCGCGGCTGTCGACGCGACCACGGTACGTAACATGAGTCGTGCCGGTTGGCCGGGCTCCCTGTTTACAAAGCCTACGCGGCCCGACGGCTGTGTTCGCGGCGCCACATTCGCCCGAGAGCAGAGTGCCGCAGTTAAAGCAGCGCTGGCACTCGGCTGCGCCGCCATTCACGGGATGGAGCTGCTGCATGCCATAACAACCTGCCTAAGGCTGCGCAGTACCCTGGTCCCCGGCCTACGGGGCGACATCACGCATGGCTACTCGGGCGGGCGTCCTCGCAGCCGATGAAGACGAGATCGTTGTCGAAGCTCAGCCCCTTATGCGTACGCAAAAGTTCCTTGGCCTGATGCTGTGAATAACAGAAAAGTTCCAACTTGAAGCATGAAATGAAAAGTGGGAGCTTGTGATGCACGCAGTATGCCATAGGCCACGGCAAGCTAGAGAGCATCGGGGGTAGCGATGGGAGGATATCGCACGCTGCGGAAGCTTCGCCTTCATCTTTGGGTAGGCTTCATCGTCATGCTTTTATTCGCTATTAGCTCGAGAGACTTGGACCCAGCGCTCTGGCAATATACGCGGTACATTCCCGCGATGATCTTCATGCTGGCATTGATCATCGGCTGCGCGGAGCGGTCGCTTCGCAAGCAGCTTGGTCTCTAGCGTCTCACTCTAACCATGTCTTTGTCGCCGTGGGGAAGCGAGTGGCTCCTGTTCTCGGTACAATTCATCACGTTCGCATGCGATCGAATCCGCTAGGTCATGCAATCCGGCTTCGGCCTTCAAAGGATCAAGATTCAGCTTTTGCAAAGCCCAAGTAGCGATCCGCTGGGTTTCCGCGAAGGATTTCATTTTGAAGGCCAGCTCGTTAAAATCACTCAGCGACGCTACCAAGTGCCTCTCCTTTGTCCTTAACAGAAGGGATCGCGAAGGCTCAGCATGGAGGTAGCGTGTCTTTTGATAACGAGCTCTTTCCCTTTTGAACAATGCTACGCGTGCTGTTACTTCCTCACGCAGCAAGAGAAAGCGTTGAATCGGATGCCATACAAAGAGCAATGCGAGGCAGCCAAGCACGAGGAAGGCGCCTGCCAAAATCGCCGCCGATATCGCGGACATGCTCTCCGTCCAGGTCAACGCTTGCGCTTTAGGGGCCGATAATCTCCGAATCGCTCCCTTTGGAAATTATCACACGAAATATGTCGCACACACGATATTCATTGTCTGCTCAAGCCGGTCGTCGTCGTGGCGTCAAACACGCAATCCACGAGGTGAAGCGCTGTTCCATTGCAGGCTGCGCTTGCGGTGGTGTTGGCCAAGCCGCCACCCGTCATCCACCAACCAGCGATGCCCAATCCGCCGGAACGGGACGGCGCGCATTTACCTCCTGCGTGGCCAGACAAAACAGCACCGCTGGTCGCCCGCCCTTGTCCCTCGTCGAGTAGTCCGGCCAGCCGCAATCGCCCCTGGCGTTCAGCGTCGAGTGGGCCGACGTCGCCGCGAGCATCGGCATGCCGCCTGACTCTGCCCTGTCCTATGTGGTGCGGTGGCAATTGCGGTGGCAAAAACCGCCCCCGGCTTTGTCGGCCCCCGGCGCAGGGGCAGTTTCTCGCTCCTCAAGTCCTCGATATCCGCTCGTCTTGAATATCCAAGATTTGCTCGGCGATCTCGTGGCGCTCTTGCAACAGGCGACCGACCTCCGTCTTGTTGAGACGACGATCGAGGATTTGCCACTGCTCGAATGTCTTGTCTTGGTTGAAGGCCTCGTCGTGCTGTTCGATCATTTGCTCGACTTCCTCCTCAAGGCGGCGCATTGTCTGCGGGTTGAGGGCCGTGATGTCGCCGAGCCCAAGAGCCTTGGCGACGTAAGCTTCAATTTCCCTCGTCTTGGCGTTAAGCTGACGCCGCAGTTCCTGTTGCTGATCGCTCATGAATAGGAACTCCTTTCGTCGCTAGATTATAGGAAGGCCCGCCGAAGTGCTATGCTGCCGGCATGGCGGTCCAAGATGTTTCGTGATGCTGACGAAGAGGTTGCGCGACGGACGCTGGCGACGCTGCGGGCTGTTCGACGCAAGGACCGAGAGACGGCGCTTCGCCGGCTCGGCCCGTTGCGGGACGAGACCGCCAATGATGAGATCGACCCCACCGAGCGTTTCTCCGCCTGGATAGCGATCTGCGGGCTCTATGACACGCTGTTGTGGATACCGAAGAACGAGGGGTTGGATGCAAAATGGCAGCAGGCCATCGACAAGACGGCCGGATGGCTCAAGGCAATGAAGTGACCTCTGATTCACCTGTCTGCCGGCGTGAATGAACGCATTGTCGGTCAGTTTAGCGCCGCGGACCCTGGGCCTGCTCATTGAGATGAGCAGCCCGCGTCAGGGACGCACGCAGGCGAATCGAAACTCGCTCACCAGGCTGGTGTCGAGCTTCGGTCCCATATCGAGCAAGATCTGATAGGCGGCTTCGTTTGATAACGGCGGGCGGTAGGGCCGCTTCTCGATCAGCGCGCCGAACACGTCGGAGATCGTAATGACACGGACGAGGTCGGAAATCTCGCTCCCTCGCAGGCCGTGCGGATATCCCGACCCGTCAAGATATTCGTGGTGGTGAAGCACCATGTCTATCATCTCCGGATGCAGTCCCGTCGCTGACGCGAGCGCGTCAGCGCCAAGTTGCGGATGCTGATTCATCAGCGATCTTTCATCCGCATCGAGGGGGCCCGGCTTTTCCAGAATGGCGACCGGAATGCGTGCTTTGCCGATGTCGTGCAGCAATGCGGCGAACGAGAGTCGCTTGCGATCCGTTTGCGACAGGCCAAGCTGCTGACCGAAGGCGACAGCAAGCCCGGTCACGAGAAGGCAATGCTGGTAGGTCTGGCTGTGATGCTTTCGCACCGTGTCCACCCACGACGAAAGACCCTGCGATTCGACTTCGCAGACCACGGTCTCGCTGGCCGACCCGATTGATTGTCGATCGAGCTGCTCGCCGAGGAGTGCCGATGAAAAAATCGTGTGCAAACCATCGTGTGCCGCCACGATGCCCTCAGTGGCCCCGGCCAGAAGGCCGGAGGGAGCTGCGGACAAAGTGGTGAAGTCGCTCCATAGCGCTCGCAGCAGCAGCTTGGCGTCGGCGGGACGATGCAGGATGTCGGTCGCGCCGATTGCCTGGGCACGGACCGTTTCAATCCGCGAGTTCCGCTCGGTGAGGAAGATCGCCTTGGCGGCCTTCGGCTTGGACTTCATCCATTCCTTGAGTGCGAGGAGATGGTCGGTGTTCTTCAGATCGACGTCGACGACGGTATACGTGTCGGGCTTGGTCTTGGCGATGTGCTGGAGATCAACGAAACGGACGTCAAAGACGCCTGCCAGTTGCCGACGGAGGCCATCAGCATCAGACGGCGAATCGCTGATGACGGACAGTCGTGTCATGATCACAGGACGGGGCGCGGCATCCATGGCGGATGATCCCCGCTAACCGAGCGTATCGGCAAGGCGAGAAGCCGTGATGGATTCGCGCGGGCCTTCCGGCTTCGGCTCTGGGATCATCGCGTCAATCCTTGACGGGCCAACTGGCCAACGACGTCCAATTCTGCTTCTTCAACGAAAGCCGCCCGATCCTGCCCGGTGCTGGAGGTCGTGTTAGCGGTGCTTCGTGGAGTAAATTTAGCAACAAATCATGCACAAGAGATTACCGCGCCGGTTGCGGCCGGCGAGGGCGTGTAATCGTTGGCAGGCGCTGGCCAATGTCGGGCTTTGAGGCAGCGCGGGGCACTGTCAGCCCAGCGCCCTTGATGCATAATCAGCCCCGTGTGCACGGCAGTACCAACCATGCTTGATTACCTTTTTGGACGTTCCTTCTTTTGTAACCGTGATGACCTCGATACCCACCGGCACCGTTGTCTGGCAGTTTTGGCAACGGACATGTTCAGAGAAGTAGACCTCTTCGGTGACGTTGCGATGTTTAATCGCAATTTTCCCTATAAGCTGACGCATCGCCTCAGGTCCGCTACAACGCAAAAAGGAGACCGCTTGCGACCGCAAGCGGTCTCGGTCCTGGCTTGCGAGAATGCTATTTCAGGGCGGTTACAACCGACGTGAACGTATTGTTCAAGTTCGTGCCCACCGTGCCGACCACCGTGATGATGGCAACAGAAATGCCGGCGGCAATCAGGCCGTATTCGATGGCGGTCGCGCCATCCTCATTCTTGATGAATCTTCCAATCAGCGACGTCATGGTGATGTGCCCTTTCCAGTTTCCTTCACGCGGCCGATCTACAGGTTGGCACCGTAATTTTTGTTAATTACATCAATAAAATTAAGGCGGCCCCCTGAAATGAGCGGAGTGGCAGGCGCGCGCGCCTATGCCATTTTCAAAGGCTAATCTTGGATCACCGGAGGGGATCTCGTCTGGCCAGACGTCGAAAGCGAATGGTTGATCGCACAGGTGACAGGCGAACTGAGCGGCAGCTAGCCTATTTAATCTGAAGGGCCACGCGAAAGCCTTGTTAGCCATATTCGGGCTGATGGAGCGTCAGGAGAGCGCCTCGAACCGATAATTGTGAAATTTATTAAGGGGAACAGGATAGTAAGGGCACGGCTCCAAGGCGGGGACGGAATGCACATCGAAAGCCGGCTGTTCAGAGCACGCGCGATTGAGGCGGCTTGACCATCTTGCGAGCCACTCCAGGACCTTTCAATGTCTGCTGTGCACGCCTCCTTGCTGGCCGAAGTTCAAGACACGATTCTGAGCGGCTCGTCGGACAAGCGCGGCGAGATGCTCAGACGCGTTACTGATCTCTTCCTCGATAGAGCAAATCAGCTTTCTGAACAACAAGTCGATGTGTTCGATGAAGTCATTGGTCTGCTGATCAAGAAGATAGAAAGCAAAGTACGCATCGAGCTGAGTGCGCGGCTGGCACTCATCGGAAACGCGCCCACTAACGTGGTGCGCACGCTCGCGCACGATGATGAGATCGCCGTCGCGCGCCCGGTTCTAACCCACTCCGTCCGCCTTGTTCAGGACGATCTCCTCGCGATCGCCAGGACCAAGAGCCAAAAGCACGTTTTGGCAATTTCGGCGAGACCTCGACTAGATGCGATTGTGACGGACGTGTTGTTGGAGCGAGCCGACTTGGAGATCATCGACAATCTTGTCGCGAACCCCGGCGCTCATTTTTCCGATGCTGGACTGCAGAAACTCGTCAAATGTGCCGAGACCGACGCGGCCTTGGCCGAGACCCTTGGACGTCGGGTCGACGTTCCTGCAGCGCTGTTTGAGCAGTTGCTGATCAGAGCGACCGAGGAGGTGCGAGGTCGTCTGCTGTCGATCACGCCACCCGAACGACAAGACGACCTGCTCAACGTCATCGACACGGCTGCTGATGACGTCAGGAACGAGGTGGCAAGACCTCGCGACCTGGCGGAAACGCTCCTCAAGCTCCTACAACTGCAAAAGAACGACGGCCTGAATGAAGCTGCGCTGGTGGGCTTTGCAAAGGCGTATCAATACGAGGAGATGGTGGTTGCGCTGGGGCTGCTGTGTTCTGCATCCCTATCGGTCATTGAGCCACTGATGCGAAGCTCCCGCAACGATGGTGTTCTCATTCCTTGCAGAGCGGCCAATCTGAACTGGTCGACGGTGCAGTCGATCCTCCAGAACAGATTGCGCAACCATTCAATGTCCAGTTCGGACCTTGCGCGCGCTAAGCTGGATTTCATCAGGCTATCGCAAGCCACCGCGCAAAGGCTGTTGCGGTTTTGGCAGGTGCGGGCGACCGTCGCAGAGCAGGAGCGCATGGCCGAAAAGCGCGCGCGTACCCGCCGCTTAACCCTAGAACCCGGCATCATCGAAATTGCAGATAACGGTACGACGATGGATTGTGTCATTCTTGATATTGGGACCGGGGTTCTGGTGCCCGACGCAAGCACACTTTCGCCAGCCGTTCGCTTGACGATACCCTCTACCGGCGTTACCTATCCTTGTAAGATCGCTTGGCAGAAATCAAACCGCATTGGCCTGTCGTTCGCGGCGCCAGCGACGTCGGTTTCAGGTGCTCCAGCGTCCCTCTCCCTTTCGGTCACGCGGCACTAATACGCCAGCGCATAGGTCTGCTCACGCCGCTGCTCCGCGTACCAGCCAATAGTCGACTATGCCATTAGGCTATCCCTCTAGCTCGCATTCCTGGCGCGGCGTCGCCGGGCAAGTACCATTAAACCGGCGAGTGCAAACGAGCGCCGGCAGGCCGTCCCTTAGAGCCAGCCATCGCGCAACGTAGCCGCGCAGCAAGCTTTTGAACCATCACGGCATCCCCCGCCGTTTGAGCGGGGGAAGTCTTGGGAGGAACGCGGGGCGGGGGATCGGGGGCTATGATGCCGCCCGCGCTCTGTTATTGTGCTGGGCCTCTACTAGAGTTGAAGATCAGCGAGCCCAGAACGAGCGAAACACATGATTACGAACGCAGATAAAGAGCTTGCGCAGCGGGCCTTGGCGACATTGCGATCGGCAGTTAATTCCGAGCCCTCCATCGCCGTTAGCGTTATTCGGCCACTCAGAATGCCGGTTGGTATTAGCACCCTCGATGATCCCCCTGATCGCTGAAGCATGGCTTGCCATCTGTCGCCTGCACGACGCTCTGGAGAAGAACCCAGCCAGTGAGATCGTCGTCACCTATTGGAAAGATGCCATCGCTCAGACTGAAAAGTGGATTGCGGCGCTGAAAGACTCCGAGGCGCTGCTGCGGTAACCGAGCGCACGCAGCATCAAACCTCTTGCATGCGATGCGCTCTGAGCCATGTGTCGATCATAGTTTTGGCCAGCTCTTCTGCCCTTGATCGTGGCCCGCTGATGAGTCTTGCAGGCAGGTCCATGCCCGGCGGATGGATGGCAACGTACCATTGCTCGCGTTCCACCCGCCGTTTTCGGATGGTGTATCGTATGCATTTGTAGTCCATGGGCTAATCTTTGCCGCCGCGATGTGGCGTCGAGCCTCCGCCAAAATCAAAAGAGCCCCGGCCGGTTTGTCCGAACAAACCGGGGCTCCTTTGTACGCAGACGAAAGGTTCACGCTGGCAGCGTAACGCAATATAGTTGCCAAATTCTAAAAAGTCACTCGCTCACATCGAATACGCATCGACGCCGGTTGCGCTGATGGGCCTAGTCGCCCTTGATGGTCCGCCTGGTCACCGTCTTGCAGCGATCGCAGACGTAGGTCAGGTCAATCAAGCCGTCCGTAAACATGAGACGCTCGCTCTTGACGAGCTTCATCCTGATTTTGCAGCCCGGACATATGACAACTGGCGGCTTCCTAGGTATCTGTGGCCGCTGCTGTTGCTGTTTTAGCCGACGCACGTCCCCCACCCACTTCGCCCACGCCGATTACAGCCTATCGCGAAATCGTGCCCCTACTCAATCAAAACATCGCAGACTGCTCTCGGCGAAGGTATCCTGGGGGATCACAGCCCCCTCGCCGCTTAGTCCTTCTTGAGTCCGTCTTGCCAACATTTTTCGAAACGAACCTTGCTGGCCCTGGCAAAAAATTCCCCGCCGTTGAGGGGGGAAGTCTTGGGAGGAGCGCGAGGCCGCAGGATCCGGGGGGACGATGCCTGCCTGCGCGCTCTTGTTAGTCGCGGCAGGCAGCGTTTCGGTTCTCGTTCGCACAACAAAATCCTGCAGCAACAGGTGCGGCTCCGCTCGACCCCCAGACCTCCAGGCGGGGCATTTTTCTTTGACCTTCGGTCCTTCTGCCGCAGAAGAGGGCCCGAGCAATGCTGCCCGAGCCCTCCCCACCCCCTCGAACCCCCGAAACAGGATCGAGTCGAGACCGCACTAACTATTATGGCCGGAGGTAAAAGAGGCGTTTCAGGCCTCGCGGTCTATGGCCGTTTGAATCTTCCCTCCAGGCGGGTTGTGCTATTTCGCGCCCGTCAGTCGGTGCGGCTGAGGGAGCGGAGTCAGCGGTGCCTGATGTTGATTGTTCGACTTCGGTCGCGCGCTCGAAGTAGCGCGCGGCAGCTGCCGTATACAGTTCAGCAAGGTAGAGATACCTCTTGCTCCGGGCGGCATCGGCGAAGCTCAGAAGTCGGTTGGCATGTTCGCGCAGTTCGCGTGCAGGCATCCCGGGGTCCTCAGACAGACCGTCCGCACGAAATATGCCTGATTCGCGTCAGTCCTTCCTCAGATTTTAAAATCTCCCACGACCGCTGGCCGATCGAGAAAACAGCGTCGGGCCGCGACTTCAAAAATGATGTAGGGAAAAACAGAAAGCGGCTACCTTGGCCGTATGGCGCCGCAAGACATCTATCGAATTCGAAATGGCCGGGTCAATTAACATAGCGCCCGCGTCAAATACGGTAACGGCCAGGAGCTCGAAATTCTGGAGGATCAGTATCGGTCTCAGAAATGTTCTCCGCCGTTTAACGATCTGCCGTGGAGGGACGAAATGTGAAATGCTAGCGATCAGACCGTTCATCGGCGGGATCACTCCATCCGCATAGGATGTACAGTTTACGGGATCTGACAACGCTACCAACGACGACGGTGAAAATGGCTTTCGGGTGCTGCTGCCAGATCGCAATATGCCTCGGCTCGATCTCAACCTGGCCGTCGGCCCACGGTACGCGGCCCGGTGTTTGCAGATAATCCACATCCTTCCAACTCAAGGCCATGTTGGTGCTCGTTTGAGAGCCGCCGGGCGTTACCAGCGAATCACGGGTCGCAGTATGCGCAGCGGGCCGACGCTACTCAACGCCGACCCGCTACTTGAACCGAGCCGCCACAGGAAGGCAGTTCGATCCCATGCGTTACATATCATTTTGCGCTCGGAATCGGAGTCGGCCCTCATTGGCATTTCGCACCAATGAGGACATCATCATGATGACAACATTACGCCGCCGACTGCTCGCCGGCATGGCTGCCACTCCGGCGCTTGCGCCTGCGATGGCGAGCATGACGTCCGACCCTGATCCAATCTTCGCTGGTCCGAATGTTGGCCCAGATGTTTTCCTACGTCTTAATGAGCTGGACGGCGCCGGTCAGGCGGGCGCCGGCTGGCGAGCGCCTCGCTGGGGGCGTTATTGAGCGTGTAATCCACACCCCCGCTCGGGTCAGCTGGCGAAAACCGGGTCAGGGTCCACACTCTGCCCCCATCAGTTCGTGAAAACCGAATCAGCTTGTAGGTCCACATCCCTGCCCCGGTCAACTCGCGAAAACCGAATGAGCGGCATCCGTGGCCAGCATAAAGAAGCTCTCGCCATTGCCGAGGTCACAACAGTCAATGGCGGGCAGCTGGTACGCTGTGATGTCCTCCGAGCCAATCGACGCTCAGATCATTTGAAGCGACCGCCGACGTTTCGACGGTGACGCGGTCCCGATAGTCCCTGACTGGACGCGGCAACCGCGCTTGCGAAATGCCGATGAGGCTAGCGGCAACGATCATAGTCGCTGCGGGAATAGCTCGCTGACGCATCGCTATGTCCTCCCATCCCCTTTTTTATTTGGGGCCGACAATAGCGAGAATTGTCTGAAATCTCGTTGAAAGCTCAGTTCAAATTGCGGTGCGTCAGTTGAGTTGTTTGTTAACCGACCCAAAACGGTCCAGTGCACCGCGGATGAGCCAGGGCTTGTCTCGGGCGGCCGCGAGCACCGCTGCTTGTCCGGCACGCTGCACCTCGACCGCTGCCACCCGAGGCAGCGCCGCGCTGGATCACTTGCTGCTGCCGGCGGCGCGGGCGCGCGGTTTCGTACTCCTCCCCGTCATCCGAGTTTTGCGGGCCTTTGGTGCCGCCGGGCCTTGCGGCACAAGCGTCCCGGTCAGGCAGGCCAGCACTTCACGCTCGGCCGCGAGCCAATGTTGTTCAGCATTGCCATCAGCGCAGCCGGTAGCGAGCCAGAGCGTGTAGGCGCGCTCCCGAATACGGTGTTCAAGCGTTTGTTCCATGCAGTGTTCCTCCTTGTTTTGGCGCTCGTACTTGATTCGGCCGTGGCGAATCAAACAACTTTTGTTGGACCACGCCTGAGAACGCAGTTGGTACTGCGAGTGACCTCAGGGCATCCCCGCGCAGGCGCAAGGATTGTCACACCCTCGGGCGCACCATTCCTGTATCGGCAACTCCAAGCTCGCCTTTGCGTCAGCACCGTCAGCGTCTCTGCCGCCGGGATGAGGGTCAGACGGGAGCGATAAAATACATAAGCTTCATGTATATTTCTGCTGGTCTCGGGACCTGGTCCATTGTTCGGCGTCCGGCTCATCCAGCTTTGCGTAAATACGCGGGAATTACGCAAACTTGCGCTCAGTTCGCTGCCGAGGCGGCGAGTTGCTCTGCGCGCCCAGCTCGGATTCGATGAAACTCACCCACTCGCCAGGAACCTCCTTTTTCATTTCGCACAGCGCCTCGATTTGTTCCGACTCCGAGCTGACGTCGTAGTCCAAACCAAACTTCGCAAATAGGCGGCGATACGCGTCGTCAAATCTGGTTGCGAGTTCTGATCTGCCGCTGTCTGACAGTTCAGACGGCGCTGATGGCATGTCTTCTCGACTGCGGTAGTTCAGCGCTTTCGCGAGGCCGTCGGAAAACGTATTGAGACTGGGTTTATGCAGCTTTAGGTCGCCGAGGTAGTATACAAGAACGATCCATTTCGCGAGACTGCGCGATTCCGCGTCACGCGCGCGAGCCTCAGCGACTCTTTTAGCGTGCTGCT
>WNGB01012335.1_pt1 | contig 11625 bp, 9 predicted proteins | sample 5400681 | NCBI WGS metagenome assembly WNGB01 (sample SAMN13153367, study PRJNA577476) | soil metagenome | isolation source: 115 cm soil or saprolite under grassland replicate 2 | place: USA:California | collected 2016-06-15 | reverse complement strand
CGCCCGGCTCGGAGGGAACACGCCTCCGGCGTGCCCCGCCTCGCTCTGTTTCCCTGGGGGACGACCCCCTGGAACCCCCGCCATTCGCCCGGCTCGGAGGGAACACGCCTCCGGCGTGCCCCGCCTCCCCGGGCGAAGCTGAACTACGAATCAAAGCCCAGGCCCAGCCGGTCGAGGGTGCGCAGCCACAGGTCCCGGCGTCCCCCGTGGCGGTCGGCGCGGGCCAGCGAGGCCCGGGTCAGCTGGATCACCGCGGAGCGCAGCGGCTCGGGCGGGAACGGCACCGGCTTGCCGCGCACCATGCCCAGCCCGGTCCGCTCCGTCTGCCGCCCGCTGAGCAGGTCGAGCAGCACGTTGCCGCCGAACCGCGAGGCGCCCACCCCCAGCCCCGTGTACCCGGCGGCGTAGGCCACCCGGCCCCGGTGGGCGGTGCCGAAGAACACGCAGAACCGGGCGCAGGTGTCGATCACGCCGCCCCAGGTATGGGTGAACCGGAGCCCTTCGAGCTGCGGGAACGTCTCGAAGAAGTGCCCGGCCAGCCGGGCGAACGTCGCGGGCCGCTGATCCTGGCCCGCGGTGATCAGGCCGCCGTTGTAGTAGACCGCGTCGTACCCGCCCCACAGGATCCGGCCGTCGCCGGTGAGCCGGTAGTAGTGGAACTGGTTGCCCAGGTCGCCGACCCCCTGCCGGTTCCGCCAGCCGATGCTGTCCCGCTGGGCGGCGGACAGCGGCTCGGTCATCATCGCGTAGTCGTACACCGGCACCAGGTACAGCCGCAGGCGGCGCAGCAGCGGAGCGTAGGCGCCGGTGCCCAGCGCGGCGCGCGGCGCGCGCACGCTCCCGTGCGGGGCAGACAGCCGCAGGCCCGGGCCCTCCGGGACGATCGCGCCGACCGGGGTCTGCTCGTAGATCCGCACGCCCGCGTCCAGGCAGGCCCGGCGCAGGCCCCAGGCCAGCCGGGCCGGGTCCACGAGGGCGCACCCGTCGCGGTCCCACAGCCCGCCGTAGAAGGCCGGCGAGGCGATCTCGGCCCGGACCGCCACCGCGTCCAGCAGCTCCGGCGGCGCACCGGGCGCGCCGGAGGCGGCGGCCAGGCGGCGGGCGGCGGCGGCGTGGTCCCACAGGCCGGGCAGGTGCCAGGGCTGGGTCGCGACGGCCAGCTCGCCGGTGCGCTCGAAGTCGCAGTCGATCCCGTGCCGGGCTACGGTGGCCGCGATCTCGTCCAGGTTCTCCCGGCCCAGCCGGTCCAGGACGGTCATCTCCGGCCCGAACCGCTTCAGCCCGTTGGCCAGCCCGTGGGTGAGGCTGGCCGAGCAGAAACCGCCGTTGCGGCCGGACGCGGCCCAGCCGGCGGTCCGGCCCTCCAGCAGCACCACGTCGGCGGACGGGTCCCGCTCCTTGGCCAGCAGCGCGGTCCACAGCCCGGTGAACCCCGCGCCGACCACGGCCAGGTCGGCGGTGGTGTCCTCGTGCAGCGGCGGGGCGGGCTCCGGCGCGTCCGGGCGGTCCAGCCAGAAGCAGGCCGGCCGGGCGTCCGCGAGCGCGGCCTCGCCGGGCAGCGAAGCCTGGCCGGGAATGTCGCTCACCCGCGGATCAGGGGGTTGAAGGCCGCCTCGAAAGTGGCCTGGAGCTTGCCGCTCACATCCGGGTAGGCGTGCAGCCGCTTGTAGTCCGCGGCGCTGGGCCAGACCAGCTCACTCGTGGCCACCTCGTGCAGCAGCTGCCGGGTGCTGCCCGCCGCCCGGGCCGCGTCCCGGGCGATGATGGGCTGGGCGGCGGGGACGGCGCTGATGTAGTTGATGGACTCGGTGAGCTGGGCGGAGATCTGGGGCCGGTAGAACCAGTCCATCAGCATCATCGCGTCCAGCGGGTTCTGGGCGTACCTGGGGATCATCATGTTGTCGGTCCACAGTGTGCCGCCCTCGTCCGGGATGACGAACTTCAGGTCCGTTCCCGAGCTGAGGTTCTGCTGGAAGATGTCCCCCGACCAGGCCATCGAGATCCAGGTGTTCCCGCTGGTCAGCTCGTCGATGTAGGACTGCTGGTAGTAGCCCCGGACCAGGCCGGCGTCGCGCTGCTGGGTCAGCGTCTTCGCCGCGGCCTGCCAGTCCGCGGGAGTGGACGTCTCCGGGGGGATGCCCAGCTTGAGCAGGCCGAAGTTGCCCAGGTCCTGGATGTCGGCCAGCATCCCGACCCGGCCCTTGTAGGCCGGGTTCCACAGCTCCTTGATGCTGGTCACCGGGGTCCGGATGAACTTCGGGTTCCAGGCGATGCCGGTGGTGCCGGACGCCCACGGGATGCTGTAGATGTTCCCCGGGTCGAACGAGCGGTGCTGGAACTTGGCCGACGCGTACCGACGGAAGTTCGGCAGCATGCGCTGGTCCAGCGGGATGAGCTCATTGCCGGTGAGCATCTCGGAGAACCAGAAGCCGTTGGTGACCACCATGAGGTCGTAGCCGATCGATTCCCCGGCCCGGATGATCGGGCTCACCTTGCCAACCCAGCCGGGAGAACTCTGGATGACCTCGGCATAGCTGACCGTGATCCCGGTGGCGGCGGTGAACTCCTGCAGGGTCTTGCGGCCGGTGTCGATGTACAGCGGCCAGTTGGCGAAGTTCACGTGCCCGTGCCGCTTCTGTGCGGCCCAGAACCTGGCCACGGTGTTCTGCGCGTGCATCACGCGGGGTTTCGCGGGCGCGCCGCCGCTGCAGGCGGCCAGGGCCAGCCCCGCCGCGGCCAGGCCGCCCAGGCCCAGCACGTCCCGCCGGCGAGGCTGAGTCAGCCCGCGCGCCAGCACGGGATCACCGTGACGTTCCTCGTCAGCCATCGCTCACCGCCAGCTCAGGTCTGCCTTCTGGCTACCACGATGCTGGCCAGCGCGCACAGGATTCCGACCGCGAAGATGGCGCTGCCGAACACGAAGACCTGCGGGGGGATGCCGATGCGGGTGGCCCCGTAAACCCAGACTGGGAACGGCACCGCGGATCCGCTGACGAAGTTCGAGGTCACGAAGTCGTCGATGGACAGGGCGAACGCCATCAGTGCGCCGGCCAGGATGCCCGGCATGATCAGCGGGAAGGTGATCTTCCGGAAGGTGACCCAGGCGTTCGCGCCCAGGTCGGCGGCGGCCTCTTCCAGCGTCCGGTCGTAGCCCGCCATCCGCGCCCGGACGGTCACCGCCACGTAGGCAATGCTGAACGCCACGTGGGCCAGCAGCAGCGTCACGAAGCCGCGGGCCACGTTGATGGTGACGAACAGGCCCAGCAGTGAGGCGCCGAGCACGATCTCGGGCGCGGCGATGTTGAGGAACATGACCTGCTCGAACAGGCCCCTGCCGCGGAAGCGGGGCGGCCGGTAGCGGACCAGGGCCAGCGCCAGCAGCGTGCCCAGCACGGTGGCGAACAGCGTGGCGACGATCGCGAGCCGGATGGACAGCCAGAACGCCGAGGTGAGCTGGGGGATGTCCTTCCACTGCTGGTACCACTGGGTGGTGAACCCGTTCCAGCCGAAGCTAACCTGCGGCAGGCCGGTGGTGACCTTGTTGAAGCTGTAGAGAACCATCACCGCGATCGGGAAGACCAGGTACGCGATGATCAGCCAGGAGTAGGCGGGCAGCACGAACCGGGTCCAGCGGCGCCGCCGCGGAGCCCGCGGGCGGGCCTGCCCCGTCTCCGCGCCCGCCGGCGCCGTCACCACCGCGCTCATATGTAGTCCTCGATGGTCCGCGAGCCCAGCAGGCGGGCATAGGCGAAGATGCCGACCAGGGCGATCGCCATCAGCACTGCCGACAGCGCCGAACCTCCTGCGTAGTCGAGGTTGACCAGGAACGCGTTCTGGATGACGGTGCCGATCATCGTGTTGCTGGTCCCGCCGAGGATTTGCTGGTTGATATAGTCCCCGAGGGCCGGGATGAATGTCAGCAGGAACGCCGCGAAGATGCCCGGGACCGTGAGCGGCAGGATGACCCGGAGGAACGCCTCCCGCCTGGTGGCATACAGATCGTAGGCCGCCTCCAGGACCCGCTTGTCGATCCGCTCGATCGCGACATACAGCGGCAGGGCGGTGAACGGCAGGTAGTTGTAGGCCAGCCCGGCGACCACCGCGTACCCGGTGGCGAGCACGTGGAAGTTCTGCGGCAGCAGGTGGGCGTTTTTCAGGCTGCCCAGGATGATGCCCTGGTCGGACAGGATGAACTCCCACACCACAGTGCGGATCACGAACGAGACGAAGAACGGGACCAGCAGCATGAGCAGGAAGAAGTTCTTCTTGTTCCCGCCGTGGAAGGCGATCCAGTAGGCGATCGGGAACGACACCGCCAGGTCGATCAGGGTCGCCGCGCCGGCGAAGTAGAAGCTGGTCAGGAACTGGGCATGGTACAGGCTCAGTTGCTGCGGGAATTCGCCCCAGTGCCAGGTCATGACGCAGGCCCCGGTGCCGAAATTGCAGGTCTGCAACGACAGCGAGAGCATCACGATCAGCGGGACCAGGAACAGCACGAGCAGCCACAGCCCGGCGGGCAGGCTCAGGAGATACGGCGCGAGCGCCTTCCCGAGCCTGACCCGGCCGGGGCGGGCGCCTACGCGCCCTGGGTGATCGGCAAGAACAGGTTGTTCCACGCGGTCAGCTCTTCCTGGCTCTTGTACTGGTAGTAAGGCCGGGAGTTCTTGATGTAGGCGGCGGTCGGGAATACTGTCGGTGCGTTCGCGGTCACCGACGTGGCCAGGCCGATCGACGGCGCCATTTCCTTCAGCGTCGTCTTGGCCCATCCGGTGGGGTTGAGCAGGACCTGCCTGGCGGCTGGCACCGGGCAGACGTAGTCGTCGTAGTACTCCACCACCGCCTGGACATCCGGCCGGAAGTAGAAGTCCATCAGGGCCATCGCGTCCTTCGGGTTCTGGGCGTACATGGGAATGCACATGTTGTCCGTCCAGGACATGCCGCCCTCTTCGGGGATGAGCAGCTTGAGGTCGCGGTACTTGCTGTTCAGGTCGGCCTGGAAGATGTCACCCGACCAGGCCATGCTGACCACCGTGTCGCCGTTCTTCAGGTGGTTGATGTAATCCTGGTCGTAGTACGCCCGGACGATGCCGTCGCTCTTCTGCTGCTTGAGCTTCGTGGCCGCCTTTGCCCAGTCGGACTCGGTCGAGGTAGCGGGCTCTACCCCGATGGCGAGCAGTCCCAGGCTGCCGAGTTCCTGCGGGTCGGCCATCATGCCCACCTTGCCCGTGTATTTCTTGTCGAACAAGATGTCCACGCTCGAGCCCGAGCTCTTGACGACCGAGGAGTTGTAGCCGATCGCCGTCCAGCCGGACTGCCAGGCCATCGTGTACTTGTTCCCCCGGTCCCAGGCCGGGTCCTTGACCAGCGGGCCGGCGTACTTGTTGAAGTTCGTCATCATGGACTGGTCGAGCGGGGTGAGCCAGCCGTATTTGATCAGGTAGCCGAGTGACGGGTTGCTGTTGGTCATCACGATGACGTCATAGCCGGTGTACTGCTTCGCCTGCAGCGACGGCCGGATCTTGGCGTAGAAGGGCGTGTTGTCACTGATGGGCTCGGTGTAGTTGACCTGGATCCCCGTGCTCTGGGTGAAGTAATCCAGACTCGGGTGCTTGCTTTTGAGCACGTCGATGTAGTACGGCCAATTCCCGAAGTTGACCTTGTGGTGCAGCTTCTGCTTGGCCCACCACGCGGCGGTGCCGACACCCCCGGCGGGCGTGGACCCGCTGCTGGTGGTAGCGCCCTTGACACCGCAGGCGGCCAGGAACGCGCCAACGCCCAGTGCGCCTGCCCCGGTTCCCGCGGATCGCAGCAGCTGCCGGCGGGACAGCCGCGGCTGGGTCAGCCCGCGCAAGATTGACGGGTCCAGACCAGGCTCCTGTCTGCCTGGATCATTGCCCTGCTGTTGTTCCATTGTGATCCTCCTGTCAGCCATCGCTGCCTGCAAGCCGGACAGCGTGTGCGCCACCGTGGGCAGGCAGCTAGCCAATCGGGTAAGAGTGCTGCGGATCCCAGGTCAGCCAGACCTCGTCGCCGCGGCTGACCGGGGCGGCCGCGGCAGCTGAGTTCTGCTGGAAGACGACGACGTCCGCCCCGGTCGTGGTGTGAACCGAGAAATTGGTGGAGGTGCCCAGGTACACCACCTCGGTCACGGTGCCGCGCACCGCGCAGCCACCGGCCGGGCCCGGCCCGGCGGCGAGCTCGATCTTCTCCGGCCGCACCGTGAGCTCGATCTCCTGGCCCGCGCGCAGCCTGTCCCGGCCGGCGGCCGGGACGACGATCCGCTCGTCCGGGCTCACCTCGATGATCCCCTGGCCATCCGTCACCCGTGCCAGCGTCCCGGTGAGGAGGTTGGACGTGCCGATGAAGCCGGCCACGAACCGCGTCGCCGGGTGCTCATATATCTCCCGCGGCGACCCCAGCTGCTCGATGACCCCGTCGTTCATCACCGCGATGCGGTCCGACATGGTGAGGGCCTCGTTCTGGTCGTGCGTCACGTAGACGAACGTGATGCCGACCTCCCGCTGGATGCGCTTGAGCTCGACCTGCATGGCCTGGCGGAGCTTGAGGTCCAGGGCCCCGAGGGGCTCGTCCAGCAGCAGGGCCTTGGGGTGGTTGACCAGCGCCCGGGCCAGCGCGACCCGCTGCTGCTGCCCGCCGGACAGCTCCCGGGGCCGGCGCTGCTCGCGGCCGGTGAGGTCGACGATCTCCAGCATCTCGGTGACCTGGCGGGTGATCTGGTCCTTGGGCACGCTCCTGCGCCGCAGCCCGAACGCCACGTTCTCGAACACGCTCATGTGCGGGAACAGCGCGTAGGACTGGAACACCATGTTCACATCGCGCTTGTTCGGCGGCGCTCCGGTGACATCGCGGCCGTCCAGCCGCACGGTGCCGCGGGTGGGCTCCTCGAAGCCCGCGATCATCCGCATCGTGGTGGTCTTGCCGCACCCCGAGGGGCCCAGCATGGAGAAGAACTCGCCCTGCCGGATGGCCAGGTCGATGCCGCGCACGGCGGTGACCACCTCGCCCCGGGAGTGGAATTCCTTGACCACCCCGTCGAGCCCGATGGCGGGCATGCTGGTCGTCTCGGCCGGCTCCGCCGGGCCGGCCGCCGGCACGTCCTGCGCGGACGCGTCAGTGTCGGTCATATGAAGCGCATATCCCTCTTCTCGGAGCCCGGCGTGCGTGGCCGCCCTGGGCTTTCCGCAACCGGCCATGTTCCCGGCCAGGCCCACTCGCGCAAACCAGGTTAGAGCGCACCTGGCGGGCGAGTGGTCCCGATCTTCGCAGACAGATCCTGCAAAATCAACCGAATCAGTCGCTGAATGCGGCGATCTCAACGAATTCCGTTACGCGCCCGTAACAAAACCGCCTAGTCGCCGAGGTAGCTCATCACATGCTTGATCCGGGTGTAGTCCTCGAATCCGTACATCGACAGGTCCTTGCCGTACCCCGAGTGCTTGAACCCGCCATGGGGCATCTCGGACGCGAACGGGATATGCGTGTTGATCCAGACCGCCCCGAAGTCCAGCAGCCGGGCCAGCCGCATCGCCCGCCCGTGATCCCGGGTCCACACGCTCGCGGCCAGCCCGTACTTGACCCCGTTGGCCCAGCGGACCGCCTCGTCCTCGTCGCCGAACTGCTGCACGGTGATCACCGGGCCGAAGATTTCTTCCTGGATCATCTCGTCGTCCTGGTGCAGCCCGCTGACCACGGTGGGCTCGAAGCAGTAGCCCCGCTCCCCCACCCGGTGGCCGCCGGTGACCACCTCGGCGTGCGCCGGGCCGCGGTTGAGGAAGCCCTCGACCCGGGCCAGCTGCGCCGGGTTGTTCAGCGGGCCGTAGTCGGCGTCGGGCACGTCCAGCCCGCCGGTCTTGGTGCCCCGGGCCTGCTCGGCGAGGGCGTCGGTCAGGTCCGCGGCGATCCGCGGGCCGGCCAGCACCCGTGTCGCCGCGGTGCAGTCCTGGCCCGCGTTGTAGTAGCCGGCCCCGGCGATGCCCGCCGCCGCCCGCGCCACGTCCGCGTCGTCGAAGACCACGACCGGCGCCTTCCCGCCCAGCTCGAGGTGGACCCGCTTGAGCCCGGCCGCCGCGGCCTGGGCCACCTGGATGCCGGCCCGGACCGACCCGGTGATCGACACCATCTGCGGGATGTCGTGGCTGACCAGCGCCTGGCCCGTGGCGGCGTCGCCGCAGATCACGTTGAGCACGCCCGGCGGCAGGTGCGCGGCGGCGATCTCGGCCAGCATGAGCGTGGACATGGGGGTCGTGTCCGAGGGCTTGAGCACCACAGTGTTGCCCGCGGCCAGGGCCGGCGCGATCTTCCAGATCGCCATCATCAGCGGGTAGTTCCAGGGCGTCACCTGGGCGCAGACCCCCACGGGCTCACGCCGGATCATGGAGGTGTGCCCGGCCATGTACTCACCCGCCGCACTCCCCTGCAGGATGCGCGCGGCGCCGGCGAAGAAGCGGAGCTCGTCCACGCACGGGGGGAGTTCCTCGGCCAGGGTCATCGCGACCGGCTTCCCGGTGTTCCGGCATTCGGCCGCCACCAGGTCGGCGGCCCGCTCCTCGACGGCGTCAGCGATCTTGAGCAGCGCGAGGCTGCGCTGCGCCGGGGTGGCGTCGCGCCAGGCCTCGCGGGCCGCCTCGGCGCTGCGCAGCGCCGCGTCCACATCCTCCCGCCCGGACACCGGCGCGAGCGCGTAGGCTTCCCCGGTGCTGGGGTCGACGACCTCGCTGGTGCGGCCCGCCGAGGCCGGCACGAATTCGCCGTTCACGAAGTTCTTCAGGTCCGCCACGCTGGCGCCGGGCTGCACGGTCGCTGTCAAGGTCCGCCTCCTCAGGGCGAGGTTCCTGGCCACGGTGCCGCCGCCCCGGCGTCTCCAGCAGCCGCCACTGCATCCGACACTCGCAGAAAAATGTTTCGCGAACAAGCGAATCCGTTGCACATACCATGCATAGCAACGAAATCAGTTGACAAGTGGGCCGAGCGTGACACCATTGCTTGCGAAGGAGGACCGCATGGCGCACACCCCGGCGACGCCCGCGATCCCGGGCCGTCTGAGCGGGGAGCCTGCTCCGGCCAGCCGCAACGGCCGCTCCGCGGCCCGCGGCTCCCCGGGTACCGTGCTGGACCGCTTCTCCAAGCAGATCATCGAGCAGCTCCAGGAGGACGGCCGCCGCTCCTACGCGGCCATCGGCAAGGCGGTCGGCCTGTCCGAGGCCGCCGTCCGGCAGCGGGTGCAGCGGCTGGTGGACGCGGGCATCATGCAGATCGTCGCGGTGACCGACCCGCTGATGCTGGGCTTCAGCCGGCAGACGATGATCGGTATCAAGTGCGGCGGGGACCTGGAGCAGGTCGCCGACGAGCTGGCCGCCATAGATGAGATCGACTACGTGGTGATCACCTCGGGATCCTTCGACCTGCTGGTCGAGGTGGTCTGCGAAGACGACACCCATCTCCTGGAGATCCTGAGCCGCGTGCGCGGGGTGCCCCGCGTGACCAGCACCGAGACGTTCGTGTACCTGAAGCTCCGCAAGCAGACCTACGGCTGGGGGACCAGATGACCACGCCAAGCGACCCGTATCGCAGCCAGTCCGGCGCCCCGCGCGGAGGGCCGGACCCGATGGGCCCGGACGCCGTCACGGACGGTGCCCTCGGCTCCGGCGGCCCGGCCGACCTGGCTCTGCAGAAGGCTGCGCGGCGCCACCTGTGGCTGCACTTCACCCGGATGTCGGCCTATGCCGACGCCGACATGCCGGTGATCGTGCGCGGCGAGGGCCAGTACGTGTACGACCAGAAGGGCAAGCGCTACCTGGACGGGCTGTCCGGCCTGTTCGTCAGCCAGATCGGGCACGGCCGCAGGGAGGTCGCCGAGGCCGGCGCCCGGCAGGCGGCTGAGCTGGCCTACTTCCCGCTGTGGTCCTACGCCCATCCGCGCGCCGTCGAGCTGGCCGAACGGCTGGCCGGGCTGGCCCCCGGCGACCTGAACCGGGTGTTCTTCACGACGAGCGGCTCGGAGGCGGTGGAGTCCGCCTGGAAGCTGGCCAAGCAGTACTTCAAGACGATCGGCGAGCCGGCCCGGTACAAGGTGCTCAGCCGGGAGATCGCCTATCACGGCACCTCGATGGGGGCGCTGGCTATCACCGGGCTGCCCTCGATCAAGGAGCCGTTCGAGCCGCTGCCCCCGGGCGGGGTGCGGATCCCGAACACCAACTTCTACCGCGCGCCCGGGTTCGTCGCCGACGACCTCAAAGCCTTCGGCCTGTGGGCCGCGGACGAGATCGAGCGGGCCATCCTGCGCGAGGGCCCGGAGTCGGTGGCCGCGGTCTACCTGGAGCCGGTGCAGAACTCGGGCGGCTGCTTCCCGCCGCCGCCCGGCTACTTCGCGCGGGTCCGGGAGATCTGCGACCGGTACGGCGTGCTGCTGGTCTCCGACGAGGTCATCTGCGCGTTCGGCCGGCTGGGCCACTACTTCGGCTCGCAGCGCTACGGCTACCAGCCGGACATCATCACCTTCGCCAAGGGGGTGACCTCCGGGTACGCGCCGCTCGGCGGCATGCTGGTCAGCGACCGGCTGATGGAGCCGTTCAGCGAGGGCACCGCCACGTTCCTGCATGGGGTGACGTTCGCCGGCCACCCGGTGTCCTGCGCGGTCGCCCTGGCCAACCTCGACGTGTTCGAGAAGGAAAAGCTGCTGGACAACGTGCGGTCCAACGAGGCGGCGTTCCGCGCCGCCCTGGAGAAGCTGTCCGACCTGCCGATCGTCGGTGACGTGCGGGGCGACGGCTACTTCTACGGCATCGAGCTGGTCAGGGACAAGGCCACCCGGGAGACGTTCAGCGACGAGGAATCGGAGCGGCTGCTCCGCCACTTCCTGTCCCAGGCCCTGTTCGACGCCGGGCTGATCTGCCGCGCCGACGACCGCGGCGACCCCGTGATCCAGCTGTCCCCGCCCCTGACGTGCGGCCCCGAGCACTTCACCGAGATGGAGCAGATCCTCCGCAGCGTGCTGACCGAGGCCTGGAAGCGGATCTGAGCCGGGCCGGGGAACGGCCTGGCCGGCCTGAGCGTTTAGGCCGGTGAAGGGCCTGTGCGTGAGGCCGCTGACTGGGCCTGTGCGGGAGCCCACCGGACAGCCGCCCGTGATGTGGCCAAATCGTGGCCAGATCTTCGGATGATATTGAGCTGACGGGGGTAGTCCGCGGCCTGTGTGGTACTTCATCGGCGCGATAGCAGCGGTGTTGCTGGGCGCCGGTTTCGTGCTGCAGCAGGACGTGGCGCAGCGCGTGCCCCAGTCCGACTTCCTGCGCCCGCGGCTGGTGGCCGACCTGCTGCGGCAGCGGCGCTGGCTGGCCGGCCTCGGCCTCATGATCGCGGGGATGCTCCTGTCCGGGCTGGTCATCGGCCACATGGTCCTGGCGCTCTCCGAGCCGCTGCTGGCCACCAACCTGCTGGTCGCGCTGGTCATCGCCGGCCGGGTATCCGGGCAGCGGGTACAGGCCCGCGAGCTGGTCGGGGCGGTGATCCTGCTGGGCGGGGTGAGCGCCCTGTCCGTGGCCCGGTCGGTGACCTCGGTGCAGGACTCGGTGGGCTCCCCTGCGTACTGGCCGTACGCCGGGGCGG
>WNGB01014973.1_pt1 | contig 11629 bp, 13 predicted proteins | sample 5400681 | NCBI WGS metagenome assembly WNGB01 (sample SAMN13153367, study PRJNA577476) | soil metagenome | isolation source: 115 cm soil or saprolite under grassland replicate 2 | place: USA:California | collected 2016-06-15 | reverse complement strand
CGGTAGCTCCGCTCCGGCCAGCGGGTCCACCCCGATCGCCGGTTCCGCTTCAGCGGCCAGCTCTGCTCTCGCGGCTGCCGGCTCCCCCTCAGGCCCCGCGGCCGCGGTTCAGGCCCGCAGCCATTGGCCGGAGTATGGTATCGAGGCCGCGCTCCTCGGCCTGTTCATGATCTCGGCGTGCGGCTTCACCGTGCTGCTCGAGCATCCTGGCTCCCCGGTCTATCAGGCGATACCCAGCGGCTTCGTCCGCCGGCTCCTGACCGGGCTCGCGATGGGCGTGACCGCGATTGGGCTGATCTACTCACCCTGGGGACAGCGCTCCGGCGCACACTTCAACCCGGCCGTGACGCTGACTTTCTTCCGGCTGGGCAAGGTGGCGCCGAGGGATGCGGCGGCATACGCGCTCGCGCAGTTCGCGGGCGGCGCGCTGGGCGTCATGCTCTCCGGAGCGGCGCTGGGCCCGCTGCTCGCGCACGACGGGGTGCGCTACGCAGTGACGGTCCCCGGCTCCTACGGGGTCGGCGCGGCGTGGGCTGCCGAGCTGGCGATCACGTTCGGCCTCATGGCCGTCATTCTCGTGGTCTCGAACTCCCGGCGCGCGCGCTGCACCGGCCTGTTCGCCGGTGCGCTGGTCGCCACGTATATCACCTTCGAGGGGCCGATCTCCGGGATGAGCATGAACCCGGCCCGCACCCTCGCGTCGGCTCTGGCTGCGCACGACTGGACCGCGCTCTGGGTCTACTTCACCGCGCCCCCGCTGGGCATGCTCGCGGCGGCCGAGGTGTACCTGCGCACGCGGGGCCGGCAGGCGGTGTTCTGCGCGAAGATCCACCATGACAACGACAAGCCGTGTCTCTTCTGCGAATACCGAGCAGAAAAGCGTGAACAGTAAACAGTGAACAGGGGGCTCCGATGATCAACGGCGCCCCCGTTCACTGTTCACCGTTCACCGTAGTTTACGCCCTAAGCCGGCTGGAACCCCGACTTTTCGGACGGCACGCAGAGCAGCTCGAAGGCCGTGATGGTGAAGTCATCATCCTCGAACTGGTTGTGAACGCCGAACTGCGTCGCCTGGGTCCGCTGTGGGCCCTTGAGATCGTAGCAGGTGAGGTGCACTTCGCGCTCCTTGATGCGCTCCGTCACGCCACCGAAGGTCTTCTCAACCGGGTTGCAAAAGAGCTCCGGTTGCTGCACCCGCACCAGATCCGAACCGAACTGATCCTCCAGGGTGACTTCGACGTCCACCGGCGGCCCGTTGACCTCATAGCACCAGTAATGGTTGAGCCTATTCGGGAATCCGAGATCGCCGACCAGCTTTTCGGTGGAAACAGTCAAGTGCGGGGTGAGCTCCTGCGCTGCCCCATACATCGTCAGGTGCTCTTCCGGCTTGAGGATCTCAAGCCCGTTCTTCGAGGTCGGGGCGCAGAACTGAAGCGGCTCGTCGACGCTGAGGGTCGCTTCCGGGATGAACTGGTCACTGAGAGTGACAGTGTTGGCTGGCTCGGGAGTCTGCTGGCTGACGATGTAGCAGCGGAAGTGAGTCTCCCGCTCGAAGTTCACTGCGGCGAAAGCCGGTGCGGCGTCCTTGGCCACGGGACCGGTGGGCTGGCGTTCACAAGCGGCCACGCTCAACGCCAGGACGCCAAGGATGGGTGTGAATCGGGCGCGCATGGACTCCTCCTGAGTTGGGCACGGAAACGCGATCGCCGAGCCACCCATTCGGCAGCTCGGCGGTCTTGGGTTCCCTCGTGGCGTGTCGGTCGGTGGCGTCGCGGAGGAGGCGAGGACCCGTGGCTTTGCGACCCCGGCTTTTGCCGGGTTTGCTCTTCTCGATGGCGCGGCTTGAGTACAGCCCGAATGTGCAAGGCAGTACAGCAGCGGTCAAGGCGGTGAACGGTAAACGGGGCCCAATGATCAGCGGAGCCCCCGTTCACCGTTCACTGTTCACCGTTCACGCAGTTTTGTGCCCGGGAACCTTTCCCTGCGACCCGTCATTATACCCGGCATCTCGACATCGGCTCTGACCCTCGCAGGAGTGCTCGTAAATGAACCGTCGCCTCTGGATCGCTGGCCTCGTCGTGCTCGGCGGCGTGGGCTGGTACCTCTTTCGTCCCGAGCTGCTGTTCCTGAACAAGCGGGTGGACGAACGCCTCACGACCAGCGCGGCCGGCTCGGAGAGCGCCACCGGCCCTGCCACGCTCTTGGGGGGAAGCTTCCATTCGGTCGCCCACGAGACTCGGGGCAAGGCGGCGATTCTCGACGTCGCAGGCAAGCGGGTGCTCCGGCTGACCGATTTCGCGACCTCCAACGGGCCCGACGTGCGGGTCTACCTCGTGGCCACACCCGACGCAGACGACAACGAGACCGTGACCAAGGCGGGCTTCGTCGAGCTGGGCAAGCTCAAGGGCAACCAGGGCGACCAGAACTACGACGTGCCGGCCGATCTCGATCTGACCAAGTACCGCGCCGTAACCATTTGGTGCCGCCGGTTCAGCGTGAACTTTGCCACGGCACCGCTCACGCCTGCTTCGTGAAGCAGAGGAGACCATCCATGTCGCTGATCCGCGCACTGTCCGCCTCGATCCTCGCCCTCGGCGCCGCCACCGGCGTCGCGGCGCAGCAGAAGGCGGCGAAGGCCACGACCTTCACCATCCGGGTCGAGAACGCCACCAAGGGCGAAACGCTCAAGCTCTCCAACGGCAAGACGGCTCCGTTCGTGATCGCGCCGGTCCTGTGGGCGGTCCACACCGGCAACGCCAACCCGCTCTTCGTCGGCGGGCAGGCGGACGCAGGAAAGGGCCTCCGGACTCTGGCGGAGACCGGCAATCCGGAGCCGCTGGTCAAGTCGATTGGCGGGCAGCTGGGTGTTGTGGCCATCGACGCCGATGCCAAGCCGGTCGGCGCGCTCACCGGCGGCCCGCTGCCTCCGGGCAAGGCGTACGAGTTCAGCGTGATGGCTGAGCGGGGCCAGTTCCTCTCGATCGCCTCGATGTTCGGGCAGTCGAACGACTGGTTCTACTCCAACGACCGTCCCATCGCTTTGTTCGTGAGCGGCAAGCCGGTGAGCGGCGACATGTCCGCCCAGATCTCGCTGTGGGACGCGGGGACCGAAGTGGACGAAGAGCCGGGGCTGGGGCCGAATCAGGGGCCGCGGCAGAAGGATCCCGAGGCGGGCGTCCGCGAGCACCAGGCGATCGCGCACGCGAGCGGGAAGTGGAGCTATCCTAAGAACGGCTTCAAGCTGACGGTGACCCCCGCCGGTGAGACGATGACCAGGAAATAGCCGGTGAAAGGGAGAAAGGGGAAAGGGAGAAAGGGACTGCGTCGCATGCCCGCTTTCCCCTTCTCCCCTTCTCCCATTCTCCCTTTCTCCCTTGAGGGAACCATGTCCCAGCATTACGACGTAATCATCATCGGCTCCGGCGCCGGCGGCGGCACCCTCGCCTATCGGCTCGCGCCGTCCGGCAAGAAGATTCTGCTCCTCGAGCGGGGCGACTACGTGCCGCGGGAAGCGGACAACTGGAACCCTCGCCCGGTCAACGTCGAAGGGAAGTACCAGGCCAAAGAGAGCTGGCGCGACAAGGACGGGAAGCCGCTTCACCCGCACATCAACTACTGGGTGGGCGGCAACACCAAGTTCTACGGTGCGGCGCTGTTCCGGCTGCGGCAGCCGGACTTCGGCGAGATTCGTCATCACGGCGGCATCTCGCCCGCCTGGCCGATCGGCTATGACGAGCTCGAGCCCTACTACGCCGAGGCGGAGCAGATCTACCAGGTGCATGGGGAACGGGGCGAGGACCCTACCGAGCCGCAGGCCAGCGGGGCGTACCCTCATCCCGCGGTGAGTCACGAGCCCCGAATCCAGCAGCTGGCCGATCATTTTGCGGCGCACGGGCTGCGTCCGTTTCATGTCCCGCTCGGGGTGATGCTGAACGAGAGCAGCCCACGGCGGAGCAAGTGCATTCGCTGCGGCACCTGCGACGGTTTCCCCTGTCTGGTGCAGGCCAAGTCGGACGCGCAGGTGTGCTGCGTCGACCCGGCGCTTGATTACGCCAACGTCACGCTGGTGACCGGCGCTTACGTATCGCGGCTCGAGACCGACAGCTCGGGCCGCCAGGTGACCCGGGTGCACGTCCAGCGTGACGGCGCCACCGAGACCTACAGCGGAGACCTGGTCGTCGTGTCCTGCGGTGCCATCAACTCGGCCGCCCTGTTGCTCCGCTCGGCGAGCGACCGGCACCCGAACGGCCTCGCCAACGGCTCCGACGTGGTCGGGCGGCATTACATGGGCCACATCAACTCGGTGCTGATGGCGATCTCCAAGTGCCCCAATCCGACTGTCTTCCAGAAGACGCTCGGGGTGAACGACTTCTACTTCGGCTCCGAGGAGTGGGAGCACCCGATGGGTCACATCTCGTTCGTGGGCAAGCTCGACGGTGTCACGCTTTCAGCGGGCGCGCCCAAGCTCGCGCCGGGGTTCACGCTCGAGCTCATGGCAAAGCACTCGCTCGATTTCTGGCTCACCTCGGAAGACCTGCCCGATCCCAACAACCGGGTGACGCTCAACCCGGACGGCGAGATCGTGCTTTCTTACACGCCGAACAACGGCGAAGGGCACAAGCGGCTCATTGCCAAGCTCGAGAGCCTGATGCAGCAGCAGGCGAGCTGTCCCGTGCACGGGAAGAGCTGCCACGTGGGGTTGTTCTCCCGTAACCTGTTCGTCGGCCAGCGCATCCCCCTCGCGGGCGTGGCTCACCAGAACGGAACCATCCGGTTCGGCCGCGACCCCAAGTCCTCGGCGCTCGACCCCAGCTGCAAGGCGCATGAGGTGGACAATCTCTATGTCGTGGACGGGGGCTTCTTCCCCTCCAGCGCCGCGGTGAATCCTGCGCTCACGATCATGGCGAACGCACTGCGGGTGGGGGATCGGATTCTGGAACGGCTGGGCAGCAGGGCAGGCGGGCAGATGGGCAGCCAGGCGGATGGGCGGGCGGGCAGTGCAACGGAGCCAGCGAGGGTTCCGGCGTGATCCCGGTACTCCGGCGTCGGCCACCGGCTGCCGCGCTGCGGCTGGGGTTTGCCCTCGCGACCCTCCTGCTGGGCAGCGCGCCCGTTGCCGCTCAGTATGCCCAGCCCTGGAACGGTCCCGGCACCACCTCGGCCCAGGCGGTCACATTCGAGCGGGGCGCGGTCGGGGTTCGCGCCCTGGTATCGGTTGGGCTCACGGTCTCCGATCTCGAGCGGTCCATCGCGTTTTACACCCGGGTCCTCGGCTTCGACAAGGTGAGCCAGGCGGAGCGCTCCGGTGCCGCGTTCGATCGGCTGGTCGGATTGCGGGGCGCCCGAGCCCGGGTGGCTCGGCTCCACCTGGGCGACGAATACCTCGAGCTCACCCAGTACCTCGCTCCGCGGGGACGTCCGGCTCCAGCCGACTGGCGTAGCAACGACCACTGGTTTCAGCACGTCGCCATCATCGTGAGCGACATGGACCAGGCCTACGATCGGCTTCGGGAGCAGGGCGTCAAGCCGGCGTCGGCCAACGGTCCCCAGCGACTCCCCGACTGGAACCCGAACGCCGGCGGGATCCGCGCGTTTTATTTCCGCGATCCCGACGACCATCCACTCGAGATCCTCTGGTTTCCGCCGGGGAAGGGGCGGCCCAAGTGGCACCAGGCCGGCCACCGGCTCTTCCTCGGGATCGACCATACGGCGATCGTGGTGCGCGACACCGAGCAGAGTCTCAAGTTCTACCGTGACGCGCTCGGCCTCCAGGTCGCCGGGAGCAGCGAGAACTACGGGCCGGAGCAGGCGAACCTGAACAACGTGCGGGGCGCCCACCTTCGGATCACGGCGCTCAGGGCTGCAGACGGCCCGGGCATCGAGTTCCTGCAATACCTCGAGCCGAAGAATGGGCGCCCCTATCCGCGAGACGAGCGGGCCAACGACCTGATGCACTGGCAGACCAGCCTGCTGGTGACCGATGCCGGGCTCGCGGCCGCCCGGCTCCAGGCCGAAGGAGTCGCCTTTATCTCACCCGGCGTCGTGGCTCTGGCCGACACCAGCGCGCGTGGAAAGCTCGGGATTGTTGTGCGCGACCCCGACGGCCACGTGATGCAACTGATCGAACCCTGAGGGAGTAGACTATGCTGAGCGAGCGTGACGCCGCGGTGCTCTCGACCGCCAACCGGGAGAATGCGGTTCAGTCGTTGGGACAAGGGGGCACGTACATGAAGGCCATCGCAGTCTTCCCGGGTCAGCCGAACTCGGTTCATATCGCATCGCTGCCCAAGCCGTCGGTGGCGGAGATCCCCAATGGGCGCGGCGTGCTGGTGAAGGTGCTGCGAGTCGGGGTGGACGGCACCGACAAGGAGATCAACGCCGCGGAGTACGGTGCTGCTCCCCCGGGATACGACTTTCTGGTGACCGGCCACGAGAGCTTCGGGCGGGTGGAGGCTGTGGGTGCCAACGTGACCGAGCTCAAGCCGGGCGACTACGTGGTCGCGACGGTGCGGCGGCCGGGGCACAGCATCTACGATCAGATCGGCACCTACGACATGACCACGGATGACACCTACTACGAGCGCGGCATCAACCTGCGCCACGGGTATCTCACCGAGTACTACGTGGACGACCCGGAGTACATCGTGAAGATCCCGGACGGTCTGCGAGACGTCGCCGTGCTGCTCGAGCCGCTCACGGTGGTGGAGAAGGGGATCGCTCAGGCGTACGAGATCCAGCGCCGGCTCCGGGTCTGGCGGCCCCGCAAAGCCCCGTGATCGGGGCAGGGACCATCGGCCTGCTCGCGACCCTGGTGCTCCGACTCCGCGGGCTCGAGGTGACCACGTTTGGGCGGACCAAGAAGCCGTATCGCAACGCCGAGCTGCTCGAGGGCACCGGCGCCCGCTACATCTCGATCCAGGATGAGCCGTTTCTCGACGCGGCCAAGCGGGTGGGCCCGTTTGATGTCATCCTCGAGGCATCGGGCCAGTCGAGCTCGGTGTTCGAAGGCATGCAGGCGGTGGCGAAGAACGGGGTGCTGGTGCTTACCAGCGTCACCGGCGGCGACAAGCAGCTCACGATCCCGGCCGACCGGATCAACCTCGAGTTCGTGCTGGGCAACAAGGTGATGGTCGGCTCAGTGAACGCGAACCGGGAATACTTCGAGATGGGCGTCAAGGACATGGCGCAGGCGGAAGCGCAGTACGGCGGCTGGCTGGCGCAGCTGCTCACGCATCCGGTGAAGGGGCTGGAGAACTACGCCGAGCTGTTCGAGAAGCTGACGAGCGCGAAGGGGGCGATCAAGATCTACTGCGAGGTGGCGGACGGCTGAATCGCCGGGAGATCTCCGCCAGGGTTTCGCCCTGACCGCAACGCTAGCCGGAAGGCTGGCTCACGCTGACCACAGCGGCGCGGTTGACCAGGATCCGGATGTTGTTGCTGGCAAAGTCGGCTGGTAGGATGAAGAAGAAGGGTCGGATGGGTGGAAAGCGGGCGGTCAGACCCACGATCCGCTCGCCGTCCTTGAAGCGGAGCTCGATGATCGAGAAGCCCTTTGCGCGGGCGTCACTAGGCTCGATGGTGGCGCTCTCGTTGTGCGAGGAGTCGCCGGCGAAATCCTTCACGAAGAAGAGAGCCTTGAGGTCCGCGAGCTTCACCTCGACCATCTTGCCCTCTTCCACGGTCTTGATGTGGCAGGTCGGCCGGTTGGGGTCCACGTCCAAGCACGTGCCCTTGACTATGCGACCGTCGATGTAACGGGCAACCACCTCGTTGGCCAACGGCGTCTCCGGAACGGGGGAGGCATAAGTTGCGCGTTCTTTGGGACCGCGCAAGCCTCGCGTGGAGTCACCGCCGGATCCCCCGCTTCCCGGCGGTGCTAGCTTCCCTCTGGCGACTACCTGAGAGCATTAGTGCCGTTGGGGAGTGAAGAATCGATCCGGCAAAGCCGGCCGAGTGCCCAGCCGCCCGACCCGAGCGGGCCGGCGATGTCCCGGCGCGGGTTTCTGGTCGCTGCCGCCGGGGGTGTCCTCGCCGCCGGCCTCACCGGCGACCTGTTCGCGATCGAGCCGAGGCGGGTGCTGGTCAGCCGTCACGACGTCATGATCCCCGGCCTCCCGACCGCGCTGGAGGGACTCCGGATCGCGCAGGTCTCCGACGTTCACCTGCCGGCCAACCGCGCCGCCGCGGAGCGCACCCTGGCCCTGCTCGGCGCGGAGCGACCGGAAATCGTAGTCTTCACCGGAGATCAGTGCGAGACCCGCTCGGCGGTAGACGAGATGGTCAAGTTCGTCCGCGCGGCGCGGGGCCGGGTCGCCACTATCGCTGTGTTGGGCAACTGGGACTATCGGGGCCGCACGGTCGGCGCCCTCGCCCGGCAGGCCTACGAGCGCGCCGGGGCCACGCTCCTGATCAACCAGCACAGAATTGTCACCATCGGCGGCGCGAGCCTAGCATTCGTGGGACTGGACGACGTGCTCTCGGGCTCGCCCGACGCGCCGGCCGCCCTCGAAGGGTTGCCTGCGGACATTCCGGCGATCTGGGGCGTACACGAGCCGAGGTTCGCCGACGACCTGAGCGCCGCCGCCGCGCGGAAGCCAGCGCTGGTGTTGTCCGGTCACACTCACGGGGGTCAGATCCGATTCCCGGGATTGCCCGCCTTCACGCCGATCGGATCGGGCCGGTTTGTGTCCGGATGGTACGATTCGCTGCTCGGCCGGCTCTACGTCTCCCGCGGCATCGGCACGGCGGACGTGCGGGCCCGCTTCTTCTGCCCGCCCGAGCTCCCGATCTTCGTCCTGCGGCGGGTCACCGGATCGGGCGCTCTATAGAGTGTCGGGCGGTTGAACGCCTTTTGCTTTGCACTGAACGGTGAAGTGGTCGTGAAGGGACGTCACCACTCCGTTGGCGTTCACGGTCACGTGAAAGTTGTTGTGTACCGTTGCGTTGTTCCCTGGCCCCTGGCCGATGATGCGGAAATTGTTTATCTCGGTGTTTTGCTCGCCGACCTTGAGGTGGAATTGGCTCTGCGTGACACCAGTGCCCTGATACTTCGCTCCTGTCGACAGGCCGGTCCCCACGACCCCCTGGGGATTGTCGTGGGTCTTGACGTGGAAGCCCCCGCGGCCATCCGACGCGATGTGAAACAGATCGTGAAGGGTTCCAGTCAAGGCGACTTCTTCGCCGGCTCCCCCGTTCGCGCAGGGAACGAAGACCCCCAAGTCGATCGGGAAGAACGAGCTCTGCGTTAGCGGAGTCGCGCGGAGACTGGGGCGCTCCGTCGCCGCCGCCGCGGGAGCCGTCGCATCGGGCTGACAGGCAGCACAGACCAAACTAATGATTGATGCGATCACAATCGGTAAACGCGTCGTCATGGGGCACCTTGCCTGGAAACGGCGTCAGCCGGGCCTGCTGTCGGGAGTTTTTGGAGGGTCAGACGAGCTAGAGGTACCGCCGCCAAGTGGTCCCGTCAAGCTGGATTAACGAGTCGATGCCTGCGCGCGCGGTAACCAGCGTCGTCAACGATCCTGCGGCGTGCGTCGTACTGACGGTGGGGCCGTCACGCTCGAGCGGGCGGGCGGCGGGCGCCGGTGGGCGGGAGCCCTGAATCCCTATTCCGCTCGGGCCAGATTGTAGAAAGCGCGCCAGGCGCGGAACAGCTCGCAGAAGTCGGCGTGGGTGTAGCGAACAGTGACTGGACCGGGGCGGCTGGAGCCCGGCACCAGCTCGGCGTAATCGGCCTGATAGGAAAAGGTGAAATCCACTTCGATGGTGCTGGGACTGGCCGGGGACAGGGGGCTGTGCGGGCGGCCCAGCGCGGTCGCGACACCGTCGCGGATGAGCCGGCGGGCGACCGCCGGGGCAACGCTCCGGGCAGCGTGCCGGCTGACCGCCTCCTTCACGATCACGGTCTCGACCCCGTCGAGCAGCGCCCGGGCCTCCTCGGCGGTGGCGCGGTCGCCGCTCACCACCGCGACCGGCACCCCGTACGCACCCGCCAGCGCGGCGTTCAGCCCGACCTCGCCCATGGACCGGCCGTTGAGCCGGACGTCCCGAACGGCATCCATGATCGTATGGTCGAGCACCGCGCGCGGCGTGCCGGCCCGGGCGTGGTACCCGATGAAGAGGGCCGCGTCGAAGCCCCGCTCGATGCCCTCCAGCATGGAAAGCCGCTTGGGCCCTCCGCTCAGGAGCTCGGCGGCCTCGTGCAGCTCTTCGGGGAGCAGATTTCTCATGTCCCAGTGACTATCATTGACGACGACCTGCGTTGCCCCTGCGGCGAGGGCCCCCTCGACCGCGGCATTGGCTTCGCCAGTCATCAGCTTACGGAACCGGGCATACTCGGCGGCGCAGCGGGGATCGACCGGATTGGTCTGGTCCTCATGGACGACACCCGCGATGCCTTCCATATCAACCGAGATGTAGATGCGCATGATGATTCCTCGAATGGTGCTCCGGCTGGCCCTCCTCGGGCTCGCGCTGGTTGCGTGTGCTCCGGGCACGCCGGGTGGCCGGACGGCTGGCAAGGCCTTGGAGCAGGGCCGGACCTATACCAACTGGCTCTACGGGGCCGAGTATAGCAAACTGTGGGACCGGTTCACGCCGGAGCTCCAGCGCGTATTCGGGAGTGCCGCAGAGCTCGGGTCATTCGCGGGCAAGGCGGTTACCCAGCTGGGGCGGGAACAGCGGACGGTGGACGAGCACATCGCTGAGCTCAAGCCGGAGCGCGTCTACAGCCGTACCACAGCGTTCACAGCCGCCCGCCAGCCTGTCGTCATCGAGTGGACCCTCACCAAGGATGGGTCGGTGACTGGGCTGGCGGTCAGACCAGCCTTCTTTGATAGTTCAGCGGTCACCGCTGAAGTAGACAGCGTGAACGATAAACAGCGTGAACAGTGAACCGCGAACAGTGAACAGGCGCCTCCGTGCCTCACCGGAGCTCCCTGTTCACTGTTTACTGTTCACTGTTCACGCTTTTCAAAACACTCGCCCCCCCAGCGGTACGTCGCGCTCCACCGCCAGCAGCACCACGTGCCCTGCCTCATCCGGTAGTCCCAGCACCAGTACTTCCGACGGAACTCCCGCGATGTTCCGGGTTCCCAGGTTTACCGCCGCCACCACCAGCCTGCCTACCAGCTCTTCCACCCGATAGACGTCGGCCAGCTGCGCGCTGGAGCGTTTCTCGCCCAAAGGCCCGAAATCGATCCAGAGCTGATAGGCCGGCTTCCGCGCCCTGGCATTGGGCTCCGCCCGGGTGACCCGCCCCACCCGGAGGTCGAGCGTGTGGAATGCCTCGACCGGATCGCTCACGCGACCAGCTCCCCGCGGAGCACGGTGACCGCCTGACCGCTGAGCAGCACCCGGTTTCCCGTGAGAGTCACCCGCACCAGCCCGCCGCGCAACGACGCCTGGTAGCCCACCAGGGACGACTTCCCCAGCCGCTCGCCCCAGAGCGGACCGAGCGCACAGTGTGCCGAGCCGGTGACGGGGTCCTCCGGAATGCCCACGGCCGGCCCGAAGAACCGGGACACGAAGTCGCGGCCGGGAGTAGATGAGCGGCTGGTGACGATGACCCCGCGCCCGCCGAGCTGTGCCAGCAGATCCATATCGGGGGCCAGCGTGCGAACGGAGG
>WNGB01012330.1_pt1 | contig 11629 bp, 10 predicted proteins | sample 5400681 | NCBI WGS metagenome assembly WNGB01 (sample SAMN13153367, study PRJNA577476) | soil metagenome | isolation source: 115 cm soil or saprolite under grassland replicate 2 | place: USA:California | collected 2016-06-15 | reverse complement strand
CGCTACTGCGAAGAAAGCGGCTTGGAACTCACACAGGCCGCCTAGATTTCCAAAAGCAAACCTGAACGTCTATAGAGAAGTCGAGGGCGGGGTTCTCGAAGATGGCAATGAGGTTGGTGAGGCGGTCCACCATCTCCTTGCCGCTGCCGAGTTTGGTGGCGTCGTTGAAGTCGGGGAAGTCGGACAGCTTGTTGGCATTAGCCAGCGGGGCGATGATCTTCTTGTTGATCTGGTCGCCTATGTCCGGCTTGCCCTTGAGCGCAACCATGTCCTTGAAGCTGGCGCCCTCGGGGATGATGATGGGGGCGAAAGGCACGCCAGTATATTTGTCGCTGATGTATTTGAGGAACAAAAGGACGAGGACATAGTCCTTGTACTGGCTGGCGTCCATACCGCCGCGCAGTTCATCGCAACTTTGCCAGAGCGAGGAATAGAGTTCAGATTTTTTCAGCGCCATACGTTTCTCTTGTCCTGCTTGCCCCTGTGCGAGTGATTTATTTTCGTGGAGCTAACATAGGAGTAGACGACCACCTGTCACCTGGCACCTCTATAACCGATGCTCGACGACACCTTGTCATAGAGCACAAAAAATCCGCTACCCCGAGTCGTCCTAATGGTAGGAGTCTGGATGCTGCAGGGTAACAAAATAGTTGCGCGCCCGCAAATGCCAATCGCGCCAGAAGTCCTCAGCCGAAGCGGTGGCCGTGGCCTGCACGTGGTTAGGCACTGCCCCACTCTCTCATTGGGGAGGCAAAGCATGGTCAAAGTTGTAATACAGCGTCTGGTATCCCTGCCGGAACTCGATCACGTCCCTAACGACCGTGTCAGGCGAGAGTTTCTCAACCAGGACGCGCGCCATAAAATCCGCGATGAGGTCCATTTCCTTTTCGCGCATCCCTAAGCGCGTCACCTCAATCGTGCCCACACGCAGCCCACCGGGTCGGTCCCAGTCGCGCGGGGTATCACTGGGCAGGAGGTTTTTGTTAGTCACAATATTGGCACGCGCTAACACATGCGCCACGTCCAAGCCCCCACCGAACGCCCGGACATCGGCGAGCACCTGGTGCGTACGCGTATAGCCCTTGTGGGCGCCGAACACAGGAATACCGCGCTGCTCTAACGCCACGCCGAGGGCTTGCGCATTACGCACAATCTGCGCCATGTAGGTGTGTCCGAATTCGAGCATTTCTGCGGCGGCAACCGCCAGCGCGGCAACGCGATTCACTTGATGCGTCGCAGCGAGGACTGGGAAGATGGCATGGGTAAGCGCTGGTGTCAGGCCTGGGTCATCCCACACGATAATACCGCTTTGCGGTCCGCTAAACGTCTTGCCTGCCGACCCAGTCAGCACCACGGCGCCTTCGCGTAAGGGGTCTTGGAACTGCCCACCGGCAATCAGGCCAATCTGATGCGCGCCATCAAAAAAGAGCTTGCCGCCCCATTCTGCCACAATCGCGCTCATTTCTTGGAGAGGGAACGGAAACAACGTCAGAGACGCGCCCAGCGCGACGAGTTTCGGGCGCACGAGCGGCGCCGTCGTGCGAAACACATCCAGATCCACCACCAGTTCAGTCGGGTCCATCGGCACATCCACGATTTTCAACCCGCGCACCCCCGCTGGGCCATCGATACGGTTGCTCGAATGGCCCCCGAAGGGCTGCGCGATGCTCATAATCACGTCGCCTGGTTCGGTGAGGGCCGTATACGCCGTAAGATTGCCGATCATACTCGCGACCAGGCGGTGGTCGGCATAGCGGGCGCGAAAAACGCTTTTGAGTAATTCCACGCAGAGGGCTTCGATTTCATCAATGTACATGGTGCCGGCGAACCAGCGATTGACCTTACCAATGTGCCCTTCGGCGGCCCGTATGCCGACTTCGGCAGCGAGCAGCGCGCGCACAGCGGGACTCGTGGGGGCTTCAGGGGCGAGCAGGTTGATGCATTGTTCGCCACGCCATTGCTCGTTGCGCTTGACAGCGGCGATCACGGCATCTTGCATCGCCTTCCCAGACTGGCAGGCGTTGAGCACAACACGTGCCTGAGCCAGTATGTCTGGATCGTGGACTTCAAAAGGCTGATCACTCATAGAAGTGTCTCGCATCACTTGCTCTCCTGTATGTGGTTTGGCATTGTCTGCTGGCCTTGCTTGGTAAGAAGTGCCTCACAGTTGATTGCAGCGAGCATGCAGACACATTTCTGGTCAATACCCCATGAAAGTTCTTCACACGCAATGGGTTGCGAACACATCCGGTATTCTAGGGATAGGCTCAGCGTGAGCTCTTTGCTTCCAACGTTTCGCGATGATCCAGAACATGGCTCGCTGGTCTCCTGCTTATGAGGAGAGCAAGCACCTCTGCCAGGCGGACCTCAAAGCTCATTCCCCGCCCTCCACCCGCGCCAGCGCTGCCTCGGCCTGCGGCAGCCAGAATGTCATGTCCATGGCACGGTACATCGCGATGGCCGTAGACAACTCGGCACGGGCCTGCTCCTGCTGCCCAGTCTTGGCATACCCCATGCCAAGGCCGCGGTGGCAGTGGGCCTGGAGCGGACGCATGCCGAGTTCCTCCGCCAAGGCGAGGGCCTGTTGGTAGTGGGTTGTGGCCTGGTCGGCCTGCGGGGGATCGCCATGCAGCGCAATGTCGCCGAGAAAGCGCAGCGCCCACGCCTCGGTACCCCGTTCCCTGTGGGTACGGGAAAGCTCCAGGGCCCGCCGGGCATGGACCGTCGCCTCCTCCAGACGGCCGGTCATCAACGTGGCCTCGCTCAGAGAGGCGACGACACGGGCCAAGAAGTATGTCATGCCCCTGGCGGTTAGCTGCGTCACCGCCTGCTCCAACAACGCCAGGGCGTCGTCACCCCGTCCGGATGCGGCATAGGCCTGCCCCAAGACGCTCGCGATCAAGGAGAAATAGAGTGGGAGCACCTCGGTGCAAATCCCCAGGGCATATTCAAGGAGGGGGAGCGCGGCAGACAGCTCGCCTTTATACAGATACGGCAGACCGAGCGTGTAGGAGGCCCCCATGCGATCGGCCGGGTGATCGACCGCCTCGGCCAGGCGGAGGCTTTCGGTGCCGATGGTGATTCCCTCACTGAACGCGCCCACCTCGGCCAGGCACAAGCCCAGGTAGGTCCGCGTGAGCACCGCAGGGAGGGACACCTGCCCGAAACGCTCAGCGCATTGCTCGCCGGTCAGTGCTGCCCTCGCCTGCCGCAAGACCGCCAGCGCCCGACCATAGTCCCCCAGCGCGTGGACCGCGACACCCAAGTAGTTGTGCGCCTGGACCTGCCCGCCAACATCCCCGCTCGTCGTGGCCAGGGCGAGGGCACGCTCGCTGGCCGCAATGCTGTGGTCATGGGCGCCTGCCCAGGTGAAGTGCAACGCCATATAGAGCGCGACCCGCCCCTGTCGGCCTGGATCACCGAGCGTCTCGGCGAGGGCGTCAGCGGCCCGCAGCGCCTCGAGGACGCGCTCCAGTTCCCAGAGCGCTAGGAACGCCGCGCGCAGGTCGAAGTGGAGATCGATGCCCTGCTCCATTGTCTCGCGGGTCTCCGGGAGATGCCGCAGGGCCACCAGGGCGTGCTCAACGTACGTCACCGCCTCCCCATAGGCGGCACGCGTCATGGCCTTGGTCCCGGCCTGTCGCAAGTAGCGCAGCGCCTTGTCCCAGACCTCCCCCCGGAAGGTGTGCTGGGCTAACTGCTCTACCTGCTCGGCAGACCGGTCACCAGCGAGGGTTTCCAGGGCCGCGACGATCTGCGCATGCAAGGCGCGCCGCCGCTCCTGGAGCAGCGTCTCATAGGCGACCTGCTGAGTCAGAGCGTGCTTGAAGGTGTATGCGATGTCGGGAAAGAGGCGCGTCTCGTAGAGGAACTCGGCGGCTTGCAGATGGGTAAGTCCCAGACGGAGCGACGCCTCAGGCGCCTCGGCAATGGCCTGGAGGAGCGGCAAAGGCACCTCGGTGCCGATGACGGCGGCGGTCTGCAGGAGCTGTTTCTCCTCCGGCGGCAGCCGGTCGATACGCGCCGCCAGGACCGCCTGGACCGTCGCGGGCACTTGCAGGCTCTCGAGGGGGTTGCCGAGACGATAGGCACCTGGCTTCCCGACCAGCACGCCGGTCTCGACCAGGGTCCGGACGCTCTCCTCCAGGAAGAAGGGGTTGCCCTGGGTGCGCTCGATTAAGCGCTGTTTGAGCGGCTCCAGACCAGGATCGTCCCCCAGCAGGGTCTGTAAGAGTGCGGCAGCGCTTGCCGGGGGCAGCGGGTCGAGCCGGAGCTGCGCGTAGTAGGTTTTATTGCGCCAGCCGTGCTCGTACTCAGGGCGGTAGTTGACCAGGAGGAGCAGACGGGCGGCGGGTAGGCTCTCCACCAGGCCATCGAGGAACGCCTGCGTCGCGCCGTCGATCCAGTGGAGGTTCTCGAAAACCAGCAGGAGAGGCTGCACCTGGCTCTCCCGCAGGAGCAGGCGCTTGAGGGCGTCCAGGGTGCGCTGGCGGCGTTGCGCCGGCTCAAGGGCCTGCCATGATGCATCCTCCACCGGCACCTCCAGGAGGCCCAGGAAGGCCGGCAAACTTGGCCCGAGGGCCGGGTCCAACGTGAGCAGCCGCCCGGTGAGCTTCTCGCGGATGCGCCGTCCGTCGTCGCGGTCCTCGAGCTGAAAGTAGGCCTTGAGCAGGTCGATGACCGGCAGGTAGGAGGTGGCCTTGCCATAGGAGGCCGAGCTGCTCTCCAGCAAGAGCCAGCCCTGGAGGCGTGATGCCTGGGTGAACTCGTGGAAGAGACGGGTCTTGCCCACCCCGGGTTCGCCGATAACCGCTACCACCTGGCCGTGCCCGGCCCCGGCCTGCTCCAGGGCCTGGCGCAGGGCTGCGAGCTCCGCCTGCCGCCCTACGAAGGGGGTCAGCCCCCGCGCCGCAAAGGCCTGCAGGTGCGTGCTGGCCGGGCCAGCGCCTATCAGCTCGCACACCTCCACGGGAGCGGACAGCCCCTTGACCGGCACCAGGCCTAAGGGGGTAACCTGGACCCACCCCTCCGCCAGCCGTAGGGTTGCGGCCGTCAGCCGAATGCTCCCGGGAGGCGCGAGCTGTTCCATACGGGCCGCCAGGTGCGTGGTCTGGCCGATGGCGGAGTAGTCCATGTGCAGATCGTTGCCAATGGCCCGCACCACCACCTCCCCCGAGTTCAGGCCGACGCGGATCTGCACCTCGAGGCCATGCCCACGGCGCATCTCGGCGCTGTAGTGGCGGATGGCCTCCTGCATGGCGAGCGCCGCATAGCAGGCCCGCACGGCGTGGTCTTCATGCGCAATCGGTGCCCCAAACAAGGCCATAATGCCATCGCCCATCACCTGGTTCACGGTGCCTTCGTAGCGGTGCACGGCCGCCATCATGCGCTCCAGCACCGGATCGAGCAGCTGGCGCGCCTCCTCCGGGTCACGGTCGGCCAGCAACTCCATGGAGCCTTTGAGATCGGCAAAGAGCACCGTGATTTGCTTCCGTTCGCCTTCCAGAGCGCTGCGGGAGGTGAGGATTTTCTCGGCAAGATATGGCGGCGTGTAGGCGAGTGGTGCAGGCTGGGATGGCACCGCTGGTGGCGAGACCACTGCCGGCGCGGTGACGGGAGCACCAGTCCAGACAAGTACTTTGCCGTCTTCATCACCCGTCACGAGCTGGCCGTAAATGAGTTCCTCCTTCACGTCCTCCAGTGCCGCCTCATCCAGCTGGAACTGCCGCTGGAGGGTGCGATAGGTCACGCGGCCCCGCTGTTGCAGGAGAGCGATCACCTGATCCACGACCGCGACAAAGTCCATCTCGCCTCCTCCCTGCCTGTCGCACTGCCTACTTGCTCATGAGCGAACCTATCATAGCATAGGTCACAGGGACGATGCTGGAGGAAGGGCAGCTCAGAGATATAAGCGCTTGCGGTACACGGCTGCATCATTCCAGATACGTTCGAATTTGTGGGGCGCCATGGCGGTGTAGCGCACGGTATACTGTATGTTCTTATGCCCCAGATAATCCTGCATGGCCCGGGTATCATGCCCCTGAGACGCCAGGGAATAACCGCACGCATGCAGGAGTTGGTGCTGGGGGCATATACAATTCATATGGGTGTTGAGAGTGGTTACATGCGGTACACGTGCACGCGAACGACCCCCAAATTTGGCGCGCACGAATAGGTTACGGTGTCCCCCACAGCATGCCGCGCCTGGAGGAGTATGGAGGGCCCTACTGTAAGAGTACCCTACTGTGCTAATCTTATGGTGGTCTGAGGTAGACAGGAAGGAGTCCAGTGACGCCCGAAAGAGCAGCACGGCTTGTGCTTCTCCAACGTGTGCGGGTGGCCACGCAGTCGCCCGATCCCACTATCCGCTTGGAGGGGCAGATCGCGCGCAGGTTCCGGCGCGTCCTGCGTGCCTTCCAGCACGAGGTGCGGGTCGCGGGGCGCCGAGTGGGCGAGATCGATGTGGAACTGGATGATGTGATTATTGAGGTGACGAGCGGCAAGGGGCGGAAGAAGTTCCAGCAGATACAACGGCTTATGCATAACCCCGACCTCAATCCTGGGGGAAAGCGGGTGGTCGTGTTTGGTCCTCAATTGCGAGAGGGGTTGAGAGGACAACTGGAGCAGAACAGGGCCATCGTCGTCCACACCCTGGAGGAGCTGGAAAGGTTGGTCAGCAGACCATGAGAAACATCCTGGTGGTGACGCCAACGCACGTGACGCAAACCATGGTCCAAGCGCTCGTCGAAGCGCTCGGTGGGTATTGGAACACGGAGAGGACACTCAACCAAGGGGTCATCGAGCGGCAGGGGGCAGCGGTCTATGTCTCACGTATTCCGGACCTCACGCCCGACTATGATCCCCACGAGGTGGCACAGCTGACGCAACTCCTGGGAGAGAAGCCGCAGACGGTGGTCGATATCCATATCGGGCATGCAGGAGGCTCTCAGGCATTGGCCAGAGACGTCGCACGTATGGTCATCGAGCGGTGGGGAGGGATCCTCGACGACAACACAGAGGAGTTCGAAGAGAGGTTACTCCAGGGGGTCTCCAAGAAACAGCAGGCGCTGCCGTGAGCCCCCGCCCAGCGCTTCAGCCCTCGGACCATGTGGCGCAGCCCCGCCATCCCCTGCGGGCTATGGCCACTGCGCACGTGTGAGCGGTCTTTGTCACAGGGCACCGCTCGCACCCAAGGGCATGTGGGCTCGATCTGCCCGTTGCGCCGCTGATACGCTGATACTTCGTGGCAACTACCCTGCCGAAAACTCAATGACCCTGCAACTTTGCCGGCTGGTGGAACGTTGACCAGCGCCCTGATGGTTTTGGGGATGTCGAGCGCGCAGTCTATCGTACCCTGGTGTCGTCCCGTGAAGGGACGGCTGAAAGCCTGGCACTGTGGGTGGGACAACAGAGGTTAGGATCGTCTCAGGCTGTCTCCAGTTGATGGGCCACGGCTCTCCCCTGTGCATACCAGGGGAGAGCTAGGGTAATAGCGCTTATACGAGCGCTGGCCGCACCGGCGGCTCGCAACTCGCCGCGAGATGCTGGCGCGCTTCAGTGAGCTGGGTCCGCACTGGACTCAAGGCAGCAGCCACAGGGGTCGCATCGGCCTCGGTCACGAAGCTCAAGCCGGTCAGGCGGGCAAAGTCGAGGACCCACTGGGCGTCCACGGCACCGGCAGGGGGCGCGGGGGGTGGTGTTGGCTGTGGCACAGTTGTGGCATCCAGTGATGGCCGGCGGGTATACCAGCCGGCGGCCTGCTCGTACGTGTGCCCGATGCGTAAGACGGTGCTCTCCTCCCAGGAGCGGCCGATCAGTTGCAGGCTCACCGGGAGACCGGCGTTGGTAAAACCGCAGGGCACGGCGAGGGCTGGCAGGCCGGTCAGGCTCACCGGGCGCGTCAGGCTGCGCATGTCGGCCTGCGGGGAAGTGCCACCAATGGGATAGGCGGCGTAGGCGGTAGTCGGCGTGACAATGGCGTCGACTTCGGTTAGCGCCGCCAGGAACTCGGCGGTGATCACCTGGCGTAGACGCTGCGCCGTGACACGCTCCTCAGCGGTGAGGCAGGCTGCACCGGTGATCTTGTGCAGGAAGGCGTGGGTGTAGTCGCGCGACCTGGCAAAGAAGTTGGCGCGGTGAAAGGCGAACGACTCGGTATAGGCGATGCTCCATGAGGCCGATGAGCCATAGCAGGAATGGGGGAGGTCGACCTCGCGTACGGTGGCGCCGAGCTGCTGCATGGTCTCGAGAGCCGTGCGCACCGCGGCCACCACATCAGGGTCAGCGTACTCAAAATAGTACGAGCGCGGCACACCGAGCCGTAGGCCGTGCAGGTCGTCCCGCAGCGCCGCGTGATAGTCCGGCACTGGTTGGCAAGCGGCACTGGGGTCACGCCGATCAGGACCTGCCATGGCCTGCAACATCAAGGCCGTGTCCGCAACGGTACGGGCCATAGGCCCGGCGTGATCAAGGCTCCAGCTCAGGGGGATGATACCAGCACGACTGATGCGACCGTAGGTCGGCTTGAGTCCCACAATACCGCAGAACGAGGCGGGGTTACGTATAGAACCACCAGTATCGCTGCCGGTGGCAAGCGGCACCAGGTGCGCCGCCAGGGCTGTACCTGAGCCCGCGCTGGAACCGCCTGGGAACATGGCCGTGTTCCACGGGTTGCGCGCTGTGCCGAACACCTCCATACTGCCAGAGGCGAATTCAATGGTGTTGAGTTTGCCAAGGCAGATGGCACCAGCTTGCCGCAGGCGAGCCGCAACGGTGCAGTCCTCAGGAGCAACATAGCCCGCCATCACCTTCGAGGCGGCGGTGGTCGGTAAACCCTGGACGTCATAGATATCCTTGTACGCCACCGGAATGCCGTGCAAGGGGCCGCGATAACCACCGCTACTGATCTCGATCTCCGCAGCATGCGCGGCAGCCATGGCCTGCTCTGCACTCACGTGCAGATAGGCGATCAGGTCTCCGTTCAACGTGTCGATGCGGGATAGGAGGGCTTGGACAATTTCCACCGGCGAGATTTTGCGCGCCCGCACGAGTGGAGCGAGTTCGGTGACGTTCAGGAAGCAGAGGTCGGTGTTTGTCATAGCTGTCCTTCCTGTAGTTGGGTCTAGCTTGACGGCTCGTATGTCGCGCATTATAGTGACAATTGCTTGTGTCATCTAGCCTCGACTGTCTGGCGTATGGCGGTGGAATCGGTTGGGCGAGTCAGCAACGCCTGCAGCTGCCATGCTCTGTATGCCGTAACATCGCAGAGAGATGCGGTATGGAGCCACTGCAACCTCAGCAACAGATTTCAGACATGCAGCGGGCCTTTGCAGATGCTGCGGAGGGATGGTTGCTGCGTCCACGTAATCCCCATGCCGACGCGGCGGTCTTGGATGCTATCCAGCGGCGGCAGGAGCACCAAGACGACATCCAACGCTCCCACACCATACCCCTAGACCACAGGTTGCATGCAGCCCCATCCCCCGCCGGCGTATGGGCTGCCCGTCTGATAAAACTGCAGGGGCAGCAGAAGCATGGGGAGTGGTTAGTACCACGCGACCGCCCGGTGTTGCTAGGACGCTCCGGGAAAAGTACGTCATCTCTGGATGTCGATCTGTGGCCAGATGCGAGCGTTGCCAGGCGACACGCTCTCATCTGGTTTGATGGCGAGGGATGGCGTATCGAGGATTTGGGCAGCACTAACGGTACCTTGCTGGGTGGCAGCAATATTCGAGGTCAGCGCGCCAGACGTCTTGCCCTTGGGATCAAGATGCGGCTCGGGCGCACTATCCTCATGCTCATGGCTCTTGAGAAGGAGGGCGAGCCCAGGGCGGAGCCAGGAGCAGACAGCGATGGGCAAGGGGTTGCGGGTGTGTAACTCTACACTGGTGATGCCTCGGGAAGGTTGGGGTAGGCCTCGTTGGTTACAATGTGCTATCTTCACAGTACACCGTAGAAGGAGGGTGTCATGGCGAAAGAGTATCGGCTCATTTCTAGCGATGGGCACCTTGAAGTGCGTCCCGAACGGTGGACCCACCGGGTGCCAGCCAAATATCGGGACCGTGCGCCGCGCTCTGTCCAGCTTCCAGACGGTAGCGATGGGATTCTCATCGAGGGACAGCCGCTGCAAGAGGCCAATTTTTTAGATCTGCGCGCTGGGCGAGCTGAAGGCCAGTGGCAACCATTTGGCATCAAAGTTGAGGATGCTGCTGGTACCGGTTCTCCCGAGCAACGCGTGCGTGAGCAGGACATGGATGGGTTAGACGCTGAGGTGCTGTTCACCGCTATGGTGGCAGGGCCGGTGCTCTGGCGTAATATCGCCCACGACGAGGTGTATAAGTCAGTCATTCGCGCCTACAACGATTGGTTGGCAGAGGAGTACTGTGCGGTAGCACCTGACCGCCTGATTGGTCTGGGGGTAATTCCGTGGACAAATGTGGACGACGCCATTGCGGAGATGGAACACTGCGCCAGGCAAGGGCTAAAGGGGGTGGTCATGGGTGTGTTGCCCAGCGCCAAGGGCTATCCCACCCCTGAGGATGACCGCTTCTGGGCTGCTGCAGTGGCGATGGATATGCCCTTGACGGTGCATGTGGCGTTCAACCGTACCGGTCCGCGGGCCTCACAGCCGACGTTCAAATACCCCAAGGAAGAACCTGAGGTGATGCGTCGCATCCGCCGCCCCTTCCTGGAATGGGTGGCGAATTTTGGCTTGACCCCGGCGCTCAGTGTGACGCAACTGATTCTCTCCGGCGTTTTTGATCGTTTTCCGACGTTAAAAATGTTTATGGCGGAGACGCGTCTCGGCTGGGTGCCGTTCTGGTTGGAGAGTGCGGATTTGTGGTTCGAGCGGCACCATGGCTGGGCGGAAGATCTCCTGGGCTTCAAACCCATCAAGCGCCGTCCCAGCGAGTACGCCAGAGAGCACATCTCCTGGAGCATACAGTACGAGCGGGTGGCAATAGAATTACGGCACCATGTCGGGGTGGATCGGGTCATGTTCGCTACCGATTTCCCGCACATCGAGTGTGAATGGCCGAACAGCCGCTCCTTCCTGGACAAGCTCTATACCGATGTGCCAGAGGATGAGCGCTCCCGGATCTGGGCCAAGAACGCTATCGAGTACTTCCATCTCTCATAGTCAGCCTCTATACTTTTGACGCATTGCCTGGCTCTTCACCCCTCTGCCGCGAGGAGAGAGCAGGGACGAGCCAGGAGGAGCCAGCGTCTGCTCTCCTCGGGACCAGAATCTATGCTGCAGCATCGCACGCAGACTTTGCCTGTCACCTACGATGTCATTGTGGTGCTAGGAGCGGCGGTATGGCCAGGCGGGCAACCGAGCCCGACCTTGCAACGCCGTGTTATGCACGCGGTGCATTTGATGCAGCAGGGATATGCGGCGTATCTCCTGGTCACAGGAGGGATGGGACAATATCCGCCCACAGAAGCAGAGGTGATGCAGCGCCTGGCTGTCGCACACGGCCTTTCTAGCCAGTGCGTGCTGCGGGAAGAGCGGGCCACCTCAACGTTCGAGAGTGCCTTGCTGTGCTGTGACATACTGCGGCAGCATGGGTGGTCACGTGTGCTGGTCGTAACGGACCGCTATCACCTTCCCAGAGCACTCCTGGCG
>WNGB01034457.1_pt1 | contig 11630 bp, 12 predicted proteins | sample 5400681 | NCBI WGS metagenome assembly WNGB01 (sample SAMN13153367, study PRJNA577476) | soil metagenome | isolation source: 115 cm soil or saprolite under grassland replicate 2 | place: USA:California | collected 2016-06-15 | reverse complement strand
ACCTAGGCGCCATGGACCTGCCCCTGGACGATCGCCTCAGCATCGGCGTGCAGACCCTCCATCGCCGCACCGAGCCGGCGACAGGCCCGTGGCTGCCGACGATCGACGAAATGCGCAGCCTGGTCGAGCTGGTCGACCGCTGCGGCTACGATTCCATGTGGGTCGGCGATCACGTCGCCTTCACCATCGCGATCTTCGACCCGCTGCTGCAGCTCGCGCAGGCCGCCGTGATCAGCCGGCGCCTGGTGTTCGGCACGGACGTCTACCTGTTGCCATTGCGCCATCCGACCCCGGTCGCCAAGCAGGTCTCGACGCTCGACCACTTGACCGAAGGGCGCTTCATCTTCGGCGTCGGCGTGGGTGGCGAGTTCCCCAAGGAGTACGAGGCCTGCGGCGTGCCGCTCGGCGAACGCGGCGCGCGGCTCAGCGAAAGCCTTACGGTCATGCGCCAGCTGTGGACCGGCGAGCCGGTCTCCCATGCCGGCCGCTTCTTCAATTTCGAGGGCGTGCGAATGCAGCCGCCGCCGCGGCAACCCGGCGGCCCACCGATCTGGTGCGGCGGGCGCTCCGATCCGGCGCTGCGGCGCATCGGACGCATGACCGACGGCTGGATGTCCTATGTCGTCACGCCCGACATGTACCGCCAGGGACTCGAAAAGATCGCAACAGCCGCCAGCGAAGCGGCCCGCACCTTCGACCGCGGCTTCGGCACCGCCCACCTGCTCTTCATTCGCATCGACGACACCTACGAAAAGGCGCTCGATGCGGCGGCGGTGTCGCTCAGCCAGCGCTACGCCATGGATTTCCGCAAGGCCGCCCAACGCTACTGCGCTTTGGGGCCGCCACAGGATGTGGTCGAGACGATCTTCAAGTTCCAGCAGGCCGGCGTGCGCCACGTCATCCTCGACTTCGTCGGCCCGTACGAGGAGCGCGACCAGCAGATCGAGCGTTTCGCCAACGAAGCGATGCCGCTGCTCGTGGGCTTGCGCGGCAGGAGATGACCATGCAGCTCGGGATGCTTCTGCGCTATCACGGCGACAGCCTCGCCCTGAACGAGGTCCTGGAGGCCGAGCGGCTGGGCTATCACTCCGTGTGGAGCGGCGAGGCCTACGGCACCGACGCGGTGACGCCGACGGCCTGGATCCTGGCCCGCACGACGCGCATCAAGGCGGGCGTGGGCATCATGCAGATGCAAGCGCGCACGCCCGCTTGCACCGCGATGACGGCGCTCACCCTGCAGGCGCTGTCGAACAACCGCTTCCTGCTGGGCATCGGTGCGTCCGGGCCGCAGGTCGTCGAGGGCTGGCATGGCGTGCCCTTCGGCAAGCCGATGGCGCGCACCCGCGAATACATAGAAATCCTGCGCAAGATCCTGAAACGCGAGGCGCCCCTGCAGCATGACGGCGAGCTCTACCAGATCCCCTACAAGGGACCCGGCGCGACCGGGCTGGGCAAGCCGCTGAAAAGCATCCTGCACGGCGATCCCAACATGCCGATCTATGCCGCTTCGATCACGCCGATCGGGCTCAAGGTAGCGGGTGAGGTGGCCGACGGGGTGCTGCCGATCTTCATGTCGCCGGAGAAGACGAAGATGGTGACCGAGCCGCTGCTCGAGGGCATCGCCCGTGGGCCGTCCGGCCGGACCCTCGCCGATTTCGACGTGGCGCCGTTCGTGCGCATCAACATGGGGCCCGACCTGCAGGCCTGCCGCGATGCGCTGAAGCCCGAGCTCGCGCTCTATATCGGCGGCATGGGGGCGCGGTCGAAGAACTTCTACAACGACTTCACCAAGAAGCTCGGCTACGAGGCGGCCGCGGTAAAGATCCAGGACGCCTTTCTCGGCGGCCGGCGCGCCGAGGCGATCGCAGCGGTGCCCGACGCCCTGGTCGACGAGACCTCGCTGGTCGGCAGTCCCGAGCGCATAAAAGACCGCCTGCAGGCCTGGAAGGAAGCCGGCAGCCGGCACGAGGTCGGCTCGATGCTGCTGAGCGGCGTGACGGTCGAGTCCCTGCGCGTCGTCGCCGAAGCAGTGCTCTGACTCTTCCGGACCGCGCGCATCCTGCGCGCTCATGATTCATGAGCGCGCAGGATGCGCGCGGTCCGGAAGACTATGAGTGGGCCTGGCGGTCCGGCTAGAGCAGGGGCGCCGCAACGCGAACTGCTGGCCAGGGTTGCGTGGCCCTGGTGTGGCATCCTCCTTTTTGCCACCGATGCCGCAGGCACCGCCTCAAGTCACGGGCGTTGGATACCCGCCTGATCGAAAGGAGGGCAAAATGCCGTTGTTCTTTCTCATCGCTATCGGTGCTGGTGCGCTCACTCTCGGCGCGACGGCAATCGACCCGGCCGCCGACGTGCGCCATCAGAATACCGCGCAGGCCCAGACGACCGGCTACCAGGCCACTACCTATGCGACCTATGAGGACTGCGTGAGGGCCATGGCCCAGCAGAACCTGCCGGCGTCGTACTGTCAGCAGCGCTAATCCGCACCTTTTGAGCGGGGACCCGGTTTCGCAGGGTCCCCGCTCATCTAGCTCACGAGCTCGCCCCTGAACGCCCAGCGCGTCATGCGCTTCTCAACCAGGGCGCAGATCGCGTACATCACGACGCCCATGATGGCGATGGCGAACAGGCCGGCGAAAGTGGTCGGCGCGTCGTTGCGCGCGCTGGCCGACAACATCAAAAAGCCGATGCCGTTGTTGCCGCCGACCGTCTCGGAGATCACCGAGCCGATGAAGGCGAGCGTGATCGCCACCTTCAGGCTGGCGAATAGATAGGGCATGGCGCGCGGGATGCCGACCTTGGTCAGGATCTCGGTCTGGGTGGCGCCGAGGCTTCTGAGCACGTCGCGCATCTCGGGCTCGATGGTGGCGAGACCGGTGGCGACGTTCACGACGATGGGGAAGAAGCTGATGACGAAAGCGGTGATGACCGCCGGCAGCGAGCCCACGCCCACCCAGATCATCAGGATCGGCACCAGCGCCACCTTGGGAATGGCGTTGAAGGCAATCAGCAGCGGATAAAGTCCCGAATAGACGAACGGCGAGGCGCCGATCGCCAGCCCCAGCAGCAGTCCGCCCGCGATCGCCAGCAGGAAGCCGATCACGGTAGTCCACAGCGTGTCCCAGCAATAGGCCATCAGGATGTCGAAGCGGGCGACGAACACCGTGAAGATCTTGGTCGGCTTGGGCAGGATGATCTCGGGGATGTCGAAGGCGATGCAGGCCAGCTCCCAGATGACCAGCAGGATGGCCGTCGCCAGCCAGGGCATGGCAATGCGGAGCGCCTCACGCCGGAGGTCGGTCATGCATGCTCCTGCGAGATGCGATCGCGCAGCTCGTGCACGACGTCGACGAAATGCGGCTCGAAGGTCGTGGCGAGCGAGCGCGGCCGCGGGATGTCGATCTTGCGCGTGAGCACGATGCGGCCGGGCCGCCGGCTCATGACGTAGACGGTATCGGCGAGATAGACCGCCTCGCGCAAATCGTGTGTCACCAGCACGCCGGTGAAGCGCTTCTCGAGCCACAGCGCCTGCATGACGCCCCACAGCTCCTCGCGCGTGAAGGCATCGAGGGCGCCGAACGGCTCGTCGAGCATCAGGAGCTCGGGCTCGTGGATCAGGGCGCGGCAGAGGTTGGAGCGCTGCTGCATGCCGCCCGAGAGCTGCCAGGGAAAGCGACGCGCGAAGTCGGCAAGCCCCACCGTCTTGAGGAGCTTCATCGCCCGCTCTTCGTACTCGGCGCGATTACGGCGGAAGTTTCGCTTGTGCGGCTCGACCACCTCCATGGGCAGCAGGATGTTGTCCATGGTGGTGCGCCAGGGCATCAAGGTCGGGTTCTGGAAGGCCATGCCGACGCCCTTGATCGGCCCCGTCACCTTCTCGCCCGCCACCCGCACCTCGCCCGACGACGCCGGCAGCAGCCCGGTGACGAGCTTCATGATGGTCGACTTGCCGCAGCCCGAGGGACCCACGACGGCAATGAACTCGCCCTTGTCGATGCTGAAGGTCGCATCGGCAAGGGCGAGCGTGGTTTCCTTGCCCATCCTGTAGGTGAGGCTGACCTTATTTAGGTCGACGAAGGCCATCTAGAACCTCTTCCTCCCCAGCTTCGCTGGGGAGGTGCCCCGAAGGGGCGGAGGGGTCATGACCCCTCCGGCGCTGCGCGCCACCTCCCCTCGTATGACGAGGGGAGGAAAATCCATCACTTAGCGACCATGCGATCGGCCTTGGGCGGCAGGTACTTGTTGGTGAAGACCTTGTCGACCGGCGGCGCCTCCTTCAGGCCGAACGCCTCGGACACCAGCTTGACCGAGCGGGCAAAGCGCGCCGGGTCGACGTCGCCCATGCCGTTGGCCTTCACGTAGGGCGTCAGGATGTTGGTCTGCAGCGAGATCTGCAGACGCTCGGTCTCCAGCGCCTCGTCGATCAGCGGATCGCGCTTCTTGGCGGCGGCGATGCCGAGCTTGTTGTCGGCGATGACGTCCTTCCAGCCTTTGATGGTGGCGGCGATGAAGCCCTTCACCGCCTTCTCGTCCTTGGCCATCTCGGGCGAGATCACGATGCCGTTGCCGTAGACGTCCATGCCGAAATCGACGTAGCGCATGGCGACGATGTCATCGAACTTCACGCCGCGCGCCTTCAGGTCGAGCATCGACGAGAAATAGTGGCCGGAGATGAAGTCGACCGTGCCCTGCACCAGGCTCTGCTCGCGCAGCTGCGGGGTGAGGTTGATATGCTCCCACTTGGAGATGCCGTTCAGCTTGGCGAAGGCCGGGAACAGCCGGAAGCTGGCATCGAACACCGGCGCGCCGAGCTTCTTGCCCTCGAGGTCCTTGGGCACCTTGATGCCGCTCTTCTTCAAGGCGTAGACGCCGAACGGCGCGAAATCGTAGGCCATGAACACGCAGAGCACTTCCTTGCCCGGGTTCTTGGCGTTGTACTCGATGGTCGCGTTCACGTCGGCGAAGCCGATCTGGTAGGCGCCGGTGGCGACGCGCTGCACGGCGCCGGCCGAGCCCTGGCCCGGATCCATCGTGACGTCGAGGCCCTCGGCCTTGTAGTAGCCCTTCTCCAACGCCACCAGGAAGGGCGAGGTCGGGCCCTGGAACACCCAGTCGAGGGTGAATTTGATCGGCGTCTGCGCGTTGGCGGGCAGGCTGCCCAGCGCCAGCGCGACGGCGGCCGCGCCGCCCAGCCATTTGGCGAATTTGCTCATGTTCGTCTGCCCCTCGTGAGTTCCCCGTCCCGCGACTCTTAGGCGGACCGCACTGATCCGCCAAGGGGATATCAGGCAGATTCTATGCCAGCCTGCTGGGTCGCGACGAGGCGGGCAAAGGCGCCGCCCTTGGCGACGAGTTCCTGGTAGCTGCCCTGCTCGACCACGCGGCCATGCTCGAACACCACGACGCGGTCGGCATCGCGGATGGTCGACAGGCGATGGGCGATGATGAAGGTGGTGCGGCCCGCCATCAGGGTCTTGAGCGCCTTCTGGATGCGCGCTTCGGTCACCGAATCGAGGGCGCTGGTCGCCTCGTCGAAGATCAGGATCGGCGGGTTCTTGAGCAGCGCGCGGGCGATCGCCAGCCGCTGGCGCTCGCCGCCCGACAGCGTGGTGCCGCGCTCGCCCACCATCGTGTCGTAGCCGTTGGGCTGGCGCGTGATGAAGTCGTGCGCCTCGGCGAGCCTCGCTGCCTCCTCGAGCTCGGCCTGGGTGGCGTCGGGCTTGCCGATGCGCAGGTTGTCGGCGATCGAGCGATAGAACATGGTGCTGTCCTGGAACACCACGCCGATGTTGCGGCGGAGTGATTCCAGCTTGATGTCGCGATGGTCCATGCCATCGATGCGGATGACGCCCGACTGGGCATCCCACATGCGGTGCAGCAGCGACAGCGCCGTGCTCTTGCCCGCACCGGTCGGGCCGACGAGGGCGACCAGAAGTTGATGTCGTCGAACTCGACATCGCCCCTGGCGCGACCGATATCCCTGCCGTGCGGGTTGTCGGGCACGGTCGACTGCGAATCGAGCACGCGGAAGAAGTCGGCCAGGGCCGGCATCTGGAAGAAGATGCGGCTGACGAACCCGGAAGCCTGGTCCATGCGGCTGATCAGCAGGGTGGCGAAGCCCATGAAGCTCACGATCTCGCCGACGCTGGCCTCGCCCTTGGTGTAGAGCCAGGTGCCCAGCACGAAGATCAGGATGACGGTGACGGTCGAGGCGGCGCGGGTCAGCACCGAGAGCAGCGCCCACCAGTTCAACACCGGGTACTGCGCCGCCAGGGTCTCGCGAATGATGCGATGCATCTCGCCGGTTTCCTGTGCCAGCCGCACGAAGCTCTGGATCAGGTGAATGTTGCCCAGCGCATCGCCGGCCCGGCTGGCAAGCTCGCTGTGGCGGTCCTCGACCTGCTGCTGCAGGCGATCGGTCTTGCTCACCACCCAGGCATTGGCGACGGCGAAGAACACGATCAGCACGATCAGCAACAGCCCCAGCCGCCAGTTCATGAACAGGCTGAGCGGCAGCATGATGAACAGGGCGACGAAGGTGGCGAGGTTCTCGCGGAAGAACGACAGCCAGATGCCGAACAGGTGGTCGACGCCTGTCAGCATGACCTTGAGCAGCCGGCCCGAATGCTGGCCATGATGGAAGGCGAAGGGCAGCACCAGCACGTGCTCGAAGAAGGTCGCCATGGCGCCGAGCCGCCGGCGGTGGGCCATGCGGTCGGCCTGCAGCGAGACGACGATGTTGGCCACGATGCCGCCAATACCCACCGCCGCCCACAGCACCAAGAGCTCGCGGGCCTCGGCCCACAGCACGTCGACCGGCTTGTCGCGCGCCGAGCTCAGAAGGTCGACGACCTTGCCGAACAGCACGGGCTCGTAGAACTGCAGCGCCGCCACCGCGACGTTGGCCAGCGCCAGCATGATCGCGAGCCCGCGTTCGTTGCGCAGCAGCCCGATGACCCGACCGTAGACGCGGAAGAATTCCATATAACCGACTCTGTCACCCCGAGCGGAGTGAGGGGCGTTTCAGGCCCCAGGAAAGGTCCCTCCCTTCGGCTTCGCTCAGGGCAGGCGCGGCGCTCGGGATGGCAGTCATGCTTACGCCCGCTGGTCGAGAAAACGCTCGACGGTGCGCACGAAGAAGCTGATGCCGAAGGGGATCGCCATATCGTTGAAGTCGTAGCGTGGGTTATGCAGGCTGACCGACTCGGGGCCGCCGCCATTGCCCAGCATCACCATGGCGCCCGGCACCTTCTCCAGCATGTAGGAGAAGTCCTCCGCGCCCATGCTGGGCCGGACCTTGTCGCTCACGGCATGCTCGCCGCAGACGCCCGCCGCCACGTCGAGGGCAAAGCGCACGCGCTCCTCGTTGTTCACCGTCGGCGGATAGCCCGGCCGATGCTCGAGCTCGATCTTCACGCCATGCATCTGCTCGGCGCCGCGGCAGATCTCCTCGATGCGGCGCTTCACCAGCTCGCGGTTCGCCACTGTGGTAGTGCGGGTGGTGCCACCGATGTGCACGTCGGCCGGAATGACGTTGTAGGCCGAGCCCGCCTTGAAGAAGCCGACCGTGACGACGGTGGCGTCGAGCGGATCGATGTTGCGGCTGACGATGGTCTGCAGCGCCAACACGACGTTGGCGCCCACCACCATGGGATCGATGGCAAGATGCGGATGGGCGGCGTGGCCGCCCTTGCCGGTGATGCGGATGTCCCAGCGGTCGGCCGCGGCCAGCAAGGGACCGGGCTTGGTGACGATGTGGCCGAGCGGCACGCCGGGCTTGTTGTGAATGGCGAAGACCGCGTCGCAGGGGAATTTCTCGAACAGCCCGTCCTTGATCATCTCGCGCGCGCCGCCGCCGCCTTCCTCGGCCGGCTGGAAGATGAAGTGCACGGCACCCTCGAAGTCGCGCTTCTCGCTCAGCATCTTGGCGGCGCCCAAAAGCATCGCCGTGTGGCCGTCATGGCCGCAGGCATGCATGCGGCCGGCATTCTGCGAGCGATGCTGGAAATCGTTGACCTCGTCCATCGGCAGCGCATCCATGTCGGCGCGAAGGCCGATGGACTTCAACGAGTTGCCCTTGCGCAGGGTTCCGACCACGCCGGTCTTGCCCAGGCCGCGCGTCACTTCCAGGCCCCACTCCGTGAGCTTGGCGGCGACGATGTCCGATGTCCGCGTTTCCTCATAGGCCAGCTCGGGATGGGCATGGATGTCGCGGCGGATGGCGGCAATCTCACCTTGGATCTCGAGCGAACGCGGCAGAACGGGCATCGGGTACTCCGGTTGGAAGATCGGGCATCTTAGCCCAAAGTGACACCATGTTGTCTCTGCAGGAAGTCGAGGACGCAGCCCGCGTCGTCTACGCCGCCATGCCGCCGACCGCGCAATACGCATGGCCGTTGCTTGCCCAGCGCGCAGGCTGCGAAGTCTGGGTGAAGCACGAGAACCACACGCCGATCGGCGCCTTCAAGGTGCGCGGCGGCCTGGTCTACATGGATCGGCTGAAGCACACGCAGCCCGGGCTCAAGGGCGTGATCAGCGCCACGCGCGGCAATCATGGCCAGAGCATCGCCGTCGGCGCCGCCAAGGTAGGTATCGCCGCAACCATCGTCGTGCCGCAGGGCAATTCAGTGGAAAAGAACGCCGCCATGCGCGCCTTCGGGGCGGAGCTGGTCGAGGCCGGTCACGACTTCGACGCGGCGCGTGATGTCGCCTTGCGGCTGGCGAGCGAACGCGGACTCGCGATGATCCCGTCGTTCCACCGCGATCTGGTGCGTGGCGTGGCGACCTATGCGCTGGAACTGTTCCGCGGCGCGCCACCGATCGACACGGTCTATGTGCCGATCGGCCTGGGCTCGGGCATCTGCGGCGTGATCGCCATGCGCGATGCCTTGAGTCCGGCGACCAAGGTGGTGGGCGTGGTGTCGACCGAGGCGCCGGCCTATGCGCTGTCGTTTGCCGCGGGCAAGGTCGTGCCGACCAACAGCGCCAACACCATGGCCGACGGCATGGCCGTGCGCGGACCCGATGCCGAGGCGCTGGCCGTCATCCTGAAGGGTGCCGATCGCATCGTGCAGGTGAGCGACGCCGAGATCGCCACGGCCATGCGCGCCTACTACGAGGACACCCATCAGCTTACCGAAGGCGCCGGGGCCGCAGCCCTTGCCGCCCTGATGCAGGAGCGCGAGCGCATGGCAGGCAAGCGGGTGGCGTTGGTGCTGAGCGGCGGCAACATCGACCGGCCGCTTTACTTGCGCCTGCTCGCCGATCGTGATCCCGTCTGAAGGCGAATGGAGATCGTTGCCCTTCTCGTAGCGGCCCAGCTGGCGCAGGCCAGCGTCAGCTCCGCGGCGCGCTGCGCCCAGCTCATCGCGTTCTACGATCGCTACGGCGTCGGCCGCAGCACCAATTCGGACGGCCGGCGCAATCACACGCGCATTGCCGCGGAGCTGGATTGCCAGAGGGGCGACTACCAGAAGGGTATCGCTGCCATGGAAGACCTGCTGCGGAGGAAGGCCTTCACCGTGCCGCCGCCGGCGCAGCCCCAAACCGTGCCGCCCTTGGAAGCGCCCGAGTACGGCGTCTAGCGAGCCTTGCGCGCTGGCGGCTGCGGAATCGGCGCCCAGGCAAGATCGGTCTTCACGGCCTGCATGATGAAGGACGAGCGCGTGCCGCGAACGCCCGGCATGCGCAGCAGCGCCTTCAGCGCGAAGTCGCTGAAGCTCGCGAGATCGGGCGCCAGCACATGCAGCAGGAAATCCATGTCGCCGGTCACGGCGTAGCAGGCCACGACCTCGGGCCGTGCGCGGATCTCGGCTTCGAAGGCCTCGACGACCTTCTCCGAGTGATCGTCGAGCGTCACCTGCACCAGCGCCTGCAGGCCGAGTCCCATCGCCGGCGGTGAGACCAGAGCGGCGTAGCGGGTGATCACACCCTCTTCTTCCAGGCGCTTCACACGGCGCTGGCAGGGCGTGGGCGACAGGCCGACGCGATCGGCGAGGTCGACGATCGGCAGGCGGCCCTCGGCCTGCAGGGCGGCGACGATGCGTCTGTCGATGTCATCAAGCTCGATCATAGGGATTATCCCTAAATTGGATCAGTTTTGTAGATATTATCCGCTTCCGGGACCATCCAACAGCCCAACTTCGCCGGGATTCCCTACGCCCTTCATCCCCATCTTTGGGGTATGAACCTCGCCCCTCTCGAGAACCTTCGCGGTAATTACGCCAGCATGGCGTCCGACTGGACGGTGCCGCAGCGCGCCGCTGATTACTCGGATGAGGACCAGGCTGTGTGGCGCCTACTGGTCGAACGCCAGACCGCGCTCGCCAAGGTTCATGCCTGCGATGAGTTCGTGCAGGGCCTCGAGACCCTGGGCATCGGCGACGGCATTCCCGACTTCGCGGCGGTCAACGCCCGGCTGGAGAAGCTGACCGGCTGGCGTGTCGTCGGCGTGCCGGGCCTGATCCCCGACGCGATGTTCTACAATCATCTGGCGCATCGGCGCTTTCCGGTGACGGTGTGGATCCGCACCCGCGCCGAGCTCGACTACCTGGTCGAGCCCGACCTGTTCCACGATTTCTTCGGCCACGTGCCACTGCTCAGCAATCCGGTGTTCGCCGACTACATGCAGATGTACGGCCAGCGCGCGCTGGAGGCCGGCGCCAAGATCGACCTTCTGGCGAGACTCTACTGGTACACGGTGGAGTTCGGGCTGATCCGTACGCCCGCGGGACTCAAGATCTACGGCGCGGGCATCCTCTCATCCGCCGCCGAAGTGAAGCACGCGATCGCGGGTGACGGCGTCGAGCGCCTGCCCTTCGAGGCGGCCAGCGTCATGCGCCGGCCCTATCAGATCGACAAGCTGCAGGACACTTACTTCGTGCTCGACGATTTCCGTCAGCTCTTCGAGGCCGCGCAGACGAGAGTTGCCTGATGTCATCCTGAGCGCAGCGAAGGATCTCATGCCAGTAGCAGGCGGCGATGAGGTCCTTCGCTGCGCTCAGGACGACAGTGTTCCCTTCAGCACCACCAGCCCGTCGACAGCGACCACGCCCTCGCCGTCACTCTTCACCAGCAGGGGATTGATCTCCGCTTCCGACACGTCGGCAAAGGCCTTGTGTGCCAAGGTCGAGAAGGCCGCGATGGCGCGCGCCAGCGCTGCGACGTCGCCGCGCGGCAAGTTGCGATAGCCGCGGATGGTGGCGAGCCCCTTCACCTCGTCGATCATCTGCCGCGCCTCGGTCTCGTCGACCGGTGCCAGGCGCGTGGCGGCATCCTTGTAGATCTCGGCCAGCACGCCGCCCAGGCCGACCGTCACGGTCGGGCCGACCAGTGGATCGCGCCGAAAACCCAGGATCACCTCGGCCAGCCCGCGCTCCATCTTCTGCACCAGGAAACCATCGAGCCTGGCGTGGGGGCTGTGCGCCTTCACGCGCTTCTCCATCTCGCGCGCGGCAAGCGCGGCGGTTTGACCGTCGGGCAGGCCGAGCGCCACGCCACCGGCTTCGGTCTTGTGGGCGATGTCGGGCGACAGGATTTTCAGCACCACCGGTGCCCCGATTTCCGTCACGGCGGCAACAACGCGCTTGGCGTCGGGGATGGCGAGCGCCTTGGCAAGCGGCACGCCAAGC
>WNGB01015161.1_pt1 | contig 11630 bp, 8 predicted proteins | sample 5400681 | NCBI WGS metagenome assembly WNGB01 (sample SAMN13153367, study PRJNA577476) | soil metagenome | isolation source: 115 cm soil or saprolite under grassland replicate 2 | place: USA:California | collected 2016-06-15 | reverse complement strand
CGGCACTCGGTTTCGCGCGCCACGATGTCGTTGATCAGGACGCGGCGGTACACGAGGTCGATGGCGGCGCCGCCGCCGACCAAACGGCCGCGCTCGAACGTCAGGTCTCTCGGATCGCAGATAACCGTCGGCACACCGAGGGCGACGAACGCGTCACGGAGCAGCTCGAACTCGCTGAACGTCGGCACTTCACGCCAGTCGACGATGGCCATGCGTGGCGGGGCCGCGGTACCGCCCCACTCGCGATAACTGTCGACCAGCGCCTCCAGCAGACGCTCGACCGGCGTGTACATCCGCGCGGCGTAATGCTCGCGAAAGCGCGCCATCACGGGCTCTCGATCGAACAGCTCCGCGAGACCCTGACTGTAGCCGGCGCCCGCAGGCGATTCGGCGTTGTATTCGGCGAACTGCAGCGACTCCTGGAGGATGAACGCGTCCGCCCGCGCAGCCGTGCTCGTCGTTTGGTACCCCGGTTCGATGCGGGCGAGGCTAATCTCGGCCTCGCTGAGCCCGAGCTGGGCCAGCAGATCCGGCGTCGTGCACGCCAACTGAGCTACGCGTTCTCCGAGCGTCCACAGCGTTTCGACCACGCCGCGCATCCGCGCTTCGTCGCGGAGATCGAGGAAGAAGGGCCGCAGAAACGGACACAGCACACGGTCGCCGAACCGCAGCCGGCGCGCGCGCATCTGGCCCGCGAGCGAGGCGCACAGCTGCCCCGCGTCAACGGCGCGCAGCAGGGAGTCCCAATGCTCGATCGGGTTCACGGTTCAGATCGGCGAAGCGGAACCCAGGCCGACCATCTGGGACCATCGAGGCCACGACTGCTGCGGCGTTCCGTTCAGCGCTCGATCGATCACGAGCTCCGCCATCCGCTGCACCACCATGTCGAAATAGTGAGGTGTGATACGGTCGCGCTCGAAGTCGGGCGCCGGATTGAGGAAATCGATCGCATATGGCACGCCGTCCTGTACCGCGAACTCGATCGTGTTCATTTCGTAGCCGAGCGCCGCGTTCAGCGTCTGCGCGTCGCGCACCACGCGGGCGCCGAGCTCCGGCGACAGGTACGCGTGGTCGACGAGGTACCGTCGCTGATGCGGGTCGTACGCGACCGGCACGATGTCGGTCTTGCCGAAAGTGAAGCAGCGGACGTACCGATCGAAGTGGATGAACTGCTGCAGCGTCATGCAGTACGGACCGGTTCCGTCGTACGCAGCAATCAGCTCGGCGCGATCGTGAACTTTGTACACGTGCTTCCACCCGCCGCCCGAGTACGGCTTCAGAATCGCCGGACGTCCCACATAGTCGAGCAAACCGTCCCAGTCGATCGGGTAGCCGAGATTGTGCAGCGACTCCGCGGTCAGATCGACGTCGGCCGGGTACGACTTCTGCGGCAGCACCACCGTCTTCGGGACGGCAACGCCGAGCCGCCGCGCCACGGAATAGTTGAAGAACTTGTCGTCGGCCGTCCACCAGAAGGGGTTGTTGATCACGTAGGTGCCCTCGAGGACCGCGTGCTTCAGATACGCGCGGTAATACTCGACCTCGTGGGAGATGCGATCGACGATCACCCGGTACCCGGAGGGCTCGCCGATCGTGGTGCCGGTGAGCTTCGGAAAGTCCGCGGTGATGCCGTGCGAACGCCCCAGCGTGTTCACGCGCTCGAGAAAGGCGGGCGGAAAGGCGTACTCGCGGCCGCACAATAAGCCGACCTTAGAAGGCATCAGTCACCAGTCATCAGTCGGAAGTCGTCCGCCGCCGTCTACACCCGATACGTCCGCGCGGACTGTTCGACACCGTTGCGCGTTTCGTCGACGAGCGATCGCACGACGGCGCGCAGATCGCCGGTGTCGCGGTACACCTGCAACTGCCGTTCGGCGCTCGTCCCTTCCGCGATGATCTTGTGCACGTACTCCACTTCCCGCCGGCTGCCCAGGTCGTCCACCACATCGTCGATGAACTCGAGCAGCTCCACGGCAAGGTCGCGCATCGGCACTTCCGCGCGCTTGCCGAAGTCGATGAGCTTGCCGTCGATGCCCCACCGCGCGGCGCGCCACTTGTTCTCTTCGATGAGGGCCCGGTGATAGCAGCGGAACCCGAGGTTCCGCTCGCGAAGCCGGTACAGCTTGACGACAATGGCCTGCGCCAGCGCGGCAATCGCGATCGAGGCCCGCGGCGCCGTCGGCACGTCACAAATGCGGAATTCGAGGGTGCCGAACGTCGGATGCGGCCGCAGGTCCCACCAGATCTTCTTGCCGTTGTCGATCGAGTGCAGCTGCACGAGCAGATCCACGTACGCCTCGTACGCCGTCCACGACTCGAAGTGCTCCGGAATGCCGGTGCGGGGAAAGCGCCTGAAGACCGTCGTCCGGAACGATTTCAACCCCGTATCGCGGCCCATCCAGAACGGCGAGCTCGTCGACAACGCGAGCAGGTGCGGCAGGAAGTATCGCGCCTCGTTCATCAAATCGATCATGGTCGACCGATCGGGCACGGCAACATGCACGTGGAGGCCGAAGATGAGCAGCGACCGCGCGAGCTGCTGGAGCTCCTCGACGATGTTCTGGTAGCGCTCGCCGGGCGAGAGGACCTGGTCCATCCAGCTCGAGAACGGATGCGTGCCCGCCGCCGAGATGCGCAACCCGACCCGCTCTGCGGCGTCGGACAGATCCCGCCGCGTCCGAACGATCTCCTCGGCCAGCTCCTCCACCGTCGCGCAGATCTTCGTGCCGACTTCGACAATCGACTGGTGCATCTCGCGCTTGATGTGGTCGCCGAACGCGGACGCGCTCGACGCGAGCAGCTCGGACACGTGGGATCGCAGCTCCCACGTCGTCGGATCGACGATCTGGAACTCTTCCTCGACGCCGACGGTGAAGGCGTGTGCCATCGGCCGTTATCATAGCGCCGACGCCCTGAGAGTAGAATGAGGCCGTTGCGATCGCTCCCTCTCCGACTGCTGCTGTTCGCAATTCTGGCGTGGTTCACTCTCTCGGCTCTGACGTCCCCGCTTCTCCCGCCCGTCCTGAAACTCATCGTCGGGGCTACGATTGCGCTGAGCTTCGTATCGCCGGTGAGTGGCCTGCTCGCCGTCGCCGTGCTGACGCCGTTCAGCAATCTCCTCACGGTGTCCATGGATCGCGAGATCTTCAGGATGAGCGAAGCCCTCGTTGTGGCGTTTCTGGCGGGCTGGGTGCTGCGTACGCCCGACAATCGGCGAGGACCGCGCATGCCGGCGCACATCGGCTGGCTCGTAGCGCTGACGATCATCGCGTCGATCGGCGCCCAGGCGTGGCGCCTGCATCATGATTATCCTGGCGAATTGTCGCGCGTGGTCGAGCAACTCTCTCGTGTCTACTACCTGACGGGGGATCCCATCGGGTTCATCGCGGGTGCCCGCCTGCTGGAAGGGCTGGCGCTGATGGTCGCCACGGTCGCGCTGTTCCGAAACCGGCCCGCACTGGCCATGTGGCTGCCGGCGGCGCTGGCCATTCCGGCCGCGCTGGCCGCGCTGGCCAGCATTCTGCTCTGGCGCGGCATTGCGCCGGCCGCCGTTCTCGCACGCCATGTGAAAATTGGCTACCGCGTAAGCGCGCACATTCCCGACTTCAACGCGGCGGGCAGTTACTTCGCGTTGATGCTCTGCCTGATGCTCGGCATGGCGATCCGGGTTCGGGGAATTCGCAGCGCCGCCTGGCTCGCCGCCGCCGCTGCCTGCGGCGCTGGTCTGTGGCTGTCAGAATCCCGCTCGGCATTCGGATCGATCGCCGTCGTCGTTCTCTTGTCCGCGATGTGGTTCGTGTCAGTCGACTGGAAGATCGCAACGCGACTCATCGCGCTGACCACGCTGCTGGTCGCGGCGTTGGCTGTCGGCGGCATCCGGGCGCGTCAACTGGAGCGCGATGTCACGTACCGGGGAACAGAACTCCGGCGACAGTTCAATGCGACGAGCCTTCGCATGATCGGCACGCGTCCGTTGTTCGGCGTTGGAGTTGGTCAGTACTATCCCACGTCGCCGCTGTTTCTGAGCCCTCAGCTCGCATGGATCTACGGCCATGAGAACGCTCACAATTACATGCTTCAAGTCGCTGGCGAACTGGGCCTGCTCGGCCTGGGCATTCTCGCGACCTTCGTCGGCGTCCATTTCAGGCGTGTTGGCCGCGCGTTGATGCGCGCGCCGCGCGACGCGCGTCTGCTCGGCGCCATCGCCGGAACGGTCGCCCTGCTCGGCACATCGCTTACCGGACATCCCCTCCTCGTCGACGAGGTCGGCTTTCCGTTCTGGATCGTGTTCGGCCTGACCGTCGCGCTTGCTGAGTCGACGCTTCTGAATGCAGTGCGCGGACGGGCAATGCCACACGCGGCGCATCGCCCGTGGGCAGGCGCCGCATCGGCAGTTGCTGTCGTCGTGATCGCGGCCGCGGTGGCCAGCGCGAGATCGGCGCCCATCGATCCGCCGGCGTCGGCAGCCGTCGATGGGTTCCACGGCTGGGAGACGGACAGCGATGGAGGCCGCTTCCGCTGGTCGCACGAGTACGCCAGCCTGTTCGTACCGGCCGACGTGAGACGACTCCACGTGCCGGTGCGGCTGCCGACCGACCGCCGTCCCATCGCGCCGATGGGCGTCGAAATCGCGGTCGGCGGCGTCCACCAGAGCCGCACGATGGCGGTCGACGCCTGGGGCATGATTGACGTCGTGCTGCCGAGAAGCGCTCCGCCGACGCGGTTCACGCGCGTGGATCTCAAGGTCGACCAGACATGGCAGCCGGCGTTGTTCATTCCCGGCAACTCCGACATGCGGCGTGTCGGCGTGCAAGTGGGCGAATGCGAGCTCGTCCGATGAGAGCGCGATGGCGGATATGGAGCGTCGTGACCGGCGTGTGCCTCGCGGCGGTGTACTCGCTGACGCCGCTGACGATCTGCGTGGTGGCCGCCGCTGCCGCGACTCTCCCGCTCTTTGCCAAAGGGCTTCCCGGGCCCGAACGCCGCTGGCTCACGGCCATCGTCGCGGCGGCGCTTGTTGCGCGTCTGCTGGCGATCGGTGTCGTCTTCGCGCGCAATCTGCCGACTCACGACGACCAGTTCGCGGGCGCGACGTCGGGAGACGAGGCGTACACGATGGGGCGCGCCTTGCGCACACGTGACATCGTGCGCGGTTCGACGACGAATAACTACGATTTCTTCATCGCGTTCGACGAATACGGCCGCAACAGCTACGTTGCGGCGTTGACCGCGGCGCAGGTGATCTTCGGTCCCACGCCGTATTCCCTCCGCCTGCTCAATACGCTGTTGTTCACCGTCGGCGCGCTCCTGCTGTTCCGCCTGAGCCGCGACGCGTTCGGTGTGCTGCCCGCATTCGGAGGGCTCATCGTGGTCCTCTTCTGGCCGACGCTTTTCGTCTGGTCGATGTCGCTGCTGAAGGAATCGCTGTACTTCCTTCTGGGAGTCGCGGTGCTGACCGCGGCCATCAGCGTCGTGCGACGGCCACGGTGGCGGTCGCGGGCCGTCAGCGTTGTCATTCTGGCTGCGACCGCGGCGTCAGCACAGGACCTGCGGCCTCAGGCCCTGATGCTCATCGCCTCGGGCCTCGCCGCCGGTTACGTCGCGTACGTGGTGACTGCCTCGAAGAGAACGTTCGCGATCGCCATGGTGGCCGGCGCGGTGGCACTGACGATTGCGTTTTCCCGGCCTGCCGTCGAGGCGCGCGTCATGCGCGGGCTCGAAGCGGCGGCCAAGACGCACGCGGGACATGTATTCACCGTCGGCCACGACTACCGGCTGCTGGACGACGGTTTTTACGTGAATCCGCAGACGCCTGCCAGCTCGACGCTCACGCTGAGACGCGACGAGGCTGCCCGCTTCGTCATTCGCGCGTTGAGCAGCTTCGTGGTCGTCCCGGCGCCGTGGCAGTTGCAATCGCTGCGCGAGGTTGCGTACCTGCCGGAGCAGCTGGCGTGGTACGCGCTCGTGGTGTTCCTTCCGGTCGGAATCGTTGCGGCGTATCGGCGAGACAGGCTCCTCACGTGTATGCTCGTCGGGTACGTGGCGCCCACGGCGGCAGCGCTGGCGCTCACCAACGGCAACGTCGGGACGCTGTTGCGGTTGCGCGGGCTCGTCATCCCGTACCTCGCGTGGGTGGCGGGCGTCGGGTTCTGCGCGGCGCTCGGAACGCTCAGACAGAAGAACAAGATGCGGTTGATCGACGACGACGGCCGGTTGTTCGGCCGCCTGAACCTGTTCGACGCGGCGATCGTGGCGTTCGTGATCGTGTTGATCCCGGCCGCGTACGGCACCTTCTTGCTCTTTCGCACACCCGTGCCGCGGATTGTGTCGGTCACACGCGTTCCGATCACGCGGGAAGAGCGACGCGTCGCCGGCGGCAATCTCCTGTCCGCCAAACTGAAAGTGCGCGGCAGCGGACTCCGGCCCAGATTGCGGGCGTCGATCGACAGCACGCCGGCGCTCGGCTTCGTTTTCGAGGATCCGAATTCGGCCGACGTGCTCGTCGGTGAGGTTCCATCCGGAACACACGACCTGATTCTGTACGACGGCGTAGAGGAAGTGGCGCGGCTGGCGAAGTCGGTGACCATCGAAAGCGTTGCGCCGCCGCGCGTCGCCGTCGTCGGCACGCTGATGCATCTCGACAAATCGCGAGCGGAGGCGCTGGTTCCTGGTGCGCTCGCTTCCGACAGCCAAGCTGTGATCGTCAAGCTCGGTGCCGTTCAGGCCGAGCCCGGCGACCGATGGCAGCGGCGTGCGGAGATCCTGCTTCAATGCGATCCGGACCCGAACGAGGAGGGTTGCGCGGTTCTGGGAGTGCTGCTGGCGTCGACGCCACCGCCGACGCTCAAGCTCGCTGGACCTTCAGACTCGCGTCTGTCGTTTGCGGTGCACGAGGTCTTTGCGGCCGCTCCGGCCACGATGGTGGAGAGCCGTATTCGCGTCGTGGCTGTGCCTGAGCTGTTGGATCTGATCCGGGCAGGCGATCGCGACGACTGTCTCGACGAACGCGCCGCGACCCTCGTCCGCGTCGGCAGCCGGCGCGCCGTAGCGGGAGCGACTGAGATGGATGTGACGTTACGGTTGGGAGTGGATCAGTCGGCGGAGGGACCGCGTTACCGGGGCCGGCTGTTCAAGGCGGGCGCGCCGTTCACATTGTCGACGGAACGGTACGTGGTCGAGGGGACCGTGCTCGAGGCCGGCGATCGCCGCGAGGGCGTTTCGAAATGAACACGCTTGCGGGGAAGGACGAGGCGCTCGAGCGCGCAGAACAGATCGTCGGTCGAAGCGTCGTCGCCGCGCTGGCGGCCACGGCGGTAGCGCGCGTTGCAGTGAGCTTCCACAGGTCGCGGTTGATGACGCTCGCGCGAGAGTCCGGGAACGGCTTCGAACGGCTGCCGGTCGCCGAACGGGTTCGATGCGCGCTGTCGACCATCGCGGTCGCGCTGGCGGGACACGTGATCATCGCGGCGATGTTGCCAGCGCCGGCGAGGCCGACGGTGGCGCTGTCGGCGGTCGCGCTCCTTGGCGCCATTCTGGCAGCACGTGCAGCCAGCGTTCGAAGCAGATGAGGCTCCACAGCTGTTGGCCAACGTTTGCCTCGCCCGACAGGTGGCGCCGAACCAGACGTTCCACGAACGCACCCGACAGCATGTCCCGATAGCGGGCATTCGGCGCAAGCAGCAGGTCGCGCATGGAGTCGCGCAGATGGCCGCGGAACCACGCGCCGAGCGGCACACCAAAACCCATCTTTCCGCGACGCTCGATTTCCGGCGGCAGCAGATCTGCAAAGGCGTCACGGAGAATCGCTTTCGTCCGCCTGCCATCCAGCTTGAAGTTGTCGGGCAGCGCCGCCACGTACTCGATCAGCTCGCGATCGAGAAACGGCGACCGCGCTTCGAGCGAATTCGCCATGGTGCAGCGATCCGTTTTCACGAGCAGGTCGTCCGGCAGGTACGACGTGAAGTTGGCATGAAGAAGCCGGCTCAGCGTCGACCGCCCGTCCATCCGTTCACGTTCCCCGCCAAGGTACTGCAGCTTGTCGAGAGGATGAAGGGTCGCGACGAGCTCGGGCCGCAGCAACGCGGGCAGCTCCTCGAAGAACAACGCGTTCCACATCGTGATCCGCTCGTCGAACGGCGCACCCATGGCATTGAAAAACCGCTGCGCCTCCGCGAGCCAATGGCGCTCGTGTGACGGCGTCGGCAGCGACGACAGGAGCGCTCGGCCGGCAACCGCCACAAAGCGCGGAATCCGTTCGGACTGGACCGCCGCCCAGAACCGTCGATAGCCGGCGAACACCTCGTCGCCGCCATCGCCGGTGAGCACGACGGTCACGTGGTCGCGCGCGAGCTTCGAGACGATGTACGTGGGAACGGCAGACGAGTCGCCGAAGGGTCCGTCGTGGTGCCAGATCAGCGTGTCGATCAGATCGACGTCGGATGGCGAAACACGAAACTCCGTATGCTCGGTGTTGAAGCGCCTCGCGGCAAGCCGGGCGAATGCGGTCTCGTCGTACGCCGCGTCTCCCTCGAACCCGATGCTGAATGTCTTGACCGGCTCGGCCATCGCGCGGCTCATCAGCCCCACGACAATCGTGGAGTCGATGCCGCCGCTCAGGAACGCGCCGAGCGGCACGTCGCTCACCAGCCGACGCTCGACGGCGCGGGTCGTTCTCTGCCGAACGCCTTCTACCGCATCCTGCGTGCCGATCGGGCGGACATCCGAGGCGCGCGGGAATTCGATCGACCAGTACCGTCGTGAGCTCACCCTGCCGTCGGGCTCCACAGTCATGACGGTGGCGGGCGGAACCTGCCGCACGTTCCTGTAGAACGTCGCCGGGCCGGGAACGTAGCCGTGAATGAAGTAGTAGGGCACGGCTTCTAGATCGACGTCCATCGTGACGTCCGGATGCCCGAAGAACGACTTCATCTCGGACGCGAACACGAACACCCTGTCGGATCGGAAATGGAACAGCGGCTTTTTACCGGCTCTGTCCCGCGCGAGCGTGAGACGCTGCGCGCGTTCGTCCCAGATGGCGATTGCGAACATGCCGTCGAGATCGCCGATGCAATCCGCGCCCTTCTCTTCGTACAAGTGAACGATCGTTTCGGTATCACTCTGGGAGCGGAACCGATGGCCGCGCGCGACGAGCCCCTCGCGCAACTCCTGGAAGTTGTAGATCTCCCCGTTGAACACGACCCACACCGAGCCGTTCTCGTTCGCCATCGGCTGGCTGGCGTTCGCGGTGAGATCGATGATTCGCAGGCGCCGGAACCCGAGGCCGCCGGACGCGGCGCCCGCCACGTACACACCGTCGCTGTCGGGGCCGCGGTGGACCAACTGGTCGCGCATCGCCACCAACCGCGCCTCCGATACGGGCGCGCCGTCGAATCTCAGCTCACCGCAGATGCCGCACATGAGAGAAGTCGTCCCGTTACACGAGACTTGCGCAGGACAACAGCAGGTCCTGAAACCAGATCGTCCATTCGGCCGTCCATCGGTTCGCTGCGGCCGCCGGGCTGCCAACGAGCCGTTGGCTGTTGTTCGTCGAGTTCGTGTCGAGAGCGAGCATGTCATCCGGATCGATGCGCGCGGCCACGGCCTCGGCGCGGCTCACATACGTGAATGCTTTCGACGCGGCACGGCCGTCCCAGGTATCGCTCGTTTTCGTGCCGTCCGCGAACGTGACGAGGACGGCGATCGCGCGCCCCGATTCGTATTCGCCGACAGGTTCCCGGCTGCTGCCGGTGAATGCCGCACCGTGACGGCGCGCCACGACCCTCGTTCGAAAACATGGCCGAAATGCGCAATCCGTCGCTGGAGTGCTGTTCAGGTCCGTCATCGCGTAATCGAAGTGATCCGCGCGGTCGAAGACGGCGTTGGCAAACCACTCGAGACTCTGCCCGGCCGCGTCTCCGAGCACCCTGAAAAACTGGTCACGCGTCATCGGAACTGGCCCCGCGTTCGCGACGACCACAGCCAGCGACCGCTGCAGCGCCGGCCACCCGAGGTACCGTTCGAGCGTCAGGAAGGCCCTTCCGGCTCGAGTGCGCTCCGCGCTCTTTCGATCCAGCAGGACGCGGCGAAATGTCCACGGCACGAAACCGCCGAAGAATCGCGCTTCGAGCATCGAATATGCCGGGGCTCCATGCCGATCCGCAAACAGCTGCTGAATGGCGGTCGTCGACGACCTGCCGCCACCACTGCCGCGCAATGCCGCGCGCGACTGAAACCTCCGGCGAGAGCGAGCCGGACATGACGAGCCAGCGGCTCTCGATGGTGATCAGACCCGCATAGGCCCGGCCGCCGAGGCCGCTCCGCCGCGGCACGTCGACGATGGTGAGACCCGCGTACGGATACGGCCCAAACGACTGCGTGTAGTAGCGCAACGTATGCGACGCGGCGTCCAGCAGTCGCCGATTCTGGACCGCGTGCTCGGGCTGAAGCAGCAGCCGCACATCGATTCCACCGCGGCGTCCCTGAAGATCGGCGAGATGCTCGCGCGATTCCACCAGAGGGGCGCGCGGGATCGCGAGTATCGCATCGGGTGGCTCGCGGACCGGCGCCGCCGCCGTGGCGACGGCCATCGCGCAGGCACACGCCACGCGCGAGGCCGCCGGCCGGCGATCGTGCAACATTGATATCCTAATCCCGGTGGGCACTTGAATTGACGTACCCAGCGTGGCGAAACCATTGGCGACAGTGATGCGGACGGACGACGTGGCGTGCTGCGCGCGCCACCTGTCGCAGTGCTCCGGCGGTCCGCGGCGCGTGTTTGCGGATACGTTTCTTGATCAGTCCCCAGGCTGGCTCGATGGGATTCAGGTCGTGCGAATATGGCGGCAGAAACCGCAAGGTCGCGCCTCGCGCCTCAATGAGCTGTCGAACGGTTGGCGACTTATGTGCGTTGAGGTTGTCGAGCAAGACAATGTCTCCGCGACGGAGCCGTGGCGCCAGGCGGCCGCGCACCCACTCCTCGAAGCTCGCGTAGGTGACGCCACGCCAGCACATGCCGAGTGTGAGCCAGCGATCGGCCCGCATCGCCCCGATCAACGTCAAGTTATCACCCCAGTTCATCGGCCGCAGCTCCACGTATTCTGTGCCTCGCTGCACCCACGCATGCGAGCGGCCCATCGCAATATTCACGCCCGCTTCATCGATGGGGACCAAGCGTCTCGGGTCGATCGTTGCGCGCCACGCGCGAAACGCCTCGCGTTTTGCATGAACGTCGGGTCGGTCACACTCACTCGGACGCCGCCGTTTTTTTTAAGGACGTACCCTTCGCGTTTCATCGCCCGTCGAAAGCTCGTGGAGTTCGTCCGCTCCGCGCGGCCGACCCGCCGGTTGTATTCGCGACACAATTCATCGCTCGTGCCGTCGGGTCGCTCGCGCACGACCGCGTGCAGCACGATGATCTCAATGGGGGATTGCCAGCCGCCACCGCGTGGCCGCGGTTCGATCGACTCAGTTGCTCGATACTGCCCCACCCATCGCTGCAGCGTGCGATATCCGACCCCGAACAAGTCAGCGAGCTCGTGGTACCCGCCTTCGCCGGCTTCATACGCGGCCACGGCGCGCCCACGAAACGCCACGTCGTATGGTTTCGCCATGGCGTCAGTAAAGTACAGCTC
>WNGB01013281.1_pt1 | contig 11630 bp, 9 predicted proteins | sample 5400681 | NCBI WGS metagenome assembly WNGB01 (sample SAMN13153367, study PRJNA577476) | soil metagenome | isolation source: 115 cm soil or saprolite under grassland replicate 2 | place: USA:California | collected 2016-06-15 | reverse complement strand
AGGCAGAGGGACCTCAGTGATCTTCGTGTAACAAGCGCTTTTGTCGGCGTTCTGATCCGGCGCGTAATCTTTGTTGAGGCTGTCGAGCACGTCTCCGTTGCTATTCACGACAAGTACGTTTCGAACCCGCCCATTTCGTTCGTCCAACAGCGGTTCGCGTACACTGCTTTTCATTTGGTCGAGATACTTGGCGCTCGAGATACTATTAACGCCCAGCGCTACTCCAGCCATTATCGCCTGCTCCTGTTCGACCAGCATCTGGGCGTTTTCTCGAACCGAGCGCAAATTCACGTAGTATTGGACACCAAGTGTCAGACCTAGAAGCACGACCAGCAAAAGCACCAGTCGCGCGCGAAAGCTGTCCAGGAGCTGCCGTGCCCTCATAATAATTTGACGTCGAGTTCCCGTAAGATCGTTGTCATTGTGCCTGTTCTCCAGTTAAAAGAGGAGACTGGAGAACCCGTTGTTACGAGTTATGTACAAAAGATTACTTTTCTGTTGCTGCTCACGATTTCTGATGTTATATTCTGATGTTATATTTGCGGCGGTCTCGAATCAATGTCCCCAGGGACCGCCAATTTGGGAATTCTCCCGCCTCAAACGTAGCAGGACCGAAGGTCCATAACAAACCAGGAGTTGTTATGAGAGCATGGAAAAACTCTCAGGGCTGCCAAGTTAGCTTTTGCATGTAAAAACGGGCATTTCGCAAAGCTCCCATTGCGTCACGCGGCGTAGAATTTTTCGGCGAGGCTCACAAGAGTGAGCGACAAACCCTTAGAAAGGTAATAAACCCTCGATGACTCTGACGAATCGCCACCCCCGCGCTATTTATTTCGCTTTCATACTAATCCTTCTTCTTATTCTCCCTTTTCAAACTGCAGAGGCTGCCAAGAAGCGGCATGATAACAACGTTCGCGGGAAGAACGCCCGACGCGCCGGCGGGCGTGCTGAGAAAGGCAAAAAGCTTTCAGCAAGAGAACGCCGTGCGGCCAAACGCAACGGGCGGCTTTCCGCAAGAGATTCACGGCGCGGCGGTAAATCCCGCTTGTCGCGAAGAGATCTCCGGCGCGAACGGATGCAGAACGCCAGGGAACAGAGCGCCTCGCTAAAAGCGCTTGAGCGAAGATTGCATAGACCGCTGAGTAGGCGCGAGCGGGCCGCGGAACTACGGCGCCTTCAGTCACAGCGTCGACGGGAAATTCTCGAAGCTCGTCGCCGAGCAGAAGCTGCCCGGCGGGCGGCCATTGCTCGCCAGCAAGCGATCGACAAAGCTCTGCGTGACGAAGTTCAGGGCATGATCGCCAGAGACAATATTGCCGGTGAGGACCCCCAGGTTCGTCGGGTCGCGATCAACGCGTTGGGAAATCACGCCGGGACAGTCGTAGTAATGGATCCCATCACAGGGAAAGTCTATTCGATAGTCAATCAGGAGTGGGGGGTGCGACGAGGCTTCAAACCTTGCTCAACTATAAAACTGGTTACCGGCGTGGCCGGACTTTCCGAGAATGTCATTCCACCGGCCGAGTTGACCCTGGCGTCTGATCATAGTGGCATGGATCTCACTTCGGCGCTTGCGCACTCCAACAACCCATATTTCGAACGCGTGGGTGGCGGACTCGGATTTGACAAGATGATCCACTACGCGCGCGAGCTTGGCTTGGGAGAGAAAACCGGAGCGAATGTTCCTTTCGAGTATTCAGGTCGCTTGCCAGAGATGAAGCCTGGCTTCGTTTTGCACCGAATGTTTTCCTATGCAGACGGCTTTGAGGTGACGGCCTTGCAGTTGAGCAATCTGGTATCGGCGATGGCCAATGGAGGAAAGTTGTTGGTACCCCAGATTCCTGACAATCAGGACGGGGCGAAGTTTAAGCCGAAAGTGCGTCGCAAGCTGGACATCGACGGTAACGTTCTGCAGCGTATGATCCCGGGAATGATTGGTTCGGTCAATTACGGCTCCGGGAGGAAGGCCTATGATCCGCTACAGACGGTAGCCGGAAAGACGGGCACCTGTAACGGTGGAGGAGGAAGCTGGGTAGGTCTGTTCACTTCTTATGCGCCGCTGGCCAATCCCAGGTTGGCAGTGGTCGTGATCACTCGCGGCACTGACGCTCATCGTCATGTGCCAGCCGCCGTGGCTGGAAAAATCTATCGTGATTTGCATCAACGCTTCGGCACTCCGACAAATCTGCAAATTGCTTCCACCCCTGACGATGAGGAAAAGGAAGTTGGCGACGAAGAAGGTCAGGATATGATCGCTGATCAGAACCCGGATGCGCAGGTAACAGATAATTCATCAGCAGCTACCACCGCTCCGACAACGCATAAGCTTCTACCTGAGACATCGCCTAATACGGTGAAGCGAGTGATCATGCCGATTAACTCCCCGACACAAAAAGCGGATGTACAGAACGGTCCCGCGCCAGCCAAAGCTTCTATGAAACCGGCGACACAGCCCGATAGCAGACCGCGCCGCACTCAGGAAATGCAGCCTTAAAATGCACCCTTAATTTGCTAGCGACTTGTAATCGCTGGAAAACCACACTGCGCCGGAGCCTTGTAAACTATGAAGAGGTCCGGCGCAGATGTTTTTAGGGCAAAGTTTTCTCTCAATTGCGGCATTCTTGCCTTGACAGGGTTGCAAGAGTTGCAGGAATATTGCGGCGTTCTTTTCGGCTCTATATTAAACTCGACGAAACTGTGGTTCTCTCCTGACGGTCACCGCAGATCGGCAACTGGTTTTTGTAACTCCGCATCTTAGTGTGTCGCCTTATGCGACGCCGGCAAGCCAAACGTGGCCCCCGCGATAGTTTGATGAGGGAACTTGGAGGTTCTGACGACTAATGAAAAAGATTATTCGGGTATTGGCAATTTATGCGAGCCTTGCCATTGTAGCTGCCCCGGCGTTCGCAACTGTTTTAGGACTGCAGGCGCAAACGCAGACACCGGCCCAGGGCCAGTGCACTGATGAAGCGAAAGCCGCCTGGTATGCTGACTTCACTAAATTCCGCACTGGGGAGCCTGCCAAGGCCTATGACGCAGCCAAGAAATACCTGGGCGCGTGTCCTACGGAAGAGGGCCAAATACCTACGTACTTGAAAAAGTGGGTTGTTGCTTACGACAAAGAAGCACGCAAGCTTAAGCTTACCGACCTATTCGTTAACCAGAGGAAGTATGCCGAGGCAATGCAACTTGCCAAGGAAATTCTGGCAGACGAACCGGACAACATTACAGCTCAGATAGCTCTCGGCTACGGCGGGTATGTTCTGGCAGTTACTACGAAGAACGAATCCGGGAATGCCGAAGCGGTCGGTTATGCTAAGAAGGTGATTCAGCTCATTGAGTCGGGTAAGGCGCCTGAGAACTGGTCTCCCTTCAAATCGAAGGACGACGCTCTCGGTTACCTTTACTATTCAGTGGGCTATCTGGAGCGGGCCAGCAATCCTGCTGATGCACTCACTCACTTTATCAAGTCCGCACAATTTGAGAGTGACATCAAGAAGAACCCGCAGACATATGCCTTCATCGCTGCTGCGTATGAAATGGAATATGCCAAGCAGTCGGCGGAATATCAGAAGAATTTTACGGGCAAGGATGAAACTCCGGAAAGCAAGCTCGCGGTAGCTAACATCAACCAGCTCGTGGACCGTATCATCGACGCGCTTGCTCGTGCCGTGGCGGTCGCCGGTACCGATGCCGCCTCTCAGCAATCAAAAGCTCAATGGCTCACGCGTCTGACGGAACTCTACAAGTTTCGCCACAATCAGTCGGACGCCGGACTAACGGATTTAATTGCCAGCGTCATGTCTAAGCCGTTGCCGCCGGTGCCCACACCGCTCACCACGCTTCCGGCTACTACGCCGGCGACGTCAAATACACCTGCCAGCGGAAACGTGAGCGATAATGGCTCACCGGCGTCTGCTGCGGCTGCGACGACGCCGGCTGCCACGACTACGAGCAGCACGAAGGCTCCAGCGAAACCGAAGACGCGAAACAATCATCGACGTCACTAAAAGCAAACCAGCCGATTAGGCTCTTCATTTCACAGCCGGAAGCTTTGTCACTTGAGGACGACGATGCTTCCGGCTTTGTTACAATCAAACTGCCTTGAAGAAACAGGGGATTACACTTCCGGATCTTGACCTCCTGGAAACTGTTCTCGCTTACAGGTTTGAAAACCGCGCCTTGCTCGAGCGAGCTGTGACGCACCGCTCCTGGGCCCACGAGCAGGTGGCGCCGGGAGCAGAAGATCTAGCGCGCAGGCTTCACAACGAGGCGCTGGAATTTCTCGGCGACTCCGTGCTGGGACTGGTAGTTGCTGACTACCTTTGCAAGGCATATCCAGCTGGTACCGAGGGCGAACTCTCGCGGATGAAGCATCGACTCGTAAGCGCGCCGACGTTGGCCGAAGCTTCGCTACGTTTGAACCTCGGCGACTTTTTGCGCTTTGGTCGCGGAGAAGAGAAAAGCGGAGGCCGCCGCAAAGATGCCCTGCTGGCTGACGTGTTGGAGGCGCTGGCCGGCGCGATTTTTGTTGATGGCGGACTGACCGCGGCAACAGCCTTCGTTCAGCATGCCCTGGGCGAAGAGTTAGAGAAAGTTACTCCAAGCGCTGCAGCGGAAGCCGACTACAAGACAATGCTCCAGGAGAAACTTCAGGCAGAACGCCGGCCGGCGCCGAAGTACACCGTGGTAGAGGCGGTTGGGCCGCCACATCGCCGCACTTTCCATGTCGAAGTGAGTTGGGACAATGGCAGCGTACGCGCACAAGGTCGTTCGAAGAAGACAGCGGAAGCGGCGGCGGCTAAAGAGGCGCTGGCCTTCATGAGGTCAGACAATACACAGTTGTGAAATCGGCACGGGCGCCCAGCTTTCGGAGCCTGCTTTTTCTATGCGTGGCCGGTCGCCAACGTCCCCGAGTCGTGACAATAACGCAACTTGACCACGGCCATTAAGGTATCTAGGATAATTCGTTGATGACGAGCAATCTTTCCAGCGGGCGAGCTTCGACTGGCATATCGGAAACAAAAACGGATCCGAAGACGTCTGTTTTTTCCCGAATCTTTAATCGCAACGGCCACGGCAGCACGCCGGAACCGGAAACGAAACCAAAGGGTCCGCCAAAGTCTGTGGGGCGCGAGTACTTTGAGTCGGCCGTTGTTACCGTAATCATGGCCCTTTTTGGCATGACCTTCATTGTGCAGGCCGTGAAGGTGCCGACGGGATCCATGCAAAATACGATTACCATTGGAGACCATCTATTAGTTAACAAGTTCATTTTTGCGCCTGGCGAGTCCCTGTCTTTTCTTCCGCAGCGGGAAATCAAGCGCGCTGATATTATTGTTTTCAAATATCCGGGAAACCACTACGATCCGAGCCGCGATGAGAGGCCCGATAACAAGCCGATAGTCACCAACTACGTCAAACGCGTTATTGGGTTGCCCGGCGATCACATCCGCATGGAAGGCAGAAACGTAATCGTCAACGGCAAGGCGCTTCCAGAGCATCAAATCGAAGCGATTGATCACAACGATAAGGCGCCGCTCGAAATAGTGAACAATCCACCGCGCAAGCCTGGCGACCTCTACGATGTTTATTACAGTCCCGACTTTGCCAGGGAAGACTATCCCATCTTCAAGCCGTCGCCGTTAGGTGTCGGAGACGGACACGAGATCGTTGTGCCACCAGACAAGTATTTCGTCATGGGCGACAACCGCAATAATAGTGAAGACAGCCGTTACTGGGGTTTTGTCCCCCGGGAACTTGTGATTGGTCGCGCGATGTTTGTTTACTGGTCCTACGATGAAAGCGCTCCCTCCAACGGCTTGCTGCTGGACTTTATTAGCAATACCCGCTGGAGCCGTACCGGGACGTTTGTGAAGTGATCGATCATGTTAGAGATGTTCCTGTAGCAGGCAATTCGGACGTGGTAACGCCAGCGCAACGACCCATTAGCAGACTCAACACACTCGCCCCTGCTAAAATCTCCCGCCGAACCCCCTAAATCAAAGCGTGTATTCGTTCAATTGGCGACGTGCTAGAATCCTGTCGCTTCGTGGCTCTGAGTCGTTCCTGAGTGAAATCAAGGGGGGTATTTGTGAACTGGAAAAGTTTCGCCGGCCGGCTCTGGAAGCGCACTAACGATCACGACATCTTCGGGCGTGCCGCTCAGCTCTCTTATTATTTTCTCCTGGCGCTTTTCCCTCTCCTGTTGTTTCTCATGACGCTACTTGGCTATTTTGCCCAGGCCGGATCCGACCTTCGTCACAAACTGCTTACTTACCTCGCTACCGTAATGCCGTCTTCGGCAGTAACCCTGGTGCAGACTACGCTCGATGAGATCAGCAGCGGACGCGGCGGCGGTAAACTCTCCCTGGGCATTCTGGCCGCTCTGTGGGCTGCCTCTAACGGAATGGGGGCGATTAGCGATACGCTGAATGCGGCTTACGGAGTGAAGGAAGAGCGGCCGTGGTGGAAAGTGAGGTTGATTGCTATCTCCCTGACGATTATGGTTTCGATAGTCATCATAGTTGCGCTGGCTATGGTCTTGTATGGCGGGTACATCGGCGACCGGGTGGCCGTGCACTTTAGTTTGAGCGCCGCGTTTACAATCGCCTGGAAGATTTTGCAGTGGCCCATCGCTCTCGTGTTTCTGCTGGTAACTTTCGATCTCATGTATTACTTCGCTCCGAATAACAGGCGACCAAGGCGAAAGTTTTGGAATGCCGGCGCGGCAACCGCGGTTGGTCTCTGGTTGCTCGTCTCGTTCGCCTTCAGGGTTTATCTCCACTTCTTCAATTCCTACAGTGTAACGTACGGTTCTCTCGGCGCTTTGATCGTGCTTATGCTTTGGTTCTATTTTACCGGTCTGGCGATTCTGATTGGCGGCGAGATTAACTCAGAGTTGGAACGGAATGTTGCAAGCCCATGAAACAGAAGCTTAAACGCCGGCTTGTTCGCGCCGATTTGTTTGCGAGGCTCGCGCAAGAGAGTTTTCCCGCGGTTCTCCTTTTGCTCATTCTGATTCTGATCCCAATTGTAGTGGCCGCACAGGAAAAGGCCGTTGCTCCGAAAACGAGCCTCGCAAAACCAAAGACGAATCAGACTAAGGTTACCCGGAAGAAAGCGCCGCAGCCGAAGGCGAATAAAACGCGGCCTGCGGATGAGCTAGCGAGACTACGAGAGGAGTTCATCAAGGCTACCAACGATTACAAGGCAAGCCTGGAAAAGCTACGCGCGAGTTATGAACGGGACGTGCGGAAAGCGGAAGCTGAGCTAATCAAATCGAGAGAATTGTTTGCTGCCGGCTTAATCGCAAGAAAAGCGGTTGAAGCCGGCGAAGCGCAGGTTGCGCAAGCGAAGGGTAAGGTGGCTGAAGTGGATAGACGGATGGCTAACGCCGACTCGCAGATTGCTGACATGCTGCTTGAGGCCGAAGCCGAAACAAAGCTGGCGAAGAGCAGACCGATTCCGAGGGGTGGCATAATGAGGACCACCTCCTTCGTTCGGTACAACGGCGCCGCCGTTTGGAATCTGTCTGACGCTTGGAAAGTTCAACGGTTCTTCTTTGATGCGTTCAGGAAGCCTTTGCCGATTGCCGTTTTCGGCCAGGGCTCAATCCATGATCGCTGGCGCCTCGATCATCACAATGCGCTGGATGTTTCGCTTCATCCCGATGGCCCGGAAGGACAGGCGTTGCTGGGTTTTTTGCGCGCTAACGGCATTCCTTATCTGGCTTTTCGTGAAGCAATTCCAGGCACGGCCACCGGACCACACATTCATATCGGGCGTCCGTCGCATCGATATTAAGCACAAGAAGCAGACAAGATTTACAGACTACACGATAGACTACCAGAGTCGACGCTTCATGGAGGAGTAGTGTCTAACCAAAACTTTGCAGCCATTTTCTTCATCGCAGTTTTCCTTTTTGCGACAGTCTCGACAAAGGCGCAGATGAATAGATCTCAGTCAGCGGATATCTCACTTACGCAAGCACAGGCGTCGCATTTTGCACAGCTTGCCCTGAAATGTATCTCCAAAGAATATCCAAACAAGCCGGAACATGTCCTGAATGATTCCGGCGATGTGCAAAGTCCAAAGACACTGCACCCGGCTTTCTATGGTTGTTATGACTGGCACTCGTCAGTTCACGGCCACTGGATGCTGGTGCGTCTGCTCAGGATGTTTCCAGATCTTCCCGAAGCGAAAGAAATTCGCAAAGCAATTGACACTAATCTGAGCGCAAAGAACATTCTCGACGAAGTAGCATATCTTAAAGAAAAAAACCGCCAGTCGTTTGAACGAACTTACGGTTGGGCGTGGTTGCTGAAACTTGCGGAAGAACTGTCTTTGTCCAACGATGCTGACGCAAAAAAGTGGTTGAATGATTTGAAACCGCTCATCGATGCGGTGGTAAACGCCTACGTTCTCTTTTTACCTAAGCAAACGTATCCGATTCGCACGGGTGTTCATCCCAATACGGCGTTCGGGCTGGCTTTCGCCTGCGACTATGCAAAGGCTGCTGGTAACGAAAACCTTGCGAGTCTCATTGCAGAGCGAAGCCGAACTTACTTTGCAAAGGACGCGAACTATCCTGCTGCCTGGGAGCCAGGTGGCGAAGACTTCTTTTCACCGGCCCTGACGGAAGCCGATCTCATGCGTCGGGTGATGACCGCACCTGAGTTTCGCCGTTGGTTTCACCGCTTTCTGCCCGAACTCGCAGATGGAGTGCCGAAGCCGTTGCTTCGTCCGGCAACAGTGACGGACCGCAGTGATCCCAAGCTCGTGCACCTGGATGGTCTCAATCTCAGTCGTTCGTGGTGTATGCGCAGCATAGCAGCCTCACTGCCGGCAAACGATCCGTCGCGAAAGGCGCTTGCCAAATCCGCACGACTGCATGCAACCGATGCCCTCGCTCACGTCGCGAGCGGCGACCATGCCGGCGAACACTGGCTGGCTTCGTTTGCCGTCTATTTACTTTCGACGCCCGAGCCATAACCACTTTGCGAATTCTTTGCCTGCTTTACGATTCAAGTTTTGGCCGCATATCGAAAAGTAACCGCGACAAATTATTTGAAGCGAGAGTGGTTCAGAGAGCTTGCAGTAATTCGAGGACTTACGATTAAATCAATATCATGCTTAAAACAATTACCTCCTTGTGTGTAGTCGCAGTTATTTCTTGTGGCTGCTCAAAAAATTCCGGCACCGTTGGATCGAGAAGTACGGTTTCTCAATCTTCCAACAGCACAGCGGAGCAATCTTCTGATAGTGCAGCGCCGGCGCAAAACGTCACCGGCGAATTGCGCTCAAAAGTTCCTGAAGGTTGGACGAGTGAGAAGCCGACCTCCGAGATGCGCGTAGCGCAGTACAAATTGCCAAAAGCTGACGGCGATCCTGAGGATGCGCTGCTCGTCGTTTACTATTTTGGGAAGGGTCAGGGCGGGTCGGCCCAGGCTAACATCGACCGCTGGATTAATCAGATAAAGCAGCCAGACGGACAGCCCTCCAACGAAAAGGCAAAGACTGAAACGCTGACTGTTAATGGATTGCAAGTGAATACAGTTGACGTCACCGGTACTTATGCTGGAGGGATGTCTCCGGACAGTGCTCCGACGAATAATAAATCGATCTACCGGCTCCGTGCGGCTGTCGTCGAAACGCCCAAAGGATCTTATTTCGTGAAACTGACCGGCCCCGAAAAGACAGTCGGCCATTGGGATCAGGCTTACAACGATTACATCAAATCTTTCGAGTTCAAGTAACGTCTCGCAAGGTTAATTTGTCGCCAGCTGAATTCAATCCGATTGTTCTTTATGACGGTGTTTGCGGCCTCTGCAATCGTCTGGTTCAGTTTCTTCTGAAACGCGATACTCATGACCACTTTCGTTTCGCGTCCCTGCAAAGTGAGTTCGCCAACAAGGTGCTGACGCAGCACCGCCTCGACCCTCATGACCTCGACACAGTCTATGTCGTAAAGAATTACCGTCAGCCTGATGAACGCTTGCTGGCGCGATCCGACGCAATTCTTTTCATGCTGAAACAACTTGGTGGGCTTTGGAAAGTAGCAGGAGTGGGTCACCTCTTACCAAAAGCATTTCGGGACGCGGTTTACAAAGTCGTGGCTCACAATCGTTATCGCGTTTTCGGGAAACACGAATCGTGCATGCTGCCCGAACCGAAACATCGCGCAAAGTTTTTGGATTTTTAAGAAGCGACTTGCCCCCAGTCGAGCAACTGGAGGCGGAGTCGTTAGCACATCAGATTTATTTTCAAGCTTACGCGCAGGCGGGCGGTCCTTAACTGCGTCTGCGCTAGGCTGCCCGCAGCTGCTTGATTTGTCCTTTCAGCATGGCGAGCCTAGCCAATTTTGTCGTATTGTTCGCGCGAGCAGTAGTACCTGCTTCTGAGCCAACGGTTAGAATATTCCCAGACACATCCAACGAAGTCCCCGGACTCGCCGTGCCAATGCCGATGTTGCCGCTGGCGTTGATATCGATGCTCCTTCGTCGGTGCAATCAATTCTTGCGGCAAACCAACAGTGAAATAACCAACTACCGCGAGATCCACGACGATGACCACAAACGTTGTGACGTTAAACTGGTTCTCGGTGTTTCATATTCGATCCTTATATTGTCTGTCCTGCCTAATCAAGAGGATGGTGCCCCCGGCGCGATTCCAACGCGCGACCTTCCGCTTAGGAGTCAGTGCAAGGGCGTTTACTTGAGTTATCTCCGTGTATCACCAACCGCACGATCCCGTGTCTATTGATTGATCTAGCTCTGCAACCTCTCCGCAAGTCACTTGACGTATCTGATACTATCAACCAACTTGTGTGCGAATGTGTGTGCGACTTTTTGTTAAGTTTGGTAGTCAGTGGTCGTGGACCAATGGAGCAACGACATGAAAGCTAGAACTGGTTCGATAATCAAACGCAAGCCGCGCAGGAAAGGCGCGAAGGCAACTTGGTGGGCGCGAGTTACCTACGTCGATCCAAAGACCGGCAAGCGCCATGATCTGCAACGTCGAGGAGATGACAAGGCCCACGCTCGAGATTTAATGCAAGCGCTCTTACGTGACATCGACGCGACCGACGGCCAGTCGCCACGGCATGAGAAGAACACCTTTGCAGAGCTTTGCGATTACTTTGAAAAGCACTACGTGAAGGCCGCCGAGTATGTTGAAGGGCGCAAAGTGTCAGGTGTGCGTTCACTGGCGACAGCTAAAGGTCAGTTGAGTGTTCTCCGCGACTACTTCGGTGGGCGTCAATTGCGTTCAATTACTCACGCCGACGTGCGCGAGTTTCGGGCAACGAGACTTGCACAGAAAACGCGAACAGATGGACAGCGGTCGATCGCGAGCGTCAATCGCGAACTCTCGATGTTGAGACGCATGTTCAACGTCGCTCAGCGCGAGGGGTGGATTCTCAGGAATCCGTTTGCCTCGGGCGATTCGTTGATAAGCTTGGCCGATGAAAATAAGCGCGAGCGAATTCTCACGCGCGAAGAGGAAGCTAAGCTGCTGGCGGCATGCGAGACTCCGCAGCGGTTGCACCTGAGAGCAGTATTGATTTGTGCTCTCGATACCGGAATGCGCCAGGGCGAGATATTTACGCTACGTTGGCGAGACGTGGACTT
>WNGB01012653.1_pt1 | contig 11630 bp, 10 predicted proteins | sample 5400681 | NCBI WGS metagenome assembly WNGB01 (sample SAMN13153367, study PRJNA577476) | soil metagenome | isolation source: 115 cm soil or saprolite under grassland replicate 2 | place: USA:California | collected 2016-06-15 | reverse complement strand
GAGGGAGTCGGCCAGCGTCTGGCGGAGCGGGGGAGTCAGCGAAGCGATGAACTGGGAGACGTCGTCGTTCGCCTCGAGCCCGGCCGCCGTCCGCCTCGCGCTGCGGCCACCGACCGGCTGGTTGGCTGACCCGGTCTTCAGGCCGGGGTAGAGCAGGAGCAGGGCCGCGATCGCCACCGCGGCCAGGCTCATGAGCGCCGCGCGGCCGCGCTGGGGCAGGCCCAGAGCGCGCCAGCCCAGCAGCGCGATGCCCGCGTAGCCGGAGACGAGCACGTAGATGAAGAAGCAGCCGAGGCAGAACGTCCGCGCCTGGACGGCGGCCGACATCAGCATGAGCACGGCCACGACCCCGGCGGCGGCCGTGATGCGCGCGGCCGACAACCAGTCGGCACGCGGCCGGCCCTCGGCGGCGCGTACGAGCGCGACGAGGGGAAGGGCGGCCGCGGCCAGGGCCCAGGCGAGACCCCATCCCGCCACGGGCAGGCCGGTGTTGCGATGGATCATGCTCGCCAGCGGTCCGTCCCAGAGGCGCGCGCAGGCCTCGGGATCGGAGAGAGCGCAGGCGGTGGCGCCGCCCGCGCGCGCGAGCACCAGCTCGGCCCACAGGAAGAGCGAGACGAGCGCGGCCACTGCTCCGAGCGCGGCGAGCGCGGCCAGGGACGCGGGGCTGGGCTGGAAGGCGGCGGGCGGGCCCGGCTTCGTCATGTCCTTCGCGCCCGCGCTCACTTCTCGGAGCGCGGACTGAGGACGAGGTGCAGGCCTCGCGTGCCGATCTTCACGTGGTCCTCGCGGCCGTAGGGGTCGCTGGGCGGACGAGTGATTGGATCGCCGTCGCTGTCGAGGCGGGCCTCGACGAGCACGTCGTCGGGGACCTGCCCGCCCGCCATCGCGTCCGCCTGGCCGATCTCGAACGCGAGCGGGAAGGACGAAGCGGGCAGGCGCCGCGCGGCCAGGGGCGGGCCCGCTCCGAACCCCGACTCGCGCAGCATCACGAAGACGATCGCCCCCGGGCGCAGGGCCGCGCGCGCCGCGGGGTCGAGGTCGATCACGCCCGACACCGAGCGGCCGCCGCCGGACGACGCCGGGGGCGGGGCGGGGCCGTTTGCGCCGCCGGCGGCGCCGGCCGCGCTCGCTCGTTCGTCCGCCGGGGGCGCCTGCATCTGCGCGAGCAGCCGGCGCAGCGACTCCGCCCGATCGGGGAAGCGCTCGGCCGCGCGCTTCATGGTGGCCTCCGCTTGCCGAGGCTTGCCCACGCGCGTGTAGACGAACATCAGGTGCAGGTATCCCTCGAGCAGGTCGGGGTCCTTGCGCAGGGCCCGCACCAGCATCTCCTCGGCCTGGTCGCCCTGGCCCATGGCCAGCCGCACCAGCGATTGGTAGGCCAGGGCGCGGGGGTTCTCCGGGTCGCGTTGCAGGACGGCCTGGGTCTCGTTGTAGACGGCCATCATGTCCTGGCGCATGAGATGCAGCCGCGCGAGGTCGAGGCGCGCCCCGACGTCCTCGGGGTTCTGGCGGACCCGAACCTCGAGGGCCGCGATCTCCGCGCTGTCCTCGGCCGCCGCCGGCGCGGGGACGGCGCCGCCTTCCATCGGCGTGTTCCCGGTGGCGGAGCCGCCGGAGGCGCGCGGCTTCGAAGACTGCGAGACGAAGAAGAACAGGAGCCCCAGCGCCGCCGCCGAGCCGACACCCCAGAAGAAGCCGGTCAAGGCGGATCCACGGGCCGGAACAACCGCTTCCGCGGGCTCCCGCTTCTTCCCTTGCGCCGCGCTCGGCGCCGCCCGCGCGTCCAGGGCGAGCAGTGTCCGCGCCGCCTGGAGCTCGAGAAGGAAGCGCTCGTCCCGATGCTGCGCGGCCGTGCGCTTGACGCCGGTGTCCTCCAGCTCACGGAGCTGGTTCACGAGTCCGTCGAGCCTGGCCAGCAGGTCACGGCGCTCGAGCGAGTCTTCGGGCCGCGGGCCCGGCGTCGCGGGCGCCTTCCGCACGACGCGCCACAGGATGAGGGCGCCGACCATGAGGCCGGCGGCCAGGAAGGCCACCGCGGGGCCCCACTCGACCTCGCCCATCAGGCCTTCCCCGGTCGCACGCCGCCCGGCCAGCCGTACGCCAGCTCGCGCACGCGCAAGACGGCCTTCGCCAGTGCGGGGTCATCGGGCAGCGGGTCCGGAACGACTTCCACCGAGGGCTCCGTGGCCGCCACCGCCTCCGACGTCTCCGTGCTCGCTCCGCGCAGCACCCAGCAGACGACGCCGAGGCCGAGCAGGAGGCCCAGCCCGGGCGCGATCCACACGAGCCAATTCACGCCACGCAGCGGGGGCTGGAGGCGCACGAACTCGCCGTAGGACGCCTCGAAATAGGAGAGGATCTGGTCCTCGTCGAAGCCGGCGGCCACCAGCTCGCGGATCTGCTGGCGCATGTTCGTCGCCATCGCGGATGGTGAATCGCCGACGGAGAGTCCCTGGCAGACGGGGCAACGCAGCACGGCGGCGATGTGCTTGGCCTCCGCCTCCAGGGCCGCTCCCGTGAGCCTGGGCGCGCGGGGCGGCCCCGCGATGCTCTCCGCGTGCGCGAGGTCCACGGGGGTGTGGTCGGGCGGCGTCTGCGCCGCGGCCAGGGGAGCGAGCAGCAGGACCAGGAGGACGGCCGTGCGCTTCAACGCGCGTCGCTCCGCCGCGTCACCGCGCGCGCCTGTGCCTCCTGCACGAAGCCGTCCAGCAGGTCGGGACGGAGCGGCCCCACGTACTTGCTCACGATGGTGCCGTCGGGCGCGATGAAGTACGTCTCGGGCACGCCGTAGATGCCGTAGGCGATCGAGACCTTCCCCCCCTCGTCCAGCAGCGAGGGGTAGGCGGCGCCGTGCTCGCGGAGGAAGCTCTGCACGTTGGGCTCCTCGTCCTCGTAGACGACTCCGAGGAAGACGACGTCGCTTCCATAGCGCTGGGGAGCGGCCGTGAGCACGGGGTGCTCGTCCACGCAGGGGACGCACCAGGTCGCCCAGAAGTTGACCACCACCGTCTTGCCGCGCAGGGACTCGAGCGTCACCGGCGCGCCGCCGCCGATCGGACGCAAGGAGAAGGGAGGGGCCTGGCGGCCCAGGAGGGGCGACTCGACCTTGTGCGGGTCGCGGCCCAGGCTCATCAACATCAGGCCGACGAGGGGCAGGGTCACGGCCAGCCCGGCGACGAAGACCTTCCGGTTCACTGGAACCTAACGCGACCGGGCCGGGCTCAGGGACCCGTCGACCGCCATCGCCGGCGCCAGCGCCACCGCCACGCGGCGCGAAGGCAGGAGGCCGAACAGGCCGCCGAGGCCCATGATCCCGGTGGCGATCCAGATCCACACGATCATCGGGTTGATCATCGCGTGCAGGCCGAGGGTCTGGCCCTGGGCGTCCAGGTTGAGGACGGACAGGTAGAGGTCGTGCGCGTAGGTCGAGCGGACGGCGGGGGTGCCGACCGGCTCGCGCTGCGTCGCGTAGTAGTTCATGCGGGGGGTGAGCACGCCGAGGTCGCGGCCGCCCTTCTTGACCTCCACGCTCGCGACGAGCGCCTCGCGGTGCGGCTCGCTCACCCGGTCCACGCCCAGGAACGTGAGCGTGTAGGGGCCGAGCGCCACCGACTCGCCGCGGACGAGCTGGGCCTCGATCGTCCGGCCCTGTGTGCTGCTGGTCGCGATAGCGATCATCACCAGCACCATGCCCCCGTGGACGATGAAGGCGGCCACGCGGCGCCGGCCTCGGCTCTGGACATGGGCCACGGCTTCGAGCACGCCCTCGCCGCGCACCTTGATGCGCTGGCCCACCGGTAGCCACAGCTCGGAGAGGGTCACGAAGGCCGCGTAGCCACCGAAGAGGAGCGCGACCAGCGTCCATGGATTCCGCACGCCCAGGGCCAGGCCGAGCGCCCCCAGCCCCACCCCGCCCGCCAGCGGGGGGAGCAGCGCGCGCCGCGCCTGCTCGGCGCTGGCTCGGCCCCAGGGCAGGGCCGGCCCTACGCCGAGGAGGAAGAGGAGTGCGACGCCGATGGGTACCACCATGCGATCGAAGTAGGGCCGTCCCACGCTCATCTGCACGCCGCGCACCGCTTCCACGACCAGGGGGAACACGGTGCCGATGAGCACGGTGAAGGTGAGGAGCACGAAGAAGAGGTTGTTGAGCAGGAACGCCATGTCGCGGGACACGCCCGGCTCGAGGCGCCCTTCCGGGGAGAGGCGGTCGATCCGCAAGGCGAGGATGGCCACGGCGAACAGCGTGGCCAGGGCCAGGAACACGAGGATCGTGGGGCCGATCGCGCTCTGGGTGAACGAGTGCACCGAGTTGAAGACGCCGGAGCGCGTCATGAACGTACCGAGCACGGTGAGCAGGTAGCTGGCCAGGATCAGGGTGACCGTCCATCCCTTGAGGATGCCCTTGCGTTCGACCAGGATCGCCGAATGAACGGCCGCGGTCGCGGTCAGCCAGGGCAACAGCGAGGCGTTCTCGACCGGATCCCAGGCCCAGTAGCCTCCCCAGCCCAGGACTTCGTATGCCCACCAGCCGCCGAGCACGATGGCGCAGGTGAGGAACACCCACGGCAGCATCAGCCAGGTGCGGAGCGACCTCATGAAGTCGGGACCGAGCCGGCCCGCGAGCAGCGCCGCCGCCGCCATGCCGAACGGGATCGTCATCCCGACGTAGCCCGCGTACAGGAAGGGCGGATGGATGATCATCAAGACGTGGTTCTGCAGCAGCGGATTCGGACCCGGTCCGTCGCTGGGCGGGATCGGTATGGTGTGGAAGGGCTGCGCCGGGCCCGCGATCAGGAAGCTGAAGAACGCCGCACAGGCCAGCCAGACCCCGATCGCCCACGGCATGGACTCCGGGTGGCGGTGGCGATTGGTCCAGGTGGCGCCCAGCACGTAGAGCCCCAGCATCAGGCCCCAGAAGAGGATCGACCCCTCGAGGGAGGACCACAGGCTGGTGACGGCCACCCAGTTCGGCACCTCGCGGGAGCCGACCTGCGCGACGTAACCGACGGAGAAGTCGCGCGCGAGCAGCGCATAGACCATCAGGAGGTTGGCGCTGACCATGGCCGCGGCGTAGGCGTAGGCCAGCCGCTGCGCCCAGGCGAGGCCGGCGGCCGACTGGCGCACCCCGGCCGCGAAGCCGACGAGGGCGCCCGCGCTGGCCGCGACAAGGGCGAGCAGGATCAGGGCACGGCCGAGGGATGCGGTCATGGGTTCTTGGGGCGCTCCGCTTTGCCCAGCCCGGTCGTGCTCTCGATCAGCTTCTTCATGTCCGGCTTCTCGCCGCTCGCGGGGGCGCGGTACTCGTTGCCGTGCGAGACCATCAAGCGCTGGCTCTCGAAGTGGCCGTCGCGCTTCATGGTGCCTTCGACCACGACGCCGATGCCCTCGCGGAACAGTTGCGGCGGCACGCTCTTCGTGCGGACGTTCACCGTGGCCTTGCCGTCGGAGACGGCGAAGCTCAGCTCGGAGCCGCGGCCCTGCTGGATCGAGCCCTTGGCCACCTGGCCGCCGAGGCGGATCGTGGCCCCGATGGCCTTGTCTCCGGCGGCCACGAGCTCGGTGGGTCCCCAGTAGTAGACGAGGTTGTCGCCGATTCCCCCGACGGTGATGAAGGCGAAGGCGGCGGCGGCCACGGCCAGGGCCCCGAAGGCGAACCACTTGGTGCGGGAGCGGGAGACCGGGGGCAGGGCGGCGATGTCACTCATGGGACCTCGGGGGTGCGGCTCTCGCGAAGGGCGCGCCGGACCTCCGCGCGATAGCGCAGCACCACGGAGGCCGTGTAGCTGACGAGTATAACCAGGGACACCACGTAGGCCGCAATCACGTACTCCCAGCCGCCGGAGATGACGCCGGCGGGCGTCATCGGGCGCCTCCGGAAGCCAGGACGGGCGCGGGCTCGGGCAGCGGGGGAGCCATCTCCTGCCGCAGGCGCAGCGCCGCGATCCGCGTGCGCAGGGTGATGAGCCCGGTCATGAAGAACAGCACTCCGAAGGCGTTCGTGCGCAGGGGGATCACGAAGACCGCCGACACCGTCTCCGGGCTCGATTGCATCTGGTGGAGCGAGTTCCACCAGCGCACCGAGTAATAGACGATGGGCACGTCCACGTAGGCGATGATGGTGGCCACCGCCGACCAGGTGGCGCGCTTGACCGGGTCCTCGACGAACCGGCGCAGGGCCAGGATGCCGACGAAGGCGAAGAACATCACGGCGGTGGTGGTGAGCCGCGGATCCCAGTCCCACCACACGCCCCAGGTCGGCCGCGCCCAGATGGAACCCTGCAGGCACAGCAGGCCGGCCATCACCACGCCCACCTCGACCGCGGCCTCGTGGCGCGCATCCCATTTGAAGTTGGCGGTGAGCAGGAAGGCGAGCGCCGCGCCGAAGGCGAAGGTGAAGGCGAGCATCGTGTTCCAGGCCGTGGGCACGTGCGCGTACATGATGCGGTACACGTCGCCCATGTACGACTCGCGGGGGGCCACGAAGAGCCCCAGGTACGATCCGGCGGCGAGCAGCAACGCGCCCAGCCCCATGAAGGCGAACCCGGCGCCGGGGCCGGGCACCGGAGAGGGCCGGGAGGGATCGGACATCAATCCTCCACGACGCGACCGAAGAGCAGGCCGCAGAGCGACCAGTGTATCGCGTCGAACGCGACGAGCAAAAGTGTCCAGGACCACACCTGACCCATGGGGTCCCCCAGCATCAACAGCGACGTCGCCTTGACCGCCGCGATCAGGACGGGCACGACCAGGGGAAAGAGCAGCAAGGGCAGGAGGGTCTGGCGGGAGCGCGCCTGCTGGGTCATGGCCGCGTAGAGGGTGCCCGGTGCGGAGAGGCCGGCGGCGCCGAGGGCGATGATGCCGAGCAGCGCGAGCGGCCGCGGCATCGCGGCATCGTAGAGGGCCACCATCAGCGGGACCATGGCGATGCCCAGCACCGTGAGCTGCGCCCAGTTCGCGAGGGCCTTGGCGTAGTACACGGCGGTCGCGCTGGCCGGCAGCAGGAGCTGGCCCTCCAGCGCGCGGTGCTCCATCTCGGCCTGGAAGCTCTCGGCGAGGGTGAGCGTCGAGGACAGGAGCAGGGCCAGCCAAAGGAACCCCGGGGCATTGCCGCGGAGGAGGTCGTAGTCGGGTCCGACCGCGAAGCTGAAGAGGAGAAGCGCGGTGGCCCCGAAGACGAGCACGGCCAGCAGGGGGGCGAAGGCGCGGCTCTGGAGCAGCCACTCCTTGCGGAGGGCGGCCAGGAGCTGCGTCATCGGCCCTCGGGCAACGTCGCCGGATCGAGCCCCCCGAGGGAAGGCAGGTCCCTGGCCGGACCCTGCCAATGCAGCCGGCCGCCGTCGAGCACGATTCCCTCGTCGCAAAGCGCCGCCCCGCGCTCGAGGAGATGGGTGGCCATCAGCACCGTCGAACCGCGCGCGCGGAGCGTGCCGAAGAGGCGGTCGACGAGGCGGAATCCGGGCGGGTCCAGCTCGCCGTAGGGCTCGTCGAGGAGTACGAGGCCCCCCTCCTGCAGGAGCGTGCGCGCGAGGGCGAGGCGCTTGCGCATGCCCGCGGAGAAGGTCGAGACCGCATCGTCCGCGCGTTCGGCCAGCTCCACCTCCGCCAGCAGCGGCAGGAGCGCCGCCCGGCGCGCCTCGCGGCCCAGGAAACGCGCCGCGATGGCCAGGTTCTCGAGCGCGGTCAGCGACTCGTAGAGATAGGAGGCATGGCTGAGGAGCGCGGTTGTCCGGCGCACCGTCTCGCGCTCCGCGCGGATGTCGTGGCCCAGCACGTGGGCGGTCCCGCGGTCGGCGCGGATGGCGGTCGCGACGATGCGCAGCAGCGTGGACTTGCCCGAGCCGTTGCGGCCCGCGACCATCACGCTCGTGCCCACGGTCACGCGGAACGACACGTCCACGAGCGCCCAGCGGCGGCCGTAACGCCGGCACAGCCCACGCGCGTCGATGGCGTCGGAGTTCGTCATGCGGCCGGCATCGTACCGGCCCCGCGCGACGGATGCCAGGATCGCCCCTGGCCACCCGACCGACCCTATCGATGACCTTTATTAATAAGGATAGCTACCAGTCCACCTTGGCCGCGAACTGCATCTGACGCCAGCTCTCGCCCTGGATCGTCGTGATGCGCCCCGCCGTCGGGGACCCGATGTTCGCGTTCGGGAACCCGAATTGCGGGGTGTTGAACAGGTTGAAGGCGTCGGCGCGGAGCTGCAGGTTGAGGCGCTGCTTGAGCGGGATCCGCTTGGCCAGTGAGACGTCCAGCGTCTGCTGGCCCGGCGCGTAGAGGATGCCGCGGCCGGCATCGCCATAGGTGTTGGCCGGCGGGGCCACGAAGTCGGCGATGTCGAACCACTGGTTCGGTGTCGGGTTGTCCAGCTTGCCGTCGCCGATGCGGTTGGGCCAGGACGGTGCGCCGTTGTTGACGCCGGTGTTCAGGAAGACGGTGAAGGGCCGCCCCGTCGACAAGGTGACGATCCCGCTGAATTGCCAGTTCCCGAGGATCGCGTCGCCCGGGCCGCTCGACGCCCAGTGGCGATCCTTGCCGAACGGAAGCTCCCAGACGTAGTTGAGGACGAAGCGGCGCTTCACGTCGAAGCCGGAGGGGCCGCGCCAGAGGTCCATGCGGGTGACGGTCTGGCCGTTGCCCACCGCGCCGCCGCCCGACGCCGCGGACGCCCCGTAATCCAGCGATTTCCCGAACGTGTAGCTGGCCAGGAACTGCAGGCCTCCGGAGAAGCGCTTGAGCAGCTTGCCCTGCACGCTGTTGTAGCTCGACTTGTTGCGCGGGTCGCACTGCAGCATGTTGGAGAGGTTGGCCAGCGGCTGGAGCAGACGCCGCGACCCTTGCGTCCCCGGACCCGGCTGTACCTCGTTCGGGTTGTAGCAGACGATCAGGTGCGAACCCTTGCTGCCCACGTAGGCGATTTCCGCCATGAGGGTCTGGGTGAGCTGCCGCTCGTAGCTGGCCTGCCACGTCTGCATCGACGGCGTCTGGTTCTCGAAGGCGTGGCCGAGGACGCGCGGGTTGGCCGCGTTGAGCTCCGCCGTCGTCCGCGGCTTGACCTGCGCGATCGGCGGGAACGGGTTCGAGATCAGCGGCACCCGCGAGAAGTCGCTGGGGTTCGTCTCCACGCTGTAGTTCTGCGAGATCGTGTAGGGCACCTGCTGGCCGAGGAGGTTGGAAGCGGACTGGGCCAGCGGGTAGTAGCTGATCCCGTAACCGGCACGCAGGATGTTCTTCGAATCACCGCTCAGGTCCCAGGCCAGGCCCAGCCGCGGGGCCAGGTTGTGGCGCGTCTTCTTGTTCACCGAGCGCGTGGCCCCGTCCTCGCCGGCATAGATCAGCTTCAGGCCCACCGGATCGAAGTTGACGAGCCGGTCCTCCTTCTCGGTGTCCGCCCCGTAGACCTCGTAACGGAGCCCGACGTTCGCGGTGAGGCGCGAGCTCACCTTCCAGTCGTCCTGCACGAACAGGGAATGCTCCATGCTCGTCATGTCGTAGGGCTCGAGCAGGAAACCGCGGGACCCGCCCGTCGTGTAGCCAAGGAGCAGGGTCGCGATGCCGGAGCCGTCGCGGTTGGCGGCCGGGTTGTTGGTGAGGTTGCGGTTGATGCTGATGCTGCTGCGCGTGTCGGTGTTGGTGAAGGGCGAGGGCTGCCGATAGATGAACCGGTAGCCCGTCTTGAGGGAGTGCCGCCCCCTGATGAAGGCGAGGCTGTCCTCGAACTGATAGTGCGTCTGCTTCGGGTTCACCGGGAGGAAGGCCGGCCCGCCCGAGATGCCGGTCAGGTCCTGGATGTTCAGGTTGGGCAGGCCCGTCGTGAACTCGGTGACGTTGATGCCCTGGATGCCGAGGCTCGAAGCGGATTGGTGTCCAAAGTCGGACTGGCGGGTCTCCGGGTTCGTCTTGGCGAAGCCCAGGCGGAGCTCGTTGACGACGGTGGGACCGAAGATGTGGGTCCAGTTGGCGGCGGCGCCATGCGTGGTGAGGCGCGTATTCTGGATTCCCGCGACGTAGGGCCCGAGATCGAAGCGCGACGCGAAGTCCGGCGTGGCCAGGCAACACGCGGATTGGCCCTGGGGCGCATCGAGCTTGTAGTTGTCGTAGCTGTAGCGGACGAAGAACGAGTCGCGGGCGCCGGCCTTGTGGTCGACACGGGCGGTGACGGCGTGATCGGTCACCTCGCGGTTGGCGGTCGAGGTGTAGTTGTCGAAGTTGCCGGGCCCGTTGGGAAGCGGGTAGATGCTGGCCACGTTGAGGCCGACTTGATTGATCCGGTTGGCGGGGATGACGTTGCCGGGGAACGGATCGCGGATGACTCCCGACCCGTTGGGATTGGGCCGCGTGGTGAGCGGGTCGTAGATCGGGATCAGCGCGCCGGCAGGCGTCCGGTAGTCGCTGAAATCGCCGGCGCGGGTCTTGGCCGTGGGCACGGTGTTGACGAAGGTGAGGCCCTTCGTCTCGCGGACCCCGGCGTAGTCCACGAAGAAGAAGGTGCGGTTCTTGATGATGGGGCCGGACAGGGATCCCCCGTACTGGTGCCGATCGAGGGGTGGCTTCTTCGCGGGAGGCGGGGCGGCGAAGAAGTTGCGCGCGTCGAAGACCTCGTTGCGGAGGTACTCGAAGAGGGTGCCGTGGACCTCGTTGTTCCCGGACTTCGTCGAGACGGACACCACGCCGGCGCCGCGCCCGAACTCGGCGGAGAACGTGCCCGTCAGCACCTTGAACTCGCGCACCGACTCGATGGAGGGCGTCACGATGACGGTGTTGAAGGTGAACTCGTTGTTGTCGATGCCGTCGATGAGCCAGGCGTTGGCGTTGGCCTGTGAGCCCAGCGCGTTGAAGTTGGAGGCACCGCGAGGGTTGAAGGTGGAGGCGCCGGAAAGGTTTTCGCCAATCTGGCCCGCGGTCACGCCCGGAGCCAGGTAGACGAGGGACGCGAAATTGCGGCCGTTCAGGGGCAGCTCGCGCACCGCGCGCTCCTCGATGACCTCGCCCATCTCGGCCGAGTCGGACCGCGTGAGGGGCGCGAGCGCGGTCACCTCGGTCGCCTCCGCGAACGTGCCGAGCTCGAGGGCGACGTCAACGCGGGCACGCTGGTTGACCTGCAGGACCACGCCGCGCCGCAGGTACTTGCGGAAGCCCTGCACGTCCACGCTGAGCTCGTAGGTGCCGGGGATGAGGAAGGGGGCGGTGTAGCTGCCCGAGCTGTCGGTCGTGCTTGACCGTCCCGAGGATGGTGCCCGTCGTGACCTGGGCGCTCACGGGGACGGCGGGCAGAGCCGCCGCGGCCGACACCAAGATCGCTACGACAAGTCGCCTGGTCATCGAGGCCTCCCTGGCTTGTTTGCTTGATTACTTGCTTACTTACTAAGTCAGGGGGGGCACTCACCCTTCATTCACGATGGGTGTTCGCACTGCGGCCACCATCGGGCTGATTGGCTGCGAACCCCCCTGAACCCCCCTCGCTCGTCGCCGCGCGGCGCGCGCCGCCGAGCTCTACGTGACCCTCGCCGCCTTGCTCTACGTGCCGTTGCCCGAGAGGGCCCATCCCTATGCCCCATGCCCTCAGCTCCAGAGGCGGTCCCATGATCTTTCCGTGTCCCACTCCGGGGTGGGCGCGAAGTACT
>WNGB01033062.1_pt1 | contig 11632 bp, 13 predicted proteins | sample 5400681 | NCBI WGS metagenome assembly WNGB01 (sample SAMN13153367, study PRJNA577476) | soil metagenome | isolation source: 115 cm soil or saprolite under grassland replicate 2 | place: USA:California | collected 2016-06-15 | reverse complement strand
CGGGCTGTTCGCCCGGCCCGTTCAGGGTCGTTGCGCGCTCAGCGCCTCGGCGCCAGCATCGAGGCCTCGTCGAGGGCCTCGTAGAGCTCTCGGGTGGCGCTCGAGTCGAACGAGACGCGAGCCTCCCGGGCCAGCCTGCGCTGCTGCCACCACGCGGCAAATTCCTTGAGCTGCATGTCCCCCTCCTGCTGCTCCGGACGCGAACCCCCCAGTCCGCGTCCCTTCCTTCGTCGCGAGCCGGTGCGGCGCATCGACAGGGGGTAGTCTCGGCGATCTTGGTAACAAACCGGCATGCCGGCGGTCACCGTTGCGAACCCGTACGGTCACGGAACGGCAACTCCTGACGCCGTGTCCCGTTGCTCAGCGGCTGCTGAAGGCGCTCTCGCCGGTGATCTGGCGGCCGACGATCAGCGACCGGATGGCGGAGCGCGGCCTCGTAGGCGGCCAGGGCCTGCCCGACGGCCTCCCAGGCGACGCCGTAGCGGGTGGCGGTCAGCACCCTGGCGGTGTCGCCGAAGCCGTTGGCATGGGCCAGGCGGTTGGCGGCCGGGACGCGCACGCCGTCAAGGGTGATCTCGGCCTGCCAGACGGCCCGCTTGGCGGTCTTGCCGGTCATCACGCTGGCCGCATAGCCAGGGGCGCCCTTCTCGACCACGAAGCCGCCGACCTTGCCGGCGTCGTCGCGTGCCCAGATGATCACCAGGTCGGCGAAGGAGGCGTTGCCGATCCAGCGCTTGGCGCCGTCGAGCACGTAGGCGTCGCCGTCGCGGCGGGCCCTGGTCTCCAGCGCCACCGCGTCGGAGCCGTGCCGTGGTTCGGTGAGGCCGAAGGCGCCGATCTTCTCCATGCGGGCCATGGCCGGCAGCCAGCGCCGCTTCTGCTCCTCGGAGCCGAGCAGCGCGATCGAGGACATCGCCAGGCCGGAGTGGACCCCGAAGAAGGTGCAGACGCTGCCGTCGCCGCGTGCCAGCTCCATGCCCACCAGGCCGGCGGCGACCGTGCTGAGGCCGGGGGCGCCGTAGCCCTGGATGCTGCCGCCGGCCAGGTTCAGGGCGGCGAGCTTCGGCACCAGCTCGAAGGGGAACTCGGCCCGCTCCCAGTAGTCGTTGATGATCGGGGTGACCTCCTTGTCGCAGAAGGTCCGCACCCGGTCGCGGAGCTCACGTTCCTCGTCGGTCAGCAGGTCGTCGATCCGGTAGAAATCGCTTGGAGACAGCTCTCGCCCGCGCATGTCGGGAGTCCCTTCGCTTCGCTGGCACTCCCCTCAAGGGGTAGCACCGGATTAGCGAACGACATTTCGACGCCGACGTCGACGTCGGTCTCCCGAGTATTTCCTCGACACCGACGTCGGCGTCGCCCATGGGATTCCCCCTGCGGTACCCTCGTAACCGCCACCCATCCTGGAGGTGCGTCCGTGACCAACGACATCCGCACGGTCGCCGTGCTCGGTGCCGGCACCATGGGAGCCGCGATCGCGGCCCACGCCGCGAACGCGGGCCTCGCGGTCGACCTGCTCGACATCGCGCCCGAACGACTCGAACCGGACGACGAGGAGCGCGGGCTGGCGCTCGACCACCCGACCGTGCGGAACCGCATCGTCCGTGCCGGCTTCGAGCGCATGCTCGCCGCCCGGCCCGCCGCCCTCGCGAGTCCTCAGCTCGCCCACCGGATTCGCCTCGGGAATTTCGAGGACGATTTCGATCGGGTTACCGCTGCAGACTGGGTCGTCGAGGCCGTCGTCGAGCGCCTGGAGCCCAAGCAGGAACTGCTCGCCCGGGTCGAGAAGGCGGCCGGCCCCGAGGCATTGGTGACCTCCAACACCTCCGGGATCCCGCTGGCCCGGATCGCCGAGGGCCGCTCAGCGAGCTTCCGCCGCCGCTTCCTGGGCAGCCACTTCTTCAACCCGCCCCGCTACCTCAAGCTGGTCGAGCTGATCCCCACCGCCGACACCGACCCCGAGGTGCTGGAGCGGATGCGCGCGTTCGTCGAGCGGGTGCTCGGCAAGGGCGCGGTGGTCGCCAAGGACACCCCCAACTTCATCGCCAACCGGCTGGGCAGCTTCGCCGGCATGCACGACCTGCGCTACGCGCTGGAGCGCGGCTACTCGATCGAGGAGGTCGACGAGCTGACCGGCCCGCTGCTCGGGCGGCCCAGGACGGCCACCTTCCGGCTGGCCGACCAGGTCGGCCTCGACGTGATGGTCGGGGTGGCCGACAACCTCTATGAGCTGGCCCCCGGCGACGAGAGCCGCGAGGTGCTGCCGGCGCCGGAGCCGCTGCGGCGGATGCTGCAGGCCGGCCGGCTGGGACAGAAGTCCGGCGGCGGCTTCTACCGCCGCGACCGCCGGGATGGCCGCACCGTCTTCGACGTGATCGACCTCGACACGCTCGAGTACCGGCCGGCCGTCCAGCCGGAGCTGCCGATCGTGGCCGCCGCCCGCGAGCGCGACGGCCTCGGCGAGCGGCTCCGCTTCCTGCTCGACCGGGCCGACCAGGACCGGGGCGCCCGCTACGTCCGCGACACCCTGCTGCCGTCCCTCGCCTACGCCGCCAGGCGGGTGCCGGAGATCGCCGACTCGCTGGTGGAGGTCGACCACGCCGTCGAGTGGGGCTTCGGCCACCGGATGGGCCCGTTCCGGACCTGGGACGCGATCGGCGTGCGCGACGGGGTCGCCCGCATGCAGGCCCTCGGGATCGAGGTCGCCGGCTGGGTGCGGCGGCTGCTGGACGGGGGAGCAGAAGCCTTCTACCGCGACGGCCAGGTCTACAGCCCCCTCACCGGCCGCTACCAGGCCGTGCCGGTCGACCCGGAGGCGATCGACCTGGAACGGCGCAAGGCCGACGGCCTCCAGGTGGCCGGCAACGCCTCGGCCAGCCTGGTCGACCTCGGCGACGGGGTGCTCTGCCTCGAGCTGCACGCCCCCGCCAACGCGATCGACGCCGGCGTGCTGGAGCTCGGCGCCCAGGCCCTCCGGGAACTGGACCGCGGGCCCTGGGTCGGGCTGGTGGTCGCCAACCAGGGCCGCAACTTCTGCGTCGGCGCCAACATCGGCGAGGTCGGCATGGCGGCCTACCAGGGCGCCTACGATCAGGTCGGCCGGGCCGCCAAGGCGCTGCAGGACCTGAACATGGGGTTCCGCTACGCCGCCAAGCCGGTGGTGGCCGCCCCGCACGGCCAGACGCTCGGCGGCGGGGCCGAGATCGTGATGCACGCCGACCGGGCGGTGGCCGCGCTGGAGACCTACATGGGGCTGGTGGAGGTCGGGGTCGGGCTGGTGCCGGCGGGAGGCGGCTGCAAGGAGCTGCTGCGCCGCCTGGTCAGCCCCGCCATGCGGGCCGCCGACGCGCCGCCGCTCCCCTTCGTGCAGCGGGTGTTCGAGACCATCGGCCTGGCGAAGGTGGCCACCTCGGCGGTGGAGGCCCGCGAGCTCGGCCTCCTGGCCGCCGACGACGTGGTGGTCATGAACGCCGACCACCTGCTCGCCGCGGCCAAGCGGGAGGTCCTGGAGCTGGCCGACGGCTACCGGCCGCCCGCCAGGGAGGCGTCGGTGTACGCCGCCGGCCTGCCCACCCTCGCCGCCCTGGAGATGGGCGTGCAGACCCTGCAGTGGGCCGGCCAGGCCAGCGAGCACGACGGGGCGATCGCCCGCCAGCTGGCAAGGGTGTTGTGCGGCGGCGAGCTGTCGCTGCCCCAGTGGGTCGGCGAGCAGCACATCCTCGACCTGGAACGCGAGGCGTTCCTGGCGTTGTTGCACGAACCGAAGACCATGGAGCGGATCCAGGCCATGCTGATGACCGGCAAGCCGCTGCGAAATTGAGGAGCAGGTCATGAAGGAAGCCGTGATCGTCGCGGGCGCCCGCACCGCCGTCGGCCGGGCGCCGCGCGGGACCCTGCGGGCCAGCCGCCCGGACGACATGGCCGGGGCGGCCATCGCCGAGGCGCTCAGGCGGGCCGACGGGCTGGACCCGGCCGAGGTGGAGGACGTCCTGCTCGGCTGCGCCATCACCGAGGGCAGCCAGGGCCTGAACGTGGCCCGCATCGCCGCCCAGCGGGCCGGCCTGCCCGACTCCGTCCCCGGCCAGACCGTCAACCGCTTCTGCTCCTCCGGCCTGCAGACGATCGCCAGCGCGGCCGAGCGGATCATGGCCGGGTTCGCGACCACGATCGTGGCCGGCGGCACCGAGCACATGTCGTCGACCCCCACCCCGACCCCGACCTTCCGGCCGAACCCGGAGGTGGTCCGCGGCCACCCCGAGTACTACATGAGCATGGGCCTGACCGGCGAGCGGGTGGCGGAGAAGTGGGGCGTCAGCCGCGGCGACCAGGACGCGTTCGCGCTCCGGTCCCACCAGCGGGCCGCCAGGGCGGTCGACGCCGGCGTGTTCGCCCCCGAGATCGTCCCCCTCCCGGTCCGCCTGGACTGGCTGGACGAGGACGGCGCGCCGCGGCACCAGGAGACGACCTTCCGCCGCGACGAGGGGCCGCGCCGTGACACCTCGGCCGAGGCGCTGGCCAAGCTCAAGCCGGTGTTCAAGCAGGGCGGCACCATCACCGCCGGCAACTCGTCGCAGCGCAGCGACGGCGCGGCCGCGGTGGTGGTGATGGAACGCGAGCGTGCCGAACGGCTCGGCCTGCGGCCGCTGGCCCGCTTCGTCGGCTTCGCCGTCGGCGGGGTCGCCCCCGAGGTGATGGGCATCGGCCCGACGGTGGCGATCCCCAAGGTGCTGCAGCTGACCGGGCTGCGCCTTGACGACATCGACCTGGTCGAGCTCAACGAGGCGTTCGCCTCCCAGACCCTTGCGGTCATCCGCGAGCTCGGCATGGACGTCGAGAAGGTCAACGTCAACGGCGGCGCGATCGCCCTCGGCCACCCGATGGGCGCCACCGGCGCCAAGCTGACCGTGCAGCTGATGGCCGAGCTGGCCCGCCGCAAGGCCCGCTACGGCATGGTCACCATGTGCGTCGGCGGCGGGCAGGGCGCCGCCGGCGTCTTCGAGAACCTCCAGAACTAGCGCCGCGGTGGCCGCAGCCACAGCGACGCGCGGGTCGGCTGCATCGTCTCCTGGACCACCGCCAGCAGCTCACCGGTCAGGGCGTCAAGGTCGACCTCCTGCCGCAGCCGGGCGCTGAAGGCCTGGATGGTCCTGGCGGCGTCGTAGCGGCGGCGGTTGAAGCGGCGGTCCACCGCGGCCTGGATGCGGCGGCGGGCCGGCTGGAACAGCGCCGCGACCGCCAGGGTCGCGCCGGCCACGACCAGGCTGGAGTCCTGGGGAAGGAGCCGGCCGAGCCCGATGACCACCGCGGCGTAGCCGAGGCCGAGCAGCAGGGTGAGCAGCCCGTAGGCCAGGGTGCGGCTGATGATGCGGTCGATGTCGTAGAGCCGGTAGCGGGCGATCGCCGCGCCGGTGGCCAGCGGCAGCAGCGCCACGCAGCTGCTGATGGACGCCAGCACCAGCGGGTCGTTCGACACCCCGACGGCGACCGCGGTGATCAGCAGCAGCATCGCGGCCAGGACCGCCGCGAACGTCAGCCAGCGCAGTTGCTGGCGTTCCACCCCGCGGGCGCGGCGGAAGCGGCCCACCAGCGACCCGGCAGCGACGAGGAGCGCAGCCAGGACGATGAGGCCGCAGATGCCACCGGCGGCGCGCGCCAGCGGATCGGCCAGGGCCGGGACGGCGAGCGGGTTGCCGATGGCCGGGTACTCCGGGTCCAGCGGCGCGGGGTCGAAGACCGAGCCCAGCTGGAACGCCACCGCGGCGGCCGCCGCGACCCGCGCCCACCAGCGCCAGCGGGGCGACGGCAGCGAGCCGGTCGGGGTCAGCAGCAGGACGAAGCCGGCGCAGGACACCCAGATGATGACGACGCCGGACGAGAACCCTGCCAGGTAGCTGGCGGCCGGGAGCGACCCTGGGCGCGCCAGCAGCCCGTAGCGGACGTAGCCGGTCGCCAGGCCGTCCACCGTCATCGACAGGCCGAGGGCCAGCAGCAGCCAGCCCACCGGGTTCGCTGGCCGGTGGCTGGCCAGCACCGCCCCGACCGTCGCCGCGCTGACCGCCGCCACCAGCAAGGGGGCGCTGCTGGGATGCAACGAGGTCAGCTGTTCCAGCCAGACCGCCACGGCCAGACCGAGGAGGCTGAGCGCCCACAGCGCCCATGCCAGCGCCGCCGCCGGCCGCCGCTGCCACGCCGGTCGCATGCCCGCCATCGGCGTCGATGGACCTTGGCGCATCCAACCCTCCCCGCACGACGTCGCTCGGCGCCGTGCGCCTCGGGAGCCAGTCTCGCCCGGCTCCGTCCCGGGAGCGTTACGGACGGCGGGGATGTGGTCAGGAGGGGTCGGCGGTGGAGCGCGGCGGGCGCGCGCCGGCGAGCTGACGGGACTGGGCGACCAGGTGGCCGCCGGCGTCCCACACCTCGGCCTCCTCGTCGAACCAGCCGTCCTGCCAGAGCTGGCCGCGGACCACGCAGGCCAGCCAGCCGGGCGCCGGCAGGCCGCGCACGTAGACGGTCAGCTCGACCGTCGGCGCCCAGGCCTGGATGCCGAGCTCGAAGCTGGCCGGGGGCAACGCGTCCACCATCTGCAGCAGCCCGAGCGGGTCGGCGCCGCGGCCGTCGCGGAAGCGGACCCAGCCGCGCATCTCCAGCCGGCCGCTGGGGCTGCCCGTTGCCCAGCCGGTGGTGGCCGGATCGATCCGGATGTCGACGTGGTCGAGCAGGCCGACCCGGACGCCGTCGGGCAGCTCCGGCCGGCCGCTGATGCACTCGGCGACCGGCGGCAGGGCCGGCGGCTCCGGCGCCCGCTGCCAGGCCGGTGTCCCGTTCAGGTCGAGCGTGCCGGCGCTGACCAGCGCCTCGAGGCGCGGTCGCTGCTCCTGCACCAGGGTCACCCTGGTCGTGGAGAGCGAGCGGCCGGCGCGCAGGCGGGTGACCGCCAGCTCGGCCGGGCCGGCCACCGGCGGGGCCACGAAGTGGGCGCTCACCGCGATCGGGTGGGGCTGGTCGACCGCCTGGAGGGCGGCTCGGGTGGCCAGCGCCAGCAGGTAGCCGCCGTTCGGCCGGTCCCCCACCCCCCAGCCTCCGTCGACCAGCGCCTCCCAGCGGTCCGGGCCACCGCGGACCGCGGTGGCCAGGTCGAACGCGTGCCCGTCGAGCGGTCCGTCGGCCATCTCGCCTCCTCCAGCTCCCGGCACGGAGGCTGCCAGCAGGGGCGGCATGCCGCAAACCGGTCTACGAGGGCGGCATCCGCGGTCGCGGCATCGAACCCGTCCAGGCGCCCGGCGCCTACCGACTCCAGGTCCGCTCCCTCTGCACCTGGACCCTCACCGCCATCGCCGCCTGACCGCCATCCCCAGATCGGCGTAACCCCTTCCACCTTGACCCACGGTGGGACAGGCTGCCCTGGCTCGGAATCCCCCGGAATCGCGCGTCCATGAAGGTCCGCAAGCTGGTCAGGCTCATCGAGACAGACGGCTGGTTCCTCGCCCGCCAGCGAGGTAGTCACCGTCAGTTCAAGCATCCGACGAAACCGGGCTTGGTCACCATCTCCGGTAATGACGGAGACGACGTCAAGACGGGCACCTTCGCGAGTATTCTGAAGCAGGCGCGGCTGAAGGGATGGACGTCGTGACAGGCTACGCGGTTGTCATCGAAGGCGAGAGGGGTTCCTACTCAGCCTGGAGTCCAGATCTGCCGGGCTGCGTCGCCACCGGTCGCACCCTGGACGAGGTCAAGCAACGGATGCGCGAGGCGATCGAGTTCCACGTGGAAGGTCTCCGACTCGGAGGCGCAGCGATCCCGCGCGCCTCGGCCGTTGCGACCACGGTCATCCCGGCTCCTGTCGCCTGACCGAAGCTGCTCCGCGGATCCCCGGCAGGTCAGTCGGCTCTTCCTCCCAGGGAAGGTCTGCCCAGCTCTCTCTGGCGAGCCGGTCAACGGCCTCAGCCCACTCCGGGGTCTCTGGATGCGTCGTGTAGCCCCGACGGTCATGCTCGAGCGACTGCCTCGCTCGTTCCTGAGCGAGGAACGTGGCGACCGCGCGAGCGATGTACATGCTTCGGCTCACGCCCGCGCCCGCCCGTCCGCGCTCGACGAGCGCTAGTAGCTCCTCGTCGAGGGTGATCGTCACCTTCCTTGATGCCACGGTCACGAGTATGCCGCTGGGAAGGCGGCAAGCCGAGTCAGAGGAGCGCGCGGGCGAGGGCGGCGGTGGCGGCGGCGACGATGACGACCACCAGCAGGGGGGCGCGGAGCGCCAAGGCGACGGCGGCGGCCGCCAGGCCGGCGAGGCGGGCGTCGATCGCGAAGCCGTCGTCGCCGCCGACGGCCTGGGTGACCACCAGCGCGGCCAGCAGGGCCGGGGCCAGGTGCTCGAGGGCGGACCGGACGCGCGGCGGGAGCTGGCGGGTGCCGACCAGCACCGGTCCGGCCGCCTTGATCGCCACGGTGGCGAGCCCGACCACCGCCACCGTGACCCACACGGCGGTCACGAGCGCCTCGCCCCGACCAGGCAGGCCAGGCTGGCGGCGACGATCGGCACGCCCGGACCGGCGACCGGCAGCAGCGCCAGGGCGATGGCGCCGCCGACCACGGCCGCCAGCACCCGGGTACGGTCGCGCAGCCAACTGGCTCGACGCGAGACCGTAGCGGGCCGCTCTGATCGCCCTTCGCCCGCGGTGGTCTGTGTCTCGCGTCGAGCCAGTTGCGTGACCAGCAGCGCGAGGAACAGGGCCGGGAAGGCGGCGTCCAGCCCGAGCGAGGACGGGTCGGCCACCAGGTCGCCGGCGAGCACGCCGACGGTGGTGCCAAAGATCCAGCCGGCGCCCAGCGCCAGGCCCGCGCCGATCAGCAGCCGGCGGTCGATGCGGCCGTCCTCCCGCTGGGCGAGCGCCCAGGACTCGTCGACCACCAGCTGGGCGGTGAGCAGCCGCCGCCACCACGGCCCGTGCAGCGCCTGGGCGGCCGACAGCCCCATCGGCCCGTAGCGGAGGTTCAGCAGAACGGCCGCCGCGATGGCGGCCGCCACCCCACCGCCGGCGCCGAGGATCGAGGTGGCCGCGAACTGCGCCGAGCCGGCGAAGGTGGTCAGCGACATCACGATCGGGGCCAGCCGCCCCATCCCGGTGGAGCGGGCGAGGACCCCGAACGACACGCCGAACGCGGCCACCGCGATCACCAGGGGGGCGGCCGCGCGGACGCCGTCGCGGTACCGGCTGCCCTCGGCGGGCGGCGGGGCCGGCTTGGCCGATCGCATGCGCCCACCCTACCGGTCGCGGATGCCGCCCCGGCCGGCGCCGGCCATGGCCAGCCGCAGCCCGGCCCCGATGAGCCAGAACCCGACCGCGCGGAGCGATCGGGCGGTCACCCTGCCCGCGGGGGTGGGGCGGCGGAGCGCGCCGGAGCGCCGCTCCCTGGCCACCTGGCGGTGGAGCTCGTCGATGTGGTCGGTCACGAGGTCTTCGAGCAGGTACGGGTGCACGGCTCCCTCCGGTCTGTGACGACACCCGGACTACAACACCGGCAAACGACGGTGGATGGTGTCAGCCTACCTGGGGGGTGTGACAGTCCCCGGCCCGCAGGAGCGCCCGCCTCAGCGCCGGACCCGCGGCGGCGCCACCGGCCAGCCCCGCAGGGCGGGCACGATCGGCTCGTAGATCTGCCAGTACCAGTCGAGCCTGGCGCGCCGCCGGCGGAAGCGCGCTGCCGGATTGGTGATTCGCCTGCGCATCGCAATCTCCGATTCCCAAGAGGTTCGGTCCTCCAGGTACCAGGGTGCGGCTAAGGTAGGCGTGGCGGCATCGGGCGGACGGCCTATTCGCCCCCGGCGGCATGCCTCACTTCCGGGCGATCAGGTCGGGGGTGAGGTCGGCCAGGCTGGTCGCGCCGCACAGGGCCATCGCCCGTGCCAGTTCCTGCTGGAAGCCCAGCAGCACCCGCCGCACCCCCTCGGCGCCGCCGCTGGCGAGGCCCCATACCACCGGCCGGCCCACCAGCACCCTGCCGGCCCCGAGCGAGAGCGCCTTCACCACGTCGGTACCCCACCGCACGCCGCCGTCCACCAGCACCGGCACGCGGCCGCCGACCGCAGCCACCACCTCAGGGAGCGCGTCGGCGGCCGCCAGCGCGCCGTCCAGCTGCCGGCCGCCGTGGTTGGAGACCACGATCCCGGCCGCCCCGGCGGCCACGAACGCCTCGGCGTCGTCGCCGCGCAGCACGCCCTTGACCAGCACGGGCAGCCCGGAACGCCGTAGCCAGGCGATGGTGGCGGGGGTGAGGCCGGCGTCGAAGCGGCTGACGTGCGCCGGGATGTCCACGCCGCTGCTGCCGTGGCGTCGCACCGCGTTGCCGAGCACCATCCCGGGCGGGAACTGCAGCGTGTCCCTGAGGCGGTTGCCGAGCACCGGCAGGTCGGCGGTGAGGACCAGGGCCGTGTAGCCGGCCGCGGCCGCCCGGCCCGCCAGCTCCTCGGTGAACTCGTGGTCGGTGTGGACGTAGACCTGGAACCAGCGCGGCGCGCCGGGGGCGGCGGCGGCCACCTCCTCGACCGAGCGGTTGGCCTGGGTGGAGACCACCATGAGGCTGCCGGCGGCGGCCGCCCCGGCGGCCGTGGCGGCCTCCCCCTCCGGGTGGACCAGCCCATGGTAGCCGGTCGGGGCGACCAGGATCGGGTTCGGCAACGGCGTGCCGAGCAGGGTGGTGGCGGTGTCGACCTGGCGCACGTCGCGCAGCACCCGCGGCCGCAGGCGCAGCCGGGCCCAGGCGGCCAGGTTGTCGGCCAGGGTCAGCTCGGCGCCGGCGCCGCCCGCCACGTAGTCGTAGACGGCGGGGTCGAGGCGCCCTCGCGCCTCCCGCTCGAGCGCGGCCAGGTCGAGCGCCTGGCTCTCCGGCCCCTCCAGGTCGTCGGCGTCCACCCGTGGGGCGGTCAGACCCCGCCCTGGACCCGCGACAGCAGGACCTGCGCGGTCGAGCGCAGGCGGTCGTCGAGGGCCTCCATCAGCTTGACCACGGTCTCGGCCGCCCAGTCGGCGACCGCCCGTCGCTCCTCCCGGCTGGCCAGGTCGCGGACCTCGCGGTAGTCGACGATCCGGGAGGCGCGGCGGTCGTCGAGCCGCTCCCACGAGAGGATCCGGCCGACCGCGGTCTCGATCGCGAGGCGCTCGGAGAACAGGTCGTCGAACAGCCGCTTGGTGGCGGTGCGCTCCTGCATGTCCAGGTAGACGCCGGCGCGGACGGCGCCGTTGGCGGTGAAGGCGACGTCGTAGAAGCCGAACGGCCCGGCGGCGAAGCCCACCCAGTTCTCGTAGCCGAACTTGGGGATGCGGAAGCCGGGACGGCGGATGGCGACCGAGTCGAACATCGCCTCGAAGAACCGGTGGCGGAGCTCTGCCGGCTGCAGCCCGCCGGCGGTCTCGGAGGCCATCGGCGGCGGCTCGGACGGACGCGCGGCGGGTGCCATCGGCGGGGGCGCCATCGGCGGGGGTGCCATCGGCGGCGGCGGCGGGGCTGCTGGGACGGGATCCGGGAACGGCGGCGTCGGCGCGGCGGCCTGGGCCATGTGCGCGAACGGCTCCGGCGGGGCGAACGGGTCGGCCTGCGAGGCCGGCTCGGGGGGCCGGGCCTGGTGGCGGGGCGGCGG
>WNGB01016998.1_pt1 | contig 11632 bp, 17 predicted proteins | sample 5400681 | NCBI WGS metagenome assembly WNGB01 (sample SAMN13153367, study PRJNA577476) | soil metagenome | isolation source: 115 cm soil or saprolite under grassland replicate 2 | place: USA:California | collected 2016-06-15 | reverse complement strand
AAGAAGACGAGACCTAGTCGGGCGGACACGGCTTGTAGCGCGACGTCGTGTTGCGTAGGCCGGAAGCCCACTTCGTCGCTAGTGTCGGGCGCGGAGCGGCCGGGGCCGGTGCCCCAACTGGTCTTCAAAACCAGTACGGTCGTGCAACCCACGGCTAGGCAGGTTCGACTCCTGTGCCGCTCCGTTGAGCCAAAAAACGGACTCTCTCCGGCGCCCCAGCGAACGCAGTCGGACGGATTTTTGCCTCGATCTTTGCCTGAGTCTTTGCCCGAGAAAGAAGTGACGGCCCGGGTGACCGCCCGGGCCGTCGTCTAACGGTTTGGAGTCACCCCGACCCGGGGCAGTTGGATCATCCTCCCACGCGGACCGGCTGTCATCCGATAGCGACGCCAGACTTTTGTCATCCCTGAGTTTCGGTGACTGTGACCGCAGGCGGCTCGGGGGCGACTGACCTCGGCGAACCCAGCCCCGGACATGGCCAAGGATCACGGCGTCAACGCCTTGGCGATCGGAAGAGCGCTTGCCCTCGATCGGCACTAGGCGCCGAGTCTGGACTCGACGCTGACCGGGTCTCATGATCTGGTCGCAGTGCGATCAGAGCTTCCTTCCGGCACCGTCACCTTCCTCTTCACCGACGTCGAGGGTTCGACCAAGCTCCTGCACGAAGTCGGGAGCGATCAATACGCGAAGATGCTGGCCGAGCACCGCACGCTCGTGCGTGAAGCGTGTTCTGCTCAGGGCGGTGTCGAAGTCGACACCCAGGGCGACGCCTTCTTTGTTGCGTTTCCGACGGCACCTGGCGCACTCGAGGCCGCCCAAGCCATAACAGAGGGGGTTGCTTCGGGACCTATGAGATTGCGAATCGGTCTTCACACGGGAACGCCACTTCGTACTGACGAAGGCTATGTCGGCGAAGACGTGCACCGTGCTTCTCGCATCGCTGCGGCCGGCCACGGCGGGCAGGTGCTCGTTGCTGCGTCGACGGCGGCCCTCGTCGACGCCGACCTGGTTGACCTGGGCGAGCACCGGTTCAAGGATCTCGCAGCTTCTGAACGGGTCTATCAACTCGGCAAAGGCGCGTTTCCCGCTCTCAAGTCGCTTCACCGCACAAACCTGCCCGTGCCGGTGACGCCCTTTCTCGGCCGCGAGCGAGAGCTAGGCGAAGTTGTCGATCTGCTCGCACGGGAAGACGTTCGTCTTCTGACACTCAGCGGTCCTGGCGGGACGGGGAAGACGCGTCTGGCGGCCCAAGCAGCCAGCCTTGCTGCTGACGGCTACCCGGACGGTGTTTGGTGGGTGCCGCTTGCGCCAGTTCGCGATCCGTCCCTCGTCCTCTCGGCTGTTGCCCAGGCGGTGGGCGTAAGAGAGGAACCCGGGACACCGCTCGCAGACACACTCGTCGCCGACTTGAAAGGCAAGCGAACTCTGATCTTGCTCGACAACGCCGAGCACCTGCTGCCCGATGCTGCTGGCGAAATCGCGAAACTCCGAGCGGCAGGAACACCAGTGCTGCTTGTAACGAGCCGCGAGCGCCTTCAACTCCAAGGGGAAACGGTCTTCTCGGTTCAGACCCTCGAGGAGAGGGACGCTGTTGCACTCTTCCTCGCCCGCGCGCGGGCGCTTGAACCCGCCTTCCACGTCGATGACGCGGTCGCCGAGCTCTGCTCTCGCCTGGACAACCTACCGCTGGCGCTCGAGCTGGCTGCAGCTCGCACCATCGTCTTTTCGCCGGCGCAGCTCCTGGAGCGACTCGCGGAGCGGCTTGATCTCCTGAAGGCAGGCCGCGATGCCGACCCACGCCAGCAAACCCTGCGCGCGACCCTGGAGTGGTCGTACGAGCTGCTTGACTCCGAGGAGCAGCGCGTCTTTCGATCACTCGCCGTCTTTACGGGCGGAAGTACCTACGAGGCTCTCGAGGAGGTCTGCGGCGCAGATCCGGACACGCTCCAATCTCTTCTCGACAAGAGTCTGGTGCGCCGTCGCGCCTCGGAGCGCCGCCCCCGCTACTGGATGCTCGAGACGATGCGCGAGTACGCGCTCGAGTGTCTTTCTGAATCAGGCGACCTTGCAGCCGAGGCGGCGCGCCACGCCCGCTACTACGAGCGCCTGGTTGAAGCCCTCGCCGACAGTCTCGTCGGCGAAACGGCCGTATCGGCGATGGAGCGCCTCGACGAGGATGCCCAGAACTTGCGCGCTGCGGTGATCTGGCTTCGCGAACACGATGAACGATCATTCGTTTCAACCGCGGGTCGGTTGCAGCGGTTTTGGTGGACTCGCGGGTACCTCGCTGAGGGCCGCGCCTTTCTTGCTGATGCCGCCAACCGTCGAACGGCGGACCCAGCGTGGGTGAACGCGGCGACATCGTTTGCGTTTCACCTTTTGAGTGAGCCTGACACCCTCGACGAAGCAGCGAATTGGGCGCGCGAAGCCTTGGCGGTTGCCCGGAAGAGTGGAGACGCGTCGCTTCTCGCGCAGGTCTTGCTCGTTCGGGGCCATGTCGCCGCGGGGTTGGAGGACTACGAATCCGCTCGTGCGTCGTACGCCGAGTCTTCAGTCCTCGCGGCCGGCGCGGGAGACCGACGGGGAGTCGCTAACGCAAAGGCCAATGAAGCCGCCCTTGCGTTGAGGCCTGATCATTTTGCTAGAGCGGCGACGCTTGCGGAGCAGAGCCTCACCGCGTACTCGGCGATTCAAGATCAAGAAGGAATCGGCTTCTCGCACCTGGTTATCGGAATGGCAACTCTTTGCAGTGGTGATCCAGATCGAGCGATCGAAGAAAGCGCGCGCGCAGTCCGGGCTCTAATAGACCTCGGACATCAGCAATTCCTTGCGATGGCGCTCTACACCCTCGCCCTCGCCCTCGACCGAAGTTCGAATCGATCAGTCGCGGCAGAGATAACGAGCTTGACCGAGGCCGCGCTCGGTGGCCCTCAATTTCAGGACCACTTCGAAGGGGAAGAGCGCATGACCCTTGAGCGGCTACGGCTCGAGGGGCCTCGAACTGGTAGGGAGGGCTCTCTCCGGGATGTAGCTGTGTTCGCTTTGGACGCCGTCGGCGCAGGAACCACCGCGGGGACCGCTTAGGCGGAGATTTAGTTTTCGCGGAGCACAGGAGTCGAACCTGCCCAGCGTCGCGCGTCCACGCCATCGTGGCATCTTCCCTCTGATGCGCGACGCGGACCAGGAGCAGCTCGATCGTGTCGTTGCTCTGGTGAGCGACGTTCTCGGGCCCCATGCAGTGGGCGCGTATCTCTTTGGGTCGGCCGTCCTCGGCGGATTGCGGCCGCGGAGCGACCTTGACGTGCTCGCCGTGTCGAAACAGCAGACGACACGAGAGAAGCAGCGTCTCGTTGATCGCCTGCTCGCCATTTCCGGACGCACGACTCCACAGGGGAGGTGGCGCAACGTCGAGCTGACGATCGTCGTCGAGTCCGAGGTCAAGCCCTGGCGCTACCCGCCGAGGCGCGACTTCCAGTACGGGCAGAGGTTTCGCGCTGCGTTCGAGAGCGGCAACCTTTCGCCGTGGCCGAGGCCGACCGACACCGATCTCGCCGCACTTATCACGATGGTGCTACTCGCGAACTCGCCGGTGCTCGGCCCGCCGCCGCTCATTCGGGCGGCAGCAGTTCCAGGTCGTCCATCGTCGTGACGATGAACCGCACGCAGGTTTCTGCAGCATCGGTTGCCAACCTGGCATGCCGTGGCCGAAGGCCTGGCGGGTACTTCGGCCGTCCGTGTCCACGCCCGTACTTGTTGCGCCATTCGGCCACGAAAGTCACCTGATTGGCTAGCGCTGCAAGCGCGTTGTCAAGCGACCCCTCGCCTTTCGGATCAGGCGTCGCAAGTTTGCCGGTCGCCTCACGCCACTTCTTCATCAGAGTCGGTAGGCCGTCACTGGATCGGTACGAAACGCCTACGCGCTCAAGCGCGGCCCGCAACGTCGCTTCCGTCAGTTCCTTCGCTGATCCGATCGCGTCCCCCAGTTGCTTCGGTGTGCGCGGGGCCAGCATCGCCTTCGCGTGGTCGTTGATGACTTTCTCGTCCACCAACCCCGATGCGTGCAACTCCGCGAAACGCGCGGGTGCGGGCGCGACCTTTGCCACGCCGCGACTCACGCCAAGCGTGGACTGCAACTCTTTCAGTTCACCCAACGCGTGCTCCAGCCACGGCACAGCGTTGTCGAGATAGAGGGCGTGTCGCGGTTTCCCAGTCGGTGGAGGCAACCCTCGCGCGAGTACGCCCAACACATCCTCCATCTGATCTTGTAGGTACGCCCCCATCGCCTTCTGCGCGGCGTTGAACCACCGGCGGAATTCCTTCGCCCATTCGGCTTCGATGTAAAGGGCTGTCGCCCAAGGGGGATCGCCAGCAGCAGCCGCAGTGTCGACCCGCTTGCGCACTCCGGTTGCCTGATCAAGTAGTGCCTCCCCACGCTCGATCTGTCGCGAGAGGGCTGCCTTGCACTTCGATTCGCTGCCGTATATGCGCGGTCGCTTCAACGGATTGGCCTTACGTCTAGCCGCGCTCAGAACGCGCGCCTTACCTGGCTTGCGCATTCCACGTCGATGTCGTACCGGGCGTCGGCGTCATGGGCACTGCCTCCGATGATTATCGATCACTCGAACGAAATCGCGACACTCCAGTTCGGCTAGTGGGCGTGCGTCCATTGTCGCGCGAAGTCGTCGGGATTCACTGCCAGATGCTCAACTCCCGCCCACGGGTTCCAGCCGCGCTTCCGCGCACAGGGCTTACACGCAAACAGGCGATGCAGACCGACCACTTTCGGGAACCTATCCGCGCAGTAAGCGTCCGTGTATGCCGGAAGGTGCGCACCGCAGAAGGAACATTCGGCAGGACGTTCGAGACGCCTGGGCCGATACTTCACCTTCCGCGCTCCAGCGAGAGCGTCGCTCATCGCGGATGCGCCTTCCAGTAATAGTCGCCGTCCTCGCCGATCTCGACACTGACGTAGTTGTCGCTCCAGAAGTCGAAGCCGAGACGGCCGGTCACGTCCTCGGCAACAACCTGAACAACTGAGGCGATGAAGTTACGTTCTGCTTCGGCGCCGTATTCCCGGGCGGCTGCTTCGCGTGATGCCTCCCACGAGGCGCGGGACTTGAATGGGAAGCCTGGAACTACGCGATAACTGCGCACGTCGCGCACGTAGGGGCATCCCAAGCCCAAGTCATCGTCAGCGCCCCAGTTAATTATGTCGCCGCGCTCAGCAAGATCCGAGAGCCAGTCTTTGAGGCGAACGATGTAGTTGTCCTGCGCGTATCGATATGCCGCGTTCCGGCGCGCCGCGGCTACTTCCATGATGCTCGCGCCAAGCCAGACGCTTGAGTCGCCGAGCGAATCCAGAATCCACCGCGCCGCGACCGCACGTCTAACTTCCTCCGCATCCTGCTCGGCTTTCGCGGCTGTGCCGTAGGCGGATTGCGCGAGCGCGTCCAGGCTTTCGACGCGCGGCTCAAGACGCTCGGACCGGTCCAGCGCGTCAAGTGCAGCGACCTCTACGAGCCGGGCGCGTTCGTCGTTCACGATGCGTCCCCCTCGCTTCCGATCCCGAGCACGCGGCCAGCCGCGTCCCGCAAGATCCGCAGCGGCTTTGGCTTGGGTTTCGGCGGTTCCGGCTCCAGAAACGGGTCCACGATCGGCAACTCATCGACCCTAGGAGGCGACGTGTCCGCGAGCGGGACTACGCCTCCACGGTCATAGGTGACCTTGCCGTCAGCCCCTTGGCTGTAGACGTGCTCGCGGACGTAACCGATCGCCCTTCCTTCCGAAAACGCTAGTTTCGCGCCGACTGGCGCCGCTCGCGGTTGCAGCTTCCCGGCCAGCCCGTCCTCGACAATCTGCGCGACCTCGCCAGTTCTCTCGATCAGGAACTTCCGTACTCGCTCTGCTCTTCCGGCCAACACCTTGAATGCCTGCTGACGTGTGAGTCGCTTGCCTTCTTTCTCTGCCTTCTGCTCGAAGGCGTACAGGATCGAACGACCGTCGTTATCGAGGCCGGAAAGCAGGTGCTCGGCCAGACCCTCGAAGTCTTGCCATGTCGGATCGAGGTGGAGCGCCTTGGCGACCGGACCGGCCACGGTCGTAAAGATCGTCGCGTCCGGACTGACGTTGCCGCCGTCCTCGAACTGAACGCACGCCGACCCATCGTCGGTCAGCCACAGGCCACGCGCAGTCCGTCCCATGAACTGACCTGCGAGCAGGTGTCCAGCCTCTTCGTGCGCCGTCGCGCGCCGTTCGTCTACGGCACTCATGCTGACGACCTTCGCTCCCCAGGCTCGAAGTGACCTCGCGCGTGCAGTCGCGCAGTGGCGTATTCCTCGCGCTCCCGCCTTTCGGCCTCGGCCTCTACGGCTGCCTGTCGGCGCTCCTCTTCCCGCGCCTCCATCCGGTTCTGAATGTCGGCCTCGCGCTCCTCGCGTGCAGCGTCGCGTTCCTCCGCGCGTTCCCACTCGCGGCGCAGTTTGTCCTCTGATGGTGTCTCGCCGGGGCGGATGAATTCGTGCGCCACGTCGTACTTATCGCGACTGCGCGCCTGTCGCAGTTGCTTACCGCGTTCATCCTTCCGCGCCTTCTCGCGGCGGTTGTCGTCATGCCGCGAGTTGATGACCACCACGTCTCCGCGTTCGATCGCGGCCTTACGCTCTGTCCAGCCCTGCGTTTCGCCGCTCATGCTTCCTCCTCTTCGAGCGCCGTACGTGCAGCCGGTGGCGCTTCTGCTGCGCGGCGTTCAGCGAAGGCCCGGCGTCCGAGACCGGCAGCCTCGCGATTCAGAGTCTCCGCGTTGCGCTTGAAGTAGTACGCTGCGATTTCCTCGGGGCCAGCGGCGAGGATCGTGCCGTCCGCGTCGCGGAGAATCTCCGGCTCATGTCGTGTCTCTGTTACTTCCATGGCATCTCCTTTCGTTGAGTTACCGGCGCGCTCTGCGCCGATCAATGTGTTTCATCTGCTTCGTTCTGCGTGACACGTCGCGCAACTGGCGACGTACGTTCTTGTCTTTGATCCGGCGGTGGAGGGTCAGCACCGTTCGCGACGGCGTGACGACGACACGGAACTCCGCGCCGTCGATAAGTACGAAGTGGTCGAACGCGCCGCGTCCGCCCTGCACGTCCGACGCGGCGACCATGAGCGATGAGTAACCCGGAAGGCAACGTGAGGTAAGCGCAATCCACAGTGCGCCGAGCGTCGTCTTTCCCGCGCCTCTCGCTGCGTGCCAAAGCGCGGCGTCTACGCGACCAAAGAACAAGTCGGCGAGTGCGACGAACGGCGCTACGTGCTCTGAGCAACAGGCGACACGCGGCACGTCGATTCCGTACTCATGGACGATGAACTCATGGAGGGTGTCGTCGTCCGCAGGTGCGGCGTCGGCAACTACGCGGCGCGGTTCCAACTCGACAGTCCTCATAGCGCGCGACCTCTCGCCGTCGCGATGAGTTGCGCGTAGCGGACCTCGGCCTCGATGGGTGCGCGCCGACGCTCAGGGTCTCGGCGCTCACGCAACCGGACGGCTGCAACGGACAGACCGGTCGCCTCAGCAACGTCGGATTGCGTCAGCCCGAGCCGGACGCGCGCCAGCTTGCGCTCCAACGGACTCCCGAGCGCGTCAGCCATTCTTCGGCGATATTCCACCTGCCGTGCGTGTTCTCCTTCCATAGCCATAAGCCAATGGTAGACATGTTTTAGACCTCTCTTTTTCGGGCTTTATTCACCCTTCAGATACACCTGCGAAGATCGCGCCCATTGAGAACACAAGCCATGCCAATCTCTCTAGGGTCTCTGGCCTCTACTGCACGGCCTCCAGCCCTCTGTCCGCCTCGTCCTTAGTCGCTCACGCCCGCGACCGTGCTCGAAGGCCTTGGCCTCCATCGCACTAGGGAGTCAGTGAGCCGGTCTCAGTGGGCGCCAGCCAAAGACTCAGGCAAAGATCGGCGCCAAGCCGCTCCCACAGCCACGCCCTACCGGATTGCTCATCCAGTAGGCCGGGGGGTCTCGGTCCTATCCCGGATCTCGCGCGCACGAGTCACCGGTTGTACCCAGGCACGCAACATCGCCCATCGCGGCATGGGGTAAATAGCCCGCTAATTGCTCCTGGGTATTACGGCTAGCATTTCATGCATGGGTACACCCTCAAGAGACCGCCTATACGCCCCTGAGTGCCTTCCTGCGGGCTTGCGGGGGCGAAGATGACCGACGAGCCGTCTGCACAGGAAGTGGCAGAAGCAGCCGCGGAAGTCGCGGCGGTTGCTGCAGCCCTTCAGGCGCCGGACGAGTACAACTCGCGCGAGAGAGGACCGGGAATCCCCATCGAGTCCATGGCCCCGGTATGGGCGGGACGCGCCGCTGACGCCGTAGTCCGAGGAGACCGTCCCGAGGACTCGCCCCGGGTCATCGCGCCGCTACGGAAGCGCGCGCGTGAGGGTGTTGAACCAGGTCCTTGACCCAGCGAACCTTCGGTTCCATCGGGTGCCCGTTTTCACGGGGGCGAGACGGGACACTCCAACTTCGGCCTGGCGATTCTCCGTCTTTGCGCCAGCCGCTCGCCTTGAGTGACGTCCCTTTCTCGGATTCGAGCAGGAACGTCTGGACGTGCAGATAGCCCAGCGTCCGCGCAGTACGAGCAGTCGCCCCGTACAACTTGGAGCAGGCGTTCGGGGTCCCGTTGGTACAGAGGCGCGTCACTTCGAGGACCTTTCGCTGGTCCGTGTTGCGTGCCACGGGTCTGCCGACGATGGCGACTCCGACAAGACGTCCGGTCACGGAGTCCTCGACTCCGATCGAGAAGCGATGCCCTTGGGGCGGCTTGTGATGGCGGTGAAAGCGCTGCACGAACGCGCACGCCTCTTCGAACTCGACAGGAACGATCTTCAGAGGCTTTCGCGTGCCATCACTCCGGCCTCGGGCGAACCAGTCGGCGAACTCGTCCCCTTCCTGCTCGGCCAGAGCCTCGTAGACGGACCGCCTTAATCAGGTGCGCTGTGAGTTGCCCGCCGTGCCGATCGTGGAGTTTGCGCCAAGTGCTTTTGAGCTTCTCTTCGTTGTCGAGCAGTGGAACGAGTTCGCGTGCCTGTGCCTCGTTCGCTGGAATGTCCCCAATTGGGGACACGGCCTCGGCGACGCGCGCCGCGTCGATCTGGCGGTAGGCATGGGACCGCTCCATCCCCCACCGCTGCCGACAGTAGCCCTCGAACGTCGCGTGCGTCGCCCGATACAACTGCGCGTCGCGGATCTCTTTGAGCGCGCGACCGACCCTGACGAAAGCGTCGAGTCCGTCTTTGACGGTTGCTTCTAGTTCAGCGAGTCGTGCTCGTTCGTGTGTGTCGAGTTGGACGCCCGCCACTAGAGTCAACCCCGGCGCCCTACCTAGCTAGTCCTCGTCCTCCCAATATTCGAGCTCGGGCCCCGGGCGAGCGAAGATGATCCGCTCGCCGGCGACGCTCCGCCGCGGAGGACGATCGCCCATTCCTCGTTCGCGTGGTGGGTGTGAAATGGCCCCTGCTTGTTACCCGGCTCGACCTCGTACATGCTCGCGCCGATCAGCTCGGCGTCGGTGTGCGCGCCGACCCAGGCGTCCTTGAAACGCCAGCCCTCGCGCTCTTCCGTGCGATCCCACTCGTCTGCGTTGAGATTGAAGATCTTCATACCGCAAGCCTAGTAGGTGCCCATCGCCTTCCGGGCCTCGGCTACGATCGTCGCCGACGGTGACTCGCATTTGCCTCTAGTTCGTCTGCGCGCGCTTCTGTCCTACGTCGTCGCCGTCTCTTCCTTCGCGCCCCACATGCGCGCCCCGGCCTTCGCTGCCTCCTCGCGTGAGCATTTCTTTCCCAGGTCAATGTAGTCCTGCGTCACAGCGAAGCTTGAATGCCCGCTCCGCTTCTGAAGTTCGTGCGGTTGCATGGCAGCCGCTGCGGCGTTTGTTACCGAGGTGCGCCTCATTCCATGGAAAGGGCGAAAGGCGGCTGGATCCACGCCGATGTCGGCCCGGACAAGCGCCCGCTTGAAGAGAATCGAGTAGACGGATACGTCGAACGGCTTACCGGTTCGGCAGTTCGGAAGGGCTAACTCATCTTCACCGTCGAATGCGCTCCATGCGCGATGCTCGAAGAGTTCGTCCGCGACCATCGGGTCCAACGCGATCCATCTATTGCTCATCTCGCTCTTCGGCGTGCTCACGGCGCCGTGGACCCACGTTTCGACAACCTCGATGCACGGTCCCGCCGGATCGGCAAGATGGACGTGCTTCCACCGAAGCCCGAGGAGTTCACCGCGTCGGATGCCGGTATCAGTGACGAGAAGGAAGATGCGCCGCGCGACGGTTGCGTCATCCCGCTTCCAGTCGATTCGCTCCTCGGCAATGATTTGATCGAACGCGGCGACCACGCGCGCGACCTCGCTAGGCGTTAGCGGCCGCTCTACCCTTCGTGACTCCTTCGGGCGACGGACAGCCGCGACCGGGTTCGACTGGACCAGCCCTTCCTCCATCGCGAATTTAAAGAGGAGGGAGAGGACGGCAAGAGTTCTGTTGACGGTCGCCGGGTTCATTCCACCGGCAAGCCACTTCGCGATCTGGGTCCGGAGAATCGGAACGTCAATCGCACTCATCTTCAACGTGCTAAACGGCTTCAGCAGACGCTTGTTGACGATGAGTTTGTAACTGGCCTCCGTGCTCGGCTTCAACTGCGCAACGCGCGGATACTCCGCAACCCAGCGCGTCGCGACCTCGCGGAATGTCGCCGATCCGGACGGCTTCTTGTAGCCGCGATCCACGTCCGCGATGCGTGCAGCAAGCGCCCGCTCCGCTTCTCGGCGAGTCGTCCCCTTCGGCAGAGTCTCTGACACGCGCCGACCGCGCGCGTCATGGAAACGCAGTCGAAAACGGGTCGACTTTTTGCCGCTGTACTCAATGACCTGACCGGCCATTTTGCCCTCCTAGGTTGGCGCTACTTGACGCACTCAGCATAGGTGGGAACACCGGTTTTTTCGGCACCCGTTCGAGTGATGCGCTCATCGTCCGCCCTGCTCCTGGGCCGCCGTCCAAGCCAGGATTGCGTCGCGGCGGAAGCGGACGTACTTGCCAAGGCGCAGGTGCGGCAACGTGCCACTCCGCGCCGCGTCCTCGACCCAACGCCGCGAGACATGAAGCAACTCGGCGACCTCGCCAGCGTCTAGCAACTTGTCCGGCGCAGCCGTTGTCAAGTAGCGCTTCCCGTAGGAAGGCTCGGCCGCGCCGGACGGCGGCAGTGTAGATGTGGCGTTCACAGCCGATCCCCCGGCGGCAGTTGGCGCATCTTCACGTCAGCTGCTGGGTCATACGTCACCGGCCCGATCTGGACGCCCACCTTTGCGGGCGAGAGTCCGACCTTCATCCCGCAGCGCCCGCAGAGAAAATAGAACCGAATGCGTTTCCCGTTTGGCGGGAGCATCCACGCCGTCTCAGAGGATGGAGAGATTTCAGCGCCGCAGCCGTGATGCCGCTTCGAGCCTCGTCTAACGGTCTGGAGTCACCCCGACCCGGGGCAGGGCCTGCAGTCGTGTATGGGGTTGCTATTGCGACGGCGGCACGGCAACCCAGACGAAGCCGTGACTGACGACGATACCGTCGACGGCGCGTGTGCGGAGC
>WNGB01012323.1_pt1 | contig 11632 bp, 9 predicted proteins | sample 5400681 | NCBI WGS metagenome assembly WNGB01 (sample SAMN13153367, study PRJNA577476) | soil metagenome | isolation source: 115 cm soil or saprolite under grassland replicate 2 | place: USA:California | collected 2016-06-15 | reverse complement strand
TAGACATTCCGCACTTCCGATTCGTGGGCGGCGAAGCGGCGTTCCAGGTTCTCCGCGAAGCCCATGATGTCTCCGATCGGCGCGCGATCGTTGATCTGAGAAAGCAGGTAGCGCGTCAGCTCCCGTAACTGCACCCATTCGAGGCGCAGCTCCCGTTGCGGATCCCGTCCCGCGATGCCGGCCCGAAGCACTGCGGGAAGGAGGGCCTTCTCCCCGGCCTCCGTCCAGCGCCGCAGACAATTATGAAAGTCCGTCAGTCCGAGCCGATAGGCTTCCGCGTCGCGGCGATCGAGCGCCCGCCGGAAATCGTCGAACCGGCTTCTGAGAGCTTGCTGCACGGCGAGCAATCCCGCAAGATGGGCTGCTTCGGATTGCCCCTCACCCCGTCCCTCTCCCGCCGGGAGAGGGGGAGGAGCGTTCTCAGACCCGATTCTCGTCAGATTCCCGCCAATCCCGGCTCGATCCGCGTGTAGCCCTGCTCGACGGCCCAGAGGTCCATCGCGATCGACGCCAGATCGTCCACCTCGGGGATCGGTCGGGCGTCCTCGGAAAGATCGAGCGACTTGACGTAGCGGTGGCAGGTCTCGCAGGCCTCGATGCGCAGGGTGGGATGTTTGTCGTTCTGGAAGGAGGGGAGCCTGCCAGGGTCCCCCTCAAAACAGGAGGGGCAGAGGATCCGGCCGAAGAGCCATTCGCCTCCGCAGAGCGCGCAGCCGAGCATCCGGCGCGCTCCCTCCATCAACGATCCCTCCCGGCGCGCGGAGATCCAGGCCCCTCCTCCGCAGAACGGACACTGGCCGCGGCGGTGCACGCGGTCCGGCGCGAGATTGACCGTGCGAAGGAACTCCACGTAGGGGCGCAAAATCGCTCGCGAGAGATAGTCCTCCGACGACGGCCGGTCCCCGGCCCAATAGACGAGCAGCCGGGTCCGGGCGGTGGAAGGCAGGTCCTTCTGTCGGCCTCGCGCCTCCTCGGAGAGGACCTCCGGGCCATTCTCGGCCGCGTAACGGAGAACCGAAGGGAGATGCTCGGAAAGCCGGTCGGCATCCTCGTCGAGATGTCCGGTCAGCGGATCCCCGGAATGCGCGGCTTCGATCGCGCCGGCCATCCGTCCCTGAACTCGGTAGAGGCCGGCCGCGAAGCGGAGCGGCTCCTCGGCGGCCGCAGTCTCGCGCGCCAGTGATTCCGCCCGCGCCGCCCGGCGCTCGAATTCCGAAACGATCCTGGAGGAGTTAGCTGCGGTGGCTATGGGGATGAGGTTCCTCGCCCGTAATATCGCGATACCAGCGCGGGTGGTGGAGACGAGCCCAGGCCCTGGTCACGGTGCCGCGCGTCATCGAGCCGAAGGTGCCAGGCTCGGCGATGGTGCCGAGGTAGAAGTGGATGACGATCAGCATCGCGACGAGGATGAACGTGATGTCGTGGAGGAGATAGGCGAGCTGCATGAGAGGCCCCGCGAAGGTGCGCGGAAACCACATCACTAGTCCGGAGAGAACGAGTCCCAGCGACGCGAGGCACACGGCCCAGAACTGCAGCTTCTGACCCCCGTTGTACTTGCCGACGTTGGAGTCGTCCGTCTCCCAGCGCATGTACTGCATCGCACGGCCTCCGCTGATCCATTCGCGCCGCTCGGCCTTCTTCAGGCGCATGTCCCTCGCCCACGCGACGTACATGACAATCGTGGAGACGAAGAAGGCCACGCCGGCCCAGGGGTGAATGACTCGGCAGACCGTCAGGCCGCCGAAGAGAGGCGCCATCCAGCCGAAGAGCGGCGTCCAGATCGGCATTCCCGTGAAGACGCAGATGAAGAACGTCAGGGCGGCCGTCCAGTGGATGAGGCGCGAGGAGCGATTGTGCCGGACGATCTCGTTTCCGACGACAACGTCTTCTCGCTTCTGCCCCATGATGACCGCGGGATCGGCGGGTCGGCGGTGAGCGGCGGCTAGGCGCGTCATGTGTCCCCCTTCTGGAAAGGCCTTTACTCGGGCGGGAGGTTCGTGTCCTGGTCGGCGCTTCCCGCGACCGCCTTGCGGCCGTACTTGGTCATGTGGGCAAAGGCGCCGATGACCGTGCCGAAGATGGCCACGACGCCGAGCGGCCGGAGCACGGACTTCCAGAACTTGACGAGCAGAGGGACGTGCGGGTCGGCCGGCAGGGCGTACCACTCCGGGTGGTCGCCGTGAGCGAGAACCGTAACGACTCCGGTTCCACCCACGCCCGGCGGATTGTAGAGCGCCGCCTCTTTGAACCCGGTCGCCTTGAGTTGATCGACGCGCCGCAGCCCCATCGCCACCATGTCGTCCTTCGTGCCGAACTGGAGGCAGCCAGTCGGACAGGCCTTGATGCAGGCGGGCTCGAGTCCGACGGACACGCGGTCCACGCAGAGCGTGCACTTGGCCATCTTGCCGGTCGTCTGGTGGAAGCGGGGCACGTCGAAGGGGCAACCGGTCTCGCAGTAGCCGCAGCCGATGCACTGGTCCGGGTTCACGTCCACGATGCCGTTGGCGTACTGCACGATGGCGCCGGGCGCCGGGCACGCTGCCAGGCACCCCGGCTCGTCGCAGTGCATGCACTGGTCCTTGCGCATCAGCCACGCGATGCCGCCGTCGAAGTCCCGCTCGTTGAAGCGGATCAGGTTCCAGTACTCGGCATGGAGCGTCGGCAGAGTCTGATAGGTGCCGGTCTGTTCCGTCGCGACGCGGCGCAGGTCGTTCCATTCGATGCAGGCTGCCTCGCAGGCCTTGCAGCCGATGCAGGTCGTCGTATCGATGTACTTGGATACCGTCGGGACCTTGCGCATACCCGACAGGCTCCCCCAGACGGAAGCGGAGGAGCGGCGGATCTCGAGATTTTGGCTCATGATCGTCCTCCTCTCACGCTTTCTCGAGCTTGACCAGGAAGGCCTTGAACTCCGGCGTCCAGGTGTTGGGATCCATCGCGGATGGGGTCATCAGGTTCGCGAGAGGTCCCGTGTGACTCGGGTCGCCCGCGTAGCCCCAGTGAATCGGGAAGCCGATCTGCCACATCTCCTTCCCGTCGATCTTCATCGGGTAGATCCGCTTGGTCACCATGGCGGTGCCCTGGATCGATCCGCGGGCCGACGTGACCTTGACCTGCGAGCCGTTGGCGATCCCCTTCTGATTGGCCAGTCCCTCCGGGATCTCGACGAAGAACCCGGGCTGCAGCTCGTTCAGGACTCCGTTGTGCTGGTGCTGCGTCCAGTAGTGGAAATGCTCGGTCAATCGGTAGGTCGTGCAAACGATCGGGAAGTCCTCCTTCTTACCGTAGATGTCCTTGTCGGAGGAGAACTTCTTGCTGGCGGGATTCGACGACACCTTCGGGTGAAGTAGGTTGTCCAACGGCGCCTCGATCGCCTCGTAGTGTTCTGGTAATGGGCCGTCGTTCAACGCCGCGGAGAAGAGGCGGCCCGTGCCTTCGGGCAGCATGATGAAGGCGCCATAGGTGCCCGGGGGGGCATCCGGCTTCATGTCGGGGACGTCCCCGACCCACTTCTCGCCGTTCCAGGAGATGCCGGGGCGCTTGGGATCCCAGGGCTTGCCTTCCGCGTCGGCGGACGCGCGGTTGTACATGATGCGGCGGTTGGCCGGCCAGGAGAATCCCCAGTTGTGGTACATGCCGAGCCCGGTCGCATCGGCCGTCGAGCGCCGCTGAGCGTTGTTGCCCGCCTCGGTGAAGACACCCGAGTGGAGCCAGTTGCCGCACATCGTCGAGCCGTCGGCCTGGAGCTGGCCGAAGCCGTCCACCTGCTGACCGGCTGTCTTCAGGGTCTTCGTCTTGTCCTTCGGGTCAGGGATATCAGCGAGCGCCTTGCCGTTGATCTCCTTCAAGACGTCGGAGAGATCAGGCTCAACAGGGTTGGTGTAGCTCCAGGAGATATTCGCCACCGCCTCGGGCAGCGCGCCTCCCTCTTTCTTGTAGAGGTCGCGGACCGCAAGGAACATCCGCGCCAGAATCTCCTGGTCGGTCTTCGCCAGTCCCGGCGGATCGAGCGCCTTCCACTTCCACTGGATCCAGCGCGCGGAGTTGGTGAACGTGCCGTCCTTCTCGGCGAAGTCGGCGGCGGGAAGCAGAAAGACTTCGGTCTGGATCTGAGAGGCAGGAGGCGGGTCGTACTCCTTGGGAGCCTTCCAAAACTGCGCGCTCTCGGTCTCGACGTTCTCGACGATGACCATCCACTTCAGTTTCGAGAGCGCCGCGATCCACTTCTTGGAGTTCGGGCCGAGACCGACCGGGTTCATGCCGAAGGAGATGAATCCCTCGGGACCCGGCTCCTTCCCGCCTGCGCGCGTGGACGAGCCCCGGTACATGTCGTCGCAGATGTACATCCAGGAATAGTTGCCGTCCACCTTCGGGAGCCAGTCGTAACCGAAGTTGTTTTCCTTGGTGGCGGCCTTGCCGTAGGCCGCCTTCAAGAGCGACACCATGAACTTGTCGTAGTTCTGCCAGTAGTTCATCGAGGCGGCCAGCAGCTTCGGCGTGTTGGCGTCGATGTATTCCTTGAGCGACGTCCACTGCGCGGCCGGGGTCTTCAAGTACCCCGGCAGGATATCGAACGTGCCCGCGGTGTCGGTCGCCCCCTGGATGTTCGAGTGGCCGCGGAAAGCGTTGACCCCGCCGCCGGGCCGCCCGACGTTGCCGAGCAGGAGTTGGACAAGCGCGGCGGCGCGGATCATCTGCACACCCGTCGAGTGCTGCGTCCAGCCGAGGGCGTAGGTGATCGTGCCGACCCGCTCCGCGTTGCCGGTCGAAGTCACGATCTCGCAGACTTTGAGAAACTTGTCTCTGGGCGTTCCGCAGATACGCTCGACCATCTCCGGTGTGTAACGGTCCATATGCTCCTTCAGGAGCTGCAGGACGCACTGCGGGTCCTGCATGGTCGGGTCGGTCTTGGCCATGCCCTTCTCGTCGAGCTGGTAGGTCCAGGAATCTTTCGCGTAGGTGCCCGCCTTCTCGTCGAAGCCCGAGAAGAGACCGTCGTTGAAAGCGTAGGCCGGGTTAACCAGGAGCGTGGCGTTCGTGTGAAGCTTGACGTAGTCCTCGTGGAAGCGCTTCGTCTCCAGAGCGTAGCGGATGATCCCGTTCAAGAAGGCCGTGTCGGTGCCGGCCCGGATCGGAGCGTAAAGATCGGCAAGCGCGCCCGTGCGCGTGAAGCGAGGATCAACCGCGACGATCTTGGCGCCGCGAGTCTTCCTCGCCTCGAGGAACCACTTGAAGCCGACGGGATGATTCTCGGCGGGATTGCCCCCCATGGCCAGGATGACATCGGTATTCTTGATATCGATCCATCCGTTGGTCATCGCCCCCCGTCCGAACGTGGCGGCCAAACTGGCCACCGTGGGGCCGTGTCAAACCCGGGCCTGGCTGTCCCGGTACGGCACCCCCAGGGCCGAGATGACCTTCCACTGGAGGAAGGCAAACTCGTTGGTGTCGGTGCAGCCGCCGATCATGGCCATGCCGGGATTGCGGTTGACGACCTGTCCCTTGGCGTTCTTGGCGACGAAGCACTTGTCCCGGGTCGTCTTGATGCGGCGCGCGATCTTGGCGATCGCCTCGTCCCAGGAGATATCCTCCCACTTGTCCGAGCCGGGCCGCCGCACTTGCGGCTTGGTCAGCCGGTTCTTATGGGTGATGTCGTCCTTCAGCGTGATCCCCTTGGGGCAGAGGGTGCCGCGGGAGATGGGGTGGTCGGGATCTCCTTCGACGTGAACGACCGCGGCCTTGGCGTTCTTCGACTTGTCGCCCAGTGTGTGGATGATCACGCCGCAGGAGACCGCGCAATAGGGGCAGATACTTCGAGTCTCGGTCGTGCGCGAGATCTTGAACTCGCGCATCTCCGCCTGCGCCTTCGAGACGTCGAAGCCCAGCGCAATCGTCGAGCCGATCGTGGTGGCTTTCAAGAATCCGCGACGCGTGAGTTCCATCCGGTCCTCCTTCGCGGGCGCCTTTGGGCGTCTGGACGTTCTTCAGGCGTATTCCAAGACTTCATGTCTATCTTGTCAAGGGGAGTTCATCGGGTCTTGAGAGAGATCTCCAGCGGTTTGTCCTAAGTTTGATCAGGTTGCCGAGCGAGCATTCCTCGCGACGCGTTGAGCGTTCGCGTAGACGTTGAAACGGCGCTCGCGAAGAAAACCGACGAGCGTCACGCCGCCGGTCTCGGCCAGGGCCACGGCGAGGCTCGAGGGTGCGGACACGGAGGCCACGATCGGGATGCCGGCCGCGAAGGCTTTCTGGACGATCTCGAAGCCGGCGCGCCCGGAGACGAGGAGGATTCGGTCGGAGAGCGGGAGCTCGCCCCGGAGCAGAAAGGTTCCGATGACCTTATCGGTCGCGTTGTGCCGTCCGATGTCCTCGCGGATCTCGTCGAGCACGCCCTCGAATGAGAAGAGGCCGGCCGCGTGAAGCCCGCCGGTCCTGGCGAAGATGGACTGGCGATCGCGAAGCCTCTCGGGCAAGCCATACAGGGTCTCCGGCGTCACCCGCAAAGGGCTGGAGAGGGGAGGCCGATCGGAGGGAATCACGTTTTCAATCGACGTCTTGCCGCAGACGCCGCAGGCGGAGCCCATGATGGTACCGCGCTGCAACTTCGCCGCGCGGGCGAACGCTTCGGAGCCGAGCGCGGCGATGAGGACGTTGGCCTTAAGCTCCGAGTCGATCCGGGGATCGGTCGGGCGCTCCAGGCCGATCAGTTCTTCCCGGCTTTCGAGCACTCCTTCGGCGAAGAGCAATCCTGCCGCGAGTTCCTCGTCGTTTCCGGGCGTGCGCATCGTGGTCACAAAGGAGGACACCGGCCCGGCATCCGCCGGCCGGATCCGGATTTCGAGCGGCTCTTCGACCGCCAGGACGTCTTCGCGTTCGGTCTCGGCGTCCCCTTCCCGGGCCCGGACCCGGACGCGGTCGATCGGCTCCACGCAGAGATCCTACGGCCGAAGGCCCCGCAGCGCCTCGCGCGGCAGCGACAGCGTCGCCAGGGTTCCCACGAGGGGAACGGCGACGAGAGTCCAGACAGCAGCCCGGACGCCGTGCAGGTCGGCAATCCGGCCGAGCACCGGCGCGGCGAGCCCTCCCAGGGTGACGGCAAGCCCGATGGTCACGCCCGAGGCCGTGCCGACGCGCCCCGGCAGATACTCCTGGCCCATGACCGTCATCACCGAGAACGGAACGGAGAGCGCAAAGCCGATCGGGACGAGCAGCGCCAGGGCCTGTGTCGCCGAGGGAGCGGCGATCAACGCGAGGAGAAGCGGAAAAAGCGCGACCATCGAGCCCAGGACCACGACGCGGCGCCCGAAACGGTCGGCGAGCCATCCTCCGGCCAGAGTTCCCGCGACACCCGATGAAAGCATCAGCGTCAGCGCCGTCCCGCCGGCGGCTTTCGAAAGCCCGAAGACGCGGATCCAGTAAAGAGGAACAAAGACGTTCAGGCCGGAGAAGACCACGGCCCGGGAAGCGACGGCGACTCCGAGCCGCGCGAAAGGCGCCCAGCGATCTTGCGCAGGAAGCGGGACGGGACCGGTCGAAAGGAACCCGGCCGGGGCCGGGCGACGCCCCGCCAGGATGAGGACGAGAGCCATGCCGAGCGCCGGCAAAACCAGCAAGATCGTGCCACGCAGGCCCAGCGCGAGCTGGAGAGGCGTGGCGAGGGCGGGACCTACCGCGAAGCCCAGGTTGCCGCCGACGGCGAAGAGGCTCATCGCCGTGGCGCGCCGTTCGCCGGAGAGCCGGTGGACCTGTCTGGCTGCCTCGGGATGGAACGCGGCCACGCCGACGCCGCTCGCCGCGACGGCGCAGAGCACCAGGCCGTAGCTCGGCGCGAGACCGGCCAGCGCGACTCCGGTGCCCGCCGTCAGCAGACCGGCCGGGACCAGCCACGGAAGGCCCCGCCGGTCCGCGAGTTGTCCGAAGAGGGGCTGAAGGACCGAAGACGACGCGCTGGCCGCCAGGACGAGGCCGCCGGCGGCGGCCATCGTGAATCCTCTCTCGGCGATGAAGAAGGGGAGCAGGGCCGGAACGACGCTCTGGTTGATGTCGTCGAAGAGATGGGCCGCCGCGAGCAATGCGATCGCACGCCGTTTCATGAGGAGGTTGACCGGCTCAGCATAAGGCGTGGCATGATTCCATCATGCGCCCGGTCCGTTTCCCATTTTCCGTTTCCCGTTTCCCGGCATCATGATGAAGGCCGTCCGGATCGCGTCGCCCGGCGGTCCCGAAATGCTCCGGTACGAGGATGTGCCTCGGCCGGAGCCGAAGGCCGGCGAGGTGGTCGTCAAGATCGAGGCCGCCGGCGTCAACTTCATCGACGTGTATCACCGCACGGGCGCCTACAAGGCTTCTTTCCCGCTGACGCTGGGACAGGAGGGCGCGGGCACGGTCGCGGCGGTCGGACCGGACGTGGCCGGAGTTCGCGTGGGCGACCGCGTCGCCTCCGTCTCGATGGCCGGATCCTACGCCGACTACGCGGCGGTCCCGGCGGAGAAGCTCGTGCCGCTTCCCGAGCGCATCAGCTTCGAGCAGGCCGCGGCGGCGATGCTTCAGGGAATGACGGCGCAGTACCTGGCAAGCTCAACGTATTTGCTCAAAGCCGGCGACACGTGTCTCGTTCACGCGGCGGCGGGGGGCGTCGGGCAGCTCCTCTGTCAGGTCGCGAAGATCCGCGGCGCCACCGTCATCGCAACGGCCGGCGGTCAGGAGAAGACGGGCATCGCCCTGAAGGCCGGCGCCGATGAGGTGATCGACTACAAGACGGAGGACTTCGAGGAAAAGGTCAAGCGCATCACGGGCGGCAAGGGGGTCCACGTCGTCTACGACTCGGTCGGCAAGACGACCTTCGAGAAGGGGCTCAATTGTCTCGCGCGGCGCGGCATGATGGTCCTCTTCGGACAATCGAGCGGAGGCGTCGGCCCGATCGATCCGCAGGTCCTGAACCAGAAGGGCTCGGTCTATCTGACGCGCCCGACCCTCTTCCACTACGTCGCGCTTCGCGAGGAGCTTCTCGAGCGGTCGAGTCAGGTCCTCGGCTGGATTCGCGACGGCGTCTTGAAGCTCACGATCTTCCGCGAGATGCCGCTCGAAAAAGCCGCGGAGGCTCACCGGATGCTCGAAGCCCGCCAGACCGCCGGCAAGGTCCTCTTGATCCCCTGAGTCCCCTCTCCGCTGTCATTCTGAGGAGCGCAGCGACGAAGAATCTGCTCTCGTTCGACACGGCCAGGGCAGATCCTTCGCTGCGCTCAGAGCCTGCCCCGAGCTAGAGGTTGCGGCTCAAACAGACGCGAGCAGATCCTTCGCTTCGCTCAGGATGACAGGAGAGAGCGAGGGGATGACAGAGAGAGCGAGGGGATGACAGGACTACGCGTCGGCGAGCTCCAGAAGGACAAGAAAGGTGTCTGCGGCCCATTCTGTGGATTTGCCTCGACGAGTGGAAATATAGTTCCGCTCCCACAACGATCCGTTCGCGGAAAGGAGGCTTTCGATGAGGAGAACGCTGCTTTCGGCGGTCTGGCTCCTGCTCGGCTCCATGACCGCCCTCGCGGCCGACACGATCGTGTTCGGGGCCGCGATCTCGATCACTGGGAAAACTGCCAAGGAAGGGGAGTACACGCGCGACGGCTACCAGATCGCCATCGACAAGATCACTGAGATGGGCGGGATCAAGGTCGGCGGCAAGACGTACAAAGTGGAGCTCAAGTACTACGACGACGAAACGAAGCCGGAGCGAACGGCCCAGTTGATCGAGAAGCTCATCAACGAGGACAAGGTCAACCTCATCCTCGGGCCGTATGGCTCCTCGCCCACCGGCACTGCCGCGCCGCTCGTTGAGAGGTACAAGATCCCGATGGTCGAGGCCAATGGCTCGGCGGAAAGCATCTTTTCGAAGGGCTACAAGTACACCTTCATGATCCTGTCGCCCGCCAAGCTCTACCTGCGCGGCATCATCGACGCCGTCCGCGCCAAGGACCCGTCGATCAAGACCGTCGCAATCCTCGGCGAGAACGAGTCGTTCTCCAAGGAAGTGGCCGGAGGAGCGGCCGAGTACGCCAAAGAGAAGGGGATGGACATCGTCTACTACGAGCTCTACCCGACCAACGCGCAGGACGTGAGCGCGCTGCTGACGGCGATCAAGGGAAAGAACCCCGACCTGATCCTCGGCTCGGGACATCTCCAGGACTCCCTCTTGATCGCCAAGCAGGCCAAGGACCTGGGCGTTTCCCCGAAGGCGATGGGTTTCTCAGTCGGACCCTCCTCGCCCGAGTTCCGCGCGAACCTGGGCAAGAGCGCCGACTACATCTTCGGGGCGACGCAATGGACCGAGGCGCTCAGGTACAACGGCGAGGACGCGTGGAAGACGCCCAAGGCCTTCGGCGACGCGTTTCGGGCGAAGCACCCCAACTACAAGATCGTTCCCTATCAGGTGGCCGAGTCGGCCGTGGCCGTCATCGCCTACCAGAAGGCGATCGAGAAGGCCGGCACGATCGAGCCGACAAGAGTCCGCGACGCGCTCGCGGCCCTCGACATGATGACCTTCTACGGCAAGATCAAGTTTGACGCCCGCGGCGTCAACATCTACAAGCCGATGGCGGTCGAGCAGTACCAGCCCGACGGCAACAAGTACACCGTCTGGCCGCAGGATGTCGCCGAGAAGCCGCCGCTCTACCCCATGCCGGCCTGGGACAAGAGATGAGTAGTTCTCAGTTCTCAGTTTTCAGTTCTCAGCTCAGGCCCTGACAAACTGACAACTGATTACTGACAACTGAAAACTCATGTCCTCGGCTGAACTCGGTCAGATCGCGGTCAACGCGCTGATGCTCTCGGGGATCCTGGCGCTGGTCGCGCTGGGGTTCTCGCTCGTCTGGGGCATCATGAACATCGTCAACCTGTCCCACGGCGCTTTCATCGTGATCGGCGCCTATCTCACCTTCGGGATGCACGAGTTCTGGAAAGTCGATCCTTTCCTCTCGATTCCCGTCTCGATGGCAGCGCTCTTCTGTCTGGGGTTCCTGATCCAGCGGTCTCTGATCAATCAGGTCATCCGCGCTCCGCTTCTGGCGACGTTTCTTCTGACGTTCGGCCTGGAGATCCTGATCGTCAATCTGATGAACTTCTTCTTCAAGGCGGACACGCGGTCGGTCATGACGCCCTACAGCGGCACGGGATTCGCTCTGGGGCCGGTCCGTGTTCCCTACATCCGGCTGGGAGCGCTCGGCGTCTCGATCGTCCTCGTCCTTCTTCTCGCGGCGTTCTTGACGAAGAGCCGCCTGGGCCGCGCGATCCGCGGGACCGGGATGGACATCGACGCCGCGCGGCTGACGGGGGTCAAAGTGACGACGATCTACGCGCTCACTTTCGGGATCGGCGCCGCGCTCGCGGGCGCGGCCGGCTCGCTCCTCTCGATGGTCGTGCCGTTCGACCCGAACTTGGGCGGCCCCTACACCGAGCGTGCCTTCGTCATCTGCGTATTGGGGGGCCTGGGCAACGTCGTCAATGTCCTGATCGGAGCCGCGATCTACTCCGTGATCGAGGTCTTCGTCGGCTCGCGGCTGCCGGCGCTCTCGCAGGCGGTCACGTTCGGGATTCTGGTGTTGCTTCTGATCGTCCGTCCGCAGGGAATCGCCGGCAAGTC
>WNGB01017838.1_pt1 | contig 11633 bp, 10 predicted proteins | sample 5400681 | NCBI WGS metagenome assembly WNGB01 (sample SAMN13153367, study PRJNA577476) | soil metagenome | isolation source: 115 cm soil or saprolite under grassland replicate 2 | place: USA:California | collected 2016-06-15 | reverse complement strand
GAGTTCGCGCGATTGCTCGGAGGGGACGCCGCCGCGAAGTCGTTCCTGTCCGACCCGGACGCGGTGACGAAAGCGCTGCGGGACTACGTCTGGTCAGTCGGCGTGAACGGCGGAACGGCGCCGGCGGGGCTGGCGGCCGAGGCCCCCGTGCCTGCTCCAACCCCGGTCGCGCGAACCGCTCGAACCTCCGGCGGCCGAACTTCATCTCCTCCGGCGGGGCGGTGACGCCGCAAGGGCGATGCCCGGAAACGTCGACGCCGTTCTCTATTGGGGGAGCCTCGGTCTCGCCGCCGCGGCACTCGTTCTCTTCCTGTGGCTGATGCGGGAGCGGAGGAGGCGCGACTGACGTATGAGACGGGTGTCGCTACGACGCCAGGAGCTGCTCGATCCGGTGGCGCACCTCCGGGTCGTCCCACGACACGGCGCCCTGTACGCGGTACAGCACGCGGCCGGATTTGTTCGTGATGTACGTCTCGGGGTACTGGCTCGTGCCGAAGCGGGTCGCCGTCTTCCCGTCGGGATCGCGGTACATCGGAAGCCGGTTGGGGTTCTTCGCTCCGAAGCCGTCGATGATCTTCCAATCCTTGTCGACCGAGATCGCGTAGAGGACGAGGTCGTTCCGGCCCCCGTACTTCGCCCAGAAACGTGACAGCGCGGGAATCTCCTCGACGCACGGCGGACACCACGTCGCCCAGAAATGCACGATGACGAAGCGTCCTTTCTCGTGCGCGAGGTCGATCTTCTTCCCTGCGCGGTCGTAGATCGGGAGCTCCGGCGCTGCCGACAGGAACGCGAGAGACCCCGTCGGCGACTCGGGCGGGACGAGCGAACGGATCCACAGCGTGCCGACGACGGCGAGAGCGACGGCAGTCGCGATGGTCAGGAGGGTGCGGACTTTCATGCGGCGGGAACGATCCGGTGGAGGCGGAGGCGCCGCCGGCCGGCGGGGCAACCTTCGTTCACGGGACACTCATCGCACTTCGAGGCCGCGAGCGCCGTGCGGCAGATCCCCATCGCGCCGATCTCGCAGAGGGCGTAGTCGTACCGGACCGGATCCTCCGGATCGAACCGCGCCAGGCGGTCGGTGATCTCGCGCGCGGTCTTCCAGTCCGCCGCCTTGCGGCGCGTGAGATCGAGGCGCCTCGCGACCCGGTGAACGTGCGTGTCGGTGGGGATCACGAGCCGGCTCGTCGGGATCCCCTTCCAGAGCCCGAAGTCGAGCGCATCCTTGCGCACCATCCAGCGCAGGTAGAGATTCCAGCGCTTGCACGCGGACCCGGACACCGGATCGGGGAAGAAGAACCGCACGGCAGAATCCTCCGGAGGCGTCCGGCGGCGGAGCGCGGGCCGCCAGTCGAACGCGAGGATCCGCTGCGTGACGCGGGAGAGAAGTCCTCCGACGTCTCGATCCTCCGGCCGGTACTCGCGTTCGAAGAAGGCACGCACCGAGCCGGCCTCCGCGCGCGCCCGCGCGATGGCGTACAGGAGCGCCGAGGCGTCGAGACCGGAATGGAAGCGGTGCCGGAACCCGGCGAGCTCTTCCCGGGCGAACCGCCGGAAGTTGCCGATCCGATCGAGCGCCGCGGAAGGCTGCGGACCGAGCGCCCCGAGGATCCGGTCGACGGAGGACAAGATCGTCTCGACCCGACCATACGCGAACGCCGACGCTATCCACGCCGCGACCTCGCGGTCCTCCGCTCGCTCGTAGCTCGCGGGCGAGCGGATCGGATCGGCCTCGCTGGCCGCCGGGGCGTAGGAACGGGAGAGCCGGTCGAGTCGAGCGGCGAGGAGGAGCTCGCGCGCGGCGAGGTTTGACACGGTGCGACGCGGATCTTACCATCCGGCCGAGTGTTCTTCCGTCTCGACATGCGGGCCGCCATCTCTCCTCCTCTGTTCCGATTTCCACCGAGTTGATTTGAAACGCTCCGGCGGCAACGCTCTCCCGCGTCAGCGGGTCGTGCTCGTCGGCGTCTCGACGCGTGCACTCCCGCGGTCGGTTTCCGAAGAGCATCTGGACGAGCTCGAGCGACTCGTCGAGTCGGCGGGCGGTCAGGTCGTCGGGCGGGTCGTGCAGGAACGCTCCGCTCCCGACCCGTCGACGTACGTCGGGCGCGGCGCGGTCGAGGCGATCGGCGACAAGGCCCGGGAGGACGGCGCAGATCTGGTCGTTTTCGACGACGAGCTGACGCCCGGGCAGATGAGGAACCTGGAAAAGAGGTGGGGAGAGCAGATCACGGCGCTCGATCGACCCGGTTTGATCCTGGACGTGTTCGCATCGCACGCGCGAACGCGCGAGGCCCGGACGCAGGTCGATCTCGCGCAGCTCCAGTACCTGTTGCCGCGCCTGGCGGGCCGTTATGGGCACCTTTCGCGCCTCGCGGGCGGAATCGGGGGCCGAGGCGCCGGGGAGCAGAAGCTCGAGCTCGATCGCCGCAAGATCCGCGACCGCATCGCGCGGTTGCGACGGGACCTCGATAAGATCGAGACCTCGCGGCAGGTCCGCCGTCGATCTCACGCGGGACGAGTCCAGGTCGCGATCGCCGGTTACACGAACGCCGGCAAGACCACGCTCTTCAACCGGCTGACGCGCGAGTCCGCCTACGCGGCGGATCGGCTTTTTGCGACGCTCGACTCCAAGAGCGCTCGCGGGGCGCCTCCCCGGCTCTCCGGCGTCGTGTTCGTGGACACGGTGGGTTTCGTCCGCAAGCTCCCGCCCTCGCTGGTCGCGTCCTTCCGCTCGACGCTCGCGGAGATCCGCGACGCCGACATCGTGCTGCACGTGCTCGACGCCTCCTCGCCGCGCGTCGACGAAGAGCGGAGGGTCGCGACCGATGTGCTCGATGATCTCGGGGTCGAGCCGGAACGCATCGTTCCCGTCTGGAACAAGACCGATCTTGCGGGAGCGCGGCCCGCCCGCGGCGAGATCGGCGTTTCCGCACTGACCGGGCAGGGCATGGACGCCCTCGAACGCGCGATCCGGGCCCGGGCCCGCCCCGAGCCCCATCGATTCACGCTGGAAATCCCCTACTCGAACGCCCGCGCGATCGCCGCCTCGCGCGCCGCGTTTCGCGTGCTCGAAGAGGAGGACCAGGGCGATTCGCTCAAGTTGAGAATCGCCGGGGAGCGCAAGAACCTGGGATCGCTCTCGCGCTTCGTCGAGGATGAGGTCGTCTCGGAGCCGCCGCTTCGCCTCGGACGGAGAGCCCGCTGATTCCCTGGAACGGCGCCGGAAAAACAAAGGGGGGAATCCTTCGACTCCCCCCCATGCCGGAACTCCCATGCCGGCACTCTTCTTGGGGACCGATAAGATCAAACGCCATACCATGAGAGGCTGCGTTGACTCCCCGTTAAATTTCAGAGACTTGCGATGCTCGAACGTACGGCCCCCGTCAAACTCGGTCATCGTCGCGGCGCGTCGAGCGACAAAATCTGTCCGTGCTCGTCGGTTCGGATTCGGAACGAACCTGGGATCGGTCTCGCTCCTCTTGCTCGCCTTCGCGGTTTGCCCGCTCGGAGCAGGCTGTTCGAAGGTAAAACACTCCGAGCACGCGACCCAAATGCGCTCCCCCGAGCCGGCGCCGCCGACTCCTGACACGACCCCGGTCGCGGTTCTTCGCACGCCCGCGGGCCTCGTTCTCGGCATCGAGGGCACGCCGGCTCACGCTGGCCCGGCGCCGGCGACGACCGGGACGGTTCCACGAACCACGACGACGCCGGCGCCGTGACGACATCGAAGGAGGAGAAAATGGATTCGAAGGACAAGAAACGGACAGCGAAGGGAGATTTCTTGAGCGACGTGCAGGAGCTTCGCCGGAGGGCGCGGCAGCACATCGAGGACGGCGCCGTGACGCAGGGATACGGGGCGGACCCGGAACAGGTCGTCGCGGTCTTGAACGAAGCCCTCGCGACGGAGATCGTGTGCGTGCTCCGATACAAGCGGCATTACTTCATGGCGCAGGGAATCCACGCGCAGGCGGTCGCACAGGAGTTTCTCGAGCACGCCAACGAGGAGCAGGGCCACGCCGACCGGATCGCAGAGCGGATCACGCAGCTCGGCGGGGCGCCGGACTTCAACCCGAAGGGGCTCGCGAGCCGCAGTCACTCCGAGTACGTTGAGGGGACGAGCCTCGTCGACATGATTCGCGAGGACCTCGTCGCGGAGCGGATCGCGATCGATTCATACGGCGAGATCGTCCGGTTCCTGGGGGACCGCGACGTCACTTCGCGCCGGATGATGGAAGAGATCCTCGAGAACGAAGAGCAGCACGCCGACGATCTGAACAAGCTTCTGGCGACGCTCGACCCGACGAAGTCCGGCAACCGCTGACGGGAGGGACGCTCCGACGGGCTCGCCCCCGGGTGCGCGTGTCGCGTCCGCTCAACCGGTGCGCGGTCAGTCGGCAGAGCTCGATCGTTTCGCGCGGGCCGTCCTCGATGGCGTTGAATCCCCAAGCGAGGATCTGAAGGCGCACTCTCCGGTCGCGTGCGGTCGCGAGCGCATCGGTCGCGGTGAGACAGGCGAGCAGGGACCGGTCCGGCCTTGCAAGGGCCTTTCGAATCATCTCCTCCCGGCTACGCCAGATCTCCGTCCCGCGCTCTCCGACGTAATACCGCAGCGCTGGCTCGGCCCGCCGGACCGTTCCAACTGACTCGGGAACGAGTCCCTCGATCCGGGCCCGACGGCCCAGGCGGGCCCAGCAGCGGGCGCCGTCGACCTTCGGAGGCAGGAATATCGACATCACCGCCGCGCTCGCGAGAGAGAGAAGGAGCATCCGAACCGGCAGGTTCTCCCGGCTCGGAAAAAGTGGAAGCGCGAGGAACGGGAGCGTCGCGGCGGCGAAAGGGAAAAAAACCTTCATGATGTTGATCGCCATCCGAAGGCGCGATGCGGCGATCACCGCCGCGAGAAGTAGGATAGCTCCGGCGCCGGCCGTCAGCCATTGCGAGACGCGTGAGCCCACGGAATCTGGAAAGCGTGGCGCGCGGACGATCAGCAAGGCAAACGCAGGAAGAGCCGGCAGCAAATAGCTCGGGAGCTTGGTCGCCGAGAGCGAGAAGAACAAGAGCACGCCGCCGCCCCAAGCCCAGAGTCCCCAGCCGACCGGATCTCTCGCGTAAGAGCGCCGGTCGAGAACTCCGGTCAGAAGACCGCTCCAAGGAAAGAAGCCGAGGAGCAGGACGGGGACGTAGTACAGGATCGGTCCGCCGTGGCCCTCCAGCGGCTGGAGAAAACGCCCGAGATTGTCCCGCAGCCAGAAGGAGCGAAGCGCCTTCCCGTGCGTTTCGAGGGACTCGACGAGGAACCACGGAACGGAAGTTGCGACCGCGACCGCTGCCACGAGGAGGAGTCGCCTTCGCGCCCGGTGATCGAGGCGGCCGCTTCCCAGGGAATATCCGATCGCGAAGAGTCCGGGTACCAGAGCCGCGACCGGTCCCTTCGTCAGTATGCCGAGGCCGACGGCCACCCCGGCGAGGCAGGCCGCCCGGACGTCATGTGTCCCGCCCAGGACATCGAGGAAGAAAAGGACGGCTGCAAGCGAGAAAAAGAGAAGCGCCGAGTCTGTCAAAAAGAGTCGGCCGCAGAGAACTCCGAGCAGGGACGTCGGAAGCATTAGCGCCGCGAAAAACGCACGACTCGTGTCGAAGATCCGGCGTCCAATCAGAAAGAGCACGATCGCGGAGGCCGAGAAAAGGAGCACGTGGGGGAGCCGGCCCGCGAGCTCGTGCTCTCCGAGCCATCGGAAGGAAATCGTCGTCAGCGCGACGGCGAGGGGAGGCTTCTCGGCGAAGGGCTTTCCGAAGAGCTCCGGTTTGAAAAAGTGACCCGGCTGCTCCATGTCTCTCGCTACCGCGGCGTACTCCGCCTCGTCCCGGTCCCAGAAGGGCCGCGTGATGCCGGGCAACAGAAGGAGAAGGGTCAGGACCCCGGGCAGCCAGGCCGGAACGTGAAAGTCCGGGTCGGAAAAGATCTTCTTCACCGAGAGCGCTCGACGAGAGACGGGACGACTCCGCTCTGACCCACGGCGAGTATACGAGCACGGCCGATTCAGCCTGTGTTCATGTTCGGATCGGAAGAATGCCGGCTCGGATGGCGCCCGTCCGGCTCGTCCGAGGCATTTGCACCACCGCTCTGCTCCTCAGGGCCCTGGCTCCCTCCGCGGCTGCCCAGGTCGCGCCAGTTGAGGACTTCGATCCCGCGGGAGTCCTCCACAGATCGATCTTGACCGCCGCCCGTGAAGAGGCGCGGCGTTACGTGCTGGACGCAGGAGGGATTCTCACGAGCCCCTTGCGCTGGGACGGGAGCCAGTGGATACGCGCCGCCGCGGTGGTTGCGGCGCTCGGCGTCGTGGCGAGCGAAGACGACGCGATCGACGAGAAGTTTCGGAGTCATCGATCTTCGCAGACGGACGCGTTTGCTCGCGGAGTGACCCCGCTCGGGTCCTATGCCGGTGTCGGACTCTCCGCGGCCGCCCTGGGCAGCGGGCTGCTGTTCAAGGACGATGCGCTCCGGGAGACGGGCCGCGATGCCATCGAGGCCGAGCTCCTCGCGGCCGGAGTCCTGACTCCGCTGCTCAAGATCACGCTCGGCCGTCTTCGGCCGGTTCAGGGAAGCGACGCCGACGAGTTCCATGCATTTTCGGGACGCAACTCCTTCCCCTCCGGGCACGCCACGGAGGCGTTTGCGATCGCATCCGTTTTCGCCGCCCGCTCCCGGGGATGGTTGTGCCGACGCTTGCCTATGCTCTAGCGAGCGGCGTCGCGTTCGCGCGAATCAACGACCGAGCGCACTTCGCCTCGGACGTGGTGGGGGGAGCGGTCCTCGGTACGGTGGTCGGGCGCTCCATCGTGCGTCGCCACTCGGATGAACGGGAGAGTCTCGTCCCCTCGGTCCTCCCTCTCGTCACGCGCAGGGGAGCCGGATTGATGCTCTCCTGGTCCTTTGGAGGAAAAGCCACGCTTCGCTGACGTTCGATCCATCCGACGTAATCGAAGCTTGAGAGCGACCGTCGCGTGATAAGCTGGAGTCCTTCCGATCCCTCCGACGGCCTCCGCCCGCCAGTCTGGCACGCGCCCGTCGCCGGTCTTCGGCGAGAAAGCGAGTGTCCATGAAAGACGTCGTCCGGAACTGGCACTGCCGGAATTGTGGCCGATCCAACAGGACGGTGATCGAGGTCGATGGAACGGTGAAGTGCGATTTCTGCCGCTGGGTGATGAGGATCCAACCGAGTCGCGAGCGCGGCGGTGAGACCGCGGGCCAGATGGCCCGGCGAGTTCCAAGAATGAGCTGAGTTGCCCCCCGCTACAACTCGTTGATACCAAAGGGCCGAGCCGCACTGGCTCGCATCATGCAGAGAGACAAGATCAGCATCGGATTCTCACCCTAACAAGCCTGCCCATCGCATCGCCGCCGGATCCGTTCGGGGGCGCCTCGCCGTTCCGGTCCTCCCGTACCGGTTCCCGATATTCTTCCCCGGAAGAGAGAGGAGAACTCCGATCCCGAGGACACCGGCGTGATCCCGAAACCCCCGTTTCCCGGCGACTTTTCGCCCGAACGCGAGCTCGCCCTGTTCCGGCAGCTCCAACCGCGGCTGAACGAGCTCTGGAACGCACTCTCCGCGCAGGAAGAGCAGCCCTATACCTCCGTGGTCGTGCCCTCGATGACTCTCGACCAGCGGGAGCTCGAGAAGCTCGAAGGCTCGAGCTTCTACGAAGAGCGGCTCCTCTTCCTGTTGATTCGACTCCGCAACCCGCAGGCACGCATGGTCTACGTCACGTCGCAGCCGGTCCATCCGCTGATCCTCGACTACTACTTCCAGCTGCTGGCCGGGATCCCGGCCAGCCACGCGCGCTCGCGCCTGACGCTTCTGTGCGCGCAGGACGCCTCGGCCCGCCCTCTGACCGAAAAGATCCTCGAGCGTCCGCGTCTGATCCAGCGGATCCGATACGGCATCGGCGACCCGACTCGCGCTTTCCTGACCGTCTTCAACTCGACGCCGCTCGAGCGCCGGCTCGCGGTGCTGCTCGGAATTCCGCTGAACGGAGTCGATCCGGATCTGCAGTACCTCGGAACGAAGTCCGGGAGCCGCAAGATCTTCCGCGAAGCGGGCGTTCCGCTTCCGGAAGGATTCGAGGATCTGCGCTCGGAGTTCGACGTCGTCCAGGCTCTCGAGGCGCTGCGAGAAAAGAGACCTGGAATCCGCAAAGCCGTCATCAAGCTGGAGAAGAGTTTTTCGGGCGAAGGCAACGCCCTCTTTCACTTTCCGGAGGAGAACGGTCGGCCGGCGCTTTCCGACGCGCTGCGCCGGATGGCGTTTTCGGTTCCCACGGAGACCTCCGCCGCGTACCTGGAAAAGATCCGGGCGATGGGCGGGATCGTCGAGGAGTTTCTGGAAGGAGAGGAGACGCGCTCGCCGAGCTGCCAGCTCCGGATCGATCCGCACGGAGGGGTCGTTCTCATTTCCACGCACGACCAGCTCCTGGGCGGATTGACGACACAGGTGTATCTCGGCTGCCGGTTCCCCGCGGAGGAAGGCTATCGGCGGCAGATTCAGGAGGCGGGGCGGCGGGTCGGCGAGGCGCTTGCGGCACGCGGCGTCGTGAGCCGGTTCGGCGTGGATTTCCTCGTCCGCCGTTCGCCGGGGGCGGAGCCGTGGGAAATATTCGCCCTCGAGATCAACCTCCGAGTCGGTGGGACGACGCATCCTTTTCTCGCTCTGCAGTTTTTGACCGGAGGCGAGCTCGATCCGGATTCTGGACTCTTTCATTCGCCGAGCGGAACCGCGAAGTACTACCGCTCGACCGACAACTTGAAGTCAGAGGCGTACCGCGGCTTGACGCCGGAGGACCTACTCGAGATCACGACGATCAACCACCTTCACTACAGCCAGGGCACGGAGACCGGGGTGCTGTTTCACATGATGGGGGCGATCTCTCAGTACGGCAAGATCGGCCTGACTGTCATCGGTAACGAGCGTGGCCAGGTGGAGGCCATTTACGAGAACACGATTGCGGTTCTCGATCGAGAGACGACGTACGGCCGCGGCCCCGTCCGACCGCCGGAGAGGACAGGGCGCGAGCCGGGGGAGAGCCCGGCGAGGCGGGAGCATCGCGACAGAGCCCGGCGAGGCGGGAGCATCGCGACACGATCGTGGTCCCGCGGGTCTGGCGCGATCCGGGCTGATTCGTCTTCGGCCCGGGTGCATCTCGCGGCCACTCGAGCGGCGCGGTAGTCTCGGGCGCGACATGGTTCGCGGCGAAATCTTCAACAGCGTCACTCATCTGACCGGGTCCATCTTTGCCGTGGCGGGCTCGACGGGACTTCTCGTGACCGCCGCGCGGACGGGTGACCCGTGGAAGATCGTGAGCTTTTCGGTCTACGGCGCCGCTCTGGTAACGCTGTACCTCGTCTCGACCCTCTACCACAGCGTCACCGGTCGAGCGAAGGGCGTTCTCCGGAGGCTCGACCACACGAGCATTTACGTGTTGATCGCCGGTACCTATACGCCGTTCGCGCTGGTCAGCCTCCGGGGACCGCGGGGATACTCGCTCTTCGGCGTCGTTTGGGCGCTGGCCGCCGCCGGCATCCTCCAGGAGTTTCTCGTGCCGAGACGGATTCGTGGCCTCTCCGTGTCTCTGTACCTTCTGATGGGCTGGCTGGCGCTCGCCGTGTTCGTACCCCTTCGGCAAGCAATCGGGGCCGTCGGAATGACCTGGCTCTTCGCCGGGGGCATCCTCTACACGACGGGCGTCTTCTTCTATCTCATCGACGAGAAATACGCGCATAGCCACGGTGTCTTCCACCTCTTCGTGCTGGCTGGAAGCGTTCTCCACTTCTTCGTCGTGCTGTTCTTCGTGGCGTGAGCGGAGCGCCGCGGGCGCGGGTTTTCGGTTGGCACCCCGCTTGCTGCCGAAGAGCTCTCGAGATGAACAAGCTCGCAGCGCTTCGCGTGATGTCCGCGCTCGTCGTGATCCTGGGAATGGCCGGCTGTCACGACGACGGCGACGACGTCACGGGCTCGCGGGGCTCGCTCGCGGTGATCGAGGTCGAAGCGCCGGACTCGGCGCGTTCGGGCGACGACTTCCGAGTCGACGTGACCGCCGGCAATGTCGGCGTGTCGAACATCCGCAACGGCCGGGTGGAGATCGCGCTCGATGCGCCGCTCTCCGTTCTTTCCGTGGAGACTTCGCCGGGCACGAGCGCGAGCGTTGCCGGCAACCGCATCATCTGGGATCTGGGGACGCTCGACTCGAACTCTCGGTCGCGCCTGAACGCTCAGGTGATGGGCGTGCTGTCCCCCGGTGAGGCAAGCCGAACGGCCACGATCCGCGCGGAGCTCTTCGGCCAGGCGATCTCGGCCGGCGACGCCGTCGCGACGGATACGGTCACGATCAACCCGTAACCGTTCTCAGCGGAACGCCACGGCTCCGTTCACGAAGAGGCGCCACTCCGACTGCGTACGACGCTGCTCGAAGAATCCGGGATAGCTCGTCTTCCGGCTGTACCAGGCATACGCCGCGCCCGCTCCGATCGGTCCGAACAGCGGGATGCGCCCGACCGCCCGGACGAACTGTAGCGTGTTGTTGTCCGACACTCCGTTGACGGTGTGCGCCCAGGCGATACCGTATCCGAGTCCGAGAATCTCGCGTCCTCCGATGTAGATGCGTCCCGCGAGCCGCGCACCGCCGCCCGGCGCATAGTCGTAGTTGCGGCCGGTCTCGGGGTGCTCGAAATCGGTCGTCCGGATCCCGGCGAGGGGGAGAACGAGAAGCGAAGCGTCCGTCAGAGCGAAGATGCCGGGACGGATGTCGTACTTGGACAGCAATCCGGCGGAGAGGATCTGCGCGCCGAAGACCTGGGAAGCGTTGTTCAGGTATTCGTACTCCTGGGAGAAACCGAAGATGTGCCGCACCGACGCGCTCTTGTCGGTGAGCTCCCAGCCTTTCAGGAGTCCGCGCTCTTCGATTCTCGTGAAGAGCACCCCGCCCGGGGAACTGGCGTCGATCCCGACCCAGAAGGAGTCGAACGGTCGCGACAGATCGCCTTCGAACGGATCGCCGGAGAGGAAGGAGAACGTGAGAATCCACTGGTCCGGATGGGCGCCGCGCGCGAAGCGGCGGAAACCGAGATCGGTGGACAATACGATGAGGCTCGGGAAGCGATCGCGAGGATTCTCGAACTCCTTGAACGCTTCGCCGCGCAACAGACGGTTCAGGAGCGCCGCCGGATTGATGATCCCGGCGGCGATCTCCCGGATCAGACGGGTCTTCCCGGTCGCCGTGTTGTCCAGGATCATCGCGGAGAGCCGGTGCGCGACCTCGCCCCGGGTCATCCCTCCCAGGGTCGTGTTCACGAGGTCGTTGGTGGAGGGACGTGTGTTCTCCATGCAGCATTCCCAGATGAGGCTTCCCATGAGCGTGAAGATGCTCGATTCCCAGAAGCCGTAGCCGTTCTCCCGCGCCGCGTTGAAGAAGAGGCTGCCGTGGTACGGGTGGGAGGACTGGTTGACTTCGAAGGTGTCCGGGTCGTATCCGAAGCCGCGCCTGAAGTTTTTCCGGACGGTCTCGGTCGAGATGAACGCGTAGTCGTCTCGGCCGATGTACCGGTCGAACGCCCAGGGAATCCCCTCGAGCAG
>WNGB01015454.1_pt1 | contig 11634 bp, 11 predicted proteins | sample 5400681 | NCBI WGS metagenome assembly WNGB01 (sample SAMN13153367, study PRJNA577476) | soil metagenome | isolation source: 115 cm soil or saprolite under grassland replicate 2 | place: USA:California | collected 2016-06-15 | reverse complement strand
ACACAACCACGTCCCGGGGCGGCTCTCGGAGCAAAACCGGGTGGGCGCACTACCAGGACGCCCTGCGGTCCGAGACCCGTAGAAGGCAAATTGCCGAGGATGCCGCGTGGCGCGCCGGTAGGCGCGATTGGGGAGTCGCAAATGGCTCCCCGCAAGGCGCCTATCGGCGCGCCATCCCCCTCGATTCGGGGGACGGAAAGAAGAAGAGACTACGGGCGAATCCCCGCGCCCGGATAAAGACAGGGGCCGCTTTGCTTTGGCTGTTTGACAATTGAATACGGAAACCGCTCAGCCGTCACAGCCCGCCGCTGCCGTTGAACTCGGCGGCGCGTTGCACCAGCGCCTTCGGCGTCGCGTAGGCGCGGCGCAGGATCGTTTCCATCTCCTCGCCGCTGAGCGGATCGACGTCGAACATCGACTTCTGCGCCTCGGCCAGAAACGCCGGGTCCTTCATGGTGGCGTCGAACGCGCGCCGGATCGCGTTGACAAGCTCCTTCGGCGTGTCGGGCGGCATCACGAACGGCCGCCCCATCTCCTGCGGAAAGAACAGGAGCTCGATCAGCGTGCGGTCCTCGGCGCTGGCGGCGTGATCGATGACGAGCGGCACGTCCGGCAGCCCGGCCTGCCGCCGCGCCCCGGCCTGCACCATGACGTTGAGGCGGTTGTTCTGCACCCAGTCTGGATTCGAGACCTTGAGCGTCGACCACGATACGCCGCACATGCCGTCGACCTCGCCGCGCTCGACCGCGATCATGGACTCGGTCGTGCCGTAGCCGTTGATCACCTTGAACTTGGTGCCGAGCAACGCATTGAGAATTCGCGGCATGGTGGCGCGGTCGCCGGCCGCGCCGGTCGCCGACACCGTCACCTGCTGCTGCCGCGCCTGCGCGATGGTCTTGATCGGGCTCTGGTGCCAGGTGGCACACACCGTCTGCTGCTTGGCGATGCTGCCGACCGACTCGAACTTGAGCGGATCGAAGCGGGCGACCGGACTGCCGTAGAGCGGATCGTCGAGCAGCGCGTTGTAGGTTGCGAGAATGACCGTGCCGTCGCGCGGCGCCGCCGCCGAATAGGCCCAGTTGGTCGCCGCCAGGCCGGAGGCGGCCGGCATGTTCTGGCTCACGATCGTGGGGTTGCCCGGGACGTGCCGCGCCAGGTGGCGCGCCAGAAAGCGCGCATAGACGTCATAGCCGCCGCCGGCGCCGCTGCCGATCACCATGCGGATCTGCTTGCCGGCATAGGTGTCGGCCTGCGCCGCGGCCTCGCCGGCCAGCATCATGACGACACCAAGGACCGCGCCGGCGGTACGCGCGGGCGACAGGCGGCTGATCAGTGAAAGCATCCCGTCGCTCACTGCGCCCCGCTGCCGCCGAGCTCGATCGCCCGCTGCACCAGCGCCTTGGGCGTTGCGTAGGCGCGGATCAGCAACCGTTCCATGTCCTCGCCGGTGACCGGATCGACTTCGAGCATCGTCTTCTCGGCTTCGGCAAGAAGGGCCGGGTCTTTCAGCGTGGCGTCGAACGCGCGCCGGATGATCGACACCATCTCCTTCGGCGTGCCGGGCGGCATCACGAACGGACGGCCGATCTCCTCCGGAAACGACAACAGCTCGATCACCTTCTTGTCCTCGGCATTGGCGACGAGATCCATCAGCAGCGGCACCTTCTCGAGCCCGGCCTGCGCCTTGGCGCCGGTCTGCAGCAGAACGTTGATCCGCTTGTTGACGATCCAGTCGGGGTTCGACGCTTTCAGGGTCGAATACGACAGACCGCAGATGCCATCGACCTCGCCGCGCTCGACCGCAAGGCGCTGTTCGGTCGTGCTGTATCCGAGGATCAGCTTGAATTTCGTGCCGAGCACCGTGTTGAGGATCTTGGGCAGCGTGGCGGAGTTGCCGGTCGCGCCGGTCGAGGCGACGGTCACTTCTCGCGTCTTGGTCTGCTCGATGGTCTTGATCGGGCTGGTGTGCCACGTCGCGCAGATGTTCTGCTGCTTGGAAATGCTGCCGATCGACTCGAGCTTGAGCGGATCGAAGCGGGCCGCCGGATTGCCGTAGAGCGGCTCGGCCATCAGGGCGTTGTAGGTGGCGAGAATGGCGGTGCCGTCCTTGGGGGCGACCGTATAGAGCCAGTTGGTGGCGGTCACGCCCGCGGCGCCCGGCATGTTCTGGTTGATGAACGTCGGATTGCCCGGGATGTATTTGCCCATGTGACGCGCGAGCATGCGCCCATAGGCATCGTAGCCGCCGCCGGCGCCGCTCGCGATTACCATGCGGATCTGCTTGCCGGCGTAGACTTGCGCGGCGCCGTCGCCGCCACTTGCCAGCACGACACCGAGCACGCCGAGCAAGGCGGCGGCACATCGGATCGCAGGTGACCTGGACATGGTGCTCGATCCCTTGTTTGCTTCGATTCAGGCGCAGTCAGGAACCATAGCATGCCGATCAGCCGGGCCAACGGGCTCGACATCTACTATGAGGCCGCGGGGCAGGGGCCGCCGCTCGTACTCGTGCACGCGCTGCCGTTCGACCACAACCTCTGGCTCTACCAGGTCGAGCGGTTCTCGTCGCGATTTCGGACGGTTGCGATGGACCTGCGCGGCTGGGGCCGTTCCGCCAAGCCGCGCGCGCCGTTCGCGCTCGACGACATGGGCCGCGACATTTTGGGCGTGCTGGCCGATGAAAGCATCACGTCGGGGGCGGTCGTGCTCGGCTGCAGCATTGGCTCGAAGATCGCGCTCATGCTCGCGTGCGATCGGCCCGACGTCTTCAGTGCGGCGATCCTGGTCGGCGGCAACAGCGGGCCGCAGCCGCAGTTCGACCATCGCATCGCGGCCTACCGGGCGCACGCCGCCGCCGGCACGCTCAAGGACTATCATCTCGGCCACCTGCGCCACGGCGTGACCGCGGCCTGGGCCGACAGCGGGATCGGGCGTTATCTGCTGGCGGGCTTTGTGGAGCGCGGGTCGGCGCTCGACGCTGAATGCATCGCGCAAGTGTTCCAGGCGCTCACCGTCTCCGACCTGACGCCGAAGCTTGCGCGCTACCAGGGCCCGACGCTGATCGTGAACGGCGAGCACGACAGCGCCCTTCCCGGCGGCACCCGCACCGCGGCGCTCATCCGGCATGCCGAGCACAGGATTCTCCCGGGCACCGGCCATTGCTGCTTCCTGGAGGATCCCGGCGGCTTCAATGCGCTGGTCGAGGACTTTCTCGCCCGCAACAGGCTCTGGCCGTCCGATCGGCCGCAAGGAGAACCACGATGATGTACGGCCATCGCGCCCGCATCGGCTACACGGTGGCGGCGGTCACCACCGAGGTGTTTCCGATCGACTGGTACAAGATCGTGCCCGACGGCGTGACCCTGATGATGATCACGCTGCCGCTCGGCGACCGCAGTGCCGACGACGTGAAGAAGTGCTTCGACATCAGCATCGAGGCGGCTCATACGTTTGCGGCGAGCGGCGCCGATCTCGTGGTGCTCGGGGGGCTGCCGATCAATCTCTCGCGCGGGCTCGCGCTCGACGAGTTCCTCAAGAAGCTCGCCGACGATATCGGCGTGCCGGTGTCGAGCAGCACGACCGCGCAGCAGAACGCCTACAAGGCGCTCGGCGCGCGCCGGGTCGGCACCGTGCATCCGTTCATGCCCGACCAGAACCCGCGGCACGAACGCTACCTCAAGGAGTTCTTCGGGCTCGAGCCGGCCGGCGTCTACGCCGGCGGATCGAACCTCAAGGAGCTCGGCAAGATTCCGATCGACAGTGCGCTCGCCTGGGGCCGCGCGCTCAAGAAGCAGCATCCCGAGATCGACACCTTCAATTTCGCTTGCCCGCACTGGCGCGTGATCGACGCCATCGAGCCGCTGGAGCAGGAACTCAAGGTCAACGTCATGGCGCCGCTGCAGGCGATCGCCTGGGACTCGATGCGTCGCACCGGCGTCAACGACCGGATCGAAGGCTACGGCCGGCTGCTACGCGAGTTCTGAACGATCGGAGCGCATTCACGCCCAGCCGAGGCGACGCATGATCGCGCGACCCATCACCCAGTCCTTGTCCTGCTCGGACAGGAACGGCAGCTCCTCGGTGAAGTGCGTGATCCGCTGCTGGTAGGTGAAGTTCGGGAAGCGGTCGATGCCGGCGGTGAGGTCCGTGCCCCAGAAGCAGCGGCGCGGGCCGAAGGCGTCGAACACGCGCAGAAGGTGATCGGTCAGGTCGCGGAACGGGTAGGCTTGCGACGACTTGTGCGGCAGCGAAGACATCTTGACGTGCACGTTTGGATGTTTTGCGAACTCGACCACCTCGGCAACGGCTTCCGGGAGCCTGCCTTGCCGCGCTGTTTCGTCGGACACGTTCATGTGGTCGATGATGAAGACGAGGTCCGGATTGCGCTCGATCATGCGCAGGAAGTCGCGCGCGCGGCCTGCGGTCGGCGTCATCACCGGGATGCCGGCCTTGGCGGCGGCCGGCCAGAACCAGTCCGCGGTGCCGTCGGTGAGCCAGCCGGTCTGCAGACGGTTGAACGTGTGGCGGACGCCCAGCATGCCGGGCTGATCCTTCCAGGTGGCGAGCAGGTCCTTCGATTTCGGATCGTCGAGCCGCAGGCGGCCCATCACGGCAAAGCGATGCGGCCATTTCTTCGCCGCCTCCATCGCGTACTCGTTGCGATAACCTTCCCAGGATGGCGGCACAATGACGACGCGGTCGACACCGGCTTCGTCCATGCGAGCCAGGAGCTCGTAGTATGAGAACGGCCGCGGGATGTGCGCTTGCCCGATGCCGTCGGCGGGCCAGGGACGCTCGGGCGTGTGCGCGAGCCAGATGTGGACTTGCGCGTCCACGATCATGCGGCGCGCGGGCTGTGCGTTGGCGGGTCCGGATGCCTGTGATGCCATCGCGAGACTTGCTCCGGCGGCGACGGTGGTGGCGAGAACATCGCGTCGTGACAACATGGCGGGTTCCTCCTGCACTGGCATTCGGACGATGCCTTGTGAAGCGACTCTTGGCCGCGCGAGTTCCGACCTTAAAGCTCCTCCGGCAAGGCCGGAACCGTCGCGGGCGGCCGGCGATGTCTGGTCGTCTGCTCGTAGTCGAACGCGGCTTTAATCAGCACACCCTCGGCGAACGGGCGCCCGAGGAATTCGACCCCGATCGGCAGCCCGTCGGCGTAGAAACCGCCCGGCACACTGATCGCCGGGAACGAAAGGCTCGCGGCCAGCCGGCGGTTGGTGCCCGGCGTCGACTTCGGCACGGCGCTCGGCGCGTGGTCGTAGGTCGCGTGAAACAGCACATCGAGGCGGTTGTCGGCCATCGCCCGCAGCACCGCGATGCGCAGCTCGTCGCGGGCGAGCGTCTCCTCCAGGAAGCCGAGCTCCTTGATAGCGTGTCCAAGGCCCTTCTGGAAATTCTCGCGCCGCCGCGCGACGACGACCGGCGATTCGGCAAGCTCCCGAAAGGTGCGGACCGGAGAATTCTTGTGCTGCGCGAGGAACGCGTTGATGGCTTCCTCCGGTTCGAAGACTTCGCCGCCGCCGGCGCGGGTGACCAGCTGCTTGAGATTCGGAATCTCGATCGGGTCGATGACCTCGGCGCCGCGCGAGCGCAAGTCGGCGACCGCCTTGGTGATGGCGAGTTGCGTCTCCTTGTAGTCGGGTGTGGTCATATTCGTGCTGTCGTCGGTCGGCACCCGGATGACGCCGATGCGCATGCCCTTGAGCCCATCCGGCACGAGGAAGCTGGTGTAGGTCGCCGGCACGCGGCCGTAGCTCCAGGCCGTGATCGGGTCCCTAGGATCGTAGCCCGCGATCACGTCCATCAGGATGGCGGCGTCGCGCACGGTGCGGGTGATCGGCCCGAGCGTGTCGCGCGTCGGCGTCACTGGGAACATGCCATAGCGGCTGGCGAGTTGCAGCGTCGGTCGCAGGCCGACCAGGTTGTTGTGCGCGGCCGGGCCGCGCACCGAGCCGCCGGTGTCTTCGCCGACGCCGACCGCCCCGAAATTGGCCGCGATACCGGCACCGGTCCCGCACGAGGACCCGCTCGGACTCCGGCTTGGGTCGTAGGCGTTGTGGCAATCGCCAAACGCGGAGCCCGAATAGGCCAATGCGAACTCGCCCATGTTGGTCTTGGCCAGAATGATGGCGCCGGCCGCCTGCAGCCGATCCACCACGGCGGCGTTGCGTTCGGGCACGAAGGTCTTGAACAGCGCCGAACCGTAGGTCGTCGGCATGAAACTGGTATCGAATTGATCCTTGATCAGGACCGGGATGCAATGCAGCGAGCCGGCGAGCGCGCCCGATGCCTTGAGCTTTGTGTCCAATTCGGCCGCTTGCTTGAGCGCCCCGGGGTTGACGTTCTGGATAGCGTTGAGCTTGGGGCCGGCCTGGTCGTAGGCCTTGATCCGGTCGATATAGGCCTGCACGAGCTGCGTGCACGACAGCCGCCCGGCGCGCATCTCGGCGTGAATGCCATCGATCGTCGCGTCGATCAGGTGAAAGCCCGGCTGGGCTTGCGCCGTTCCCGTTGCGCCGACGACGATAACGGTGACGATAGTGGCGATGGTCCTGGCAAGGCTGGCGGTCATGCGACACTCTCCCCGGGGTCTCAACGACCAAGCCTATCAATGCGGACGATGCGGGCCAATGGTCTCGACGACTGTTGTCGAACCGGGCGCCGACACCCTACACTTCGCTCCGGAGACAGGAGACGCAACCATGCGACGAACGGCGATCGCGCTTTCGCTCATCCTCGTATGCGCCGCCACGTCGGCCGTCGCCGATCCGGTCGCCGATTTCTACAAGGGCAAGCAGCTCAAGTTCATCATTCGCTCCAATGTGGGCGGCACCTACGATCTCTACGGGCGGTTGCTGTCGCGCCACATGTCGCGGCATATCCCGGGCAATCCCACCATCCTGCCGGTGAACATGGGTGGCGGCGGCGGAATCAAGGCCGCGAACTACGTGGCGGAGATCGCGCCGCGCGACGGCACGGTGCTCACGCTGGTGAGCCAGGGCCTCGCGGTCGACCAGGGGCTCGGCCTCAATCCGAGCTTCACCGCCGACCTGCGCGCGTTCAACTGGGTCGGCAACGTGAGCTCCGCCGGTCAGGTGATCGTGGCGTGGCACAAGGCGCCGGTGAAGACGCTCGACGAGGCGATGCGGCGTGAGATCGTGATCGGCACCACCGGCGCCGGCTCGGTGGCGGTGCAGCTCGGCGCCGTGATGGTCAACGTCATCGGGGCGAAGTTCAAGCTGATTGTCGGCTATGGCGACGCCCACGATGTCAACCTCGCGATGGAGCGCGGCGAGGTCGAAGGCCGCTCGTCGAGCCCGTGGCCGAGCTATCTCGCGGCGACGCCGCACTACGTCCTCGACAAGCTGATCGTGCCGCTGGTGCAGGTCGGCCTCGAGAAAGAGCCCGAACTGCCGAATATTCCGCTGCTGCGCGATCTCGCCAAAAGCGCACAGGAGAAGCAGGTGCTCGACTTCATGTCGCTTGCGGTCGCGATCGGGCGGCCGGTCGCGACCACGCCTGGCGTGCCGGCCGAGCGGGTGGCGGCGCTGCGCATGGCATTCGACCTTACGCTTTCCGACCCGGCCTTCATCGCCGAGGCCAACAAGCAGCGGCTCGAGATCCGCGCCATGACCGGCGGCGCGCTTGCCGACCTGGTGCGGACCGTGATCGAGACGCCAGCCGACGTGCGCGAGAAGGTGAAGCTCGCGATCCAGCCCAAGAACGCAGTGACAGTACCCGGCGCGAGGCCGGCGGAGTAACGGATGAACTATCAGGATCTCATCTACAGCGTCGAAGACGGCATCGCGACCATCACGCTCAACCGGCCGGCGCGCATGAACGCGCTGTCGCCAAATCTCGAACAGGAGGTGCACCGTGCCTTCGACGAGGCCGACGGCGACCGCGCCGTGCGGGTGATCATCCTGACCGGCAGCGGCAATGCCTTCTGCGCCGGCTTCGATCAGGGCAACAACAAGTCAGGGCGCCGCAATTCCGATCCGACCGACAAGTCGATCGCGGAGTTCATCGAATACTGCCACCGCCGCCAGGGCAAGCGCGTGGCCGAGTGGACGCATATGTGGCGGCTCGCCAAGCCGATCATCGCGGCGGTCAACGGCTGGGCGATGGGGGCGGGCTTCTGGTACCAGCTCGCGGCCGACATCACGATCGCGTCCGACAAGGCGGTGTTCGCGCAGCCCGAGGTGCGGCACATTTCGAGCACGAGCTTTCTGCTCACCGCGCTATGCGGGTGGAAGGCGGCGAACCGCTGGGCGCTGACCGGCGACCACTTCGATGCACAGGAGGCCTATCGCATCGGCATGGTGAACGAGGTCGTGCCGCACGACGAGCTGATGCAGGCGGCGCGCGCGCTCGCGAAACGCATCGCGCTGGTGCCGGAGCCGTCGGTGCGGCTCAATAAGGCGATCTCGATGCTCGGCATCCAGGCGTCGGGACTCTATTCCGGCCTACTGCTCGAAGGCACGCTCGGGGCGCTGGCGCAGTCATCGCACAACGAATTCCGCGAGAAGCTGTTCGAGGTTCAGCGCACGCAGGGGGTGAAGGCCTATCTCGAAATGCGCGATGGTCCGTTTCAGCCGGAGCCGATGGGCCCGCGGTCGGCGAAAGGGCGGCAGCAGCGGGCCAAGGAGTGAAGCCGCCTCGTTGGCTTGAACCTCTACGCGTCATGCGCGGGCTTGACCCGCGCATCCATTGCAAGAAGATGGATTGCCGGATCAAGCCCGGCAATGACAATGGATAGATTTGTGGTCAGCGCAAACTGCCGAAGAGCCGTTGTGGATTGTGCACCAGGATGGCGTGCTGCATGGCGGGGTCGGGGGCGACGCGATAGAACAGCTCCAGCAGATCGGCGTCGTTCGGCATCGTGCCCTGGTAGTGCGTGTGCGGCCAGTCGGTGCCCCAGATCGCGCGGTCGGGCGCGGCTTCGAGGAAGCGCCGCAGGAACGGCAGCGCGTCGTCCCACGGATAGCCGGTCGCCGAGCGGCGGTCGGCGTTCGACAGCATGATCCAGAAATTCTCGCGCTTGAGCAGGTCGAGCAGCACCGGGATCACCGGCTGGTCCATGCCGTCCTTGAAGTAGAAGTGGCCGAGGTGGTCGATGACGGTTGGCAGCCAAAGGCCGCGGATGAGGTCGGCAAGCTCGATGTATTCGTTGCCGACGGCGTGGATCTTGGCGACCCAGCCGAACTCGGTGATGCGGTCGATCGCGCGCCGGAACGTCGCCGGAGACGGCGCGATGCCGAGGAACTTGGCGAAGTTGAAGCGCGCGCTGCGCACGCCGCCTTCGTGCAGGCGGCGCAGCACCGCGTCGGTGATAGTGTCGTCGATGATCGCGGCGCCGACGTAGCCTTTCTCCATCGCCAGGAGATCGAGCAGCAACGAGTGATCGGTGCCATACGTCGTCGGCTGCACGATCAGGCCGCGCTCGATCCCGAGCGTGCGGTGCATGCGCCGCATATCGTCCATGAAGGCCGGCGGCGCGTCGTATGTGCGGCCCGGCCAGGGCGGGTACTGCTGCAGGTCGCCAGACATGGACCTGACAATCCCAGCTGCCGGCAGGCGCGCGTCGCGACGGCGTCCTGGTTTCGCGCTGAAAATGCGGGAACTGTTTCGCGCCGTCTGCCATGGCCTGCGTCAGTTGGTGGGAAGATTGGTCGCGACAACCTGCTCGTAGGGCACGTCGCGGTCAAGAATGCCGAGGTCGCGTGCGAAGGCGTTCATGCCGGTGACGAACTCGCGCGAGATCGTCGTGTCGTAATAGGGCAGGTCGCGGCGGATCAGCTCAGCGATCAGCTCGGCCTCCGACGGCGGGAAGAGCTTCTTGCCGACGGTAGTCGCGAGAGAAACGTCCTTCTGCAATCGACGCCATGGTGTAGTTGAAGCAGGGCTTGGGGCCGTCGCCGCGGCGCACGTCGAGCACGACGGTGCCGATGCCGCGGCGGACCGCGACTTCGGTGCCCATGCCGTTCGCCCAGAAGCCGTCGATCTTGCGCTCTTCAAGCGCCTTGGCGGCGGTGAGGCCGAAGTTGACACCGGCCCCGACCGCGCCCGGCACCGGCGCGATCTTCACCTGATCGCGTGCGAGATCGAGGCCGGCCTCGATCAGCAGCCGGCGCAGCCCCATCTCGACCCAGGGCGCGGCGCCGATGCTGCGGCCTTTGACGACGGAGAGATCGCCGCGCGTCGCCTTGAGATCCGCGTGCATCACCAGGAACCAGTACATGCCCTGGCCCTGCGCGCACAGAAGCTTCACGCCCTCCCAGCGCGGGAACGCGGCCAGCGCCGAGTGCGCCGAGCCGCCGACGAAATCGACCGCGCCATCGCGTAGCGCCATGTAGGCGCGGTCGACTGGAAAGATCAGCTCCGAGGTGACGTCGAGGCCCTCGTCGCGGAAGCAGCCGAGCTCCACCGCCGCCAGCGCGGGGAAGTAGGAGTTCGAGATCATGTCGGGGACGGCGAGCTTCATGGGCATTACATCAACGCTCTATCTGTTGTCGTCCCGGCCGAGCGCAGCGAGAGCCGGGACCCATCCATCCAGTCCCCAGAGAAATGGGTCCCGGCTCTCGCTGCGCTCGGCCGGGACGACAGGTTGGGATTCGCGGCGAACTTCACTTCCCCGCCATCGCCAGCGCCTTCTCGCGCGCGCTGCCGTCGGCGAGCTTGGCGAGATCGACCGGCTTGGTGAGATTGCCGGTCTTGGTCAGGAGCTCGCGCATCCAGGTGAGCTTGTCCATCGGGATCGGCATCTCGGGATCGATCGCCGAGTACTTCTTGACCTCGTCGAAGATGTAGGTAGCGCGCGGGTCATCGGCCTTGGCCTGGGTGATCTGCGTGGCGAGCTCGATCACCTTGTCGCGGTTCGCCATGGCGTAGCGCAGCGCCGCGATCTGCGCGGCCAGGAACGCGACCACCTCCGCGTTGCGCTGCGTCAGCGTGCGCGCGCCGACATAGCTGCAGAAGCGCAGATAGTTCGGCACCACGTCGTGCGCATGCACGAGCAGCTTCACGCCCGACTGGCCGGCGATCGGCACGAACTCGGTCGAAGCGGCGGCGGCATCGACGGTGCCGACGCTCACCGCGCGATAGCGGTCGGTGTCGCTCCCCATCACGGCGAAGCGCACTTCGTTGCCGGGCACGCTGTTCTGCTCCAGCACGGCGCGCGCCAGGAGATCGGGCAGGGCGCCCGGCGCCGAGATCGCCATCGACTTGCCGCGCAAATCCTTAGCGGTGGCGATCGACTGCTTGGCGTAGATGCCGTAGGTGAGCGTCGGCCAGTAGCAGCCGAGGAGCTTGATGTCGGCGCCCTGGGACGCGGCGAGCATCGGCCCGCCCGGGCTGCCCTCGTAGCTGTCGAGCTCGCCCGCGAGCAGCGCCTTGAGCGCGAGCGCGTCGCCGGTGAACTGCACCATTTCGATCTTGAGGCCCTGTTTCTCGGCGAACCCGCCGTTCGCTGCCATGAACACGAAGCCGGCGTCGCTCTTGGCCTGCACGATACCGTGGCGCCAGGTCTTGAGCTGTTGGGCGTCGGCGGGCGCTGCCGCGATCGCAAGCGCTGCTGCGAGCGCAGCGCCGATGAATGTCTTCATGATCGATCTCCGTTCGAATGCATCG
>WNGB01012319.1_pt1 | contig 11634 bp, 2 predicted proteins | sample 5400681 | NCBI WGS metagenome assembly WNGB01 (sample SAMN13153367, study PRJNA577476) | soil metagenome | isolation source: 115 cm soil or saprolite under grassland replicate 2 | place: USA:California | collected 2016-06-15 | reverse complement strand
GAGGGCGCGCCCGCGGCCCTGGAGATCCCCGCCGACCATCCGCGGCCGCCGGTCCAGACCCAGCGCGGCGCCGAGCACCGCTTCGCACTGGAGGCGGATCTGTCGCGCCGTGTCGCAGAGCTGGCCCGCGAGGCGGGAGCGACCCCCTTCATGGTCCTCGCCGCCGGGCTCTTTGCGCTCCTGGCACGCCTGACGGGGCAGCGCGATCTCTTGCTCGGCTCGCCGATCGCCAACCGCAACCGTATCGAGACCGAGGCGCTGATCGGCTTCTTCGTGAACACCCTCGTGCTGCGCGCCGGGGTGGCGCGGGACGCGAGCTTCCGCGACCTCCTGCGCCAGGTGCGGGAGTCGACCCTGGGGGCCTACACCCACCAGGACCTTCCCTTCGAGAAGCTGGTGGACGAGCTGCAGCCGCACCGCGACCTGTCGCGCTCGCCGCTCTTCCAGGTGGCCCTGGCGCTCCAGAACGCACCGGTGCCCGCGGCCGACCTGGAGGGAGTGCGGCTCCTCCCGGAGGAGATCCCCTCGCCGGTGGCCAAGTTCGACCTCTCCTTCGTCTTCATCGAGGAGGACGGCCGCCTCGCCGGCTCGCTCCAGTACGCGACCGACCTCTTCGAGGCCACGACCGCCGCCCGTTATACCCGGCACCTCGCGGTCCTCCTGGACAGCCTGACCTCCGGCTCCGGCGAGCGGCTGGACGAGGCGCCGCTCCTCACCGCCGAGGAGCGCCAGCAACTCCTCCGGGAGTGGAACGACACGCGGGCGGCTTTCCAGAAGGACAGGACGATCCACCGCCTCTTCGAGGAGCGGGCGGAGCGCCAGCAGGACGCCGTCGCCGCGGTATGGGAGGAGGACGCCCTGACCTATGGCGAGCTGGAGGCGCGGGCCAACCGCCTGGCGCACCTGCTGACCCGACTGGGAGCCGGCCCCGGCGTGCCGGTCGCGGTCTGGATGGAGCGCTCGCTGGATATGATCGTGGCCGTGCTCGGCGTTCTCGAGGCGGGCGGCCACTACCTGCCGATCGACGCCTCCTGGCCGGCCGAGCGGGCCGAGGCGATCCTCGCCGCGTCCGGCGCGCCCGTGGCGATCACCCGTGCCGCGACGCTCCCCTCGGTGCAGGAGATCCAGTGGCGGCTCCCCCTATCGGACGTCGTCTGCCTGGACGTGGAGTCTCCCGAGCTGCCGGCCGAAGTCCTGGACCCGCGGGAGGTCCAGTCCCTCTGGGATTTCATCGCCGAGCGCGCCACGGACGAGGTGACTGCCGGCGGCTTCATCAGCAGCACCACCGGCGAGCCGTTCACCCTGGCCGAGGTGGAGGAGTACCGCGACCGCGTGCTGTCGCTTGCCGCGCCCTGGCTGCGGCCGGACGCCCGCGTCCTGGAGATCGGCTGTGGCTCCGGTCTGATCTTCTGGCAGATGGCGCCGCGAGTGGCGCACGCCGTGGGGATCGATCCGTCGGAGCGCACCCAGGAGCGCAACCGCGCCCGGGCGGCGGATCTGGGGATCGCGAACGTCGAGCTGCGGACCGGCTTCGCCCACGAGATCGAGGAGCTGACGCAGGGCGGATTCGACCTTATCTTGATGGCGAGCACGGTCCAGTTCTTCCCCGGCCCCGTCTATCTGGAGCGGGTCGTCGAGAAGGCGTTGCGGCTCCTCGCCCCGGGCGGCGCGCTGCTCGTCGCCGACGTGCCGGACGCGCGGCGCCAGTCCGAGCTCCCCGGCAAGCCGGCGCAGGGGCGCGAGATGTGGCTCGACGAGGACCTGTTCCGCGATCTGGGAGAGGCGACCGTTCTCCACCGCGAGCAGGGCTTCGCCAACGAGCTGCGCTTCCGCTTCGACGTCCTCCTCTCCCCGGAACGGAAAGAGCGGCGCAAGCGGGCGTGGACCGGCTGGCACGCGGCGCAGCAGCCCTCCGAGGCTCTCCCTCCCGCCGCCTCGCCCGACGGCTTCGCGTACGTCATCCACACCTCCGGCTCGACGGGCGCTCCCAAGGGGATCGGCGTCCAGCACCGGCCGGTGGTGAACCTGATCGAGTGGGCCAACGGCACGCTCGGGATCGGTGCGGACGACCGCCTCCTCTTCGTGGCCTCCCTGGGCTTCGATCTCTCGGTCTACGACGTGTTCGGCACGCTGGCCGCCGGGGGCACGATCCACGTGGCGCCCGAGGCGGCGCTGCGCGATCCCGGCCGGCTCGCCCGGATGCTCCGCGACGAGCCGGTGACGGTCTGGGACTCGGCGCCCGCGGCGCTGCAGCAGCTCGTCCCGCTCTTCCCCGAGGACGGAGCCGCGCGCCCGCTGCGGCGGGTTCTCCTCTCGGGCGACTGGATCCCGGTGCGCCTTCCCGACCAGGTGCGCTCGGCTTTCCCTGGAGCGGAGGTGATCAGCCTGGGCGGCGCCACCGAGGCCACGGTGTGGTCCAACTGGTACCCGATCGGCGAGGTGGGCGCCGGCTGGCCGAGCATCCCCTACGGCCGCCCCATCGCCAACGCCCGCTATCACGTGCTCGACGAGGCCCTCCATCCCTGCCCGGTGGGCGTCCCCGGTGACCTCTATATAGGGGGTGACGTCCTCTGTGCCGGCTATGTCTACCAGCCGGAGCTGACCGCGGAGAGCTTCACCCCCGATCAAGAGGGCGGCCGCCTCTACCGCACCGGCGACCGCGCGCGCTACCACGCTGATGGGAATCTGGAGTTTCTGGGGCGGGTTGACCAACAGGTCAAGGTAAGGGGATTCCGCATCGAGCTGGGTGAGATCGAGGTGGCGCTGGGCCGCCATCCGGGAGTGCGGGAGGCCGTGGCGCTGGCGCGGGAGGACGTGCCTGGCGACCGGCGTCTCGTCGGGTATATCGTCGCTTCCAGGCAGCCGGCTCCCGCCGCCGCCGAGTTGCGGGCGTTCCTGCAGGAGAGCCTACCCGAGTACATGGTCCCCTGGAGCTTCGTGGAGTTGCCCGCGCTGCCGGTGACCGGCAACGGCAAGCTCGACCGGGCGGCCCTCCCCGCGCCGCGGGAGATCCAACCGGAGACCGCCTTCGTGGCGCCGCGCAACGACCTGGAGCGATCCCTCGCCGCGGTCTGGTGCGAGGTCCTGCAGCTCGACCGGGTGGGCGTACGGGACAGCTTCTTCGAGATCGGCGGCAGCTCGCTGCTCCTGGCCCGCCTGCAGAGCCGGCTGCGCCAGGCGACCGGCCGCGAGATCCCGTTCGTCGAGCTGTTCCGCAACCCGACGATCGAGGGCCTTGCCCGGAGCCTCCGCGGGGACGAGGGTAAGGTGGAGCGGGTCCGGGTGAGCGCCGAGAGCCGCCGCGAATCCACGCGGAAGCTCCAGGAGAGGCGCCGGAGCGGCCGCCAGGGAAACCGTCGAGGAGCTGGAGATGAGTGAGCCGAATAGAGACCCGGTGGAGGGGATCGCCATCGTCGGCATCGCCGCCCGCTTTCCGGGCGCGCGCGACGCCGGGGAGCTGTGGCGCAACCTGCGCGACGGTGTCGAGTCCATCGCGGTCTTGACCGACGAGGATCTCACTTCCGCCGGGGTCGATCCCGCCCTGCTCGCCGACCCGCGCTACGTCCGGGCCAAGGGCGCTCTCGACGGCGCGGACCTCTTCGATGCGGCTTTCTTCGGCTTCACCCCGCGCGAGGCCGAGCTGATGGACCCCCAGCACCGCGTCTTCCTGGAGTGCGCCTGGGAGGCCCTGGAGAACGCGGGCTGCGATCCGGAGCGCCCGGGCGTGCGCATCGGCGTCTGGGCCGGCTCGGGCGCCAGCACCTACCTGATCTCGAACCTGCTGCCCAACCGCGAGCGGATGGAGGCGCTCGGCGCCTTCCAGGTGCTGCTCCTGAACGACCGCGACTTCCTGGCCACCCGCGCCTCCTACAAGCTGGGGTTGAAGGGGCCGAGCGCTGCGGTGCAGACCGCCTGCTCGACCTCTCTCGTCGCGGTCCACATGGCCTGCCAGAGCCTGCTCACCGAGGAGTGCAACGTGGCCCTGGCGGGCGGCGTCTCGATCAGCACGCCGCTGCGCACCGGCTACCTCTATCAGGAGGGGGGCGTCGTGTCGCCGGACGGCTGCTGCCGCGCCTTCGACGCCTCGGCCGCTGGCGCCGTGGAGGGGAACGGCTGCGGCGTCGTGGTCCTGAAGCGGCTGGCCGACGCCCTGGAGGACGGCGACCGCGTTTACGCCGTGATCCGCGGCTCCGCGGTCAACAACGACGGGTCGGACAAGATCGGCTTCACCGCTCCCAGCGTCGAGGGGCAGGCCGAGGTCATCTCCGAGGCCCTGATGATGGCCGGGGTCGAGCCCGGCACGATCGGCTACGTCGAGGCCCACGGCAGCGGCACGCCGCTCGGCGATCCGATCGAGGTGGCGGCGCTCACCCAGGCGTTCCGCGAGGCCGGGGCCGCGGGAGAGGGCTTCTGCGCCCTGGGCTCGATCAAGACCAACTTCGGGCACTGCAACACAGCGGCAGGCGTGGCCGGGCTGATCAAGGCGACCCTGGCGCTGGACCATGCGACGCTGCCGCCGAGCCTTCATTTCGAGACGCCCAACCCGCAGATCGACTTCGCGGCCAGCCCGTTCTACGTCTCGACGGAAGCGCGGCCGTGGGAGACGGACGGCACGCCGCGCCGGGCCGGCGTCAGCTCCTTCGGCCTGGGCGGGACGAACGTCCACGTCGTGCTGGAGCAGGCGCCCGCGCCCGCGGCGGGCGATCCCCCGTCGCGGCCCGCGCAGCTCCTGGTCCTCTCGGCGCGCAGCGCGGCGGCGCTCGACGCGGCGGCGGAGCGGCTGGCAGGCTGCTTGGAGGCGAGCTCGGACCTCGCCCTCGCCGATGTGGCCTGGACGCTCCAGGTGGGAAGAAAAGGCTTCGAGCACCGCCGGATCGCCGTGGCCCGGGACCGCGAAGAGGCGATCTCCAGGCTGCGGGGTCCCGCGATCGCGGGGAAGCGGGACGGAGCGGGCGCGCCCCCGGTCGTCTTCCTCTTCCCCGGCCTCGGCGACCAGCGGGTGGACATGGCCCGCGAGCTGTACGAAGCCGAGCCGCTCTTCCGCGAGCAGGTGGACCTCTGCGCCGGGAAGCTCGCGCCGCTCCTGGGCGCCGACCTCCGGGAGGTGCTGTTCTCACCCGGGGATTGGTCTCCCGGGGAGAGGAAGGAGCCCGATCTGCGGTCGCTGCTCCGCCGCAGCCCGGCCGAGGCTTCCCGGCTCGATCAGACCGTCTTCGCCCAGCCGGCCTGCTTCGTCGTCGAGTACGCCCTCGGGCGCCTGCTCCTGACTTGGGGGATCGCGCCGCAAGCCTTGATCGGCTACAGCCTCGGCGAGTACGTGGCCGCCTGCCTGGCCGGCTCCCTCTCCCTGGACGATGCGCTGGAGCTGGTGGCGCGGCGGGCGCGGCTCATCCAGGACCTCCCCGCGGGCGCCATGCTCGCCGTGCCCCTGCCCGAGGAGGAGGTCCGGCCGCTGCTCGGCGAGAGCCTCTCGCTCTCGGCCACGAACGGCCCCCACTTCTCTGTCGTTGGCGGCCCCGCCGAGGCGATCGAGGCGCTCGACCGCACGCTGGCGGAGCGGGGAGCGAGCTGCCTCCGGCCGCGCACCACCCACGCGTTCCACTCCGCGATGATGGAGCCCGCCATGGCCCCCTTCGCGGAGATCGCCCGCGGCGTGCGGATGCAGGCGCCGCGCATCCCCTGGATCTCCAACGTCACCGGCACCTGGATCACCGCGGCCGACTTGGCCGACCCGGCCTATTGGGTGCGGCACATGCGGAGCCCGGTGCGCTTCGCCGAGGGCATCGGCGAGCTGCTGGCGGAGCCCGACCGCGTCTTCCTGGAGGCCGGTCCGGGCGCGACGCTGGGCACCCTGGTCAAGCAGCACCCGGCCGCCGCGGCGAACCGGGTGACGGTGTCGACGCTGCGCGAGGGGGATGACCTGGCCGGCGTGCTGGAAGCCGTGGGCCGGCTCTGGATCGCCGGGGTGGAGGTCGACTGGTCCCGCTTTCATGGGGGTGAGCGCCGGCTGCGGGTGCCGCTCCCCACCTATCCGTTCGAGCGCCAGCGCTACTGGATGGACCCGCCCCTGGAGGCCCTTGCACCGGCCCGGCCGTCCGCGTCGGTGGAAGACTGGTTCTGGGTGCCGTCCTGGAAGCAGGTGCCCCTCCCTGAGCGGCCGGGGAATGCGGCGGACCGCTGGCTGATCTTCCTCGACGGGAAGGGAATTGGTGAGCGGATCGCCGCCCGCCTGCGCGAGGCGGGCCACGAGGTCGCCACCGCGGTCCCCGGACCGGACCTCGCGGAGCGGAAGGGCTACGACGCTCTCCTGAAGGATGGGGTCCCTGCGAAGATCCTCCACCTTTGGGGGATCACCGGGGACGAGCCGTCCTTCCTGGAGGCGCAGCGGCTCGGCCTGATCAGCGTGACGCTCCTGGCGCAGGCCCTGGCGGCCACCGGCGGCGACGCTCCGGTCCGCCTCGCCGTCGCGGCCAACGGCCTCCACGAGATCGTGGACGGCGATCCGGTCCACCCCGGCAAGGCCACCCTCCTGGGCGCGCTCAAGGTCGTGCACCAGGAGCTGCCGCGGGTCGACTGCGGCAGCGTCGACGTCACCCTCGCCTCGGCGGAGCGCCTGGCCGCCCAGCTGCTCGCCGAGATGTCAGCTCCCGCCGAGCCGGCGGTGGCCCTCCGCGGCCGGCAGCGCTGGGTCCGCGGCTTCGAGCGCGTGCGCCTCGACGCGCCGGAATCCCGCCTCGCCGAAGAGGGCGTCTACCTGATCGCCGGAGCCGACCAGGGTCCCGGCATGGCCATCGCCGATCACCTGCGCTCGCTGGGAGCGCAGGTGGCGCTCGTGCTGTCGCCCGGGGACGACTTCCGTCCGGCCTTCGCCGAGGCCCGCGAACGCTTCGGCCGGGTCCAGGGTGCCTTCTTCACCGGCATTCCACTGGGCGGCGGCCTGCTCCAGCTCAAGACGCGGGAGGGTCTGCTCGCCGCGCTCGATCCGGTTGTGCGGGGCGCCGAGGCGCTCCTCGCAGCCGCCGATGCGCAGCCCGAGCCGCCGGATTTCGTCCTTCTTTGCTCCACGACCCCGGCGGTCACCGGCGGCCTGGGCCAGCTGGAGATCGCCGCCGTGGGCGGGTTCCTGGAGGCCCTCGCCGTCCGCCGGGCTGCGGAAGGGAAGCCGCTCACCACGGCGGTTCATTGGGACCCCTACCAGTGGGGCGGCTGGCTGGTCTCCGGCGTCGCGGGCGGAATGGCCGGCCTGACTCCCGAAGAGGTCCAGGCCAATCTGGAAGCGCACGGCGTCAACGAGGCGAAGAGTGCGAGCGCGCTCCGCCACCTCCTCTCCGGCGCCTTCCCGCGCGTGATCGTCTCGTCTCGCGACCTCCCCGGCCTGATCGCCGAGACCGACAGCGTCACGGCCGACACCCTGCTCGACCAGATGCCCTCCCACCACGGAGAGAAGGCGGAGCGGCCCGGCCTCTCCACCCCGTACGAGCCGCCCCGGGACGAGCTGGAAGAGAGCCTCACCGCGATCTGGCAGGACCTCTTCGGTATCGAGCCGATCGGCCGCGACGACAGCTTCATCGAGATCGGCGGCCATTCGCTCCTGGCGATCCAGATGGTCACCCGCATCCGCGCGGCCCTGGAGGTGGACCTGCCGGTCACCGCGCTGTTTGAAGCGCCGACCGTCGCCCAGCTGGCCAAGGCCGTGCGCCGCGCCCGCGGAGAGGAGGACGCCGCGGACCTGGAGGCGCTCCTCGCCCTGGTCGAGGGGCTGTCTCCGGAAGAGGCCGCGGCGAAGCTGGCGGAGCTGGAGGTCTAGTTGAGCGTCAGCGACCGCCTCACCGCCCTGAGCCCGGAGCAGCGGGCGCTGCTCGAGAAGCTCCGTCAGATGCAGGCGAAGCCGGCCGCGCGCACTCCGCCGCCGGTGCAGCCGGTCTCCGGCCCTTCCGGCGTGGGCAACTGGCCCCTCTCCTTCGACCAGGAGCGGCTCTGGCGGATGCACCAGGAGGACCCGGAGCTGGTCTCCTGGAACGTGGACGCCGGCAGCCGCGTCCGGGGCGAGCTGGACCTCCCCCTCTTCGTGGCCGCGTTCCACGAGCTGGTCCGGCGGCACGCGGCCTGGCGCACCACGTTTCCGGTCGTCGACGGCCGCCCCGTGCAGCGGGTCCACGTCTGGCTCGCGCCCGCGGTGTCCATCCTCGACCTGACGGCCCTCCCCGCGGAGATGCGGGAGCGGACCGGCCATGACGCCATCTACGACCACACGCGGAACCCCTTCGACCTTGAGAACGGGCCGCTGGTGCGGATCGCGCTGGTGCGCCTCGCCGCGCGGGACCACCTCTACCTGCTCACGATCCATCACACCGTGACCGACTGGATCACCTTCCAGATCTTCTTCCAGGAGCTGATCCAGGTGTACGAGGCCTTCCGCGCCGGCCTTCCCTCGCCCTTGCCGCCGCTCCCCTTGCAGTTCCCGGACTACGCCGTCTGGGAGCGCGAGCGCTACCAGGGGGAGGTGCTGGAGGAGGAGGCCCGCTTCTGGCGCCGGGAGCTGGAGGGCTTTCCCCTGGAGTTGGACCTCCCCGGCGGCCGGCCCCGGCCGGCGGTGCAGAGCCAGCGCGGCGGGCTCGTTCCCGTCCGCGCCGGCGGCGAGCGCACCGGCCGCCTGCGCGCCCTGGCCCGCAAGGAGGGGGCGACGATGTTCATGGCCGTGCTGGCCGTGCTCGACGCCCTGCTCTGGCGCGTCACCGGGCGGGAGAAGATCGTGGTTGGCTCGAACAGCGCCAACCGCCCGCTTCCGGAGCTGGCGCCGGTCGCCGGCTTCTTCCTCACCCAGGTCCCCTTCGCGACGGACGTCTCGGGAGATCCCACGTTCCGCGAGCTGCTCGCCCGGACGAAGCGGACCGCGCTGTCGGCCTACGCCCACCAGAACCTCCCGTTCAGCAAGCTCCTCGAGGTCCTGGAGGTGGAGCCCGACCGCTCCAGAAATCCCGTGGTGCAGGCGCTCCTCCTGATCCTGGAGGGGAAGAGCCACGGCAGCTCCGGCGATCTGGAGTTCGAGGCGACGGAGCTCTACGACGGCAACTCCCGCTGGGACCTGATGTTCGGCCTCTACGACTACCACGACCTCGGCCTGACCGGACCGCTGGAGTACAACGCCGACGTCTTCGACGCGGCCACCGCCGGCCGCCTGGTGGACCTCTTCTACCGGGTGATCGACGCGGTGACCGCCGATCCCGATCTCCACCTGTCGCAGCTTCCGCGCCTGGAGTGTCTTGAGGAGGCTGGTTGAGCGTCGCGGAGCGCCTCGCGGCCCTCGCCCCCGACCAGCGGGCCCTCCTGGAGAAGCTGCGGGAGAAGCAGCACAAAACCGCGGCGCCGCCGCCGCCGATTCCGCGCCGCTCCGGCGTCACAGGCGCAGGCGACTGGCCCCTGTCGCTGGACCAGGAGCGCTTCTGGTTCATGGAGCAGCTCTACCCCGGAGGCGCCGGGCTCAACATCACCGCGGCCACCAGAATGCGCGGCCCGCTCGCGGTGCCGGCCGTGGCCGCGGCTCTCGATGAGATCATCCGCCGTCACGCTGCCTGGCGCACCACGTTTCCGTTGGTGGACGGCAGGCCCGTGCAGCGGGTCGCCGCCTCGCGCCATCAGCCGCTCGGCGTCCTCGACCTCACCGCCCTGTCCGGGGAGCTCCGCGAGGCCGAGGCCCTGCGCCTGGTGGGGGAGGCCACGGCGGCCGGCTTCGACCTGGAGAACGGTCCGCTGGTGCGGTCCGGCCTGGTCCGGATGGGTGCGGACGACCACGTCTGCCTGCTCACCATCCACCACCTGGTCACCGACTTCCTTTCCTTCCAGATCGCCTTCGGCGAGCTCGCGGAGCTCCTCGCCGGGGGCTCCGCGGTCTGGTTGCCCGAGCCGCCGGTCCAGTACTCGGACTTCGCCCTCTGGCAGCGCGAGTGGCTGCAGGGAGACGTGCTGGACGGCCTGGTCTCCTGGTGGCGCGAGCGGCTGGCGGGCTTCCCCCTCGCCCTGGAGCTGCCCACGGACCGGCCGCGGCCGGCGGTGCTGCGCCTGCGCGGCGGCCGGCGGAGGATCACCGCCTCCCGCGAGCTGTCGGAAGGGCTGCACAACCTCGCCCGGCGCGAGGGGGTCACGCTTTTCATGACCGTGCTCGCCGCCATGGCGGCCCTGCTCCACCGCAGCGGCGCACAGGAGAAGCTGATCCTCGGCGCCAACAACGCGAACCGCAACCGGCCCGAGATCGAGCCGGTCCTCGGCTGCTTCCTCACCCAGGTCCCGTTCCCGATCGACCTCGGGGGGGACCCGGCGTTCCGCGAGCTGCTCGCCCGGGTCTGGCAGTCGGCCCTCGGCTCCTTCGCGCACCAGGACCTCCCATTCGGAAAGCTGGTCGAGGCGCTCCAGCCGGAGCGCGACACCAGCCGGCAGCCGCTGATCCAGGCCCTCGTGCAGGTGCTCGACGGATTGGCCTCCAAGGCTTCTCTGGGAGGCGTCTCCTTCGAGGCGGTGGACGCCTGGGACGGCGTCGCCCGCTACGACCTGACGCTCACGTTGTTCGACGATCCCGACGGTCTCGTGGGCTCGCTGGAATACGACGCGGACCTCTTCGACGCCGCGACCGCCGAGCGCCTCGTCGAGCTCTTTCTCCTGCAGGCGGAGGCAGCCGCGGCCGACCCCGGGGTGCGCCTCTCGGACCTGCCGGTGCTCACCGAGGCGGCGCGCCACCAGGTCCGGGTGGAGTGGAACGAGGCCGCGCAGGACGGCGGATTCCCTACTTCCGTGCTGCCGCTCCTGGAGGCCCGGATCGCGGAGCGGCCGGAGGCCGTGGCGCTCTCCGGGGAGACGGGAACCCTCACCTACGGCGAGCTCGGCCGGAGGTCGGATCGCCTGGCGCAGCGGCTGCGCGGGCTCGGCCTCGGCCCCGAGGACCGGGTCGGGCTCCTGCTGGAGCGCTCGCCCGCGGTGGTCGCGGCGATTCTGGGCGTCTGGAAGGCCGGAGCCGCCTGCGTGCCCCTGGACCCCGGGCTGCCGGAGGAGCGGCTCGCCTGGATGATGGCGGACGCGGGGATTGCGACGGTGATCGCGGACGACAATCTCCCCCCTCTCCCGGTGGAAGGGGGGGCGATGGGAGAGGGGGGCCGGGGGGGTGAGGTCGGGCGGGGGCTGGCCTACCTCATCTACACCTCGGGGACCACCGGCCGGCCCAAGGCCGTGATGGTGGAGCACGTCAGCCTCGCCCAGACCCTCCTCGGCTGCCTGCGACGCTTCGGCTTCGGCCCGGACGACCGTCTGCCGCACCTGTCCCCTTTCTCCTTCGACATCTCCCTGTTCGAGCTGCTCGTGCCCCTGCTGGCCGGCGGACAGGTCGAGGTGCTGACCCGCGCCGAGGTCCTGGACCTCGACCGGCTGGCGGCGAGCCTGCGCGACGCCACCTGGCTGCACGGGGTCCCGAGCCTGCTGCGGAAGCTGGCCGATCACCTCCGGGAGACCGGCGAGACCCCGGACCTGCACGCCGTCTTCGCCGGCGGCGAGCGGGTGCCGCCCGATCTGCTGCGGGACCTGCGGACCGCCTTTCCGTCCGCCGAAATCGTCGTGCTCTACGGTCCGACCGAGGCGGCGATCCTCTGC
>WNGB01012317.1_pt1 | contig 11634 bp, 11 predicted proteins | sample 5400681 | NCBI WGS metagenome assembly WNGB01 (sample SAMN13153367, study PRJNA577476) | soil metagenome | isolation source: 115 cm soil or saprolite under grassland replicate 2 | place: USA:California | collected 2016-06-15 | reverse complement strand
GCGGCGTCGCTCCCAGCCGAAGCGGGCCGTCAGTCGAGGCCATTCGGCGGCTCCGAGGACAGCGACGGCGCAGGCGAGCAGAACGATCCAGAGCCAGCCCACGAGCCGATTCTATCTGCGCTCCTCAAACGGGTAGCAATGGCACGTCCCAGGCGTAGGCAGCGGTGACCGCTGCTCCCGCGACGAGGACGCCGAGCAACCCAAGAAGAACCTGCTGCGCGCGGCTAGCGCGCTTGACCGTCTCGCCTGTCTTGGTCATGCGGTCGATCGTGCGCTCGAGGAGCCGCTCTGCCCAGACGAACTCGAGCGCGAGCACCGCGAGCCCCAGCGCCGTCACGACGAGGCCCGGGCCGGGAAGCGGGATCATCGCCAGCCCGGCGAGCACGACGACGAAGCCGGCCAGCACGACGGCCGCGCGGACGATGCGGCTCCGCTCGCGGTGCCGTTCGCGGCGTTCCCGGACCCCGTCGAGAAAGGGGCGGCGGCGCTCAGAGGACATGGTGAGAGCCTAATTGGCGAGGGCGCGGGACCCGGAAGCCTGCCTAATGTGTATAGAGGTTATGCGGACAGTGGCCGCAATCGCGGCGCTACTCTTCGCGGCCGGTTGCGGGCCGGCGCGCGAGGCTTCGAGCACGTCGTCGAAGACCCGATCGCTCAGCGCCTACGGGATGAGCATCGATCTCGCGTCGGGCTGGAGCGGACGGATCCTGCTCGGCGCCGACCGACGGCCGGTGCTTCACGCCGGGAGCTTCCCTGTGCCCTCGAACGACGACGACTCGGGGGAGATCGCCAAGGAATCGATGGGGAGAGACATGTATTTGAACGTGCGCGATCTCGGCCCGGGCGCCTCGACGCAGGCGCTCCCGTTCAGCTTCTCGGCGTCTGAGTTCGCTCAGCCCCACAGTCGAGGCTGGCGGGTCAACGAGGCGAGTCGAGAAGTCGCCGCGTCCGGCGAGCTCTATCGCGTCACCGCGGTGTCCGGCGGCCAGGATCCGCCCTCAGAACGGGCACTCGACGAAGCCAACGGCGTGCTTCGAAGCCTGGCGCTTGACACATATGTGCACAGCACGGTCCCTGCCCTGCCGCCGAATGCGAAGCAAATTCAGGACTATGGAATCCGCATGCGGCTCCCGGCCGACTGGAAAGGCAAGGTCACGCGAGGCGAGCTCGGCGCGGGTTCGGCACATATCCAGCTCCGGCTGCTCGAGCGCGGAGGTACGGATGTTGCGTTCGCCGCTGCAAAGCTCCCGATCGAGCTGTCAGACGCGGAATTCGTCGACCCCGGCATCGGCTTCGACCCCAAGATCGTCGCCGGCACGGGCCGCTCGTTCATCGATCACGGCCGCGAGTTCGTCCTGTGGGTCGAGGCGGACTCCCTCCCACCGAACCCGCGCGCGGTCGAGCAGGCGAACCAAGCACTCGCGACGCTCGTAGTCGAGCCGGGCGACTTCTATCCGGGGAAGGTCGAGCCTGCGACACTCGCGACCGCGAACGGCTGGCACACGGGAACGAACGGCCCCGTGGAGGTCCAGCCGGAAGGCCAGCAGACGTCGACCTGGGCCTCGACGATCCCGTATCGCGACGACCCGCAAGAGTTCCCGCACGAGACGCTCGAGCAGCTGCCGCCGCAAGGGATCGTCCTGACCGTGCAGCTCTTTGGGCCGGACAAGAACGGCGGCGGCCGGAACCGCGCGGACAGACCTCCGTTTCGGCTCAGCCAGGCGGAGCGAAGCTACCCGTGGGAAGGACAGATCGGAAAGATCCCGCTCTACCACATCGGCGGCCGCGTTCCAGGCCAGCGCTACGACGTCGACATCGCCGTTTTCTTCGGTCGCCTCCACGCCAGCCCCGGCCAGATGAGGGTCGCGGACGAGGAACTAAAGAGGCTGACCTTTCCGGACTGGAGCTCGACGGATTAGTCCGCCGGGCAAGGCTCGGCGCCGACTGGCTCTGAGCGCTCGTACGGATAAACGCACCGGTTCCAGGACACGTAACCGCGTTGCGGCCCGTCACACACGGATCCGTCGAGAGCTAAAGGACCAGGTACGCGGCGCAGGAACGGGCGGTGTTGCCCGCTTCGTCCCAGGCTCTGACGCAGGCCTCGTAGCGGCCGCTCGGAAGGAATCGAGGCAGCGGCGTGCTCGTATAGAACGAGAGCGGGGCCGCCCAGGACGTTGGCGTCAACGGGAAGCGGCCGTTGTAGAGCGTGCGGCCCCGGTAGTTGAGCATCACGCGCAGGCGCACCCGGCCGCGATCATCGGCAGCGCGTACGAGCAAGCGAGCCCGGGTGCCGCGCCTTGCAGAACCCTGGTTGACGCGGACTCGCGGCTTGACGGTATCGCGGAGGGCGACGACCTTGAACATCGAGGTCGCGCTCCAGACCAGGCCGGCGGAGGTCGTGACGCCGACCCGCCAGTAGAACGTCTTCGGGAAGGGAGGTCCGTAGCTTCGCGGCGGCGCGTAGCTCGACGTGCAGTTCGGATTGGTCGCCGGGCAGGCGAAATTCTCCTGCGTGTACGTGCCGGGCGAGAAGTTCGGGTCGGTGCCGAGCTCGAACATGACTGTCGTCGCCTCGGGCGTGTCCCAGTTGACGTGCCAGGAGAAGTTCGTGGTCGCGTCGCCGTAGGCCGGATAGGCGAGAGTGGCGCCGTTCGCTGGCGTGAGCAGCGCGACCTGCGGCGCTGAGGCCGAGGCGCTCGGAGAGAAGCCGAGGAAAGCGGCGACGAGGACGGCTGCAAGGGCGGCTCGCGGCATGCACTTGCATGATCGTCACGGCCGAGCAGCCCTCCATGCCTCGACAGAGGGTCTAGCAGCAGCCTCCACCTGCGGCATCGGCAGCGAGAGGAAGAAGCTTCTTCGGCTCGAGGGCTGCCGCCTCGCCCTTCGTTCCCATGACGATGGCGCCGTGCATACCGTCGGCAACCTGGTGGGTGAACTCGACACTGACCTCCGCGAAGCCGACAGCCTCGAGCCCGGCGACGTATTCGCCCTTCGAGAGGGCCCCGGCGATGCAGCCGACGTAGCTTCCGCGTTCTGCCCGCTCGTCGGATGCGAGGCGATCCTCCGCGACGACATCGCTGATCCCGATCCTGCCGCCCGGTCTCAAGACGCGCGCGATCTCGGTCAGGACGGCCGGCTTGTCGGTCGAGAGATTGATCACGCAATTCGAGATCACGACGTCGACCGACTCGGCGGGCAGGGGGATTCGCTCGATCATGCCCTTCAAGAAGTGCACGTTCGTGATCTCGGCCTCGCGCGCGTTTCGCTGCGCGAGAGCGAGCATCTCGTCGGTCATGTCCAGGCCGTAAGCAACGCCGCTCGGCCCGACCCGCTTCGCCGAGAGGATGACGTCGATGCCGCCGCCTGAGCCCAGGTCGAGCACGGCCTCGCCTTCGTGGAGCTCGGCGACTGCCGTCGGATTGCCGCAGCCCAAGGAGGCCAGCACGGCCGCGTCCGGAAGCTCACCGCGCTGCTCTGCGTCGTACAGCGCCTCGCCGAACGCACCGTCCTCTCCGTCGCAGGCAGCGTTTCCGCAGCACCCGCCGCTGTCCGTGCAACCGCACCCGCCGCTTTCGGCGGCCCTTGCGGCCTCGGCATAGCGAACGCGCACCTGCTCGCGCAGCGACTCGGCAGTTTCAGTGCTCATGAGACGACCTCCGAGATTCGAATGAGATTTGCAAGCTGCGCCAGCGCGTCGGGCTTGAGCGAGAAGTAGGCCCACTTGCCGCGCTGTTCCCGCTCGAGCAGACCAACGTCGGTCAGCTTCTTCAGGTGATGGCTGACCGTCGCCTGTGTCAGGCCGAGCGCGGGAATGAACTCACACGCACAAACAGGTTCTCCGCCCCCGGCGAGCAGGTTCACGATCTTCACCCGGGCCGGATCGGCGAGTGTCTTGAACACCCCAGCCGTTGCTTCCGCGTCTTCGTCGGCTAGCGCCTCCGCATCGAGCGGACGGCAGCAGGTGATCAGATCGAGTGTCTTTCTCATATCGATGGTCATCGTAACGATGTTTATCGATATGTCAAGCCTAAAGTACCCAGATCTCGTCCGGAAATGGCGAGCACCGCTCCGCGGCGAACGGCATACCTGAAGTCGTCCGCCGAAAGGAGAACTCTCATGAAGAACCTGATCGCGCCGACCCTACTCATGGCCGCGTTGCTAGTGGGTGCTGCATATGCCGACGGCGCTGGGACTGCAGGAGATACCGCTCACCAGGTCACAAACCTTCAATCGCTCGGCGGCACATCGAGCGTCGGCTACAGCGTGAACAACCGCGGCTGGGTGGCGGGCCGATCCAACCTGCCGGGCAACCAGAGCCGGCACGCCACGTTGTGGCGCAGCGGCGCGCTCACCGACCTGGGCACTCTCGGCGGCCCCAACAGCGCGGTGCTGTGGCCGGTGAAGAACGTCCGAGGCGTCGTCACCGGGATCGCCCAGACCGCCGAGCCGGACCCGCTGAACGAGAGGTGGAGTTGCGGGTTCTTCTTCCCGGCTGCCACGGGCACCGGCTACCGGTGCTTCGGTTTCCGGTGGAAAAACGGAGTTCTGACGCCGCTGCGCACGCTCGGCGGCACTCACAGCTTCGCTACCGGCTCCAACAATCTGGGCCAGACCGTCGGCTGGGCCGAGAACACGGTGCACGATCCCACTTGTGTGCTGCCGCAGGTGCTCCAGTTCCGAGCCGTCACGTGGGGACCGAGGAACGGCCAGATCCACGAGCTTCCCCCGCTTCCCGGCGACAGCGTCAGCGCCGCGACGGCGCTCAACGACCACGGCCAGGTGGTCGGCATCTCGGGCATCTGCGACCAGGCCGCCGGCCGGTTGAGCGCGATCCACAACGTGCTCTGGGAGAACGGCGACCCGATCGATATCGGTGACCTCGGCGGCGTGGCCTGGAACACCCCAATGGCCATTAGCCAGGACGGCGACGTGGTCGGGTTCGCCAACGCCTCCGCGGCGGATAGCGGCAACTTCAATCCGCGCGCGTTCCTGCGGATCGAGGGCCAACCGATTCACAATCTCGGCACGTTGCCGGGCGATGTCACCAGCCAGGCGCTCGGGGTCAACGAGTCGCGCCAAGTCGTCGGCCAATCCTGCGACGTGGACGACAATTGCCGCGCTTTCCTCTGGCAGAACGGCGTGATGACGGATCTGAACGACCTCGTCGGGTTCGGCTACGACGATGTCCTCACGACTGCCAACGACATCGACGATTTCGGCAGGATCACCGGCCAGGGATTCGACGACGATGCAGGCCAGTTCGTCGCCTTCCTCGCCACGCCTGCGCACTAGCGAGCCACTGTTTCGGCCGAAGTGGACGCGCGCTCCTCTCCGGCCGATCGCTAGGCCTGGGGCCGGCCGATTGCCATGATGCGCGCCCGCCAGGAGCCGCGCGGCGCGTCGATTTCGACCTCCTCGCCCGGCTTCGCTCCGAGGAGGGCGCGACCGAGAGGCGAGTCGGGCGAGACGCCGCCGACGCTCGAGATCTCGAGGGTCATCCGCTCGCCCGTGTCGTCCTCGATCTCCACCGTCGAGCCGATGCCGACCTCCCCACTCGCGGTCGGCTCCTGCTCGACGAGCACGGCCCTGTCCAACCGGTCCCGAATCAACCTGATCCGGTGCTCCAGCAGGCCCTGCTCGTTCTTCGCCGCTTGGTACTCGAAGTTTCCGGAGAGGTCGCCGAAGTCCCGGGCCGTCGCGATCGCCTGGACGGCGTCGGCCCGGCGGGGGCCTTCCAGCTGCGCGAGCTCCGACTCGAGCTGCCGTTTTTGCGCAAGCATCATCGGCTCTGGCTTCTCGTCGGGCATTAGGGAGGGTATCGCCGCCGCTAGGGTGACCGGTCGTGGCTGCACGCGCTCCATCCCTCGCGCGGCGCGACGACTTGCGGAACGTCGCCATCGTCGCCCACGTCGACCACGGCAAGACGACGCTCGTCGACGCCCTGCTCTGGCAGTCCGGATCCTTCCGGGCGAATCAGGAAGTCGCCGACCGCGTGCTGGACTCGATGGACCTCGAGCGCGAGAAGGGGATCACGATCCTCGCCAAGAACACGGCGGTCCAGATCGGCGGAACGAAGGTGAACATCATCGACACGCCGGGCCACGCGGACTTCGGCGGCGAGGTCGAGCGGGGCCTCACCATGGTCGACGGGGTACTGCTCCTCGTCGACGCAAGCGAGGGGCCGCTGCCGCAGACGCGGTTCGTGCTCCGCAAGGCGCTCGAGGCGGGGCTCCCGGTCGTCCTCGTCGTGAACAAGGTCGACCGGCCGGACGCCCGCCCCGCCGAGGTGGTCAACGAGGTCTACGAGCTCTTCCTCGATCTCGACGCCGACGAGGCGCAGATCGAGTTCCCGATCGTGTACGCCAACTCCCGCGCGGGGCGGGCCGGCTTCGCCGCCGACGAGCTCGCTCCGGACCTGCAGCCGCTCGTCGAGACCCTGCTCGCAACCGTTCCGCCGCCCTCGTACGACCCAAAGCATCCGCTCCAAGCGCTCGTCACGAATCTTGACGCTTCGCCGTACGTGGGCCGCGTCGCCCTGCTGCGAGTCCACCACGGGACGATCCGCAAGGGTGAGCAGATCGCCTGGTGCCGGGCCGACGGCACGATCGAGAGGGCGCGCGTGACCGAGCTGTACGTGACGGAGGCGCTGGACCGCGTCCCCGCCGACGAGGCCGGCCCCGGCGAGACGATCGCGGACGCGGAGGATCCGCGGCCGCTTCCGGTCAGCACGGTCGACGAGCCGTCCCTGGCCATGACACTGGGAATCAACTCGTCCCCGCTCGCCGGGACCGAGGGCGACAAGCTGACGGCGAGCGCGCTGATCGGCAGGCTCGAGCGGGAGCTCGTCGGAAACGTCTCGCTTCGCGTGCAGCCGACGGCGAGTCCTGACGTCTGGGAGGTGCAGGGGCGCGGCGAGCTCCAGCTCGCCGTCCTCGTGGAGATCATGCGGCGCGAGGGGTTCGAGCTCACGGTCGGCAAGCCCGAGGTGCTGACCCGTGAGATCGACGGCAAGCAGCACGAGCCCGTGGAGCGCGTCGCCATCGACGTCCCCGAGGAGTACATCGGCGTCGTCACGCAGCTGCTCGCGCTGCGGAAGGGCCGGATGCAGCAGATGGTCAACCACGGAACCGGCTGGGCGCGGATGGAATACCTCGTGCCAGCGCGCGGGCTGATCGGGTTCCGCACCGAGTTCCTCACGGAGACCCGCGGGGCCGGGATCATGCACCACGTCTTCGAGCGCTGGGAGCCCTGGCATGGCGAGCTGCGAACGCGTCCGACCGGCAGCCTTGTCGCCGACCGGCGAGGGCAGGCGACGGCGTTCGCGATCGCCGCGCTCCAGGAGCGCGGATCGCTGTTCGTCGGCCCGCGCGCGGAGCTCTACGAGGGCATGGTCGTCGGCGAGAACGCGCGGGGCGAAGATCTCGACGTGAACGCCACGAAGGAGAGGAAGCTGACGAACATGCGCTCGTCGACCGCAGACGAGCTCGTCCGACTCATCCCTCCCCGCCCGCTCTCCCTCGAACAGGCGCTGGAGTTCATCCGGGACGACGAGTGCGTCGAGGTGACGCCCAAGAGCATCCGCCTGCGGAAGGTCGAGCTCTCGGCGACGAAGCGCCAGTCGATGGCCTCGCGCCGCAAGCGCGAGCGGGATGCCGCGCCGGCCTAGTTTCGGGTGACGCGGCGTGCGAAACGGTCAGCTCGGGAGCCAGTGAAGCCCGCCGCGAACCGCTCCCCGTAGGCCGTCTGGAGCGCGATCGAGACCGCGAGCCAGAACGCACCAGCCGTGACGCCGGCGAGGACGTCAGAGAGGTAGTGGACGGCGAGGTAGATGCGGCTGAAGCCGATCAGCCCCACAAGCAACGCGGTGCCTGCGATCACAAAGAGTCGGCCACCTCGGGAGCGCAAGCGGCTCCATGCCAAGTAGGCCAACCCCCCGTAGGCGGCGGTCGAGATCATCGCGTGCCCGCTTGGGAACGAATAGGTATCGAGCTGGACGAATGCGACCTCAGGGCGCGGGCGATGGAACGAGAGCTTCAGGATCAGGTTGAGCAGCTCGGCGCCGCCCAACACGACCGGAAGAAACGCCGCCTGGACGAGATGCCCGCGTCGGTCCGAGCAGACGACCTCGCGACGAGAATCCGTGTGGCGTTTCTCATCCCAAACCTCCTCAGTGGTGCGGTCGCTGGAACGGCCGCAGGTAGACGAACACGCGGTCGCGGTTGAGGTCGGCGACGTAGAGGTTGTCGTCGCTGTCGAACGTGGCGGCGTACGGCATCGAGCCAAAATCGTTCAGAGCGCCGCTCGGCGTGGCGCTGTGGAGGGGGTCGTCGTAGAAGATCGGGAAGCGCCGGCCGAAGATGCCGTTCAGGCCGACGACCATCTGTCCGCGGGAGCTGAACGCCGGCTCCCACGGACCGCACAAGGCGTCGTGGCAGCCGAGGCTCGTGAAGCTCCCGCCGGTGCCGAAGACGCGCGTGGCGGGGAGCGCGAAGCGCGCCGTCGATGAACCGCCGCGGAACAGCGACGCGTCGTATTCGAGCAGCCGTCGGTTGCCCTGAACCTCGAGCGCACTGTCCGCCACCCAGACGTTCCCGTGGTGGTCGAGCACGACGGCGCCCGGCTCGCAGAGGCTGTCGCGGCTCTGTGCGACCGGGAGGATTCGCGGGTCGTCGACGTCGCGGCCTTGGTTGCACCCAGTGCCGGCGGCGTCCTCCTGGCCGAGCACGACGTCTACGACGGGATCCGTCAGCGGGTTGCGGATGCGGAAGACGCGATTGTGGCGCGGGTCGGCGACCCAGAGCAACGTGCCGCGGCTGTTCGGCGCGATCCCTCCGATCGCCAGCAGATCGTTCCAGTCGATCTGGCCCCCGCCGAGCACCGGGACCGGCGAGGTGACCGCCGCCACCGGGACCGCCCGCGTCGTCAATGGCAGCGCGTACACGAGCACGCTGTCACCGCGGATCGCCCACAGGCGACCACGGCCGTCGTTGCGGATCCGGCCGAACGGCGGCTTCGGCTCGAGCCGCGGATCGGTCGCGCCGACGAAGCCGTCAGCGGGCTGGCCGTTGTGCACGGCGCCCGGGTCGTTCCAGAACAACAGTCGTCCCGAATCGGCCGCGATCACCTGGTTCGTCGCGACCGCGACGCCGCGCGCGGAGTAGATGCCGGCGAGGCCGACCTCGTTGTGGACGCCGAACTGGTACGGCGGGAAGAGGCGCGCGTCGGCCGAGTGCGCGACACCCGGTGTCGGGTCCGGAAACGGCGCCGGGAAGCGCCACACGTCCTGAAAAAAGCTCGACCCAGACACGAACACGTCGCCGTCGGCGTCGACGCCGATCGACCCAGCGGGATCGCACATGAACGCGGACGAGACGAACGCGTTATCGCCCTCGGAGAAGAAGTTGTCGCCGTCGCCGCCGAAGGCGCCGCCGCAGGTCCCGCTGTCGTCCTGCACGTCTTTCAGCAGCACCTTGCTCACGGTGCCGTCGACGAAGAGCAAGAGCTGGTTGTTGATCCGGTCGCTGACCCAGAGCCCGCCCGTCCCGGGGTCGAACTCGAGCCCGGTTGGGATCCCGAATCCGCTGCCGAGCGTCCCGGTCGCCGTCATTCCCGATGTAAGCGGCGGCGCGAAGACAAGGATGCGGCCGTTCAGCGAGTCGGCGACGTAGACGGTCCCGTTCGCGGCGACCCGCACGGCTGCCGGCCCCGACATCCGGTCCAGTGCGCTGCCGCGCGTCGACGACACGAAGTCCGGCTGGCCGAGGACAAGGTCGGCGACGTGGGCCGGGCGACCGGTCGCGCCGTCGCGCGGAAAGCGCAGGACCCGGTTGTTCTCGTTGTCAGTGACCCAGAGGTTCCCGCTCGGGTCGAGCCCGACGCCGGCTACGAACCCGTCGTTGGTGGGACTGCGAAAGCACAGGCTCTCGGCGTCCGGCGCGCCGCCGCCGCGTCCGCGGTTACAGGCATTGCCGGCGAAGTCGGCCTGGCCCCAGACGTCATCGGCGACCGTGTCGGTCGTGAACGGCGAGCGGTAGAGCAGCACGCGATGGTTGTCGAAGTCGGGGACGTAGAGGTCGCCGTTCGCGGGGTCGACGGCCATCCCACCGAACGAGCCGCCCTCGAGCGGTGACACTTGGTCTTCCGGCATCGTGCAGTGCGTCGCCGCGCTGGCCGGCGCTCGCACCGGGTACGTCTGGAAGTTCCCATCGCCGTTGCAGCCGGAGTGCGTGAAGTCGGGCTGGCCGAGCACGAGGTCGGCGCCGCGGCCCTGGTCGATCACACAGAAGGAACCCGGAGCGTCGGAGTCGGACGTGCAGGGCTTGCCTGCATCCGGGCCGTCCGCGACGTGGCCCAGGTGTGAGAGGCCGAGGACGCGGCTGTTGCCTCCGTCGTAGACGTAGACGCGCGCCGGCCGGACAGAGCGGTCCACGAGCACGCCGCCGGGGTTGAAGAGACGCCTCGCTGTCACCTGGTTTGGCGTGATCTGGCCGAAGTCGGGCTGCCCCAGGACGATGTCGGCCCAGCCATCGCCAGCAGCGCCACGAACCGGCGTCGCGGCCATGGCGCCCGCCAGTCCGAGCATGGCCGCGGTCAAGAGTCCAGCGAAGGCGATGGGTAGCCGCCGTTTGACCAGCTTCCTGGCCGTTGGCCCCCCAGGCGCTACCGCAAAGCGCATTGAATCCTCCGCCTCCCTGCCAAAACGAGGATCCCGCGCGCACTCCTCGTTGTCAAGGCCGCCGGCTCCCCTGGTCGAGCGTGGCGCGTCCTGACACATTCCCGTCGTGGCGATCCTGGGCGTGGACGTGGGCGGCATCTTTACCGACGCTGTGCTCCTCGACGGTGCCGAGCAGGACGAGCGTAGTCAGCCCGCCCACCTAACCCACCCTCACGGTACGTGCCGCCCGGCATCCTGTAGGCGGGGATGATCCGGCGGCGGTCGTGTACTTGGCTCGTCCGTAGATGCTGACGCGACGAGGCTGCATGGTCGGTCTCTCGAGTGCGTCGCGGATTAGCATTGCGAAGAGGTGACTGGTCAAGCACCGCCGGTGCCTGCTGCCGCGACCTTCATGGAATCAGAGCCCCACATCGAGCCGCGACTTCACGATGACCCGCCTCGCCGAGATCCGCGCGCTATTGGATTCCGTCGAGGAGTTGGGCGACGGGGCCGTGGTGGAGCCGATCCCGACGACGGAGGGGTACGGCAGCTGGGCCGAGTTCTATGACGAGCCTGGAAACCAGCTCATCGATTTGGAGCAACCGATCGTGTGGGAGATCCTCGACGGGTTGCCGCGCGGGATCGCACTCGACGCCGCCTGCGGCACCGGCCGCCACAGCACCTATCTCGCCTCGCTCGGCCACACGGTGATCGGCGTGGACAGCTCAGCCGCGATGCTGGAGCTCGCTCGCGAGAAGGTGCCCGACGGCACGTTCCACGCGGCCGACCTGCACGACCTGCCCCTGCCCGACGACCACGTCGACGTCGTGGTCTGCGCGCTCGCCCTGATGCACGTCCCAGAGATCGAGCCGGTGCTGGCCGAACTCGTCCGTGTGCTACGGCCCGGCGGCAGCCTGGTGATCTCGGACTGGCGGATCCTGATCGGAGATACCGGCCTACCGGTGGTCAAAGACAGACCC
>WNGB01012315.1_pt1 | contig 11635 bp, 10 predicted proteins | sample 5400681 | NCBI WGS metagenome assembly WNGB01 (sample SAMN13153367, study PRJNA577476) | soil metagenome | isolation source: 115 cm soil or saprolite under grassland replicate 2 | place: USA:California | collected 2016-06-15 | reverse complement strand
TTGCAGCGCCGCTACGATTTGGACTGGCCACTGATGCAGGGCATGCAGTTGATTGCGGGCGTGGTGGCGCATCGCCATCAAGCCTTCGCGGGCAGTCAGACGCTGGCGCAGCTCGTGATACACTTCGGGTGGTGGGCTCCATGGGCGCGGTTGACGCTCGACGGCATACTGGGTTAGCATGCGGGCATCCAGCGGATCGGTTTTGCCTCGCCGAGGGAGCGACTTTGCCCAGTGATGAACCTGCATCGGATTGACTACACTCAGGACATAGCCAGCCGCGTGCAAGGCGACCGCGAGGCGAACCCAATAGCTCCCGGTTGCTTCAAGTACGATCAGGGTTTCACTGGGCAGTATCTCGAGCTCACGTAGGTGCTGCTGTAGGCTGATAATGCCATCGGGTGTTTGGAGCAACGTGATAGGCTGAGAGAAAGCGCTACGGTTAAGCGTCCAGCTGACAGTAAAGGTTTTGGCCGCCACGTCGATACCACACCACAGCCGATAGACCGCTTGAGCGCCAGACATAGCCGCCTCCTTGCGCAAGACAAGAGTGCCAGACAGTTCAGGGTGGTCGTCGTCAACGCTCGTGATCCGCGGTCGTGCCGCACTATCTGGTTCTGACTCTGACCAGCCCGGGCGCGTGGGGAACTGCTCTTGTTGGCGCGGTCGTGGCCGCTATCGCTTGCACGCTCTCACCACGCGCCTGAACCGTTGTGTCTATTATACGAGCGCATCCAGCCGACGCCCCTGCTGGGGCGATCGGTATTGGGACTAGGACAGCAGGCCAGACGTCTCCCATCGATTTTAGCGACCATCGATCGTCGACGGTTGATCGTCGCACAGCTCCACCCGTGGTCGGCCATCAGCAGCCTGCGGTCGGAAACCGGGGCAGCGTTCCAATGTAGGCAGTATCAGGAACAGCCTTGCGCTAGCAAACGTCCAAACTGAGCCGCCTGGCGGCCTGGGACGAATCTCTCCCCGACTCGCATTGCTACGAGCATACCAATGCGTATGAAGTGTGGCCCGATCAAGCCGGTCGGCAGTAGTGTGGTGGACGGCGGTTCATCGGCCTGACGATGCTCGTCCTGGCGCACCCACCTTCCGAATATGTGCTCCCGCGTGCTCCCACTGGCCTGGACCATCCAGGCGATACTGAGCCGCAACCAACGGACCCGCCAGGAGCGGAACGATCAGTCGCGGGTGGCGCAGCAGCTTGGGCGCCACCCCAATATGTTTCGCCAGCGCATCCATATAGTCGAGTAGTTGCACGCGCAGCGGGTGCGCCACCCGCCGCGTCGCAGCGCGCTTCTGTTCGTGGATTTGGCGGTGCATAGAGGCTGGTGCGGGCAAGCTGACCTTCCCAGCGAAGACCCGCGCCGCCCAACGCGCCTGCAACTCTGCGACCGGGAAGAGCGGCCCGGTGACAATGCATAGGCCGATGAACGCCAGATTGGGGGCCGCAGGGTGAAAGACATGCTGGTACAAATCGATCGTGTCTCCGATCGGTTTGATGACAGTTTCGTCCAGGAAGGGAAAGCTCAGGGTGAAGCCGGTGCAGCAGATGATCGTGTCTACCTGCGTACGCGTACCGTCTTCGAAGATCACATGCGAGCCTGCTATTTGGGCAACATCTGAATGGACGGTCACCCGACCGGCTGCGATCTGAGGCAACAATTCCGAACCGACGGTGAGCCGTGACCGCCAGACATCAAAATCGGGCACGACCGAACGCCAGATCTGATCTGCGATGCCCATGCGTCGGTAGGCTTGCACGACTAAATGGCGAAACAGCCGCATCCGTAGCCAGTATGGAACCCAGGCGCTGAGCCGGGTGAGCTGATGGTCGTACGGTCGATCGGCAATGTAGCGGGGGAGCAACCAGACGCGGCTTCTGGTGCTCAGATGGACGTGGTCGGCGACGTGGCCAAGCTCAGCGGCAATGTCCACGCCACTACTGCCGGTACCGATGACCAAGACGGTGTGCCCCACGAACGGTTCAGGCCCCTTGTACGTCGCACTATGCGTCAACATCCCCGGATAGGTTTCGATACCGGGATAGGCAGCTATGCTGGGCTGCCGATAGAGGCCACTGCAGACCACCAGCGCATCGAACAGCTCCTGCACAGGCTGATCGTCCGCGGCCCGCACCGTCAATTCCCATTGCCCGGTTTCCGTGCGTATAGCTGCCTCGACTGCGGAATTCAGCCGGATGTGCTTGCGAAGTTGGAAGTGATCAGCGTAATCATCCAGATACATGAGCACGTCTGCGCGGTCTGGAAAGTCAGCGGTCGTATCAGGAAACGGGTAATCCGAGAAGGCCAGCAGGTGTTTCGACGTGTTGGTGCGTAAAGAGCGATAGGCCAGACTGCCGCCATCTTCGCGGGCTTCATCATACGTCCACACCCCACCGATCGCTGAAGTCTGCTCAAAGACCACCGGCTCAAGGTCTTCGTCGAGCAGGCACTTTGCGGTGGTCAAACCACACGCACCGGCACCGATGACGGCAACGCGCGACTTGGCCGCCCGGCGGGAAGAAGGTGTGCGTTTCATAACCTAATGACCGACATCGCGCAAGAATGTTAGTACCGCGGCGACCCGCCGATGGAACTGCGGCTCATTTGAGATGCCGAGCTTGGAGAAGATCGCATTCACATGCTTTTCCACCGCGGACTCGGAAAGCACCAGCCCCTCGGCGATCGCCCGATTGGTCTGCCCCTGGGCCATCGCCCGCAGCACGTCCAATTCCCGCGGACTTAAGGTGCTCACCGGCGATTCCGCCAGGCGCGCGCGGTGCGCCACCAGGAGCTCCACCACCCGCGCGTCGATCACCGCCCGCCCGGCCACCACCTCCCGTAGCGCGCGCAGGAGCTCGTCGAGGTCGCCGACCCGCTCCTTCAGCAGATAGGCCAGGCCAGCAGTCCCGTGTTTGAGCAACTCGAACGCGTAGGCTTCGTCGGCGTGCTGCGAGAGCACGACCACCCCGACGTGCGGGGACGTGGCCCGGATGGCGTGGGCGGCTTCGGTGCCCTCCATGTGATGGCCCGGCGGCATGCGGATGTCGGTCAGCACCGCGTCGGGATGCACGCGCATGACCGCGTCGAGCAGCTCGCCGGCCGTGCTGACGGCCGCGATCACGTCGACCTCGCCGGAGTCTTCGAGCAGTCGGCGCGTGCCCTCGCGCACCAGATAGTTGTCCTCGGCGATCACAATTCGGAGGCGATCAGGCATCGCAGCGACCCCGTAGCGGTAGATTGGCGATAAGCGTGGTTCCCGCGGTCGGCCGACTGACCACGTTCAGGCTGCCGCCCAGCGCTTCGATCCGGTCGGCCAGGCCGCGCAGCCCAGAGGGCATCACGGCTTCAGGATCGAATCCACGGCCGTCGTCGATCACCTCGACATGGAGGGTATTCGCTGTGGAGGACAAGTGGACGGTCGTGTGCTGGGACGCGGCGTGCTTGAGCACATTCGCCAGTCCCTCGCAGACGACGAAGTAGGCCGCACCTTTGATCTCCTCGGCGTAGCGCGCGCCGCGTCCGACCCCATCTGGCTCGATCGTCACACCGATCGGCAGGCGGGCGATGCGCGCCTCGATCGCCTCCAGAAGCCCGCGGTCGCTGAGTATGGCCGGGTGGATGCCGTGGGCCAGCTCCCGGAGGTCGTTGAGCGCCTGGCGGGCATCTTCCTGCAATTCGGCCAGAGTGCGCTCCGCGAGCTTCGGATCGCGCGCCAACTGGTTGCGCGCCAGCCGAATCTTGGCCAGCAGGGCGACCAATTCCTGCTGGACGCCGTCGTGGATGTTGCGCTCGATTCGGCGGCGCTCCTCCTCGCCCGCCTGCACGATCCGGGTCCGCGAGGCCGCCAGCTCGCGCGCCTGAATCTGAATCTCGTCGAGCCGCTCCGCAAGCTCAGCTGCCAGCCGCGCATTGTGGATGGCGAGCGCCGCCTGCCGTCCCAGCGTCGCCAGTAGTTCGTGGTCTTTGGCATCGAACTGCCCCTCCAGCTTCGGGCTGCAGTCGATGGTCCCGATCGGCTTGCCACTGTGGGCAAGCGGCGCCGTCGCAGTGGGCGTCGCCGGAGCGTGCAGGTCGATCCCAGCTGCTGCGACTGGTTCCAGGGCAGCCTCACTCTCCGAGCCGCTTTGGAGCGACACGCGGGCCCAGGCGACGCCCAATCCGGCGCGCACCGTCGCGGCAACCTGCGGCGCCAGCTCGGTCAGCTCAAAGGCGCTTTGAAGTGTCGCGCCGAAGCGCATCAGCAGCTGGTAGCCACTCAGCCGATCGCCGAAAATCCAGCGATCGGCCAGGCCCTCCAGTCGGCGCCGCGGCGCCTGGAAGAGCTGCGTCGCAATGATAGTCAGCAGGATCGCCAGGCTCACGGGCAGATACGCGCCGGCGGCGATCCCCAGAGCCGCTGTAACCCCGCCGTAGCCGAGGGTGATCGCCAGCCAGAGCGCGCCGTAGATCAGCGACTTACGGAGCACGACCTCGGTATCGAAGAGCCGGTGGCGCAGTAGGCCGATCGCGAGCGTGATTGGCATTAGCGTGATCGTGGCGTTGAACAGAACCACAGCGACGACCTGGGGAACCAGGCCATAGTCGCTGAGTATGAACACCGGTATCGCAAGCGCGAAACTCAACGCCGCGAGGAGCGGCCAGGTGATCTGCAGTCGCTGCTCGTGATCGAAGCGCTGGTAGCGCAGCACCAGCAGCCCCACCGCCAGCAACAGCAGCAGTGCAAACCCGTTATAGAGCGCGATCGCCAGCGGCCCAAACGAGGCGAGCGATGGGACATACAGTGGGCTGGTCATGGTCTGGCGGGCATGTACTTCGTAGATGTTGAAAAACAGCGATGGAAGCGAGAACAACAGCAACAGCGGCACTGCCGGCACCAGCACCCAACTCGCATGCACGACCCAGCGCTCGTGCGGGCGCTGATAGGCGCCGTCGGGGAAAACCGCGAACAGCGCGACCCATGCACATCCAAATGCGACCTCCAGCGCCTGATCGAGCGCATTACCTAGCCAGAACCAGGGCACCACACCGTAGTGAATGGCAATGAGCGAGAGCGCGCGTGCCAGTGCGATACCGCAGACACCAAGCACACCGAGGATCAGGAGCCGGCGCGCCGCGAGCTGGTTCGGCCGCTTCCAAACCGTGAAGGCGCCAGTGAGATAGGTGAGCGCGACCATCAGGCTATCGGTCTGGAAACCCTGATCGATACGCGGCTCCACAACCACCAGCACGGCAAGCACAAGGAGCGCCATTGTCACAACAGCGCCCACAACTATTAGTGCCCGGTAGAGCAGCGGTTCGTTCATGTCTCGATGGTACGACCGCGAGGGTCAGGAGTCAAGGGGGATGTCCACATGTCGAGGGTGTGGTTTTCCTCACCCCACGCTAGGCAAAACCGCATGTATAGTTGGAGGGCTGCCGGGTATTCGCCAGCGTGCATGTCTTCTATACTCGTTGCATACCAAGAGCGTAGGAGAGGAGCCAACATCATGACAACACATGAAATCGCCCGGCCTGCCCCGGTCGAGGCGCAACCGAGAACAGACCGCAACACGAACGCAGAGGCTGGCGGTGTCGTCGGATTCTCGCCGGTCGACCACGCGAGCTGGTTGCGCTTTCTGGCGCGTTATGCCCTGCTCGCCGTAATGATCGATCTGATAACTTGGCCGCTTGTCGTCCTATGGTTTCTGCCCGCCAGCCAGGGCAGCCCGCTTGCGCCAGCGTACGACGAGCTCGTGGCCGCGACCCATAGTCCGGGGGTGTATCGCGTGCTGATCACGCTCGATGTGGCAGGTTGGCTGATGTTGGGCATCTTCCTGATCACGCTTGCTGCTCTCTTTGCTCGTCACGCACCCATCCGCAGCACCCTCGTTGCAGCGTGCGGCATCGGCCAGGTAGCTGGCATGAGCGGAGCCTTTCTCCGACTCACGGGGATCAGCGATCTCGCCGCCCACTACGTGACGGCGGCGCCCGACCAGAAGGCTGCTTTACTGCGATCGTTCCTCGATCTCCAGCTCGTGATCAACTCCCTCTTCACAGCCGGCGGGACGCTATGGGCCATCGCGTTCGTGCTCGCGGCCTCCGCGGCCTGGTCGTCGGCAGCGTTCCCGCGCTGGCTGGCCGGCCTGATCGCTCTCCCCGGCATCCTTAATCTCACGTCAAATCTCTTCGAGATGGTGACCGGTTCGGAGATTCTGTTCGTGGTTAATATCGTGAGCGTCTTCCTGCTGACGGTCGTCAATTTCGCGGTGGCCGGGGTATTCTGGCGGCACGCATGGGCGTTCTCCAGACGGTCGGGCGACGCTGCCCAGCCGCACACTCTAGAAGGCGTGTAACGAGGGGCGGGTGTATGTCGCGGCTACCGCTTGGGATTTCCTACCAGCCCATCTTCGCCAAGGTTGCTGGATTGAGCTACAGCAAAGGAGGGTAACGTATGGCTACAATAAGAATGTCTCGCGTCAAACGCCTGCCCTGGCGCACGGTCGTGTTCTTTGTCCTGGCCGGTCTTTTTGTCCTGCTGCTCATGGCGGACGCGCTGCCTGGCCTGCTGGAGCCGTGGGTGCTCCTGAGCGGCCCTACGCCCAGCTACACCCCAGAGCTGCACCGCTGGCATGGGGCGATGTGGGGCACGCTGACCGGCCTGCTGTTCGGCGGAAGTCTGCTGATCGTCTTGTGGCGCCCGAGGACAAAGCCGCTGGTGATGCAGTTCGTGGCGCTGACCGGCATCATCCTGTTGGGTGTCGGGATGATCAATCGCGATCTGGCGGCATTCATCCTGATGGTGGTGTTTTTGCTGGTCATCGTCGCCTATCCCGCGCCGCGCGCTCTGCTGGATGTGTCGCGACCGGAGCCGTTCAGCCGTCCCCTGCTGGCGCTGAGTTTGCTGGCCGCCGTCCTGCTAGCGGCGAATGCCTGGCGCAACCTCCACTGGCAGCTCGCAGGGGTGGGTGGCGAACATGCTACGCTGCACCACTGGATCTTTAGCGCGGTCATGGACGTGGTACTTGTCCTCGCGGGACAGCTCGCGGCGACGAAGCGACCAGGCTGGCGCACGCTGGGGATCATTACCGGGCTGGCTTTGCTCTACCTGGGTGTGGCATCGATTGCGCTGCCGTACCACGACGGGAGCTGGGGCATGACGTGCGGAGTCGTCTCAGCGATCGGCGGGCTGGCCTTTCTCGCCGCAACAGCCTGGGAGATGCGCCCAAGCGCCCTGACCAGTGGCCCGCTCGCTCCGCAGACGCGCCGCGTTCCCTATGCCACAGTTCTACTGGCAGCGTTGGCCCTGGCCGCGATTCTGGTTACGGCGATCCCGCGCTGGGCCAGTTCCGGAAACCCTACGACGGCGCCGATCGCTGGGCAGCCGGTTCTCAGCGCGCAGGAGTTCACGTTCGCGCCAGACAAAATCCACGTGAAAGCCGGCGAGACCGTCGCGTTGTCACTCGACAACCGCGATGGCTACCCGCATCAATTCGACCTGGACGCGCTCAACATCCACGTCCCGATGCCAGCGGGCCAGACCATATTGGCGCGCTTCACGTCCACACAGCCCGGCACCTACACGTTCTATTGCGTCTTACATACGAACAAACCGACTGGACAAGGCATGGTGGGCACGCTGATTGTCGCGCCGTAGGAGGCGTGTGGCCCAATTAGCCACTCCCAGGAACAACTTCCCGGCCGATCGGGACACCACTCCCTTGTGCCTGGGATCTGGCATCCGTTATAGTGAGCGCAGATAGATTGGCCATATGCACACACGGGCGCGGCTCGTCAGGAGCATATAGACGAGGCCACCGCGCCTGCTAGTTTGGTGGGGCAGAGTGACCCTGCTCCTGGAGGGCGGTTCGTACCGACGCCGTTGCGCCTGTGCATCAGTACTGGCGTGTGGCAGCACGCTGGTTCGGCGGCCGCAAGCGCGCGAGACACAGCGAGGAGGCTCCGGCGATGCCACAAACGCTGACACTCTATAACCAGGAGACCCGCTACTCGGGTCCAGCCATCAGGACGCTCCACGTGCTCCCCACGCTGGACATCCAGCTCCTGGGCGGGTTCGTGCTCCGCTCCGGCGACACGCCGATCACGACGGTCGACTCGCCGCGTATGCAGGCGCTGCTGGCCTTGCTTGTGTTGCAGCGTAGCGCGCCTCACCTCCGCCAGCATCTAGCCTTTCGGCTCTGGCCGGACTCGACGGAGGCCCAGGCCCACGCCAATCTGCGCACGTTGCTGCACCGCTTGCGACGGGCGCTGCCCTCTGCCGACCGCTTTCTTCACGTCGGTGCGCAGACGGTGCAGTGGCGCTCGGACGCCCCCTGCACCGTGGATGTGGCTGAGTTCGAGCGCGCGCTCGCCCTGGCCGCGCAGGCCGAGCAAGACGGGAATCGGCATGCGCTGCGTACGGCGTTAACCGGCGGTCGAGCGCTATCGTGACGACCTGCTGCCGGGCTGGTACGAGGACTGGCTGCTGTGGGAACGCGAGCGGCTACGCCAGACATTTCTCACCGCGCTAGAGCGGCTCATGCTGGTGCTGGAATGCACACAGGAGTACCTGGCGGCGATCGGCTACGCCCAGCGGCTGCTGCGGCACGAGCCGCTGCACGAGGCGACCTACCAGCACCTGATGCGCTTGCACGCGCTGCGCGGCGACCGCGCCAGCGCGATGCGGGTCTATCAGACCTGCGCCACGGTCCTAGCGCGCGAACTAGCCGTCGCGCCGAGCGCGGCCACCTGTGATGTCTATGAACGCCTGCAGGATATAGGGGCGCAACAGAGCTACATAGCGCCCTATCCGCATCCCGCACCTCTTCGTTGAGCGCAGCGATCTGGTCCAGACAACCGCTGCGCGCCAGCGGATGCCGTGTTTCACCCAGAGGGTACCCGGTCTTGCCCTCCACGCTGTCGAACTGGCCTTTGCATTTGAAGCGTGACCGCCCTTGGACACCGACCTGATACTGCCGCACGGCGTTCCAGGCACGCCTCGCAACGGTTTGGATGGTGTTGGTGTCGAGGTGGTCGCCCAACCACGAGCGGTCAAACTGCGCGGCATAGGCATGCAGATCGTACTCGCGCAGGCGAAACTGCTCGTCCAGGGCGCGGAAGGCATCCCGGCGCGTCTTCCCCCGCAGCCGCCGTACCGCCTGAAAGGCACGCGACTGCCGCAGCAACGCCAGCCGCTGCAGGCTCTCGCCAACACGGCATTGTAGACGCGTCGGGCGCAATCGAGGCGGATCAGCACGCGGCGCTCGTCGGCGCCGACGAGCACGAGTGGCAGTTCGCAGACGAAAGATGGGGGTGCAGCGCGGGGCATACGAATACTCGCTCAGATGTTCGTATACCGGTAGTATACTACGGCTTTCCGCGTAGCCAGGTGTTCAACCAATCTGAGACCTACCATCACTATCCGCTCACTGGGTAGCTGTACCCGCTTGGCGACGTTTCCTCACGCCAAGCGCCGCTCAAGCGTTGGGCCGCCAGGCTGATGGCCTTGAACGGTGCGGTCGATCGCCAGCACCGGCGGATGCTGCTGCCCGCCTTCCACAAACAGCGCATCGAACGCTACGCTCGTACCATCGTCGCGTTGACCGACGAAACACCGAATCACTGGCAAGCCGGCGCGGGCCGGGACATCCAACAGGAGATGCTGTCCCTCACGCGGCGGATCACCACGCAAACGCTGTTCGGCCAGGACCTCACGGATGGGGGAGATCGAATCGGGCGCGTCCTGCAAGCGATGATACAGATGGCCTATGCGCCGCTGACGGTGCTCTCGCCGTTTGATGTATGGGGACTCCCCTATCGCCGCTTTCTTGATCTCGCGGCGAAGATGGATGCGGAGATGCGCCAGATTATCGTCCGCAAGCGCGCCAAAGGCGCCGACAACGGCGACCCGTTGTCCATGTTGCTCACGGTTCAAGATGAGGATGGCACTCGAATGACTGAGGATGACCTGCTCGGGCATCTCAGTCTCCTGTTCCTGGCTGCGCACGAGACCTGTGCGAACACGCTCACGTGGACGCTGTTTCTGCTGGCCCAGCACCCACCGGTGACAGCGGATGTCCTCGACGAGCTTCAGGGTGCGTTGCAGGGCGATCCCCCGACGGTTGAGCAGCTGAACGAGTTGCCGCTGTTGGAGCGCGTCATCAAGGAAGGCCTGCGCTTGTTTCCCCGGCGCCCTTTGGCGCCCGCATTGCCGTCCAGGTGACGGAGTTGGATAGCTATCCGATCCCAGCGGGAACCGAAGTGTGGGTCAGCCTCTATCACACCCATCGTATGCCAGAACGCTATCCGCAACGGAACGCTTCAATCTGCACCGCTGGCGGGCGATCGCTGCGACCGCAGGTGAGTACATCCCTTCGATGGCGGACCGCACCTCTGCATTGGTGGCCCGTTCGCGATGATGGAGGCCAAAATCGTGTTGGCGATGATGCTCCAACGTTTCCGTCTGCAGTGCGTTGCTGGTAGAAGGATTGACCGCAATGCGAGCTTCATCCTGGGCCCAGGCAGGGGATGCCGGTGGTCGTATATACCCAGGATCGCGAATTCCGACGGAGTGCTGGCCATGTGCGCGAGAAGGTGGAACTGCCCAGCTAAGGGGCCACCGACTGCGGTTGCATAGCGCACCTACGATTTTGTGCGCCGCCCAACCGTCGCTTGCCCCCGACCGCGCTGAGCGGGGGGTGAACGAGCGGATGAGTCCGTGAAGCAAACGGGTCTTTTCGACACGGGGTGGCGCGGCGGGTGAAGCGGGGCGTTGGGCCGCTCCACCGACCATCCCTGCCACGCCGTGACTCGCCCCCATTATGTTGGACACCGTAAAAAATTCGTCAGATAGCTTTTGTACCCCAAAGGAACTGAAGGCGTTGGCTACGACCCTGCTATCAGGAGCAGCGGTGTATGGAGTCCCGTCGTTTGTCGCGCACCTAGAGGATGCGCGGGAGCGGCCAAGCGAGCCTGTCGTGTTCGATCTCCGCTCCGATCCGCAGTGATCAGACAGCCGGACGCCAGGGGGCATGCTGTCCATTCGCCTGCGCCACTTGCCTACTCTGGCGCACCGACAGCTTCTGATCTGGCTCCCACACCAAAAGCTGCTCGTTGCGCTACACCTTATCCCAAAAACATGGGACTCTTCTTATGAAGATTAACTTTTAAAACGGGTATTTTCCAAACCCTTCGGGTCAGCGGCGGGATGGCTGCCGATCCACGCGCCGCCGGCCAGCCGCCGACCTGAAGAGTTTAATGACGCGATTTACCCGATTAATTTCTTAATCTTCATTAGAAGGCCTTCTGACTAGGACGGTGATGGTTCAATGGACGATCTCGTCGCGCTGGTCAGGCGTGCGCAGGCGTGTGATCTGGATGCCTATGGCTGCCTGGTGCAGCGGTCTCAAGACATGGCGGTGGGCTACGCCTATGCCTACCTCGGCGATGTGCATCTGGCGGAGGATGCCGCCCAGGAAGCCTTTATTGAGGCGTATGCCCACCTGGTCCAACTGCGGCATCCGGCGGCGTTCGCGGCCTGGTTGCGGAAGATCATCTTCAAGCACTGCGACCGCCTGAGGCGCGGCAAACAGCTCGCCACGGTGCCCCTGGACACAGCCAACGATGTGGTTGCAAGTACAAACGATCTG
>WNGB01059337.1_pt1 | contig 11637 bp, 8 predicted proteins | sample 5400681 | NCBI WGS metagenome assembly WNGB01 (sample SAMN13153367, study PRJNA577476) | soil metagenome | isolation source: 115 cm soil or saprolite under grassland replicate 2 | place: USA:California | collected 2016-06-15 | reverse complement strand
CGAGCCAACGAACGGGCCGATCAGATCGAATCCGGTCTTGTTCTTGTGCACGCGACCGCCTGTTCGCAGCACTTCGCCATTGGCCAGCACTACTTCGAGGCCGATTACGTAATTTCGCGTAACGCCGTATTTCAAACACCGCGGTCCGCCTGCGTTCGTGGCGACGTTTCCGCCGATCGTGCAATCCTTCATACTCGCAGGGTCTGGCGGATAGAATAATTTTTGTGCGCGCACCGCCGCTTTCAGGTCAGCGGTAAAGACGCCCGGTTCGACAATCGCAACGGCGTCGGAGAAACTGATTTCCTTGATCCGATTCATCTGCACCAGCGACAGTGCAATGCCAGCGCGCGCGGGCACGCATCCGCCTACATAACCAAATCCACCGCCGCGCGCTGTGACCGGAATTTTTTCGCGCGATGCGAAATGTAGCAATTTGCTAACATCATCTGTCGATCTCGCGAAAACGACGGCATCCGGTTCCTGAGCCGCGAACCATTTGTCCTGGCTGTGGGTTGCAAGCGTCTCGGTGTCGTCAGCGACGGCGTCACTGCGCAACAATTGGCGGAGCCTATCGGCCAGACTCATGCTCGTGATCGTAATCCTGCTCCAATCGAATGTCAGCCAGTGTGAGTGCTATCCGTTCCCCAGGTCGCCACGCCATAATGTCGCGCCGGCTCCATCCGCGTGAGAAGTTTTTCTACTCCCGGAAAAATTACCGGCCTGGTCTCGTCCGGTCCGGCGAATTCTTTTACCGCGTCCATCGAATCGAAGCGAAGCAGAGTGACGAATTCAACCTCGTTGCGATCTTCGTGAATGAACAGCTCCGCGCCTTGATAGCCTTTGATGTTTCGCGCAGCAATGCTTGGGAAAATTTCATCCCGCAGCATGGTCTCGTATATCTTCGCGTCAGCTACCTTCGTCCAGCCATGCCAGATTCGCGCAATCACGGACCATTATGATGGTAGGGCGCGACCACCGGGCGCGCCGTTCCACGATTCGATTAGGAGCAAGAGTAAGAGCAAGAATCGGGTCACATTCCCATTATTTGATACCCGCCATCAACATAGATGACCTGGCCGGTTATTGCCGCGGCTCCATCGCTGGCAAGAAAGACTCCGGTGGCGCCTAACTCGGCCGGATCACAACTGCGTTTCAAAGGCGCGCGTTCCTGATAATGCTTCAACATCGACGTGAACCCGCTGATGCCACGCGCGGCGAGCGTTTGAACCGGTCCGGCAGAAATGCAGTTTATCCGAATTTTTTTCGGGCCGAGGTCGTAGGCAAGATAACGCGTGCTCGCTTGGAGGCTGGCCTTGGCTACGCCCATTACATTGTAGTGTGGCACGACCTTTTCTGATCCGTAGTAAGTCATGGCCACGATGCTGCCGCCATTTGTCATCAAGGCTGCTGCTTCGCGAGCCAGCGCTATGAGCGAGTATGCGCTTACGTCGTGTGCCATGCGGAACGCTTCGCGTGTTGTGCTCACAAAATCGCCTTCCAACGCTTCCCGCGGCGCGAACGCAAGGGAGTGAAGCATCAAATCGACGCGATCGGTCTCACGCCTCACGTTTTCGAAGAACGATTTGATCTCAGCGTCGCTGGAAACGTCGCAGGGAAACAATGGGGTGCTCTCTCCAAACTCGCCGACCAGTTCCTCGACGTTTTCCTTTAGTCGTTCGCCTTGATAATTGAAAATCAAGCGCGCACCCGCTGCGGCCCATGCCTTTGCGATGGCCCACGCAATGCTGCGCTTGTTTGCCACGCCGAAGACCAGGCCGACTTTTCCTGCCAGAACTTGCTGTGTCATAAGAAAGTTAAAACAAGTTACAAGTTACAACGATTCGGCGCATCGCAAACCGTCGGGCTTAAGGTAAGCGATTGTAGGGCAGGCGCTTCGCCTGTCATTCATAGAATCGGCAACCGAGACCCTTGCCCTGCAGCCATAGAACGCGATGGTAGCGTCCTCATGACTAATCGATTTTCATACTTGTGCGCTTTGCTTCTTTCGTTTTGTGCGGTTCCGAGCTTGCCCGCACAAGAGGAGACGCAACCCGGGCGTTTGCCGGCCACCGTCGCATCGCCCACCGCGACTGTGTCTTTGCCGTCGCCTCCGACGCCGACTTCATCGCCGACCCCGCCCGAGCTGACCGATGTCCTTTTCAAAAATCTGAAAGCGCGCTCGATTGGTCCGGCCGTGATGGGTGGGCGTGTTTCGGAGATTGCGATTAGTCCATATAATCCTTTTGTCTTCTACGTCGGCCTAGGACACGGCGGCGTTTTCAAGACGAACGACAACGGCGTTAGTTTTGAGTTTATCGGTCGACCGATGGTGGAGAGAAGTGGCAGAACGTCGGATTGAAAAACAGCCGTACCATTGCGCGGATTGTTGTCGATCCCAAAAAACCGGACGTCGCCTACGTCGCCGCGATGGGCAACCTGTGGGCGGATGGCGGCGAACGCGGATTGTTCAAGACCACTGATGCGGGCAAAACATGGAAACTGGTCTTGAAAGCAACTGCTCCACACGACGCGCGCACTGGATGTGGCGACGTGATGATCGATCCAGCGAACGCGGAGACAGTTTACGCTGCGCTTTATGCACGACAACGCACACCGTGGAGTTTCACTTCCGGCCTCAGCGTGACTGGCGGTGAAGATGTCGGGGGAATTTTCAAGAGCACTGACGGTGGCACGACTTGGAAGAAGCTGGGCAGCGGTTTGCCCGCTCAAACGGGTCGCATCGGTCTGGCGATCAGCGCAACAAACCCGAGGATCGTCATGGCGGTCGTGCAAAGTTACGAAGGAGGATTTGGCAGGCTGGACGATCTGCGCAGTAAGACCGGTGGCGTTTTTCGATCCGATGACGGAGGGGAAAAATGGACGCGCATGAGCACCATGGATCCACGTCCATTTTATTTCAGCCAGATCCGCATTGATCCGGCAAACGATCAGCGCGTTTATGTTCTGGGTTTCGCCCTGCTGGTGTCTGATGATGGCGGCAAGAATTTTCGCGAAGACCTAAGCGAGAAAGTTCATCCGGATTGTCACGCGCTCGCGATTCAACCTGGCACAGCGCCGGCGTCGAAGCCGCCCAAACCGGAGGACAAAAGTAAGCCCCCGAAACCGCCAGTTTGCCAACGTTTGCTGCTCGGGACGGATGGCGGCGTGTATCAAAGTTTCGCTGGCGGCAAAAACTGGGATCATCTGAACAAGATTCCTTCAGGAGAATATTATCGGATTTCGCTCGACGACACGAAACCGTATTTCCGAATTGCGGGCGGCCTTCAGGACAACGAAAACTGGGTGGGACCGAGCGGAGTCCAGAGCAAGGAAGGCATTCGCAACAGCGATTGGACCGCGCTTGCCGGTGGCGATGGCTTTTATGTTCTGTTCGATCCAGCCGACCACGATACCTTTTATGCGGAAAGTCAGCAGGGCGAAGTCCATCGGATCAATTTGCGAAATGGCGAGATACGCCGTTTGCGTCCCGAGCCGGCCGAAGGCCAGCCGCGCTATCGCTTCCATTGGAATTCACCAATGATCATGAGCCGGCATAAAGCGGGCGTAATCTATCTGGGCGGCAATTGCGTCTTCAAGCTCACCGACCGGATGGAAAAATATTCTGTGATCAGTCCCGACCTCACCTACAACGATCCGACTAAAATAAACGCCACTGGAAGCGGCGCAGAAAATTACGGGGTCGTCTTTTCGCTTGCCGAGTCGCCGAAGCGCGCTGGCCTTTTGTGGGCGGGGACGGATGATGGGCGGCTCTGGATTACAGAGAATGACGGTGGCAAATGGACTGAATTGACGAGCAATTTGCCGGAGCCGGCGCACGGTCAATGGATCGTGCAAATTGAGCCATCCAATGTCGATGCGAATGTGGCCTACGTTGCGATCAACGCGTATCGCTCGGGTGATGATCGCCCCTTGATTTTGCGTACCGCTGATCTGGGAAAAACATGGCAATCTGTGACAGGCGATCTTCCGCAAGCCGATCCTGTTGAAGTGGTCCGCGAGGATCCGGTCAATCCGAAATTACTTTACGCGGGTACGCACTTCGGACTATTCGCGTCGTTCGATCAAGGCGCACATTGGGTTCGCATTGGCGATGTTCCTTCGGTGCGGGTGGACGATATCCAGATTCATCCGCGCACATCAGACCTTGTGATCGCAACACACGGTCGCAGCATCGCCATTCTTGACGACATCGTCCCGTTTCGCGAATTCACACCGGAGATTGCTTCCAAACCGGCTCAATTGTTTAGCGTGCGTTCGCTGACCGGCGCTTATCTTCAACCGGGATTTGTCGATTCGAACGGCAAGGGAATTTATCGCGGTCAGAATCCACCCGAGGGGGCGCTGTTCACGGTCTGGGTGCGAGAGTTTACCGGCGACGAAATTAAGATCGTCGTGACTAAATCGACCGGACAGCCAGTCGCGAATCTAAAAGCGCCGGGCACGCCGGGTTTTACTCGATTGAACTGGGATCTGCGGCCGACCAAAGACGTAATTGCCGAATACGGCGGTGACGATCCCAAGCGGCTTCTCCCGGGCGGAGAGTACACAGCGGAGTTAACTTTCGGCACGACGAAGATGAAACAGACGTTTCACGTTGATCTTGCCGAAGGCATCACTCCACGGTGACAGTCGCGCCATGCCTGCGATCGGAATCACGGGCGGAATCTCCACAGGCAAAAGCACGTTTTGTGACTGCCTGCGCGAGATTGTGCCGGCAGCGAAATTCTTTGATGCCGATCTGGTAGCGCGTTCACTCGCCGAACTTCCCGAGGTGAAACAGGAAATCCTCGCTCAGTTTGGCGGCGACGTCTTTTCACCAGATGGGGACTTGAATCGACCGAAACTTCGGGCGATAGTCTTTAGAGACGCGACCAAGAGACACGCGCTCGAACAAATTCTTCACCCTCGGATTCGTCGCCAGTGGATGGCGGAGGCGAAAAAGCATCGTAATTCTCCCGATTTTTTCTTTGCTGACATTCCACTTCTTTATGAAACCGGTGGCGAAACGTTGTGCGAACGAGTGGTCGTGGTCGCCTGCTCGCGAAAGGTGCAGTTAGACCGGTTGGCGAAGCGAAAATCTCTAAAAGGCTCGGAAGCCGAACAAATGATTAACTCACAAATGCCCCTCGAGGAGAAAATAAAGCGTGCGGATCACGTCGTTTGGAATGACGGGGACCGTGCCACACTCATGGAGCAAGCGAAGGAGCTTGCCGCGCTTTGGCAAGAGCAATCATGGAAGAAAAGCTAAAGGGCTCGACCTCGCAGACAGAAACCATAGAGGCAGGCGTCTCGACTGACCACAGTCAAAGTGCGCCTGAGGCCGCGCAATCATCGGGGATTCGCTCCAACGAAGAGCGCAAGCTAAAAACCGATCTCGCACTTGACCTAAACGAGCTCCAAGAGTCCTCGGGCGAAGAGCTCGAGGCATTGGCGCGGGATTTGGATGTATATCTGCACCCCGCCCGATCGCGTCATCAATATATTCTCGATATTCTCCGCGCGGCTTTAGCCGGCGGCGCTACTGTCATTGCGGAAGGCTTCCTCGATCAGGTAGGCGATTCGTTCGCCATGTTGCGCTGGCCGAAATTGAACTTCTTACCTGTCCCTGAGGATGTCTGCGTCTCTCGCGCGCTCGTCGAGCAACATCATTTGCGACCCGGCCAAACGATTGCAGGGACGTTGCAATTGCCTGGCCAGCGCGGGAAATTCCTGTCTCTCAACAAAGTCACAAGAATTGAGGGCCAGGCGGCCGAAGAATGGACGGAACCGACCGATTTTGACAAGCTAACGCCGCAGTTCCCGCAAGGCAGGATCATGTTGGAAAATCCAAAGACGAATTCCATTACTGTGCGCGCGGTGGATTTGCTGGCACCGCTGGGCCGCGGGCAGCGCGGGCTTATCGTTGCGCCGCCGCGAGTGGGCAAGACCATCCTGCTAAAGGAAATCGCCAAAGCGATTCGGGTAAATCATCCTGACGTTATTCTCATATTACTTTTGGTCGACGAGCGGCCGGAAGAAGTGACGGACCTGGAGCGGGAAGTCGACTGTCAGATCTATCATTCCAACTTCGACGAAAGCGTGCAGCGACACGTGCAGGTGGCAGAGATGGTCATGGAGCGCGCCAAACGTCTCGTGGAAATGAGACAGGACGTGGTGCTTCTCCTCGACAGTATCACACGACTTTCGCGCGGGTACAACAATCTGCAGTCGGGCAGGGGACGAATCATGTCCGGTGGAGTAGAGGCGAAGGCGCTGATTAAGCCAAAGAAATTCTTCGGTTCGGCGCGCAACGTGGAAGAAGGTGGTAGCCTGACCGTGCGCGGCCTGCAGGAGAAACGGCTATATCCGGCTATCCGCCCGATGCTCTCAGCCACCCGGCGCGAGGAGTTGTTATATCATCCCGATGAATGGGAACGCGTGCTGATGCTGCGAAAAACGATGGCAGCGCTTCCGCCTCTCGAAGCGATGGAAAAGCTGATCGATAATCTGCATGCGACCAAAACCAACGCTGAATTGCTCTTGAGCGGATTGCGCTGACGCGAAACGTGATTACAGACGCCGAGCGACTCGCAAGTCTAACTGAGCAAATCGAGTCTGCCGATCGCGTTGCAGTCGATACCGAAGCCGACAGTCTGCATTCGTATCGGGAAAAACTTTGTTTGCTACAAATCAGCGTCCCGGCGCCCGACGCTGTAGATGGCGTCGCTAATGCCGGCCTACGCGCGTCCCCGGGTCATGAATCCGCGCGAGCTGTTTGCGATTATATAGTCGATCCACTTGCCAATACCGATCTGGAGCCATTGCGTCGGGCGCTGGAAGCAAGGGAAATCGTTTTGCACGGCGCCGATTACGATCTGCGAATGCTGCGCCGCGGTATGAATCTCGCAGCGAGCAAAATCTTCGACACAATGATCGCAGCTCGTCTCCTTGGCGTTCGCGAGTTTAGCCTCGCTGCGTTGGTGAAACGTTATTTCGGACTCACCCTCCTGAAGGGTTCGCAAAAGGCGAATTGGGCACAACGACCCTTGCCCACGCGGATGGCGGAATACGCGATTAATGATGTGCATTATTTGCTGCCCCTTGCCGAAAAATTGGAAGCAGAGTTGGATCGTTGTGAGCGCCGGGATTGGCTGCAGCAGTCATGCCAACGTGCCATCGAGCTAGTGGCCGTGGCGCGGATCCGTAACCAAGACGAACTCTGGCGTATTCGCGGATCTGGCGTAATCCGTGGACGCGCCGCTGCGGTACTTCGCGCGCTTTGGCAATGGCGCGAAAAAGAAGCAGAAAAGGCAGATCGCCCTCCGTTTCACGTCTTGCGGAATGAAGAGCTCTTGAAGGCCGCAGTGAAATTCGCTTCGGGAAGCGTTCCTGACTATAAACATTTTTCCCTCCGCCGCCGTCAGGCATTCCGTGACGCAGCGCAAGCCGCGTTGCGGGCGCCTGAATCGGAGTGGCCAGTTTCGCGTCGCCAGTTCGGAACCCGACCGAACAATGAGACAGTCCAGCGCGCCGAAGAGCTGAGTCGCCGCCGCAATAGATCCGCTGAGGAACTCGGGCTGGAACCTTCGTTCATTGCGCCGCGAAGCACGCTCGAGGCGATCGCCGCAGATGGCACACGAGCAGCGGCGTTGCTGGTTCCGTGGCAACGCGAATTGATAGGGGTTTCAGTTTTTAACAACGAGAAGCCCACAAATTCCTAGCAGGGTTCTGTGTTAAAAGCTTGGCGCTGTAATAGTCAGGTGGAGTCGCTGCTCGGGCGGTTGTGCCGTTTTTAAGACACGAAGAAAGAATTCTAAAGTTTTCAAGGAACTTTGCTGCGCCGTTTCCGGATAAGTAAGTTGTAGGGGTGTAAAAAATCCTTGACCTAACGAGGTTTAGGCGTCAAAAAGCCCGCCGGAATTAGGTCCTTCGACCAAAATGCATGAACCGGCAGCTTTGCGTCCTTGTTTTTATAACGATAATCGCGTTGCTTGCGATGTCGCTTCCCAGCCGACTGGATGCCGCTTCGACTAACGAAGCGCGGGTCACCCGAGTAAGAAATCATGTCCAATTGGCGGATTCTAAGAACGCCGCACGGCGGGCTTCCGTAAACGACATCGTCCACGAGGAGACCATTGTGCGGACCGGCAACGGATCACGCGGCGAAGTCACTTTTCCTGACGAAACCGTTGTGCGACTCGCGGCCCATACTGCATTTGATTTCAATCATGGGACGCGCGGTTTAAATCTGGGGGAGGGGGCAGTGCTTGTTCAGGCTCCGAAGGAAGCAAATGGGGCGACAATTCACGCAGGCAGCGTCGCGGCAGCCGTGGCTGGCACCACCGTCATGATCGAGTACCATCCCGGCTTCTACAAATTTTTGGTGTTGGAAGGCACCGCGCGGACGTATCGCCCCGGACATCTTGGCGATTCGGTTCTCGTCCGTCCCGGGCAAATGGTGTTCGGCAACCCAGAGTCTGCGCTTAGCGATCCTGTAGATGTCGATATTGATCGCTTCATGAAGACCAGTCGCTTCATTACAGATTTTCCTCCGCTGCGCAGCGTGAAGTCGATCGTGGCAGAGGGCCAGAAGCAGCAGCGCGAGAAATCGACCAAGACTTTAGTCGATACAAACCTGGTTATTTTTGGAGGCGGCACACAAGTGTCGGTCACCGATCAGGGGCAGCCCGACACAGCCGATCACAAAACTGCAGCACTGGTGACACCGCATAGAGTGCAAAGCCTGAGTCCTAATGCAGCTCCCGCCTTACCGTAGCGACCCCATATGAAAAAATCTTTTGTGCAAATCTTTTTGGGCGGAGCAATCGTCCTGTTTTGGCTCGTTGGCGCGGCGCCGTTTGTTTCCGCAGCACAACTGGAGCAAGCGCAGGTATCCCAGGTAATCCAGGACGTGCGGTTATTGGAAGCTCATGGCGCGCCGCGTCCTGCCGTGGTGAATGCCAAAGTCACCCAGGGAATGGGAGTGCGCACGGGCGCGGAATCGCGCGCGGAACTGACCTTCACCGATCTGACGTTAACGCGACTCGGCGCGAACACGATTTTCAGTTTTAAACAGGGGGCGCGTGAACTTGATCTGACGAGTGGTGCGGTTCTTCTGGAGGTGCCGCCCAAAGCACCGGCGGTCAAGGTCAGAGGGACGGCTCTTTTGGCCACAGGCCCGCCCACGAAATTCATGGTCTTGGAAGGGATCGGAACGTTTTATCCCACTGGTCATCCTGAAAGAGCTATGACCGTGCACAGCGGCGAAATGATGATGATGACGGCAGGCGGGCGGATGACGAAACCAGAGAAGTTTGATGTAAAACTCGTGGTCGAGACGTCGCGTCTGATTCAGGATTTTCCACCGCTGGAAAATCTGCCGTTGATCATGGCAGTGGTGAACCAGCAGCTCGCGGCGCAACTATTGGCCGGAACAACCAGTCAGCCCCTTGCCAAAAACCTCGTAGACGTGATCGGCACGACTGATCAAAACGCCAATGCGAACCCGGTTATTTTAGTGAGAAACTCGACGTCGAGTCCAACGCCTCGACCACCGACGCCAACTCCATCACCGCCAACGCCAACTCCATCTCCACCGACGCCAACGCCATCTCCACCGACACCAACGCCATCTCCGCCAACACCGACTCCATCGCCGCCAACACCGACTCCATCGCCACCAACGCCAACGCCATCGCCACCAACGCCAACGCCATCGCCGTCAGGAACACCAACTAAGTTCGGTACGCCAAGCACCATTACTTCCCCGAATCCTTACGTGATAACGAGTGGCACAGTCATTACCACTGACCCCTCCATCGCCACCAACGGCGTAACCGATTACGGCAAGATTTATCGCGGACGATCGATTGACGGCCCCATCTCCGCGTGGGCCTTTGGATCGACATCGGCTTTTGACACCACAAGCGGCTTCGATGACCTAATCGGCGATAACTCGGGAGCGGGCTTCAAGTTTACCGCGCTCCAGTTAACCGGCGACCCAACGATCGACACATCAAATGGCGAAAGCAATCTCGGCCTTTTCGCTGTTAACGGCATCACTTCCAGCGGTCCTGGCGGTGTATTGACCTTCGAAGGTATCCGCGCCTTACTGCTTGCAACGCAGGACGGGCCAATTACCCTGGGTCCCGAGATTTCATTCTCCGGCTTAGACGAGCTATTGATTTATGCCCGCGGCTCCAGCAGCGATTTGACACTTGGCTCTGATATTAGCACGACGAGCCGAGTCCGGCTGTTAGCCGAGCGTGACATGTCAGTGACGTCGAGCATCACAACCGACGATCTATACGCATTTGTTGGACGCAATGTCACGATCAACGGTTCGGCGGTCATCAATGCCCCAACCATTACTTTATTCGCTGGGCAGAACTTGAATTGGAGCGGTCAAATCTCTGATGAAACAGCGTTCACTTCCACCGGTAACGTAAGTATCTCCGCCGGTCAGATGCTGAATATTGCGAATGATCTGACTATTATTCGAAGAAATGGCGGAATTACTTCGGGTCTCAATGTGACCCTTTCCGCTGGCGCTGACTTACTGGTTGGCGGCGACCTTGCAATCGCCACGGACGTTAGCAATCTGACTACCGGGGCCAATATCGATGTCTTAGCGGGTGGAAATCTCACCGCCGGCGGTTCGCTTGCATTGCAAACATCGGCCACAGCACAATCAGGAACCGGGGCAAATATCAGCCTGGCCGTTGGCGGCACTTTGACCGCGGCCGATTTATTCCTCGGCGTCGAGCTCGGAATAAATGCACCACAAGAGAGCGGCGAAAATGTGGCGGTCTTCGTGGGCAACAATCTGGTCACTCACAACGATTCCAACTCCGGCGGAATCGATCTTGAAATAATTACTCCGGTTCGGCAAACCGTTAACTCCGGTGCGAACCTTTTCTTAAACGTCGGAAATAATCTGACTACGGATGCCGGCGGCGACACAACGCTTCTTATTAACAACAACTTCAATCACGTGGTTAATGGAGCGAACATTCTTGCCGCGATCGGAGGAAACCTCACCACCAACAACCTGACGCTTCAACTCCTGAACAATAGAGACCTGAACAATGGAGCAGAAATCGGCACGGGAGGGCTTGTTAGCCTCGCCGTAGCTGGCAACCTAACCACTCACGGCGCTGCGATCTTCGACATTGAAAACAACGGCGGAGTAATGGATCAGAATACGGCCATCGCCGTCGCAGCGGGGAACATCAGTGCGAATTCTTTGTCGGCTCAGATCGATAACAGCGGTGGTGGTGTCATCGGCGGTGCAGGCGTTATCGAAATGGATGTTGCCGGCAACGCAAACATTGCTAACGACGCAACAATTGCGTTTTACGGCAGCGATGGAGCGGAGTCGAGCGCGATTCTCATTAACGGTGGTAATTACAACGTCGGCGACACGTTTCTCACCTACATGGACGGGAACGGATCGATCACATTCAATAATGCTAGCGCTCACGCAGATATACTGAAAGCCGGCGTATTCGGCACAAACGGCGCGCTCAATATCGGCGGTGGTACGCTCTCGGCTGATACGACGTTGAAACTTTACGCCCCGGGGAGTAATGGCCAGCTCAACTTCTTTTCTAACGTTACCCTCGACGGGAACAGCAA
>WNGB01026776.1_pt1 | contig 11638 bp, 11 predicted proteins | sample 5400681 | NCBI WGS metagenome assembly WNGB01 (sample SAMN13153367, study PRJNA577476) | soil metagenome | isolation source: 115 cm soil or saprolite under grassland replicate 2 | place: USA:California | collected 2016-06-15 | reverse complement strand
CAGTCGTACTTCACCGGCAGCGACACCACCGAGCAGGAGATCCGCGCGCTCGCCGATTCGATCTACTTCCGCGTCGACTGGAAATGGGCCGAGGCACGGCCGCCCGCGGTGAGCATGGGGTGGCATCCTGAAAGCGGCTTCATCAACACCGACTGGATCGGCTACAACGAGGCGATGATCCTCAACATCCTCGCCCTCGCTTCACCGACGCATCCGGCCGACTCGGCCGCCTGGAGCGCATGGGTGAGCGGCTATCAGTGGGGCACCTACTACGGCCGGACCTTCGTCCAGTTCGCCCCGCTGTTCGGCCACGAGTACTCGCACGTCTGGATCGATTTCCGCAACATCAAAGACGCCTACATGCAGGGCCGCGGCATCGACTATTTCGAGAACTCGCGGCGCGCGGCGCTGTCGCAACGCGGCTACGGCATCGCGAACCCCGGCGGCTGGCGTGGCTACACGAGCAACGTGTGGGGACTCACCGCCTGCGACGGCCCGGCGAACAAGACGCTCACGATCGGCGGCCGCAGCCGCCAGTTCCATACGTACTTCGCGCGCGGCGCGGCCCTCGGCGACGAGCGCGCCCGAGGTCACGATCCCCGCGCTGCTCGCGATGCGCACGACCTACGGCAACCACCTGTTCTCGACCTACGGCTTTCTCGACGCGTTCAACCCCACCTTCACCGCATCGGGCCAACAGGAAACCGGTACCGTCGATCCGACTCTCGGCTGGTTCGACGTCGATTACCTCGGCATCGACCAGGGACCGATCCTGGCGATGGTCGAGAACTACCGCAGCGATTTCGTCTGGCGCGTGATGCGCAGCAATGCGCACATCATTCGCGGGCTCAAGCGGGCCGGCTTTACCGGCGGCTGGCTGCCGTAGGTGTCCGCCCTGCTCCGCCCTGCTTTCCGCTTTCGCCGGGTTACCGAACGCCGCCGAGCCGGTGCCCGGCTGGGTCACGGGCGGTCAGCCGACCGAACAGCACTTGAAAGCATTCAAAGCGGCGGGCGGCGAGGTCGTCCTCGACAATCGCGATCCGATGGAGCCGCGGCCGTTCGATGAGCCCGTAACGGTGCGCGCGACGGGACTCGAGTACCAGAGCCTCCCCATCATTCATGGCGCCGTTACAGCGGACACCATGAAGCGAATGCATGAGATGTTACGACTACTCGCTGGGCGGAAAGCGCTGCTGCACTGCTCGAGCGGGAATCGGACGGCGGCGGCGCTGATTCCCTACCTGATGATCGATAAGAAGATGAAAGAGGACGACGCGGTAGAAGTGGCTATGCGTGGCGGCCTGCGAAGCTCGGAACTATTGGAAACTGCACTGAGCTACGCTCAGGACGGGTTGTCCCGTTGACGGTGGTCTGTGAACCGCGGTGCGTCTGTTGACTAGGTTTTGCATGTCCTAAGCCTTGGGTTCCTCCCTACCTCCCGCATATCGATGCCAGTACATTCTCATCTCCGTAATCTTGCCGTCTTTCGTCTCACAAAAGACCGCCCCTCGAGCATCGACTTGCTCTCCAGTACGACGGCGCCTGAACGTGCATCTGAATTCCGTGGCAAACCACGGCCTCGCCACGTAAATCTCGCCCGACGAAAAGTTCGTCTCGGCCTGGTACAGCGGGATGTCCTTCCAGTACGCGCGAATCGCCGCGAGGCCGCGGTCGGGCTTGCTGAAGGGCGTCTCGAGAAACACCGCATCCTCGGCAAACACCGAGCAGATCATCTCGACGTCGCCCTTCTCCCATCCCTTGCCGAATGTGTCGATCAACGCGCGGTAGTCGCTGGTGGCCATGGCCGCAAATATACTCTTCGAATGCGTTGGCTCGCGTTCCTGGTTGGAGTCACAAGTTTCGGCTGCCGGCCACCCGGACCGGACGACGGATTCACGCTGCTGTTCCTCGGCCGCTCGGCCGCGGCCCGCGTCGGCCGGTATTCGTGGGCGCCGGATGCCCCGCACAGCCGGCTGATTGCATTCGACGAAAGACTCCAGGTCGTTCGCACGATAACCGATCCCCGGCTATCGAGCCCGGTGGCGGTCGCGAGCTATCCCAAAAACCGGCTGCTGATCACGGAGCGCACCGGCGAAGCGGTCGTGTTCGACACCGCGGGCAGACCGGTGCGGGAGTGGGAGAGCCCGTTTCCCGCGTCGCTGTACGCCACCGGAGACGATCAGATCGTCGCCGCGCGCTCTCCTTACCTGGTCCAGTTCGTCGCCGAGGACGGCAGCCAGCCGCTGTTGTGGCTCCTGGACACGCTCGGCTGGCCGAGCCACGGGTTAGGCGTGACCCACGTGCCCGAGGTCGCCTACCTGGCCCAACTCACGAACGCGGGAGCGGTGGCGCTCGGGCCGGACGGCTCGATCTACTTCGCTCCCCTGGTACGCGACGAGATCCTGAAGCTCGACCCGACCGGCGCGACGGTGTGGCGCACCCAGCGCGGATTGTTCCGTGAGGAGCCCGATCCGCACTTCCTGCCTCCGAAGGGGCGCGAAATTCGGGTCGCACATGCCCTGGTGAACATCGCCGTGTCGGTCGGGCCGGATGGACGTCTCTACGCCCTCGGCGCCGAAGACTCGGCGGCGACGCGCCTGCGCCTCGACGTGCTCGACCCGGCGAGCGGCCGCGTCGTCACGACTCGCGCCCTCGGGACGCGGACGACGGCCATCGCCGTGGACCGCCATGGTACGACGCGCGTGCTTGATCCCGTTTCGCTCCTCGCGCAGACGCCGACCCATGGACGCGACCTGTTCGCGCCGTCGTTTGCTCTTCCAGATCTCGCCGGCAACCCGGTGCGGCTCGAGGATTATCGGGGCAAGGTCACCCTCGTGAACGTCTGGGCGTCCTGGTGCGAGCCGTGCCGGGAGGAGTTTCCCCACATGGCGGAGCTCTACCGCGATTTCAGCCGGGATGAGTTCGACATCGCCGCGATCTCCGACGACGTGAGTGACGGCAAGATGCGCGCGTTCGTACGCGAGTTCCGGCCGCCGTTCCCGATCCTGGTTGGCGGCGGGAAGATGAAGGCGGCATATCACTACCGCGGGCTGCCCTACTCGGTGTTGCTCGACACGCAGGGCCGTATCATCGAGCGCATCTTCGGGTTTGGCGGCGAGCCCGAGTTCCACCGGCTCCGCGAAATCATCGCGAGGGAGATCCATGCTGACTCTGCTGCTCATCGTTAGCCTGCAGGCACCGGGCGACTGGCCGGCGTACGGCCGGGATCCGGGTGGCGCCCGATTCTCGCCGCTCACTCAGATCACGCGCGCCAATGTCGCGCAGCTCCAAGTGGCCTGGACCTATCACGCCGGCATCCCCGACATGTCGACCATGTCGCACCGGCCGCCGGCACTCGAAGTCACCCCGATCGTGGTCGACGGCACGATGTACGTGATCACGCCCACCGGCATCGTCGCGGCGCTCGATCCTGCCACGGGAGCGGAGCGCTGGCGCTACGACGCCGGCGTGAATCCGCATCGCGGGTACGGCGACTTCGCGAGCCGCGGCGTGAGCTTCTGGCGCGACAGCCGCGCCGCTGCCGGCGCGGCCTGCGCCCGGCGCATCATCGCCGCAACGATCGACGCGCGGCTCATCGCCCTCGATGCCGCAACCGGAACGCCCTGCCCGAGCTTCGGCGCGGGCGGCAGCGTCGATCTGCGCCAGGGGCTCCGGGCACCGCCAGACGAGTTTCAGTTTTACGAGGTGACATCGCCCCCGGCGATCGTGGGCGACCTCGTCATCACGGGCTCGGCGGTCGCGGACAATACCAATCTGGCGCCGGCGAGCGGCGAAGTGCGCGCATTCGATGTACGCACCGGCGTCCTCAAATGGACGTTCGATCCCGTCCCCCAGGACTCCGCCGATCCGGCCTTCAAGACATGGCAGAACGGCGCCGCGCGGCTCGTCGGCGCCGCCAACGTCTGGTCTGTGATGGTCGCCGATCCCGAGCGCGATCTGGTGTTTCTTCCGACATCGAGTCCGGCACCGGATTATTTCGGCGGCATGCGCCTGGGTGAAGACCGTTACGCCAGTTCGATCGTGGCGCTGCGCGCATCCACGGGAAAAGTGGTGTGGCATTTTCAGACCGTGCACCACGACCTCTGGGACTTTGACAATGCAGCTCCGCCCGCGCTCGTTACCGTGACGCACAATGGCGCCAACATTCCGGCAGTCATCCAGACCGGAAAATCAGGGATGCTGTACGTCCTCGACCGCATGACCGGGAAGCCGATCTTCCCCGTGGAGGAACGCCCGGTCCCGGCGAGCGGCGTTCCCGGCGAAGTCGCATCTCCGACGCAGCCGTTTACGGTCGTGACCCCGCCCCTCGTCCCCCTCCGCTATACCGCGGACGATGCCTGGGGGCCGACACCGGAGGCCAAGGCCGCGTGTCACGACATGCTGGCGGCGCTGCGCAACGAGGGACCGTTTACGCCGCCCAGCACCCAGGGCACGCTGGTTCAGCCGGGCAACATCGGCGGCGCCCATTGGGGCGGGGTCGCTATAGATGAAAGGCACGGGCTCGCCGTCGTGCCCGTCAATCGCGTCGCCGCCATGGTGCAGCTCTTCGTGGCACACAGCTTTAACTACGACAGCTCCAAAAGCGTCGACGCGGCACGTGGCATGACGGATTTTGAGTACACCAACATGCGCGGCACGCCGTACCTCATGCGCCGGCGCATCATCCTGGGTCCCACCGGGCTGCCCTGCACGCCGCCGCCGTTCGGCGCGCTCGTCGCCGTGAGCCTCAGCAGCGGGGCGATCCTGTGGAACGTGCCCCTGGGAGCGATGGGCGGCGCTCCGGGATCGCCGAACCTCGGCGGGCCGATCGCGACGGCGGGAGGATTGGTATTCATCGGCGCGACGGTCGACCGCGCGATTCGGGCCTTCGATGTGGAGACCGGCCGCGAGTTGTGGAAGGCGGACCTTCCCGCAGGCGCGCGCGCCACGCCGATGACCTACGAGGCGGGCGGACGCCAGTTCGTCGTGATCGCGGCCGGCGGCGGGGGCCCGTTCGGCGCCGGCGACGCCATCATCGCGTTTGCGCTTCCGAAGTGAGGAGTCTAACCTAGAGCGTGCTTGAATCTACCCTTCGCTCTTCCCCCGTCCCCCTTCCCGTAATCATCGATACCGATCCGGGAATCGACGATTGTTTGGCATTGCTGCTCGCGCTCAACTCTCCCGAGCTCGACGTCCGTGCCATTTCGATTTCGTACGGCAATACCGTCGTCGAGAACGCGTATCGCAACTGCGTCGAAATAATTCGCAAAGTGAATCACGCCGTTCGCGTGTCGATTGGTATCGGCGCGCGGCGGCCGCTCAAACGGCTGCTCCAGGTAGCGGAGGATACCCACGGGCCCTCCGGGCTCGGCTACGCCGATGTGCCGCCGGCCGGCGTGATCCTCGATTACGTGCGGCCGCTCGAGCGGCTGCTCGAAGCGCAGCCGGAACCGGTCACGCTCGTCACCCTCGGCCCGGTGACGAGCCTCGCCTTGGTGCTGCGCGTCAACCCCGGCCTCGTCCGCCAGAAGGTGGCCCGTCACGTCGCGATGATCGGGAACATCGAAGCACCGGGGAATCAGACCCGCTGCTCCGAATTCAACGCCTGGTGCGATCCGGAAGCGCTGGCGACCGTGCTCGCCGCCGAAATTCCCACCGAAATGATCGGGCTCGACGTGACGCGCAAGCTGATCATCAAGGCCAGTGAAGTCGACCGGCTGGCGCAGCACTCACCCTGGCTGCACGACGCGTTGCGCTTCTACGTCGAATTCCACCGCAAACAGGAAGGACTGGACGGCGCCGTGATCAACGATGTGCTCGCGATCGCCTACCTGCTCCGGCCCGAGCTGCTGACGTTCAGCGACCTGCGGCTCCGCGTCGATCTGGACGACGGCCAGAGCCGCGGCCGCACCAGGCTCGACCCCAAGGGCGCGTTCGCCCGCGTCGCCATGGAGGTGCACGCACCTCCGGTGCGGCGGCTGCTGTTCGAGCGCGTGCTGGCGGGGGCGCTCGTCGAGGAGGCGCTCGCGTGACGATTCCCCGCAAGGTCGCCGTGATCGGCGCCGGTGACATCGGCGTGGGATGGGCGGCGCTGTGCGCGTCGGCCGGCTGGCCGGTCGCGATCTTCGACTTGAGTCCCGCGACCATGGAGCGCGCCTCGATCGAAGTCGAGCGGCGTACCCGCGCGCTGGTCGCGCTCGGCCGCGCTCCCGAATCCATCGTCGAGCAGGGCCTGCGCGAGTTGCAGCGCGCCACGTTTTTTTCGGAAGCGATCCAGGATGCCGACTGGGTGATCGAGGCGATTCAGGAGGATGTCGGCGCCAAGCAGAAGCTGTTCGCGGCGATCGAGGAAGCCGTCAGCCCCGAGGCGCTCATCAGCTCCTCATCGAGCGGCCTCGCGCCGACCGAGATCTTCGGCCGGATGCGCCGCCTCGACCGCTGTCTCGTCACTCACCCGCTGAACCCGCCGGAGCTGATTCCCCTCGTCGAAGTCGTGCCCGAAGGGCGAACGTCACCCGCCAGCATCACGCGGGCGGTCGATTACCTGCGCGCGCTGGGGCGTTTTCCCATCGTCCTCAAGAAGGCGATTCCGGGCTATGTCGTCGGCAGAGTCTCGGCCGCGGTGTGGAGGGAGTGCATCGATCTGGTGTTGCGCGGCGTGATCAGCGTGGACGACCTCGACCGCGCCGTGTCACTCGGCCCGGCGATCGGGTGGGCGGCGGCGGGCCCGCATCTGACCTACCATCTGGCCGCGGGAGAAGGCGGCATCCGCTACTTCACGCAGCAGCTGCTCGCGAGCTTCGAGAGCTGGTGGCAACAGCTCGCGCACTGGGCGCAGCTCGACCCCGAGCAGCAGCGGGCGTTGATTCAGTCGATTGAGAAGTCCTACAAGGGAAAGGTGGAGTTCCTGCGGGAGGCGCGAGACCGCCGCCTGAGCGCCATTCTCAAGGCTCTGGAGCAGGCACGCGCACCATCAGGATCGGAATCCGGCTGACGTGTCGCAATGCTGTCGCGGTGGTGCCATGAACCACATCGCCCAGCAGCGAGTGCCCATGCGTCGCCATCGCGATCAAATCGACTTTCTCCCGCTCTGCCGCCGCCGCGATTTCCTTCGCGGGGTCACCTGCCGCCAGCACTGCATCCACTTCCACCCCCGCCTGCCGCAGGTCCTGCGACATCCGCTCCAGATACGCTCGATCGTCCTTCATTTCCTGCGACTCGCGCAGGTTGAGCTGCTCCATGTTGCGCGCCGCCCACCCGTCCGCCACGTGCAGCAGCAGCACCTCCGAGCCGAGCAGCTGCGCGAGACCGGTGACGTGCTTGAGAATCGCCTTGTCGGCGGGACCATTCTCGAGCGGCACGAGGATCCGTTTGTACATCACGTCACCCAGTTCTTGAACGTCTGCACGAGCAGCCAGGCGTTCAAGGTAGCGATGAAAACGGCAACGATGTACGCCAGGATTTGCAGCCACCTGGGATTCACGAACTCGCCCATCTTCAGACGGTCCGATGTGAACATCACCAGGGGAAAGACGGCGAACGAGAGTTGCAGGCTCAGGATCACTTGGCTGAGGATCAGGAGTTGAGCGGTACCGTGTTCTCCCCAGAAAATAGCCGTCAGCGCCGCGGGCACAATCGAGCAGGCGGTACGCATCCTGAATCTCGGCGACGCCCGTTTCGCCGGCGCGGTGGAACGTCGCCGCGGCGACGATCAGGATCGCCGCGTTGATGAACAGGGCGAACGACAGCGCGACCGTCGAATCGAGAAAAGCGAATTTCACGGCCTCGCGTTTGCCGGCCGGCGTCTCCTCGTAGCTGCGCGTCTGCACCACGGATGAATGGAGATAGAGATTGTGCGGCATCACAGTCGCGCCGAGGATGCCGATCGCGATGTACAGCTTGTCGGGATCCTTGAGAATCGACGCGCTCGGTATGAATCCGGCGAATACGGCGCCGGCATCGGGTTTGGAAATCAGGATCTCGAACAGGAAGCAGCCGGCGATGGTGGCGATCAGCACGACGACGAGCGCTTCGAGCAGCCGAAAGCCCTTGTGCTGCATGTAGAGGACGATGAGCACGTCGAGCGACGTGATCGCGATCCCCCACGCGAGCGGAATGCCGAACAGCAAGTTCAGGGCGATCGCCGAGCCGATCACTTCGGCGAGGTCGCAGGCGGCGATCGCGATCTCGCAGATCACCCACAGGAAAAGCGATACGGGCCGCGAGTAGTGATCACGGCATGCCTGCGCCAGGTCGCGACCCGTCGCGATGCCGAGTTTGGCCGCGAGGCCCTGGAGCAGAATCGCCATCAGGTTGGACAGCAGAATGACGGTGAGCAGCGTGTACCCGAAGCGCGCGCCGCCGGCGAGATCGGTGGCCCAGTTGCCGGGATCCATGTAGCCGACGGCGACGAGATATCCCGGCCCGGCAAAGGCGAGCGCTTTTTTCCACCAGGCACCGGGCTTGATCGGGACGGTGCGATAGACTTCCGCCAGGCTCGGTGTGAGCCGCGGGTGGCGCCAGCCGGCGTCGAGGACGCTATGCGCCATCGACAGGCCTGCAGAGGAGCAGCAGCGCGAGCTCCTGGCCCACGACCCGCGTCGTTCCGTCGGGCATGCGCACGATCGTCGGACCATTGAACGGCTGCCGGTCGACGACGATCAGCGCCACGCCCGGCCTGAGGCCCTGCTCGGCGAGATAGTGGAGCCGGGCGGGATGCTCGTCGCCCACTTCCTGCAACATCACGCTCCGTCCGACTTCGGTCTCGGCCAGCGTCACCAGCTCCGCTTCTTCGATCTCACCGGCGGCGGTCGGAATCGGCGCGCCATGTGGGTCGTAACGCGGCTCACCGAGCGCGTCGGCCATCCGCTCGATCAGCTTTTCCGAGACCGCATGCTCCAGTCGCTCCGCTTCGACGTGCACGTCGCCCCAGTCGTAGCCGAGCTTGCTCGTGAGATACGATTCGAGGATGCGGTGGCGGCGGATCATCTGCAGCGCGGCACGGCGGCCCTGCGACGTGAGCTGTACGCCGCGATACGGCACGTGCTCGATCAGCCCCGTCTCGGAAAGCCGTTTCATCATGCCGCTGACCGAAGGCGGCGCGACTTCGAGCATTTCCGCGATGTCGCTGGTTGTGGCGAACCCGCCCTGGCTGGTGAGATGGAAAACGGATTTGAGGTAGTCTTCGACGGACCGCGTCAGAGGCGGCTGCGGGGATCGGATCGCGGCGTTCATAGGCTCTCCTGAGCAAACCACTGTCAACGAGACAGGTATTAGGCTAGCCTAATCATCAAATATTGTCAAGCGAAGATGTGGATTTTGTATGGCTAAGAAATTAGGCTAATTAGCGGTGTGAGAATACGCTCGCTCATTCCCCAAATAGTGTGTTTTCCGATGGTATATGCAGGCAATACCCGTCGGGGGATGCCAGGATGATCGACCGTGATCTCCGCGAGCACCCCCGGGGCCTGGAGAGCCCGGAAAGGCACCCAGAAGGCGTCTTGCACCTCCGGGTTGAGCGTAATTGTGGGACGTTGTGTCAACGCGAATACAAATGGCCGGACAACGACGGGCGGCAATACGGGAGTCCGCGGGTACAGGTCGTCGAGCACGCCGAGGCGCTCGGCAGCTGACAAATCGACGCCGATTTCTTCCATCGTTTCGCGGATCGCGGTCGCCAGGAGATCAATATCGGTAGGTTCGCGGCGGCCGCCGGGGAATGCGATCTGGCCCGACCAGGTGTCACCGGCGCGCACGGCGCGATGGATGAAAAGCGTCTCCAGTCCTTCGTCACGATCGTGCAGCACTACGGCGACCGCTGCGGCAATCATCCCGCTTTCGAATGGGACCTCGGTGGGCCGGTAATCACGCAACGCGCGACGTGCGTCCTGCAGTGTGGGCACCCTTCCCTCGTCCCCCGTCCCCCTTCCCCGTTTTACGCCGACACCTCCTCGCCGCCGTCCACGTTGATCACGTTGCCGGTGATCCAGTCGGCGCCGGGTTGTGACAGTGCCACGATGGCGCCCCCCAGGTCGGCGGGCGTCGTGAGCCGGTGGTGCGGATTCCGCTGCGTCGCAATCTCGATGAGCTTCTCATTGCCGGGGATTTTGCGCAACGCCGGCGTGTCGGTCACGCCGCCCCGCAGCGCGTTCACGGCGATCCCGACCGGCGCGAGCTCCAACGCCAGCTGCCGCGTATGGGATTCGAGCGCCGCCTTGGCCGCCGAGACGGCGCCGTAGGTCGCGAAGACGCGCGTCGAGCCGGACGACGTCATCGAGAAGATGCGGCCGCCCTTCCCCATCAAGCCGTGCTTCACGACGCCCTGGGCCCAGTACACCAGCGAATGGGCCATCACGTCGAGCGTCATGTCGATGTTGGCCTTGTTCAGGACGTCCTCGCCGATGTAGGGCTTCAGCGTACCGAAGGCGAGGGAGTGCAGCAGCACCGCGACGTTGAGGTTCTGCTTCGCCAGCTCGGCGAGGACTTCGTTGCGCTTCTCTTCGTCGGCGGCGTTGATGTTGAAGTACTGCGTCTGCCGGCCCAGTTTCTCGATGTCACGGCGGATCTCGGCGACGTGCTCGAGTCCGGCCTTGCGGTCGAGGTGGACCCCCACGATGTCATAGCCCGCCTGCGCGAGCGCCCGCGCCGCCCCCTCGCCGAACCCGCTCGAAGCCCCGAGAATGAGCGCCCACTTGGGCGTTTTCACCTGCGCGTGTGTGTTATCGGACATGGCGGTATAATAGCCCACCTCCGATGAGACGCCACGTGTGGATGGGCATCGGCCTGATTGCGGGCCTCCTGGTTGGCCTCATCGCCGCCGGACTGGCGCAGCGCGGCCACCCCGGCCTCGCGGATCTCGTCGGCAGCATCCGGCCGATCGGGTCGCTCTTCCTGAATCTGCTCTCCATGGTGGTGATCCCGCTCGTCGCCACCGCGCTATTCGCGGGGATCGCGAAACTCGGCGACCTGCGGACCGTGGGTCGCCTGGTGGTGCGCACGTTGGCGTTCTTCTGGGCGACCGCGCTGGCGGGGATCGTGCTCGGCTTCCTTGTCGCCGCGGCCGTGCTGCCGCGCGCGGCCGTCACACCGGAACAGCAGGTCGCGCTGCGCGCCGCGCAGGGCGCCGATCAGGACATGATCCGGCGGGCCGCCGAGACGCTCCCCAGCGGCGCGCAGTTCATCGTGCAGCTCGTGCCGGCCAACCCGTTCAAGGCGGCCGCCGAGGGCAATCTGCTCCCGGTCATCGTCTTCGTGACAATCTTCGGCATCGCCGCGGCATCGCTGCCGATCGAGAAGCGGTCGCCGCTCACCGCGATCGCCGACTCGACCACCGAAGCGCTGATCAGGATCGTCCACTGGGTGCTGTTGTTCGCGCCGATCGGCATCTTCGCGCTCGTCGCACCCATCGTGACGCAGTTCGGCTGGAGCCTCGTGCGCGCGATGCTGTGGTTCATCCTGGCGGTGATCATCGGCGTGATCGCGTTCATCGCCCTCGTGTACCTGCCGAGCATCGCGCTGATTGCCCGGCTCGCGCCCGGGCGCTTCCTGCGCGCCGCCTTGCCGTCCATGCTGATGGGGTTTTCGACGACCTCGTCGCTCGCCACGTTGCCGACGATGATCGACGCGGCGGACAAGGACC
>WNGB01012705.1_pt1 | contig 11639 bp, 5 predicted proteins | sample 5400681 | NCBI WGS metagenome assembly WNGB01 (sample SAMN13153367, study PRJNA577476) | soil metagenome | isolation source: 115 cm soil or saprolite under grassland replicate 2 | place: USA:California | collected 2016-06-15 | reverse complement strand
CTGGGCGCGCTGGGGTGGCCGCGAGGGCCGATCCTGGCCGCGCCCACGAGTCCCCTCTTCGAAGAGGTCCCGCCCTCCGCCAGCGGCATCACCTGGGTCCACACGAACGCGATGTCGCCCGAGCGCTACCTGCCGGAGACGATGGGGCCGGGCGTCGCCTTCCTCGACTACGACAACGACGGCTGGATGGACATCTACATGGTGAACAGCGGGCCCTGCGACTTCTACAAGCCGGACCGGCCCCTCAAGAACGCGCTCTACCGGAACAACCGCGACGGCACGTTCACCGACGTCACGGACAAGGCGGGCGTGGCCGGCGGCACCTTCGGGATGGGCGTGGCCGTCGGCGATTACGACAACGACGGCTATCCGGATATCCTGGTGACCTCGTACGGCCGCTGCATCCTCTACCACAACAACGGCAACGGCACGTTCACCGACGTCACGAACAAGGCAGGGGTGGCCGCCCCGGGCTGGACGACGAGCGCGGTCTGGTTCGACTACGACAACGACGGCCGCCTCGACCTCTTCCTCTGCAGCTTCGTGGAATTCGGCGTCGGCAAGCACGTCTTCTGCGGCGACAACAAGCTCGGGCGGCGCTACTACTGCATCCCGCGGATCTTCAAGCCCACGCCGAGTCGGCTCTTCCACAACAACGGCGACGGGACGTTCACGGAGGCGGACGCGGGGACCGACATCCAGCGCGCGCTGGGCAAGGCGCTGGGCGTGGTGGCCACCGACATCAACAACGACGGCCGTATGGACCTGTTCGTGGCCAACGACACCGTCCAGAACTTCCTCTTCGTGAATCGGGGGAGCGGCAAGTGGGAGGAGATCGGACTTCCCTCCGAGGTCGGGTTCAGCCCCGGCGGCCAGGCCCGCTCCGGCATGGGCGTCGACTCCGCCGATTTCGACCAGGACGGATGGCAGGACCTCTTCGTCGCCAACGTGGACCAGGAGATGTACTCGCTGTATCGCAACAACAAGGACGAGTCGTTCACGGACGTGGCGCGCGAGAACGAGGTGGCCCAGACCACGCGGCTCATGAGCGGCTGGGGACTCAAGTTCTTCGATTTCGACAACGACGGCAACCTCGATCTCTTCCTGGCCAACGGCCATCCCGACGATCAGGTCGACAAGTACGCGAACCAGGTGCGGTACCGGGAGCCGCTCCTGCTCTTCCGGGGCGACGGCACGCGCCTGCGCAACATCAGCAAGCAGGCCGGCCCCGTCTTCGACAAGCCGATGCCGGCCCGCGGCCTGGCCGTGGGCGATTACGACAACGACGGCCGGCTGGACGTGCTCGTGGGCAACAACGGCGAGGCGCCGGTCCTCCTCAAGAACAATGGCGGGCCGGGGAACCACTGGGTCGGCCTGCGCCTCGTGGGCACGAAGTGCAACCGCGACGCCGTGGGCGCGCTCATCACCTGGTCCGTGGCGGGCGTGAAGCGCTCGCGGCTCAAGACGGCGGGCGGGAGCTACCTCTCGTCACACGATCCGCGCGAGGTGCTGGGCCTGGGCACCGCCACCCGCCTCGACTGGCTCGAGGTCCGGTGGCCGCTGCCGAGCGGCCGCACGGAACGCTACACTGACATTTCAATCGATCGATACCTCGACATCGTCGAGGGGACGGGGAGGGCCTCGTTTCCAAACCCGTAAGTCCGTGCGTGAAATCGATTTCACGCTTGAAATCGATTTCATGATTTTTTATGCGTCCCCCCGTATTTCTTCTTGACACGTTGTCGTCGCTTGTCTTCAATAGACCAACTTTTTTCGGGGGTTTAACTATGGCGACGATGACGGCGAGGCGGTTGCTGCCTCTCGGGCTCGCGGTCCTCATCGCGATGCTGCCGCGCCTAGCGCTCGCCCAGAACGCCGGCAGCCTGCGCGGCACCGTCAGCGACTCGACGGGGGCCATCGTGCCCGGCGCGAACGTGACCCTGGCCAACGAGGCCACGCGGTCCACGCGCACGGCGGTCACGGACGGCAAGGGCGGTTACTTCTTCGCCGCCGTCGACCCTGGCACCTACACCCTGACCGTGGAGATCTCCGGCTTCAAGACGGGCGTCTACAAGGGGATCAAGATCAACGCGAGTGACACCCGGGGCCTCGACGCCGTCCTTCAGGTCGGCCAGCAAAGCGAGACGATCTCCGTGACCGCCGAGCGGACGATCATCCGCACGGAGACGGGCGCCCGCGAGGGTGTGATCAGCGCCGGCCAGATCGAGAACCTTTCCATCATCAGCCGCAGCCCGATGGAGTTGCTGCGCATCCTCCCGGGCGTGGTGGCCCCCGACGCGCGCGAGCTGGAGAGCGTGAGCAACGGCGGCGGGGCCAACAACACCGGCGGCTACAGCGTCAACGGCGTCCGCGGCAGCAACAACGTGATCACGCTCGACGGCGCCCGCATGATCGACATCGGATCGAACAGCGGCCTCATCATCGCCCCCAACACGGACTTCGTGTCCGAGGTCAAGGTCCAGTCCAGCAACTATGCCGCCGAGTTCGGGTCGGGCGGCATCCAGGTCAGCGCCATCACGAAGGGCGGCACCTCCGAGTTCCACGGCACTGCCTACTCGTACCTGCGCCACCACAAGTTCGCGGCCAACGACCGCTCGAACTCCATTGCCGGCGTGGAGAAGCCCAAGAGCAAGTTCCTCTATCCCGGCTTCAACCTGAGCGGCCCTATCCTGATCCCGGGTACGGGCTTCAACAAGAACCGCGACAAGGCGTTCTTCTTCGTGGGCGTGGAACTGTGGCGGCAGAACGTGGACACGGGATCGGTATTCCACGTCGTGCCCACCCTGAACCAGCGCCGGGGCCTCTTCAACGACTCCCAGGGCGGCCAGAACCTGAACCAGCCCACGACCGTCCTCATCCCGAGCGGCTTCCCGGGCGCGGGCAATCCGGCCCCCGGCAACAACCTCGCCCCCTACATCGATCCCATGGGCCAGAGGCTGATCAACCTGTACCCGCTGCCCAACTACAACGATCCCACCAACCGCTACAACTACGTCTTCAACGCGCTGCAGAAGCAGGACACGACGCAGATCACGACGCGCCTCGATTACGCCTTCTCGGACAGCACCCGCGCCTACGTGCGTCTGGCCCAGGACGACGGCCAGGTCAACCAGGCGCGCGGCCTGTGGTGGAACTCGTCCGACTACGAGCTGCCCACCACCCTCAACAACTCGCAGCTCGGGCGCTCGGCCTCCCTCAACGTCACGAGCGTGCTCTCACCCACGACCACCAACGAGCTCGTCTTCAGCTACAGCAAGCTCAAGCTGGACAACATCCACGCCGACGAGAGCAAGATCTCGCTGGAGGGCCTGGGGCTCGCCGGCTACCAGGGCTTCTTCGGCACGCAGACGCCGTTCGCGCCCACCCAGATCTTCTCGTGGGGGCAGAATCTCGGGAACCTCTGGGACCCCTCGGACCAGCACAACATCTTCGCCTACAACTCGAGCCTGCACGTCTCCGACAACTTCACCAAGGTCCTGAACACGCACGCGGTCAAGGTCGGCTTCAGCCTCGAGAAGGGGAACAAGTTCCAGAACTTCCAAAACGACGCCCAGACCCGGATCATCCTGGGCAGCGGCTGGATCCCGGGGAGCACCGGAAACGATTACGGCGACCTGCTGGTGGGGCGTCCGGCCACGGTTGGATCAGGCACCGCCCTCAACCCGGGCAACTTCGTCGCCTACAGCTTGGACGGTTACCTGCAGGACTCCTGGAAGATCAAGAAGAACCTCACCCTCGAATACGGCGTGCGCCTGAGCAAGTGGACCAACAATGCGGAGACCAATGGGGTCGGTGCCGTCTTCATCCCTGAACGGTATGACCGGAGCGCGGGCACGTTCCTGGATGCCCAGAAGACGCAGGTCAACGGCGTGGCCTACGCGGCGCGGGGACAGGTGCCCAAGGGGCTCATCGACGACCGTTCGCTGTTCGTCATGCCGCGCGTCAACTTCGCCTGGGACCTGACCGGGACCGGCAACACGATCATCCGGGGCGGGGGGGGACTCTTCTACAACCGGCCCATGGGCAACGCGGAGTATGACGTCATCCGGATCCCGCCCAATGGGTACTACACGGAGATCGACGCCTACGCGGGCGGGGACCTCGGCCCGGTCGGTCTCACCTACAACACCGTGCGTCAGGTCAACCCGCTGAACCGGATCGGCCGGATCAACGTGGATACGATCAACCCGAACTCGATCGACTACCCGCGCACCGTCACCAGCAGCCTCTCCGTCGCGCGACGGCTGCCGGGGCAGAACGTCCTGGAGGCGAGCTACGTCGCCACCTTCGGCCGGCACCTGTTGAACCGGCGTCAGTTCAACATCATTCCGGACGGAAGGCTGCTGACGGGAACGCTCGGCAATGCGGACCTTTCGAATCCGCTCCATCGTGCGGCCCTGTCGTCGGATGCGGTCAACACCCTGCGGCCGTTCCCCGTCCTCGGCAACGTGCGCTGGTGGGAATACACGGGCGTCTCGAACTACCATTCGCTGCAGGCCACGCTGAGCCGCCAGACCGGACGGCACTTCCAGTACTTCGTCGCCTATACGTTCAGCAAGGCCCTGGGCAGCGTCTATCCGAACGGCGAGTACGACGACATCGACCCTTACCAGCCGCGCCAGCGCTCCTACGGCACCCTGCGCTACGACCGCACGCACATCCTGAACCTGTCCTACAACTACCAGTTCCCCGATCCGGTCAAGGGCGGACTGGCCGGCGGCATCCTGAACGGCTGGCAGATCTCCGGCATCTCCACCTTCGCCAGCGGCGTGCCCCTCTCGCTGGGCTTCAGCGGCGACATCAACTCGGACAGCATCGAGAACGCCTGGTACGGCACCCCCGATCACATCGGATATCGGATACAGAACACCGTGTCCGCGGGCAGCGCCATCACGCCCATCTTCACCTGCGATCCGCGCAAGGGCGCCAGCTCGAAAGTGGGCGGGAAGATACTCAACGTGGATTGCATCGGCATCCCCGCCTTCGGAGAGTCGGGGCCCTTCACGACGCCGTTCTACATCCGCATGCCGACCCGCATGAACCACGACATCACGCTGTTCAAGAACTTCGCGCTGGGAGAGAACAAGGCCCGGAAGGTGCAGTTCCGGGTCGGGCTCTTCAACATCCTCAACCAGGCCGTCCCCGCCGTCGATCCGTCGGGGGACGTGGACCTGACGCTACAGACCGTCTGCAACGTGAGGGTGAACGGCGTGCCGAACGGCGCGGGCGGAACCGCCGACAACGTCTGCGACCCCACCAAGGGGTTCTCGCTCTCCGACAACACCAAGCAGAACTTCGGCAAGATCATACTGAAGCGCGGACACCGGGTGATCGAGTTCGCCATGAAGCTGTACTTCTAGGCGATCCTTCCGGCCGGGGAGGGTTCGCGCCCTCCCCGGCTCCCACGCCGGACCGACGCGCGGACCTATAATCGTCCTTGTCATGAGGCCCAATCGGTTCGCCGTCTTCCTCCTCGCCCAGGCCATGGCTCTCGGGGCCGGGCTCGGAGCCGCGGCCGCCCCCCAGGCGCCAGTCCCCTCGCCGATGCCGGAGATTCCGACCTTCGCCGTCGGAACCTCGGCGGTCACGCTCGACGTCGTCGTCCGTGACAAGAAGGGGAATGCCGTGCGCGACCTCCAGGCCTCCGACTTCGAAGTGCTCGAGGACGGCGTCAAGCAACACGTGCAGTCGTTCGACGTTTTCGGAAGGCCGCTCAACCGCACGGCCGCCGTCGCTATGCCGCCCGCGCCCGCGAGCAGTACCGCTCCTCTGGCCGCGCCGGTCGCGCCCGTACCCGCTTCCGAGACGCGCCCCCAGATCATCGCCTTCGTCTTCGACCGTCTTTCCCCCGAAGCGCGGAACACCGCCCACAAGGCGGCCATGACGTACCTGACGCGCGGACACGTCGAAGGCGACCTCGTGGGCGTCTTCGCCGTCGACCTGGCCCTGCGGACGCTCCAGCCCTTCACCCGGGACGCCAGCCTCATCCGCACGGGGCTCGAACGCGCGGCCTCCCAGGCCAACACCGCCTTCAGCGCCGACCGCGAGCGGACGCGTCAGCTCGTCGATTCCGTGACCGCGGGCGAGATCACCTCGTCGGGGGCGTCGAGCGCGGCCCCGTCGGGACCGGGCGCCGCCTCGGCCGGCGCCGCCATCGGAGCCGCCGCGGCGGGGGGCGCCCTGAGCCAGGCCATCGGGCGCATCCAGGTCGGGATGCTCCGCAGCTTCGAGGCGCTCGAGCGCGACCAGCAGGGCTACGCGTCCACCAACGGCCTCCTGTCCGTGGTGAACGGCCTCAAGAGCCTGCCCGGGCGCAAGACGGTGGTCTTCTTCTCGGAGGGGCTGGCCATCCCGTCCAGCGTCCAGGCGCAGTTCCGGTCCGTCATCCACAACGCCAACCGCGCGAACGTGAGCGTCTACGCCATGGACGCGGGCGGGCTGCGCGCGGAGAGCATGAACGCGGAGACCCGCAAGGAGATGATGCAGGCCGCCCAGCGGCGGATACGCCAGGTGGAGTCGGGCAAGGACGACGCCAATGACGGCATCATGAGCCGCAGCCTCGAGCGCAACGAGGACCTGCTCAACCTCAACCCCGAGAGCGGCCTCGGGCGGCTCGCCAACGAGACGGGGGGCTTCCTCATCCACGACACGAATGACGCCGCCTCCGCCTTCCGGCGTATCGAAGAAGACATGCGCTTCTACTACCTGCTCGGATACTCGCCGTCCAACGAGAGCTACGACGGGCGCTTCCGGACGGTCACGGTGAAGGTGAGGCGGCCGGGCCTGCAGGTGCAGACCCGCCAGGGCTATTACGCGATACGGCCGGTGGAGTCGGCGCCCCTGCGATCATTCGAGGCCCCCGCCCTCGCTCAACTCGACGGCGCGCGGCCGCACGCCTTCCCGCTGGATTCCGTGGCCCTCAGCTTCCCGACGCCGAAGCAGCCGGGCCTGGTGCCCGTCTTCGTGCGCGTGCCGGGCAACGCGATCACCTACCAGCTCGACAAGCAGGACACGAGCGGAAAGAAGATCCAGCGCGCCGACCTCGCCGTGGTGGCGCGAATCAAGAACGAGGCCGGCCGCGAAGTCGACCGGCTGAGCCAGCGCTATCTCCTCAGCGCGGCCACCGAGAACCTCGAGGCGGCGCGACGCGGGGACATCCTGTTCTACCGGCAGGCGAACCTCGCGCCCGGCCGCTATACGGTCGAGGCCGTTGCCTATGACGCGCTGACCCAGAAGGCGAGCATCAGCACCGCCGCCTTGGAGGTGCCGGAGGGCGCGGACGGACGTCCCCGCCTCAGCAGTATCGTGCTCGTCGGCCGCGTGGAGAAGATCTCCGCGGCGGAAGCGCCGCCGGAGAGCCCTTTCGTCTATGGCGAGACGCTCATCTACCCGAACATGGGCGAGGCGTTCCGCAAGTCCACCAGCCCCGCCGTCGGGTTCTTTTTCACGCTCTATGGCGTGCAAGACAAGACCACGCCAACGGCGACCATCGAGGTCTTCAAGGGCGATCAGGCGGCGGGCCAGGTGACGGCGATCCTGCCTGCTCCGGACGCGAGCGGACGGATCCAGTACGCGGGCGCTCTACCCCTCCAGGGTTTCCCTACGGGTGCCTACAAGCTGAAGGTCACGGCCGTGACCAGCGGCGGCCTCGATTCGAGACAGGCCTCCTTCACGGTGGTGGAGTAGCGACCGGTCGCCGTCGATGCGCTCAGGCCTCCTCCTCCTCCCTCTCCTGCTCGCGCGGCCGGCCGCGCTGCCCGCCCAGCCCTCTCCGCCCACGGCCGAGGAGTCGTTCGCCCGCGGCGTGCAGCTTCACCAGGCCGGCGACATCCTGGGCGCGATCGAAGCGTACCGGGACGCCCTGGAAAAGGAGCCACAGCGCGTCGATGCCCGCTCGAACCTCGGGGCCGCCTACGTGCGGCTGGGACGGTACGAAGACGCCGTGCGCGAGTACCGGCGGGCCCTCGCGGTCGAGCCCGAGCAAGCCGCGGTGCGCTTCAACTTCGCCCTCGCCCTGTACAAGACGGGGCTCGTGGCGGAGGCGGCCCAGGAGCTCGAGCAGGCCCTCGCGCGCGATCCAAAGAACACCGCGGCGCTCCTCCTCCTCGCCGATTGCCAGCTCCAGATGGGCAACGAGACACGGGTGGTCGCCCTGCTCGAGTCCCATGAAGCGGACCTCGGACAGGACCGCCTGTACTGCTACCTGATGGGCACCGCCCTCCTGCGCCGCAACGAATTGTCGCGCGGCCAGGTCTTCATCGATCGCCTCTTCCGGGACGGCGATACCGCGCCCGCCCGCGTCCTCATGGCGGTGGCCCACCTGCGCCGCGACGATGCCCGCAGCGCGCTCGTGGAACTCCAGCGGGCGGTAGAGCTGGATCCGAAGCTGCCGACCGTGCACAGCCTGCAGGGCCGAGCGCTGATGGAAACGGGACAGCGAGCGGAAGCGATCGAGGCCTTCCGCCGCGAGTTCGCCATCAACCCGAACGACTTCGACTCGAACCTGTACCTGGGGCTGCTCCTCAAGGACGACGGCGCGCTCGACGAGGCCGGCGATCACCTCCGGCGGGCCAACCGTCTCCGGCCCGACGATCCCCGCGTGCTCTACGGCCTGGGGGGACTCCATCTGGCCGCGGGACGCGTCGAAGAGGCGGAGAAGGCCCTGCAATCCGTCGTCGCTTCCGTCCCCGACTACGTCAAGGCCCACGTGCTCCTGGCCACCGCCTACTATCGGCTGAAGAAGAAGGACCGGGGTGACGAGGAGCAGGCCGTCGTCGCGCGCCTGTTGCAGGCGCAACAGGGCCGCGAAGCGGGCGCCAGCGATACCCTCGGGCCGGCGTACAAAGGCGAGGCGCTGCGCGATCCCGGCGCCGCCAAGAACGCCAAGGAGAAGAAGAAGCCGGGTTCGGGACCGAGCGGAGGCCTCCAGTGACGCGGGCGGGCCGGGTGGTGTTCGGCTCGCATCTGCTCTGGATGATGGCCGCGGTCCTGGCTGCCGTTCCTTCTACGTCCGGCCTCGCCGAGCCGCCCGTCTCTCCCCGCTCCGCTTCTGTCCGGCCCCGCCCGCCGTCCTCGCCCTCCTTCGATGCCATCGTGAAGAAGGCGGAGGCGGCGAAGGGGGCGGGCCGCTTCGACGAGGCGATCCGCTACTACCGCGAGGCCCTGAAGCTCCAGCCCGCGTGGCTGGAGGGCCGCTTCTTCCTGGGGACGCTTCTCTACGACAACGACCGATACGAGGAAGCGCGCGGCGAGTTCCGCACCCTCGTACAGGCGGATCCCAAGAACGGGTTGGTCCTCGCCCTGAAAGGGCTCTGCGAGTTCCGCCTCCACAACTATGACCGTTCGCTCAAGGAGCTCGAGGGTGCACGCGACCTGGGCATCCCCAGCCCCGAGGTGATGGCGGCGGCCAGCTTCCACGCCGCCCTCCTGCTGAACCGCTTCGAGCAGTTCGAGTCGGCCTTCGACGTTCTCCGCGGATTCGCCCAACAGGACAGGGACACCCAAGGAGTGATCGAGGCCTTTGGCCTGAGCATCCTCCGCATGCCGTTCCTGCCCAGCGAATTGCCCCCGGAGCGCCGCGAGATCGTCCTCATGGCGGGACGGGCCGGCTTCTACCAGGCCAAGAACCGCCGATCACCGGTCGCACAGCTCGCCTTCGAGGAGTTGGTGTCCCGGTATCCCACCGCCCCCAACGTGCACTATGCCTTCGGCGTCTATCTCGTCAGCGAGCAGCCAGAGTTGGCGTTGGAGGAGTTCCGCCGGGAACTGCGCTCTTCGCCGACCCACTACCACGCGATGCTGCAGATCGCGTACGAGCTGATGAAGGAAGGCAAGTACGAGGAGGCGAAGCCCCACGCGGAGAAGGCGGCGGAGCTCGCGCCGAGCCTCTTCGTGGCGCACCATGCGTTGGGCCGGATCCTCTTCGAGACGGGCGACGCGGACCAGGCCATCCAATCGCTGGAGACGGCCATGAAGCTGGCTCCCGATAGCCCGGAAGTGAGGTTCTCGCTGGCCCGGGCCTATGCGAAGGCGGGCCGGAGCGAGGATGCCGCCCGCGAGCGCGCGGAGTTTCTCAGACTCGACCAGGCCCGCCAAACGATCCGGTCCGGGCCTAAATCAGTGGGAGGCAAGGTCGAGGAGTCCCCGCCACCGAAGAACTGACCGCCGGCGCGCGCCTCACTTCTTCTTGAGGGCCCCGAGTAGCGCCTTCGCCGTTTCCACATTCGCGGGAACCTGGCCGGTCATGGCCAGGTACTTCTCGAGCAGGCTCACCGCTTCCGTGACGCGATTGTTGCCGACCGCGATCGTGGCCAGGTGGAACAGCGGCTCCGGATTGCCCGGGTCGAGCTCGGCCGCCTTCTTGAGGGCGGCTTCGCCCTCGGCGGTCTTCCCGGAGTTGATGGACATGATGCCGAGCGCGTATTGGAACTTCGCGTCCTGCGGGAAATTCGGCGCGGTGGCGAGCAGCCCCTCTTCCGCTTCCTGCAACCGGCCGTCCAGCTCCCGCACCGCCGCCAAGGCCACGAAAGCGTCGCTCCGGGTCGGCTCGAGCTCGGTCACGCGCAGGTATTCTTTCTCCGCCCCCTTCCAGTCCTTCATGCTCTTGAGAACGTAGGCCAGGTTGTAATGGGCGGGCGCGAGGTTGGGGAACTGCACGAGGATGGCCTCGAGCATGGTCCTGGCCTCGTCGTATCGTCCGGCCTGGGCGGCTTCGACCGCCTTCGTGTAGTTTTCCCCGGCCTTGTTCGACTCGGTCGTCGGCGGAAGGACCGCCGCCACCGGCGCGCCTTGCTGGGCGGGCGCGGCGGCGGCTCCGCGCGTCAGCACGATGTCGGGCGCTTCGGAGAACCCGCCGAGGGAGAGGGGCATTTCCATCGAGTACGTCTTGTAGCCCTCCTTGGAGAAGGTGAACTTCCAATTGCCGTCCGCCAGGCCCATCCGGACGAACCCGCCCTTCTTGTCGGTGAGCTGCGACTTCGTGATCTTCTGCCGGCTCTCTCCCTTGAACTCCATCTCGATCGTCACACCCTCGACGCCCTTTCCCTCTTCGTCGACGACCTTGCCGCGGATGCCAGCGCGGGTCTGCGCCGTTGCCCCCGGCGGGAACGACGCTCCCGCCCAGGCGAGAGCGAGAGCGGAGCCGGCCACCAGAACGAGCTTCATGCGATCCTCCTGCCTCTATTAGGAATGTGTCGGATCGCAGGGCGTCCATCACGCCGTTGTAGGCGGGCTTCACGCGGTAGGCCTCGTCGAAGAGGAGCGGATCGTCCGGCCCGTAGAACTGGTCGATCCACGAGTGGCGGTCGGTGAAGCCCCAGAACGTGATGGCGTGGCAGCGCGGCTCGGCGACGCAGACCGCCACCACGTCGTGGTAGACGCGCCGCTGGTCCTCGAGCCTCGTGCCCAGGGGGCCGGGCAGGCGCGCCACGCGCACGTCCATCTCGCTGATGTTCACGAGCAGCCCCAGCTCGGCCAGCCGCCGCATGTTGCCCGCGATGTCGGCCGCCTCCGGATGGCTGGCCGCGTCGAGGTGCATCTGCAGGCCGACGCCGCCGATCGGCACGCCCTGCGCCCGCAGGTCGCGCACCAGGTCGTAGACGTCGTCCGACTTGCGGCCC
>WNGB01034875.1_pt1 | contig 11640 bp, 9 predicted proteins | sample 5400681 | NCBI WGS metagenome assembly WNGB01 (sample SAMN13153367, study PRJNA577476) | soil metagenome | isolation source: 115 cm soil or saprolite under grassland replicate 2 | place: USA:California | collected 2016-06-15 | reverse complement strand
CCAGGACGTCAGCCTCCCGCGCGTACCGCACGGTCACCTGCCGCCCATCCGGGGAGGTCATGAACACGCGGAGCAGACCTTGGACGACCAGCACCTCCCTGGGAGCCGCCCCCTCTCGATAGATCGTGCTCCCCGCCGGGTAGTCGGTGCGCTGCCCGTCCGCGATGAGCTCGTCCACGACGTCTCGGGGTAGCCTGCCAAGGAAGCTGCGCCGCAAGGCGTCCGCGACCTCCTGATCAGCCACCGCCATCGCTCCAGTGCCTGACGCTTCGTCTTCAGCTCAGCCGAACCCTACCGGGTATCCCTCCACGGGCGATGCCCCTCCACGACCGGCTCACACCTTGGACTCCGATCTTCACTGGACAGCCTGGACGTCGAGGAGGCCCGGCTGGCACCGCGCGACCGGTCAGGCGCCGGTGTAGTAGCGGGGGTCCAGCAGGCAGAGGTCGGCACGGCCGGCGGCCAGGATGGTGTCGGCCTCGTCGGCGGTGGTGAGGTTGCCGCCGACCATGGTGGGCGCGCCGGCGTCGTTGCGGACCAGGTCGCTCAGGGGGACCAGCCAGAAGCGGCCGTCGTCGGGGCTGGCGGCCGCGGTGGTCTGGCCGGCGGTCACCTGCAGCAGGTCGCAGCCGTGCCCGGCGAGCGCCCTTGCGGCCGCCACCGCCTCCGGCTGGCCGAGGCCGCCCGGCGCCCAGTCGCTGGCCGCCAGCGACGCCCACAGCGGCCGCTCGGCCGGCCAGGCCGCCCTGACGGCGTCGACCACCTCCAGGGGGAAGCGCAGCCGCCGCTCCAGCGGCCCGCCGAACTGGTCGTCGCGCCGGTTGGCCAGCGGCGAGATGAAGCCGCCGAGCAGGTAGCCGTGCGCCAGGTCCAGCAGCAGCAGGTCGACGCCGCCGGCGGCGGCCAGCCGGGCGGCGCGGGCGAACTCGCCCGCCACCCGCTCCATGTCGGCCCGCTGCATCGCCCTCGGGACCTGGCCGCCGCGGCTGTAGGGGACCGCCGAGGCGGCCAGCAGCGGCCAGCCCCCTTCGGCCAGCGGACGGTCCAGCCCCCGGCGCCGCGGCCGGGTCGCTCCCCGCCGCCCGGCGTGGCCGAGGCGGACCGCCAGGCGGGCGCCCCGCTCGCGCACGGCCGCGGCCACCCGGCTCCACGGCTCCGCGTGGCGGTCCTCCCACAGGCCGGGGGTGCCAGGCGTGACCCGGCCGTCCGCGGCGACCGCGACCAGCTCGCTGACGACCAGCCCGGCGCCGGCCGCGGCCGCCCCGACCAGACGCTCCCCCGCCGCCTCGGCGAGCCGGCCGCCGGCGGCGTCGTCCTCGGCCACCGGGGCGAGGGCGAGCCGGTTGGCCAGGGTCAGCGTGCGCTGCCGCAGCGGGGTGAAGACCGGCGGCGGGACCAGCAGGGCGGCCGGGTCGCCGGCGATGAAGCGGTCGACGGTGGCCACGAACCGGGCGTCGCGCTTGGTGAGCTCCAGGTGGCCGATCCTGCCGGAGCGGGTCAGCAGGTTGAAGGCGAACTGGACCGGGTCGAAGCCGTCGTAGCGGCGGACGTTCTCGAACCAGGCGGCGCTCTCCCGCGCCGCCTCCTGGAAGCGCTCGACCACCGGCTGGCGCTCCAGCTCGTAGTCGGTCAGGGCCGCCTGCAGCTCGCCCGGGTGACGCTGCAGGGCGCCGGCGAGCGCCACCGCGTCCTCCATCGCCAGCTTGGTGCCAGACCCGATGGTGAAGTGGGCGGTGTGGGCGGCGTCGCCCAGCAGCACCACCTTGCCGTGGTGCCAGCTGGCGCAGCGGACGGTCACGAAGCTGATCCACAGCGAGCGGTTGGACAGCAGCTTGTGGCCGGCCAGCTCGGGGGCGAACAGCTGCTGGCAGAAGGCGATCGACTCCTCCTCGCTGGCCTGCTCCAGGCCGGCGCGCCGCCAGGTCGCCTCGGTGCACTCCACGATGAAGGTGCTGGTCCGCGCGTCGAACGGGTAGGCGTGGACCTGGAACATGCCGTGCTCGGTGGCGCGGAACACGAAGGTGAAGGCGTCAAGGACCAGGTCGGTGCCGAACCACACGAACTTGGAGCGGTGCACGTCGAGGCTGGGGCGCAGCGGCTCGGCCAGCAGCCGCCTGGCGGTCGAGTTGACCCCGTCGGCGGCCACCACCAGGTCGCGGTCGGCGAAGGCGTCGAGGGTGGGGACCTCGGTGTGGAAGGCCAGCTCGACGCCGACCTGGTGGCAGCGCCGCTGCAGGATCTCCAGCAGCCGCTTGCGGGCGATGGCGGAGAACCGGTGCCCGCCCGAGCGGATCGTGCGGCCGCCGTAGACCACGTCGATGGCGTTCCAGCGGGCGAAGGTGTCGGTGATCTCCGCGTAGCTGGGGTAGTCGGCGTCGCGCAGCCCGCCCAGCGTCTCCTCGGAGAACACCACCCCCCAGCCGAAGGTGGCGTCCGGCGCGTTGCGCTCGACCACGGTGACCTCGCAGGACGGGTCGGCCCGCTTGGCCAGCAGGGCAAAGTAGAGCCCGGCCGGCCCGCCCCCGAGGACCCCGATGCGCATCGCCGCTGCTCCTAGGCGAGCACGTCGGCCAGGCGGTCCAGCTCGGCCGGGTCGGAGGAGGTCGGCAGCAGCACCAGCTGGTCGCAGCCGACCTCCTGGTAGCCGCGGACGAAGTCCCTGACCGCCCGGCCGCTGGTCAGGTTGCCCGCCGCGATCTTCTCGGCGAACGGGCCGGTGAAGGCGTAGTAGTCGCGCAGGTAGGCGGCGCCGGCGTCGGCGTCGCCGAGGGCGAAGTAGCCCTGGCCCCACAGCTCGGGCCGGCCGGGACGCTCCAGGTCCCGCCAGGCCGCCCACGCCTTGGCGGCGGCGTTGGCGAACGCCCTCGGCGGGCCGCCGCCGTGGACGTAGCCGTCGGCGGCGCGGGCCATGCGGGCGAACGCCGCGCCGGAAAGGCCGCCGGCCAGCAGCGGCGGGCCGCCCGGCTGCACGGGCTCGGGGCCGACCTCGGCCTTCTCCCAGATCGACCGGAGCTCCACCAGCTGGTCGGCCAGGCGCCGGCCACGGCCGGCGCGGTCGACCCCGGTCGCCTGGTAGTCGTCGTCGCGGGCGCCGATCGCCAGGCCGAGGGTGAGCCGCCCGCCCGACAGCAGGTCCAGGGAGGCGGCCTGCTTGGCGAGCAGGACGGTGTTGCGCAGCGGCCCGATCACCACCATGGTCACCAGGCGGATGCGGCTGCTGACGGCGGCCGCGGCGGCCAGCGACAGGAACGGCTCGACGCTGCGGTACACCATCCGGTCCAGCACCCCGAGGCTGGCGAACGGGCCGGCGTCGGCGCGTCTGGCCCACTCGACGACGCAGCGCCCGTCGGTCCCCGGCGTGGTGGTGGGCAGGCCGACCCCGACCTCCATGCTCGCTCCCTCCTCCTGGTCCGGTCTGGTGTGGCCGAGCGCGATCATGGTACGGCTGACGGGTGCGGGTGCTGCTGAGCTTGCTGATCGTCGTCGCCGTGCCGCTGGCGGCGCTTGGGCTGCTGTGGGCGCTGCAGCGGCGGCTGATCTACCTGCCGGCGCCGCGGGCGGTGCCGCCGGCCGCGGCCGTCCTGCCCGGCGCCGAGGAAGTCGCCTTCCGCACCGGGGACGGGCTGCGGCTGGGAGGCTGGTTCGTGGCGGCCGCCCGTGGCGCCGGCGACCGCCGTCAGGCGTCCCGGCCGGGTCCCGCGGTGCTGGTCTGCAACGGCAACGCCGGCAACCGCTGGTTGCGGGCGCCGCTGGCGGCCGCGCTGTCGCGGGCCGGCATGGCGGTGCTGCTGTTCGACTACCGCGGCTTCGGGGGGAACCCCGGCAGGCCGACCGAGGAAGGGCTGGCCGCCGACGCCCGCGCCGCGCAGGCCTTCCTGGCCGCCCGGCCCGAGGTCGACCCGGCCCGCCTGGTCTACTTCGGGGAGTCCCTCGGCGCCGCCGTCGCCCTGCGCCTCGCCACCGAACGGCCGCCAGCCGCGCTGGTGCTGCGCTCGCCGTTCGCCTCGCTGGCCGAAGTGGGCCGGCTGCACTACCCGTTCCTGCCGGTCGGCCTGCTGCTCGCCGACCGCTACGACTCGCTCGGCCTCGCCGGCCGGCTGGCCGCACCGCTGCTGGTGGTGGCCGGCGGGCGCGACCGGATCGTCCCGGCCGCCCACAGCCGCCGCCTGTTCGACGCCGCCCACCAGCCGAAGCGGCTGGTCGTGGTCCCTGGCGCCGACCACAACGACCCGGAGCTGCTGGCCGGCCCCCGCCTGCTGGCGGAGGTGCTCGGCTTCCTGGAGGGCGTCCCGGCGCTGCGCGCCACGGTGTGAGCCGGCGCCTGCGCGCAGCGCGTCACCCCTGCCCGGTGCCGCCCAGCCGGCGGGCGGCCTGCTGGGCGGCCAGGCCGATGATGGCGGTGAAGGTCGGGTAGGCGAACTGCAGGCCGGCGAGCTGCTCGACCGGCTGCTCGGCGGCCATGGCCGCGGCGGCGATCTGGACCACCTCGACCGCCTGCTCGCCGACCACGTGCGCGCCGAGGATGCGGCGGTCGGAGCGCGACACCAGCAGCTTGGCGAACCCCTCGGTATGCCCGTCGATCACCGCCCGGTCCAGGTCGGCGTAGCGCGCCACCGCGGCGACGCAGCCGCCCTGCACCGTCTCGGCCTCCGCCTGGGTCAGCCCGACGCTGGCGTACTCGGGATCGGTGAAGCCGCCCCGCGGCACCACCCGGAGCAGCCGCGGCGCCACGCCAGGTGCCTCCGGGCCGGCCGCAGGCCGCGGCCGGGCCGCCAGCACCGCGTGCTCGGCCGCGAGCCGCGCCTCGGCCTCGGCGGTCTGCACCAGCATCATGTGGCCGTTGACATCGCCGGCGGCCCAGACGTTCGCGGCCGAGGTGCGCAGCCGGTCGTCGACCTTGATGTAGCCGCCCTCGGTCCGGATCCCCGCGGCCTCCAGGCGCAGCTCCTCCAGGTTGCCCGGCCAGCCGACCGCCAGCAGCACCGCGTCGGCGTCGGCGGCCCGCGGCTCGCCTCCACCGCGCCAGCGCAGCCGCAGCGCGCCACGGTCGCGTTCCAGCCGCTCCAGCCGCTCGACGCCGGTCTCCACCCCGATGCCGCGCCGCCGGAAGGCGTCGGTGACCGCCTCCGAGACCGCCTGGTCCTCGGCGCCGAGCAGCCGGTCGGCCGTCTCCAGCAGCGTCACCTGGCTGCCGAAGGCGGCCAGCACGCTGGCGAGCTGGCAGCCGGTGGCCGAGCCGCCGACCACCAGCGCCGAGGCGGGCAGGGCCTCGAACGCCCAGATGTCGGAGTGCGTGACGGCCTGCTCGCTGCCTGGGAACGGCAGGCGGCGGGCGTGGCCGCCGACGCACACGATGATCGACTCGGCGCGGAGCTGGCCCCGTCCGTCGCCGATGGCGATGGTGTGCGCGTCGGCGAACCTGGCCGTGCCGGTCCCCACGATCAGCCGGATCCCGGTACGTTCCAGCCGCTCCGGCAGGGCCTTCAGCCGGTGGACCAGCTCCACGGTGGCGGCCGCCTTGGCGAGCACCCGGCGGAAGTCGACCGCCGGGCGGGGGCCGTCCAGGCCGTAGTCGGCGAACTGGTCGGTGTCGCGGACCAGGCGCGCGGCCTTGGCCAGCGCCCTGGTCGGGACGCAGCCGTCGTTGGTGCACACCCCGCCGAGCCGGTCACGCTCGACCAGCGCCACGGTCGCGCCGAGCTCCCGGGCGCGCAGCGCCGCCGCCGCCCCGGCGGGGCCGCCGCCCAGCACGATCACGTCGAACGCCGTCAACCCAGCCTCCCGACCAGCGCCTCGGCGACCAGCTGCTCGGCGAGCTCCCGCCCGGCCAGCCGGTCGACGAACAGCGGCGGCAGCGGCGGGCGGTAGCGCAAGTACCACCAGGCGGTCCCGGTGAACCGGTCGGCGGCCGGCCGTGGACCGGTCGGCGGCGCGTCGCCGGGCGGGGCGGGGTCGGGCGGGCTCAGCGGCGGGCTCCTGGCGGGCGGCTGGGGCGGATGCGGACGTGCAGGTGGTCGTCGTGGGCGAGGAGGTGGCGGCGGTTCACGGCCAGTCAGGGTGCCAGAACCGGCTGGCCGCCCGCTCGGTCAGGTGTCCAGCAGCACGCCGGGGTTCAGCACGCCGGCCGGGTCGACGGCCGCCTTGGCGGCCCGCAGGGCGGCGGCGAACGGCTCCGGGCGCTGCCGGTCGTACCAGGGCCGGTGGTCGCGGCCGACCGCGTGGTGGTGGGTGACGGTGCCGCCGGCGGCCAGCACCGCCTCGGTGGCGGCCGCCTTGACCTCGGCCCACTGGCCCAGCTCGCTGCCCCGCCTGGCGGGCGCCAGCACGGTGAAGTAGGGGGCGGCCCCGTCGGGGTAGACGTGCGTCAGCCGGCAGGTCACCGTGCCGGCGCCGCACACCTGCGCCAGCGCCGCGCCGGCGGCGGCGCCGACGTCCGCGACCAGCGCGTCCAGCCGCTCCCAGGTCACCGCGGTCTCGAACGTCTCCACCAGCACGCCGAGCAGCAGCAGCCGCTCGCGCAGGTAGGGGGCGCGGACGAAGCCGGCCCGCCAGGTGGCGCCGGCGTCCGCGCCGGCGGCCTCCTCCAGCACCCGCCCGCCCGCGCCGGCGCAGACCTCCAGGGCGGCGGCCAGCTCGGCGTCGACCGGCAGCGACGCCGACTCGAACCCCAGCAGCAGCGGCGCCTCGCCGCCTGCAAGGGTGCCGGTGAGGGCCGCCTCGGCGGCGTCGAGCAGCCGGCAGGTGGCCGGTTCCAGCCCGGCCTGGACCAGGCCGCGCACGGCGGCCGCGCCGGCCTGGAAGGAGCGGAAGGCGACCGTGGCCGCGGCCCGGTGGGCCGGGCGGGGCCGGACCCGGAGCCACGCCTCGGTGACCACCCCGAGGGCGCCCTCGCTGCCAAGGACCAGCCGGTCGGGGCTGGGGCCGGCGCCCGACCCCGGCAGCCGGCGCGACGCCCACAGCCCGGCCGGGGTGAGCATGCGGACCGACTCGACCAGGTCGTCGACGTGGATGGCGCCGGTCGAGAAGTGCCCGGCCGCCCGGGTGGCCAGCCAGCCGCCCACGGTGGAGCGTTCGAAGGACTGCGGGAAGAAGCGGAGGGTGAGGCCGTGGGGCCGGAGCGCCGACTCCAGCGCGGGCCCGGTGGTGCCGGCAAGCACCCGGGCGGCGCGGGACACCGGGTCGACCTCGGCGACGCCGGCGAGCGCGCCGAGGTCGAGGCTGACCACCGCACCGAAGCGCCGGTCGACGGCCGGTTCGACCCCGCCGACCACGCTGGTGCCGCCGCCGAACGGGACCACCGCCACGCCCGTCTCGGTGCACCAGGCCAGTACGGTGGCCACCTCGGCCTCGGTCCTGGGGCGCAGCACCAGGTCGGGCGGGTGGTCGACCTGGCCGCGCAGGCCGCGGAGCACGTCCCGGTAGGAGCGGCCGAGGCCGTGGCGGGCCCGGTCGAGCGGCTCCGCCGAGCTGACCGGCGCAAGGGCCGAAGGGACGGCGACCCGCGGCGCCGGCAGCGCCGCCGGGGCCGCCGGCCGCTCCGGCGCCTGCAGCGGGAAGCCGAGCAGCGCCTGCGCGGCCGGGGCGAGCGCCTCCAGCTCGGCGGGTCCCGGCTCCTCCTCGGGCCGGCCCCAGCCCCACACCGGGTAGGTCGACGCGGTCATCGGCCAAGCATGCCGTCCCGCAGCCGGCGCCGGTAGAGTCGAGCGGTCGGCGCCGGCAGTCGTGGAGGTGACGGTGGGCGGGACGACCCTGGAGGGCCACGGCGGCGCCCTGGCGGTCGCGGCCGCCTGGCGGCACGGCGTCAGGGAGATGTTCACCCTCTCCGGCGGCCACGTGTTCCCTCTCTACGACGGGGCGGTGAAGGCCGACCCGCCGCTCCGGCTGGTGGACGTGCGCCACGAGCAGACCGCGGTGTTCGCCGCCGAGGCCACCGCCAAGCTGCTGCGGCGCCCCGGCCTTGCGGTGCTGACCGCCGGGCCCGGGGTGACCAACGGGATCAGCGCGGTCACCACCGCCCACTTCAACGGCTCACCGGTGCTGGTGGTTGGCGGGCGGGCACCGACCGGCCGCTGGGGCAGCGGCAGCCTGCAGGAGCTGGACCATCCGCCGCTGCTGGCCCCGGTCACCAAGCACGCCGGCACCGTCCGCGAAGCCGCCGACATCCCGTCCGAGATCGACCGTGCCCTGCGGCTGGCCGCCGAGCCCCACCGCGGCCCGGTCTTCCTGGACGTCCCCGTCGAGGCGCTGTTCTCCCAGGCGACCGTCGAGCTGCCGGCCGGCGCGGCGCCGGCCGGCAGGGAACCAGACCCGGATGCGCTGGCCGCTGTCGCCGGCCTGCTGGCCGAGGCGGAGCGGCCGGTGCTGGTGCTCGGCTCCGACGTGTGGGCCGACCGCGCCGAAGCGGCCGCGGCGCGGGCCGCGGCGGCGCTCGGCCTGCCGGTGGTCGCCAACGGCCAGGGCCGCGGCGTGATCCCTCCCGACGGGGGGCTGCTGGTGACCCGCGCCCGCTCGCTGGCCTTCGGCGGCGCCGACCTGGTCCTGGTCGCCGGCGCGCCGCTGGACTTCCGGCTCGGCTACGGCGCCTTCGGGGGCCGCGACGGCGGGCCCTCGGCCCGGGTGGTCCACCTGGCCGACGCGCCCGACCAGGTCGCCGGCCACGTCCCGCTGGCCGGCGCGGTCGCCGGCGACCTCGGCCTGGTGCTGGACGGGCTGGCCGAGGCGGTGCTGCGGCGCGGCCGGCGGCCGGCGACCGGGCCGTGGCTGCAGCGGCTGCGGGAGGAGGCGCTGGCGGCCGCCGAGCGTGACCGTGGGCTGCTGGAGAGCGACGCCGACCCGATCCATCCGGCGAGGGTCTACGGCGAGCTGCGCCGGCTGCTGGCCGACGACGCGGTGGTGATCGGCGACGGCGGCGACTTCGTCTCCTTCGCCGGCCGCTTCGTCGAGCCGGCCCTGCCTGGCGGCTGGCTGGACCCTGGCCCGTACGGGTGCCTCGGCACCGGCCTCGGCTACGCCATCGCCGCGCGCCTGGCGCGGCCGGCGGCCCAGGTGGTGCTGCTGCTGGGCGACGGGGCGGCCGGCTTCTCCCTGATGGACGTGGACACGCTGGTCCGTCACCGGCTGCCGGTGGTGATCGTCTGCGGCAACAACGGCATCTGGGGGCTGGAGAAGCACCCCATGCGCCTGCTCTACGGCTACGACGTGGCCGCCGACCTGCAGGCCGGCTGCCGCTACGACGAGGTCGCCAGGGCGCTCGGCGGCGCCGGGGAGCTGGTCACCTCCCCGGCGGAGGTCGGCCCCGCCCTGCGCCGCGCCTTCGACGCCGGCGTCCCCTACCTGGTCAACGTGGCCACCGACCCGGAGGTCGCCTACCCAAGGTCCACCTCCGGGCTCTGAGGACCCGCCCGGGTCGCCGCCGCGCCGCGCAGGAAGCCGGCCCGGTCGACCACCACCCTGGTCACCCAGCCGCGCGCGGCCAGCAGCTCCGCGTCCAGCAGGCGGAACGAGAACTCCAGCCGCCGCCCGGCCACCCGCTCCAGCACCGCCTCGACCCGCAGGGCCGCGCCGACCGGGCTGGCCTGCAGGTGCTCGAGCTCGACCCTGGCGCCGACGCTGGTGGCCTCCGGGCCGAGCGCGCCGGCGACCGCCTGGACGCTGGCCCGCTCGGCCAGCGCCAGCACCCGCGGGGTGGCGAGCACCGGCAGGTCGCCGCTGCCCACCGCCGCCGCGGTGTCCGCCTCGGTCACCGTGTGCTCGAAGCTGGCCCGCAGGCCCGGGCTGATCGCCATGGGTTGCCCTCCGTCGCCGTCTGGGGGATTTTGCCTGATGTCAGCCGGGCCGACGAAAAGGGGGCGGCATGGCGACGCTGGCGCTGGCCGGGGACACGATGCTCGGCCGCGGGGTGGCCAGGGCCCTGGCCAGCGGGCCGCCGGAGGCGCTGGTGGCGCCGGAGGTGGTCGAGCTGCTGCAAGGAGCCGACCTGGTGGTCCTCAACCTGGAGTGCTGTATCTCCGAGCGGGGCCGGCGCTGGGAGGCGCCGGGCAAGCCGTTCTTCTTCCGCGCCCCGCCGGAGGCCACCGAGCTGCTGCGGCTCCTGGACGTCGACTGCGTGACCCTGGCCAACAACCACGCCCTCGACTACGGGCCGGAAGCGCTGCTCGACACCCTCGACCACCTGGCCGGCGCGGGCGTCGGCGCGGTCGGCGCCGGCCGCGACCTCGACCAGGCCCGCCGCTTGGCGCTGCTGGAGGCCGGCGGGCTCCGCCTGGCCGTGGTCGGCGTCACCGACCACCCGGCCGACTTCGCGGCCGGTCCTGGCCGTGCCGGCGTCGCCTTCGCCGACCTGGCCGGCGGGGTGCCACCGTGGCTGCTGGCGGGCGTGCGGGACGCCGCCGCCCAGGCCGACGTGGTGCTGGTCACGCCGCACTGGGGGCCGAACATGACCAGCGCGCCGGTCCCCCACGTCCGACGCGCGGCGGCCGCGCTGCTGGAGGCTGGCGCCGGCCTGGTCGCCGGGCACTCCGCCCACGTGCCCCACGGGGTCGCCGGCCGGGCCCTGTACGACCTCGGCGACTTCCTTGACGACTACGCCGTGGACCGCCGGCTGCGCAACGACCTGGGCATGCTGTTCCTGGTCACCCTCGACCGGGACGGGCCGGTGCGGCTCCAGGCCGTGCCGCTCAAGCTCGACTTCTGCCACACCCGCCTGGCCGACGGCGAGGACGCGGCGTGGATGCGCCGGCGCTTCCGCGACGCTTGCGCGGCCCTCGGCACCAGGGTCGCCGACGCTGACGGCCGGCTGGCGGTTGCCTGGCGCTAGGCGAAATCGACATCGACGGCATCCTTGGACGGTTGCTCCCGGCCGTCGTTGCAGGGTGTTACGACCGATCAGGTTCGGAGAAGCCGCCGCCGCGGCGGCTCGCTAGCATGAGGTCGTCCCCATCAAGACTCGCAGGGGAGGAACCTGCAATGAACGACACGCGGAAGTCCGCCAAGAGCACCACCGCGACCGGCAAGACGCCCGAGGGATGGACGGACGAGGAACGAGGCGCGATGAAGGAGCGCGCCAAAGAGCTGAAGGCGGCCGCGCGCCGCGGCCCGCGCGCGGACAAGGCGGACGGGGAAAGCGCCGTGCTCGCGAGGATCGCCGAGATGCCGGAACCGGATCGCGCCCTGGCCGAGCGGCTCCATGCGATCATCAAAGCCAGCGCTCCAGCCCTCTCGCCGAAAACCTGGTACGGGATGCCCGCGTATGCCAAAGACGGCAAGGTCGTCTGCTTCTTCCAGAGCGCGCACAAGTTCAACTCGAGGTACGCGACGTTCGGCTTCAACGACACGGCGAACCTCGACGAAGGCACCATGTGGCCGACCGCCTTCGCGCTGACGGAGTTGACCGCCGCCGACGAGGCAAGGATCGGCGCGCTCGTGAAGAAAGCGGTGAGCTGAGGACCGAGCAAGCCACCGGACCCGCCCTAGCGTGCCCCGCCGAGCAGCGCCCTGCCGAGCTACAGGTACCAGGCGGGGCGGGCGAGGCGCCGCCCTCGCCCGGCTGGCGGTTGCCTGGCGCTAGGCGAAATCGACATCGACGGCATCCTTGGACGGTTGCTCCCGGCCGTCGTTGCAGGGTGTTACGACCGATCAGGT
>WNGB01015580.1_pt1 | contig 11640 bp, 11 predicted proteins | sample 5400681 | NCBI WGS metagenome assembly WNGB01 (sample SAMN13153367, study PRJNA577476) | soil metagenome | isolation source: 115 cm soil or saprolite under grassland replicate 2 | place: USA:California | collected 2016-06-15 | reverse complement strand
GCTTCCACGCGCACGACGCCGTTCGCGTGCGCGTGCTCGACCAGCGCGCGCACCGCGCGCGTGGCGACGCCCCGCCCGCGCGCGTCGACGACGAGCCAGTACCCCAGCTCGACCGTGTCGCGCATCGGGTCGAACAGCCGCAGGTTGGCCCCGCCGAGGATCGTGCCGGCGTCGGTGTCCTCGATCACGTACGGCGCGAGCAATCCCTGGGCGTGCAGCGTGGGCAGCTGCTCGCGGAGCATCATCCGCAGCATGTCGGTGTCGACGGGCGGGAGGCCGGCCTCGCCGCCGACTTCCGGATCGCGGAAGGCAGGTGCGATCACATCCACGTCCGCTTCGGTCGGTGCGCGCACCAGCAGTTCACCGTCACGCACCGTCTCCGGGAAGCGGTAGGTCGAGAGACCAGCCTGCTCGAGGTTGGAGCTCAGTGAGCGAGCACCTCGGCGAGATCCTTGTCACCGCGCCCGGACAGGCAGACGAGCACGAGCTCCTCGTCGAGCTCTTGCGCGCGGGCCAGCGCGTGGGCGGGCTCGAGCGCCGGGATCAGTCCCTCCAGCCGGGTCAGATCGCGGAAGGCCTGGAGCGCTTCCTCGTCGGTCGCGCGGACGTACTCGGCGCGTCCGCTGTCGCGCAGCCAGGCGTGCTCCGGGCCGACGCCGGGATAGTCGAGGCCGGCCGAGATCGAGTGCGCGTCCACGACCTGGCCGTCTTCGTCGGCTAGCACCGACGAGCGCGCACCGTGGAGCACCGCCGCATGTCCGGCGCCGAGGGACGCCGCGCCTGCGGCCTCGACGCCCACGAGCCTCACCTCGCCGTCGTCGAGGAACCCGGCGAAGATCCCGATCGCGTTCGAGCCTCCGCCGACGCAGGCGACCACGACTTCGGGCAGCCGGTCCTCGGCTTCGAGGAATTGCGCCCGCGCCTCGTGTCCGATCACCGACTGCAGCTCGCGCACGAGCTCGGGATACGGTGCGGGGCCGACGCACGAGCCGATCAGGTAGTGCGTGGTCTCGACGTTCGTGATCCAGTCGCGGATCGCCTCGCTCGTCGCCTCCTTGAGCGTGCGCGTGCCGAACTCGACCGGTCTCACCTCCGCGCCGAGCAACTGCATGCGCTCGACGTTGGGACGCTGCCGGCGCATGTCCTCCTCGCCCATGTAGACGACGCAGTCGAAGCCGAAGCGTGCGCAGACGGTCGCGGTCGCGACACCGTGCTGCCCGGCGCCCGTCTCGGCGACGATGCGCCGCTTGCCGAGGCGCCGCGCCAGCACCGCCTGCCCGAGCGCGTTGTTCAGCTTGTGCGCGCCCGTGTGGAGGAGGTCCTCGCGCTTCAGGTACAGCCGCTTGCCGGGAGCGAAGCGTTCGGCGCGCGTCAGCGGCGTCGGGCGTCCGGCGAACGTCCGGCTGAGCTGGTCGAGCTCCTCGTGGAAGGACGGATCCGCCTGCGCCTCGCGCCAGCCGGCCTCGAGCTCGTCGAGGGCCGGGATGAGCGTCTCGGGGACGTAGCGCCCGCCGTACGCTCCGAAGAGGCCGGCGGTCGCGCTCACCGCGCCGCCGCCACGAACGCGCGCACCTTGTCGTGATCCTTGATGCCCGGCTTGGTTTCGAGCCGAGAGGCGGCGTCGACCGCCCACGGGCTGACCGCGCGGACCGCCTCGCGCACGTTCTCCGGCCCGAGCCGTCCGGCGAGCATCACGCGGCCCTCCTGCGCGGCCGCCCGTTGCAGATGCAGCGGATCGGGCTCCTCCCAGGGCAGGTCGACGACCTGCGCAACCTCCTCGCCCTCGCGGAGGAGCACGGCGTCGCGCCCGCGCACGCGACCCTCCTCGCGCCTGTAGAGCTGGACGAGGTCGGACCCGGCGTCCTCGGCATCGCCGACGAAGACCGCGACGCTGAGGCGGTCGTCCGGAACGGGGAGGACACCGAGCGAGCGGCGCGGGCTTTGCTCCGCGAGGATGAAGCCCAGCATGTCGGCGCCGGCGTCGACCGCCACCTCGACGTCTTCCGGTCGGGTCAGTCCGCACACCTTCACGAGCGGGCGCGAGATCAGCTCGCGCAGCTTGGCGGCCGGATCGTCGGCCTGCATCAGGGCGGAGCCGACGAGGACCGCATCCGCGCCGGCGAGCTCCGCGGCGGCCCCCTGCGCACGTGTGTGCACGCCGCTCTCCGCGACGACGATTGCGTCATGGTCGCGCAGGCGCGCGACGAGCTCGAGCTGGATGCGGCGGTCGATCTCGAATGTCGTCAGGTCGCGTGCGTTGACGCCGATCACCTCGGCGCCGAGCGCGACGGCGCGCTGCAGCTCGTCGGCGTCATGTGCCTCGACGAGCAGCTCGATGCCGAGCTCGCGTGCGTAAGACAGGAGCTCCGTCGCACGTTGATCGTCGACGTCGCGCAGCAAGAGCAGCGCCGCGTCCGCCCCGGCGACCTTCGCCTTGAGCAGCTCGAGCTCCTCCGTGAAGAAACCCTTTGCGAGCAGCGGCGCCGCCGTCGCCGCGCGCGCGGCGCTGAGATCGTCGAAGGAGCCGCCGAACCGGTCGTCGACGAGCACGGAGACCGCGGCCGCGCCCGCATTCGCGAACTGTGCCGCCAGCCGCGCGGGATCCGCGTCCGGCCGCAGGTCGCCGGCGGAGGGAGAGCGGCGCTTGACCTCGGCGATCGCACCGAGGCCGGGGGCTGCGAGGGCGTCGCGGAAACGTCCCATCAGGCGACCACAGTCTGGCGGGAAAAGGCGATCAGCTGCTCGAGCCGCTTCGCGGCCGCGCCGGAGTCGAGCGTCGCCCGGGCGAGCTCGAGGCCTTCGCGTAGGTCGGCCGCGCGACCGGCCGCCGCGATCGCCCCCGCGGCGTTGAGCAGGACTGCGCTGCGCCGTCCGCCGTCGGCTCCGGCGAACACCTCGCGCAGGGCGGCGGCGTTCTCCGCCGGGGTGCCGCCGCGCAGCTCCTCGAGGCTGCACCGCGGCAGGCCGAGCTCGGCCTCCGGATCGAGCGTGCGCTCACGCACAGAACCGTCGACGACCTCGGCGACGAGGTTCGGGCCGACGGGGGAAAGCTCGTCGATGCCGCCGGCGCCGTGGACGACGAACGCGCGGCGCGCTCCCAGCTGCGCGAGCACCTCGGCGATCGTATGCACGAGCTGTTCCGAGTAGACCCCGACGACCTGCGCGCGCGCACCTGCAGGGTTCGTCAGCGGACCGAGGACGTTGAAGACCGTCCGCGTCCCCAATTCCCTGCGCACAGGCGCCGCGTGACGCATCGCGGGATGGTGCGACGGCGCGAACAGGAAGCCGAAGCCGAGCTCGTCGATCGACTGCTCGATCCGTTCGGGCTCCTGCTCGAGCGTGAAGCCGAGCGCCTCGAGCACGTCCGCGGAGCCGCATTGGGAGGACACGGCCCGGTTGCCGTGCTTCGCGACGGCGGCTCCCGCGGCCGCCGCGACGAGCGCCGCCGCCGTCGAGATGTTGATCGTGTGCGCGCCGTCGCCGCCCGTCCCGGCCGTGTCGACGAGGTCGTCGCGGCGCGGGCGCACGGCGAGCACATGCGCGCGCATGGCTTCCGCGCAGCCCGCGATCTCGTCCGGCGTCTCGCCTTTCGCGCGCAGCGCGACGAGGAAGCCGCCGATCTGGGCTGGCGTCGCGTCGCCGCCCATGATCTCCTCCATCACCTCGCGGGTCTGCTCGCGGCTCAGGTCGCGGCCGTCGAGCACCTGTTGGAGCGCCTGCTGGATCATCCGGCCAGGAAGTTTTGCGCGAGCTCGCGTCCGTGTGGCGTGAGCACCGATTCGGGGTGGAACTGGACGCCGTCGATCGGCAGCTCCCGGTGGCGGACGGCCATCACCTCGCCGTCCTCGGCCGTGGCGGAGACCTCCAGCTCGTCGGGGACGGCGGTCGCGGCCAGCGAGTGGTAACGGCCCGCCTCGAACGCATCGGGCAGCCCCGCGAAGAGCCCGCGGCCATCGTGCCGAACGGTGCAGGTCTTCCCGTGCACGAGCTCGCGCGCCGCGCCGACGGTGCCGCCGAACGCCTCGACGATCGCCTGGTGGCCGAGGCAGACGCCGAGCGTCGGCACGCGCGTCTCCCGCACCAGCGCAACCACGCGCTCCGGCGGGCGGCCCGGGCCCGGCGAGACGACGAGCGCCGAGGGCTGGAGGCGTTCCAGATCGGGCGCGTCGTTTCGCCGCACGACCACGTCCGCTCCAAGCTCGGCGAACAGGTGCACGAGGTTGTACGTGAACGAGTCGTAGTTGTCGATCAGCAGGATCAATGCTGCTCGGCCTCCGCCAGGTCGATCGCGGCTTCGACCGCCGCGAGCTTGCGCAGGCATTCCTCGTGCTCGGCCCCGGGATCGGAGTCCGCGACGATCCCGGCGCCGGCCTGGAGGTGGGCGACGCCGTCGCGCAGCACGATCGTGCGGATCGCGATGCAGGTGTCGAGCGTCGACTCGTCCGGGAGCGCGTAGCCGACGGCTCCGGCGTACGGCCCACGGCGACGCCCTTCGAGCTCCGAGATCAGCTGCATCGCGCGCACCTTCGGAGCACCGGACACCGTCCCGGCGGGGAAGCACGCGCGCAGGAGGTCGAAGGGCGAGATGCCGTCCTTGAGCTCGCCGCTCACCTGCGAGACGAGGTGCGTGACGTGCGAGTAACGCTCCACCTCGAGGAAGCGCGTGACGTCGACGGTGCCGGGGAGGCAGACGCGGGAGAGGTCGTTGCGCCCGAGGTCGACGAGCATGACGTGCTCGGCGCGGTCCTTCTCGGAGGCGAGCAACCGCTCGGCGTCGCCGGGCCCGCGCTCGGTCGTCCCGGCGATCGGGTTGAGGCTCGCGTTGCGTCCCTCGCACTTGACGAGCGTCTCCGGCGACGAGCCGATCAGTGCGAGCCCGTCCAGCTCGAGCAGGAACAGGTACGGCGACGGGTTGACGCGCCGCAGCGCACGGTAGAGGTCGAGCGCGGACGCCGAGGTCGGGCGTTCCGCCCGCTGGGAGAGGACGATCTGGAAGGCGTCGCCTTCGCGGATGTGCTCCTGCGCCGCGCGGACGGATGCCTCGTAGTCGTCGCGCGCGGGCGTGCGTTTCGCGAAGCCGCGCCGGCCGTTGGCGTGGGGCAGGCGCGGGGCGGGCCGTGCGAACAGGCGCGTGACCTCGTCCGGGTCGCCTCGGATCACCTCCGCGGTGCCGAGCACGTGGTCGAAGCGGACGAGGATGTCGGCGACGAGGAAGCGGCTCTCCGGCAGGCCGGTGCTGTCGGCCGGGAGCGGCACGGTCGGCTCGAGCCGCGCAGCGTAGTCGTAGGCGAGGTAACCGACGACGGGCTCGCCGCAGGCCTCCGCCTCGGCCAGGTAACAGAGGTGCGAGCCGCAGCCGACGAGGGAGTGGCGGCCGAGGCGTCCGCGCTCGACCGACTCGAGCAGGAACGCGGCGCGTCCCTCCCGGCGCAGCCGCAGGTAGGCGCCGAGCGGTGTGACGAGGTCGGTGGCGATGTCCGGTGCGATGGTCATGACGGATCCTCCAGGAATGGGCGGGTACGCAAAAAGACCTTCCGGCTGGAAGGTCTCGATCGAGCGGAACGGGTTGTCTCTGGCCTAGCTCAGCGCCGGCGCAGGCTCCCGCCCCGCTCGCAGCGCCAGGCCCAGAAGGTGCGAGTGGCAGGAGTCATGTAGTTCCAGAGTAGGGACGACCACGACGGAGGTCAAGGCCTCGGGAACCATGGTCGATGATCAACGGCGCAATGACCACGCTCCTCTTCATCCTCTTTGGGCTCCTCGGAATCAGCATCGCGCTCGGCGCGACCTTGAGCGTACGGCGTGTCTATCGGTCCCTCGCAAAGATCGAGCGGGTAACACTCTGGTGGTGGGTCGCCATCGCGATGCTCGCGCTCGCCTCGATGGTTACGCAGACCTACCTCTTGATCGGTTGCGCCGGTGTATTGATGATCGGGCTCGGATTTCTCATCGGTCTCGATGTCGGAGGGATCGCTGAGCGCCTCGGAAGTCGACGAATGGGGTTCGGCCCATTCTGGACGCAGCAGAGTCCCGCCTGGTGGCGTTTTTCAGGCCTCTTCCTCGTGGTGATCGGGGCCGGTTGGACGCTCGCCTTCATGTCGTCGTTCTGACGCTCGTTGGTACCTTGGGCCGGTGAGTCGGCCCGTCATCGTCAGCGCAGTCCGGACGCCGTTCGGCAAGCTCGGCGGCTCGCTCGCGGACAAGGAGGCGACCGAGCTCGGCTCGCTCGTGATCCGCGCAGCGCTCGACCGTGCCGGCGTCGAGAACGACGAGGTCGAGTACGTGATCATGGGCCAGGTGCTGCAGGGCGGCGCCGGGCAGGCCCCGGCGCGGCAGGCGTCGGTCGGGGCCGGGCTGCCGATCGAGATCGGCTCTGACACCGTCAACAAGGTGTGCGCGTCGTCGATCCGCGCTGTCGGGATGGCGGATCAGATGATCCGTGCGGGGGACCATCAGGTCGTCGTCGCGGGTGGGATGGAGTCGATGACGAACGCGCCGTACGCGTTGAAGAAAGCGCGTTTCGGCTACCGCCTCGGCGACGGGACGCTGATCGACCTGATGACGCACGACGGTCTGACGTCCACGTTCGACAACCGGCACATGGTCGAGCAGGCGTCGTTCGTGTCACGCGAGCTCGGTATCCCGCGCGAGGACCAGGACCGGTGGGCGCTGCGCTCGCACGAGCGTGCGGTACGCGCGATCGACGAGGGTAGGTTCCGCGAGGAGATCGTTCCGGTTGGAGCGTTCGCGGTCGACGAAGGGCCTCGTCGTGACACGTCCTACGAGAAGCTGTCGAAGCTGAAGCCCGTTTTCGATCCGGAAGGCACGACGACGGCGGGCAATGCGCCCGGCGTGAACGACGGAGCGTCTGCGCTGGTCGTGACGAGCGAGGAGTTCGCACGCACGCGCGGGCTCGAGGTGCTGGCGACGATCGTCTCGCAGGCATACGTCGCGGACGACTTCGCGTACCTCGCGCGCACGCCGGCGAAGGCGGGTGAGCGGGCGCTGGCGAAGGTGGGCAAGAAGATCGGCGACGTCGAGCGTGTCGAGCTGAACGAGGCGTTCTCGTCGGTCGTGTTGAACTCGGCGAAGATGCTCGACGTCGATCCCGAGAAGGTCAATGTCAACGGCGGCGCAGTCGCGCTCGGCCATCCGATCGGCGCGTCGGGCGGCCGGATCCTCTCCACGATGATCTACGAGCTGCGCCGCAACGGCGGCGGCCTCGGCCTCGCGGCAATCTGCTCAGGCGGCGGCCAGGGCGACGCGCTGCTGCTCGAGGTCTAGCGACGCCGGAGACCTCGCGGGGGCAGGACCCTCTCGGCCCCGTCACAATTTCCTGGGTCTGACCCTGGGTGTAACGAAACGGCGACGATTGCTCCACAGCTGAGGGCGCTGAACGGCGCGTGTCCCGAAACGCAGGGTCTGACCCTGGGTGTAACGAATGCGTGACAAACGATCCCCAGGCGTGTCCGGTTAGGCTCGGCTCATGCGGTTCGAAGACGTCCTCGTCGTCGGCGCGGGGCAGATGGGTGGAGGAATCGCGCAGGTCGTCGCAGCTTCAGGACGGCACGTTTCGCTCTACGACGCACAGCCGGGAGCCACCGACCGGGCGCTCGGCACCATGCGCAAGAGCCTCGCGAAGCTCGCGGAAAAGGACGGTCCGCCGGCGGAAGAAGTGCTCCGTCGCATCACCGTCGTCGAGGACCTCGTGCCTGCCGCGCTGATGATCGAAGCGGTCGTCGAGGACGCGGACGTCAAGGAACAGCTCTTCCATCGCGCCGACGAGGTGCTGCCGCCGGCCGCCGTCCTCGCCTCCAACACGTCGTCGATCCCGATCGCGACGCTCGCCGCCGCGACGGACCGGCCGGACAAGGTGATCGGGATGCACTTCTTCAACCCGGTCCCCGTTCTGAAGCTCGTCGAGATCATCCGCGCGCGCGACACATCCGACGAGACTGCCGACGCGATCACGGAGCTCGCGCGCGAGCTCGGCAAGACCCCGGCCGTCGCGAACGACTTCCCCGGCTTTGTCTCGAACCGGATCCTGATGCCGTTCATCAACGAAGCGGTGTGGGCGCTGCACGACGGGGTGGCGGAGGCGGAGGCGATCGACACGATCGCGAAGCTCGGCTTCGCGCACCCGCTGGGACCGCTTGCCCTGGCCGACCTGATCGGTCTCGACACGTGCGTCGCGATCATGGAAGTCCTGCAGGAGGGACTGGGCGACGACCGCTACGCACCCTGTCCGCTGCTCCGCGAGCACGTCGCCGCGGGCAAGCTCGGCCGGAAATCCGGCGCAGGGTTCTACGCCTACACGTAAGAACGCATAAACAGCGCGTCTTTGCAGGTTTTCGCCGCCCCCGGGGTCTTCATAAGCGGCACTCAAGTCACAAGCCCGTGCTGCCGAAAGACCGGTCCAGGTATGGGAAAGGGAGGTCTCGCGCCTTGCGGATCTTGCTGGTCGATGACGATCCCGCTCTCCGGACGTTGCTGAGGACGACGTTCGAGGTGGCGGACGTCGCCGTGACGGAAGCGGACAGCGCCGACGCGGCGCGCAAGCGCATTCGCGCCACGCGGCCGGACGTGATCGTGCTCGACGTGAACATGCCGGGCACGACCGGGCTCGAGCTCTGCGTCGAGCTGAAGGGTGACCCGAAGACGAGTGGGATCCCGATCATCCTCCTGACCGGTTCGCAAGGCGGCACGAGCGCGGCCGCGAAGCGTGCGGGCGCCGACGCGTTCGTGCGTAAGCCGTTCAGCCCGCTCGAGCTACTCGCGGTTGCGGAGCGGCTCGCGGGCGGTCTCTACGGCGTGCCGTTCCGGGCGTCGAAGAAGCGCGGCCAGGGGCCCCAGGAGGAGCTGCTCCTGTACGCGCGCGACCTCCGCCACTTGCTCGAGCTCGAACGTGGGCAGCGCGAGCTGCTGCAGAGCGCCTACATGGAGACCGTCTCGGCGCTCGCGAGCGCGCTCGAGTCGAAGGACACCGGCACGCGCGCCCACTCCCAGCGTGTCGAGAACTACGCGATGGCGCTCGCGAAGGCGGTGGGCGAGTACGGCCTCGTCCACGAGCCAAGCACGCCGTACGGATTCCTCCTCCACGACGTCGGCAAGATCGGGATTCCCGACGGGATCCTGCAGAAGCCCGGCCCGCTCAGTCCGGCCGAGCGGCGCCGGATGCAAACGCACACGGTGCTCGGCGAGGCGATGCTCTCAGGCGTTGCGTTCCTGAAGGGCGAAGGGCTCAAGATCGTCCGCTCGCATCACGAGCGCTGGGATGGGCGCGGCTATCCGGACAGGATGGTCGGCGACGAGATTCCCTTGGGTGCACGGATCTTCGCCGTCGCCGACGCGCTCGACGCGATGACGAGCCACCGGCCGTACCGTCGCGCGATGAGCTGGCAGGCGGCGCGGACGGAGATTTTGGATCAGCGCAAGCGTCAGTTCGATCCCGACGTCGTCGACGCCTTTGTCTCGGCGGAAGCCGACCTCAAGACGATTCGGCGGGAACTGGCGGCGGCCTAGTGCCCGCGGCAGGCATCACAGTGGTCGGTTTCTTCGTCCCGATATACCGGACATGGGGCAGCATCCTCTTCATCGCTGCGGGGGTGTGCGTCTTCTACGTGATCGACCGGCTCGGCAAGGGGAACTGGCTTCGATGGCTGGATTGGGTGTATTTCCGCGCCTTCATCGCTCTACTTCTGTGCGTTGTCGGCCTCATCGCCCGAGAGTGGGGCTTAGCATTTGCAGGCGCGGCGATCGCGGCCTTCGCGTTCTGGTTCGCACCGCCAAAACGGTCTTAAGGACGGCGGCCGGTTCGGCGGACCACTCTTGTTCCTAGCGACTCCGTCACCGAATTCGGACCTCGGTTCCATCTTCTTCATCGTTGTGACGCCTCACGTCGCATCCAGCGCGGTGAGCGGCTCTGGCAGCCATACCGCAAACGCCGCCGTCGCGCGAAACCGTGGCTCGGCAGGCCAGTGCCACCGCTTGTACAGATTCTGATCGGCACCTTTGGGATTCTTTCGTCAGCCCTTCTGCTGGCGAGATAGGGAGGTCCGATCTAAGGGCCGGACGAAGGCGTACGCTTTCGCCCGAGGTGAACTTCGATCTCACCCAGGACCAGCGTGAGATCCAGGCGCTGACGCGGGAGTTTGGGCGCGCCGAGATCGAGCCGAACGCGGCGCAGTGGGACCGCGACCACCGCTTCCCGCGCGAGCTGTTCGGCAAGCTCGCCGAGCTCGGCCTGATGGGCGCATGCATTCCCGAGGAGTACGGCGGCGCGGGTGCGGACTTCCTGTCCTACATCCTCGTGCTCGAAGAGCTGTCGCGTGCGGACGCCGGCGTCGGCGTCACCGTCGCGGTCCACACCAGCGCCGTCACCCTCCCGCTGCTCACCTACGGCACGGACGAGCAGAAGGCGAGATTCGTCCCGCCGCTCGCGCGCGGCGAGCACCTCGGCGCGTTCGCGCTCACCGAGGCGGAGGCGGGCTCCGACGCCGGCGCGATCCGCACCAAGGCGGAGCCCGCAGACGGCGGCTGGACGATCACCGGCGCGAAGCAGTGGATTACGAACGGCCGCTACTCCGGGACGTTCCTGCTCTTCGCCCGCACCGACCAGCACACCGCGGGCGCACGCGGGGTCAGCGCCTTCATCCTCGACGCCGACCACGTGCGCATAACGCGGGACGAGGAGAAGCTCGGGCTCAACTCCTCCGTGACGAACGACATCGTCGTCGAAGGCGCGCACGTCGAGCGCGACCGGCTGCTCCACGAGGAGAATCGCGGCTTCCGCGTCGCCATGTCGACGCTGGACGGCGGCCGCATCGGGATCGCCGCGCAGGCGCTCGGCATCGCGCAGGCCGCGTACGAGGTCGCGCGTGAGTACGCCCTCGAGCGGCGCGCGTTCGGGCACCGCATCGGCGACTTCCAAGCGATCCAGCACAAGCTCGCGAACATGTCGATGGAGATCGACGCCGCCCGCCTGCTCGTCTACCGCGCCGCGTGGCTGAAGCAGCAAGGGCGGAAGCACACGGAGGAGGGCGCGAAGGCGAAGCTGTTCGCGTCGGAGATGGCCCGGCGCCAGACGGCCGAGGCGATCCAGGTGCTCGGCGGTTACGGCTACACGAAAGAGTTTCCCGTCGAGCGCTATTACCGCGACGCGAAGATCACCGAGATCTACGAGGGGACGAGCGAGATCCAGCGCCTCGTGATCGCGCGCTCCATCCTCGGCCTGTCGGAGCGGACGCTTGCGGTCAAGTCGTAAGCGCGACCAACCCGTCCGGCTGACGCGTATCTACACGCGTGCCGGTGACAAGGGCGAGACCTCACTCGGCGACGGCTCGCGGGTGCCGAAGCTCGACTGCCGCATCGGTGCGTTCGGCACCGTCGACGAGCTCAACTCGGCGATCGGCGTCGTGCTCGCCGATCGGGATCTGCCCGCGCTGCTGCGCGACCCGCTCGAGCGGATTCAGAACGACCTGTTCGACATCGGCGCCGACCTGTCCGTTCCCTTCGGCATCGGCGACCGGCTGCGCGTCGAGCAGTCGCACGTCGACCGGCTGGAGCAGTTCTGCGACGACTTCAACGCCGACCTGCCCGAGCTCAAGAGCTTCGTCCTGCCCGGCGGCACTCCCACGGCCGCCC
>WNGB01019974.1_pt1 | contig 11641 bp, 15 predicted proteins | sample 5400681 | NCBI WGS metagenome assembly WNGB01 (sample SAMN13153367, study PRJNA577476) | soil metagenome | isolation source: 115 cm soil or saprolite under grassland replicate 2 | place: USA:California | collected 2016-06-15 | reverse complement strand
TGGCAGGCGAGGCACTCGCCGACGCGCGCACGGGCAAGAACGGCCGCCATGCGTTGGTCGGTATGCTGCGACAGTCTGTGTTTGGTCGCCTCGCTGGATATGAGGACGTGAACGACGCCGAGCGCCTGCGCCGCGATCCAGCCATGCGATGGATTGTCGGCGGCAAGGCGGTCCAGGGCCATGCAGCTTCACCAAGCCAGATGGGGCGCTTCGAGACACAATGGCTCGCGGCACCTGCAAACCTCTCTGCTCTTTCCGACTTGTCCGGCCAGTGGATCGATATCGTTCATGGTCGTCGTCCACCGAAGGGCATCGTGCTCGACATGGATTCGAGCGTGAGCCCAACGCACGGCGAGCAGGAGGACAGCGTGTGGAACGGCCATTACGCCTGCACCTGCTATCATCCGCTGTTCGTGTTCAACCAGTTCGGCGATCTGGAACGCTGCACGCTACGTCCCGGCAATGTGCACAGCGCCAATGGCTGGGTGAGTGTGTTCAAGCCGGTCATCGTGCGGTATCAGGGCAAAGTCCTGCGCATCTACTTCCGGGCCGATGCAGGCTTCGCCATGCCGGGCGTCTACGAGTACCTGGAAGCTGAACGGATCAAATACGCGATCCGCCTGCCCGCCAATCAGGTCCTGCAGACCAGGATCGGCTATCTGCTCAAGCGCCCGGTCGGGAGACCTCCGAATGAGGTACGCCGGTTCTACGCCAATTTCACCTACCAGGCGGCAAGCTGGACCAGGCCGCGCCGGGTGATTGCCAAGGTCGAGTGGCATCCGGGCGAGCTTTATCCCCGCGTCGGCTTCATCGTCACCAACATGAGCCGCCCCGCCGAGCGAGTGGTCGCCTTCTACAACAAGCGCGGCACATGCGAGCAGTGGATCAAGGAAGGCAAGGGTGCGATCAAGTGGACGCGGCTGTCATGCCGGACGTTCGCGGCCAACGCCGTGCGGCTCCAGCTTCATGCGCTCGCCTACAATCTCGGCAACTTCCTGCGCACGCTCGCTACGCCGCAACCGATCAAGGAATGGTCGCTGACGAGCCTGAGGGAGAAGCTGATCAAGATCGGCGCGAAGGTCGTCAGCCACGGCCGCTACGTCGCCTTCCAGATGGCCGAGGTCGCCATTCCACGGCAAATGTTCCAGGAGATTTTGCGGTTGATCGCGGATGGTCATGCGTTCAAGAACAACCGATGGGAGAAGTGCGTCCAAATGCCAACGAAAATAGCCAGATCAGCCCCTCGACCACCGTTCGGGGTGCCAGGATTACGGCAGTCGTGCGCGCCGCCTGGCGGTCTTGTCAGAACGCGGCAACAAGAGCAAGAATTCACCCCGGTTTGGGGTTCATCTGGAGAATCCCGGGTCAATCATCTTCCGAAAGCCATCCAGCCAGGGGCCGGGAGCCAACGACTGCAACGTCTCCAGTTCCGCATCGAAGCGTCCCAAGTAAAAGCTGTTGCAAGCACACGCCACCGTCGCGAAATCGCCAATGCGCCTTTGCAAGGCCGGCTGCGCCGACTGAGGCACGCGCTCAAAGCGAATCTCGCCCCGCAGGGCGCGGAACTGTCCGCCGTCGATGACTTCGCAGCACATTGACAGGTCCTTTTGTTCCGTTCGTCCCTTGTGGGCGCGTCGCAGGTGTTTCCGTCGGTCGACCGCAAAACAGATGCGACTGTGGACTTCGGTGCCTGACGCATCGCATATGTCGACGAGCCGGAATGGGTCAGAGTGGAACGCCCCGCCGAGAAGGGTGGCTTCCACTTCGCTGCTGCGATCGCTCGGTCTTTGCATCCGATCGCGTTCGATGGGGGGCCCCTTGTCGAGTTGATTGAGCCAGGCCGTGCGTATCGCGCCTTTGAGGCTTGAGCCCGGCAGGTACGGCATGCCGGTGTGCGGATGATGTGCCGTCCTTTCAATTGCGAGCAGGTTGATGACCACCCTGCCGCCGGTTTCGCGCTGAGAAACCTGCCCTATCCGGTCGTCGTACCGTTCCGCGACGCCGACGGCCACTGGTACCTCGAGCCGTCCAGCTTGCCGGCATTGCTGGCGCCTCTCATGGAAAAATCGCTGTACTTCGCGAAGCGCCTCGTCGCCACGCTTGTTGGCTGATTGGATGAGGAGCCGGCGATCTCCCTCACTCAGCCGAAGGCGAGTCGGGCCAAAGTGATAGAGAACGCCAGCATCAATGACGTAATTCGTCGGCTCGAAGTCCTCGCCGCAGCCGATGTGAATCGGTGTGAGCGGCGTCAGAGCTAGCGGCAGGACATCCAAAAATCGATTCATGCCGATGCGCCCATTGTTAGGGCCACTACTGGTGCGTAGCCTTGGTGAACCGTATCCGGCACGACTGCTGAGATCGGATTAGCGCTCCCACCCAGTCCACGACCGTGAATCGTCCAACGGCTCGGTTCACGTGATTTAAGCAGAGCGCCGGTTGCAGCCAGGAGTATGGGGCTCTTGAACGGATTGCCAAGCGTGACCGCGAGGTTGCCGTGTCGCCCAAAGCGTGTAACAGGAAGGTAGCAGCAGCCTTCCGCATCGAGCACGGTCGGATCGGGCGCGCAGGGCGCGAGCGCCAGCCAGTACTGGCTTGAACTGTTGGGCCAAGCCTGTTCGGTGACCGCAATCACCTCGAACTTGCCCAATCCTGTCGTCGCGTCGCGACCGTACCCATGTCGGCCGACGTCCTCAAGCATGCGTCGCAAGTCTTCCGCGGATAATTGTGCTTCGTCCAATACCGCGTAGACATCGAGCCGCGCACCCTCGTCAAAGAAGGTACGGTCTACCTGCCGTGGCGCGAACTGGTCTGTGCCGGTCGTTCCCGTTAATCGGTTAATTGTGTTTCAGATCAGTCTGCATGGTGTTCTCCATCGCTCAACACCACGTTTATAGCTGCTCTGAATGCACCATTTGCCGAGCTCGTATGGCTATCGCGAACGAGCATCGCCGACGAAATGCGCGAGGAGCAACGGCGGCGGGCCCTGAGCGAGTATTCCGCGATCAGGGGAATCTACTGCCCGCTGTGCAGTACATGTCCGCTTCCGGAGGCAAATCGGACGTGGCCCGCACAATCATGCAATGTCTGCTTCTGGACAAGAATCGAAGAATCTAGGGCGAATTAGGGGCATTCCGGCGTCCACTTTTTTGCTAAACTCCCCCGTGCGTCAGGAGTCCACCGCTCATGGCTCTGTCCGATGTCATCCTTGCGGCGACGCTGAACAATCTGGCCGAACGCTACAAAGAAGAGGGTCGCTACGCCGATGCCGAGCCACTCTACAAGCGGGCGCTGGCGTCAACACCAGAGCAGAAGGGGAGTACCCTCAGTTCTTAGATGCGTTCTGTCTTGGTCTGAAAGAATTCGGCTCGGCTCGGTTTATGATGGAAAAACGCGCGCGGAACGCGCGTGTTCCTATTGTCGGCGATAGCTTAATCCTCCACACGCTCGACTTCAATATTTATGCAGTCACCAACCTCGCACCGATAACCGGCACCCACTCACAAATTTAATAGAGCAATTATCTACTTACCAAACACAAAATCCTGTAGAATCAATGCCATCTCGCAACCCTGGAGGCCAAGATGGCCGACAAATGCGTTTGGACCGGAGCATCAGGCAGGAAGTACTCATTTTCCGTGTACGCGCGTCATCCGAGAATTATCAAGGGACAAATGGGCGGTTACATCTACGCCAAGATCGATCAGAATACTTGGCTACCGATCTATATCGGCCAAGGCGACATCGGCGTGCGCTGTACGCAAAGCCACCAAATTGAATGCATCGATAGCAAGGGCGCAACCCACGTTCATCTCAAACTTACGGCCGACGAATATATTCGCAAGTCTCAGGAACGAGACTTGCTGGCGGCATATCCGCAGGCCTATGTCCCGACTGGCTGCAATCAGCAAGGGGAAGGGTAGAATGTCCTCTCGTTATTTCCCTGCGTCTCACGGCCGCGCTCGCAAAGCAGGATGATGATGGCCAAAAAGCAATCTCGCCTTGAGCCTCGCAATCTAGCCCTGGCGGCAGATCTTGAATTCGAGGGCGCCTGGCGAGTGGAATATTTCGACAGCGACGGCGCTTGTTACATCACCATCTTTACCGGCCAGGCGCCGGAACTGCGGGCGCGCGACTATTACGATGCGATGGAGCGCGGCGTGATCGGTACGCGCATTGCAGATGCCCAAGTAGGCTCCAGGGGTGGGGCGACCAGACTAGCGCCTCCTGGCGAACGCCAAGCCAGAGGCACGGCACATCGCCGCGCGTCGAAGAAGGCTGGCCGGTCGAGCGCTCGGCAGAAGAGAGCCGGATGAAGAAAAAGAAAGAAAGCGCCCGAGAACGAGCTTACATCCAGCATCATTCTTCAGCGCCCCTAGGTCCCTTGGATCCTGTAATCGCCAAGTCGCACCTACAGCTCCATGCGCCGCCATGCCCGAATTGCAGAAGGCCGATGAGGGTGCGCATCCTGATCCCGGGCCGAAGCTTCAATGAAGTAGACTATCGCTGCGAGGAATGCGGAGCAAAGGAACTGCGTTCTGTGCCACGGCCGAGCTAATCCCATCGGTAGGTGCATCGGTTTTCCGAATTTTGTAGCCACTGCAAGCAGGGCCGGTAGGAGCAGCAAACAAAAATGGCCCCGTGTTCGGGGCCAGTTTGGCGTTTTTTGCTTGTCGTTTTAGTCGCAAAGGCGTTCCTTGCGCGTGATCATGCGGCCGTCGCCCCGGTCGATCGTAGTGGTCACCGTGCGGCAGTTTCGCCGTGGGCCAACGGTCAGGCCGCCTGGGCCGATGCCGACGGTGGCGTCTGAATCACGATCACGTCGGTGGCGGTAGCTATCATCGCGGTCCCGCCCGATCTGAACATCGACCTGGGCCATCTTGAGGTTCTGAGCCTCGGCCGGGATGCTGCCGACAAGCAGCGGGGCAGGCATCAGCACCGCCGCGGCCATCGCTACGGTAAGAGCAATCTTCATCATTGGTTCCTCCTTCTACAGACAGACAACGGGCGCAAATGGGAAAATGTTTCGCGCTCCATCGACCATTACCTCACGGAATGGTTAAACGTGGGGTCAGAAGACCGCTTACATTTAAGCCGCGCTAGAATAACGGTCGCGGGCAATTGCTTCGGGCCTATTATTTCGCTGCTCAAATTCTCTGAGAAGATTGTTGAGCCGGGCGGGCATGGATTGCTCAACGGCGTACTGTGCACGGAGCCGCTGCCCGATCGCGTCTTGAATATCGCTCGACAGTCCGATTCGCCGGATCGAAGCCTCTTTGCGTGGCATCGATCGGGTCGCTTTCTCAAAGGGAACCGGAATCAGCCTTCGTCGAACCACATAGTCTAGTTGATTTGCACGACGAAGCCACCGTTCGGCCAGGCCGAGCAAGCCTGCCGTATGGGCGAGCACGGCCCGAGCAATCTCTTTGTACTCATCGTGTTTTGGCATGGGGCCACTCCCCATGGGTCATATGTGAGAGGAAGGCCGGTAGATGAAGAAACGTTCCGGGGAACTTATTAGCGCGGGATGCGAAGGGACGCGGCGGAACTTGGAACTGCGCCACAAAGCTAAGCGGACTCAATACCGAACACCTGCTGGAGCTTTCCGGGCTTTATCAAGTTCCAATGCATTCGCGGGAAGCTGCTATGAAGGATTGGCCACTTAGGCAAGCACCTTGTCAGATCTGACGCAGCACTTCTTCGCTATTCGCGATCCCCCGCGCCCTGCGAAGTCTGCGGCCGAGCAGAGCCGCCGGCGGTGACGGCGGCTCGTGGTTTTATTCCGGATGATCGGCGACCTTCAGCCAATGTAAATGACACGCCTCTCCGCTACCTCCTCGGCTGGCGTTTTTGGCTGTGTCGGAAGTTGAAGCACCATTGCCTCCTGACCCTCGAGCACGTCCGTCAGGAGAACAGAGGTGCCGTCCGGAAATTCGAGGGCGTCATGATGCACCCGCGGCTGGTCCTTGTTGACCTGCCGAAAGATTGCCGTCCTGTAGTTTACCGTTTTCGTCCTCCACGAGGAGAAGCCAAAGGGGGTGGTGGCGCAATTCACCTCCTCGGAAAAAGCAAGCTCTGTTCCAGGAAGAATGCAGACCGCCGTTGTGGAATCCTCCGGCGCAGCAAACCCTCGGGTACCCGTGTTGAAGTAGACTGTCCTCAGCGTGTCACCGACCTTGGCAGGCCGAGATTTGACATGGTGGAGACTGAAGTCACACATGGCAGAGGACCTCCTCTGACGTTGCGAAGCCCCCGTCCCTGTCGTTCTAGCAAAACCGGCACAGAATTCCAATCGTGCAAGGCGTTGCGAGCCGATGCGCGGCGTGAACGCCCGGTTAGCGCGATCATCGCCTCGGCGGCCAAGTGCGCCAGCTCGTAGCGGGGCCGGCGCACGCTTCAGTGGGCCGCATTGTAGAGCTTCGAGGATTTTGATTCAGGCGCGTATCCTGTTGATTGCGGTTGAACCTGAATGGACTAGCGCGGGGCCGGTTGTTAGCTTGGTTGCATCAAGTGTCTGACCGAGCGCCGCGAGGGGGGAGGAGGGCTTCATGATATTCCCAAATTGCGCGGGTGCGCTGTTGGCCATCGACTACCTCGTAGGTGTCCGGGTTCTTGCCGGTCTGACGCCAGTAAATCTTCGGCACGTCGTAACCACGTAGGATGGTATCGACCAGGAGCTGCTTTTGCGAAAGGGACCAGATGGCGGGCCTTTGATAGTCCGGTTGCGTGTCAATACGCTTCTTAACGCCGCACAAGGACAGAAGCGGCCATTCTTTCTTGGAAATTTGCATTTAATCCTCCAAATCTCCGACAGGTTGCTCATTCGATTACCTCGTCGGCGTGGGCCGAGATCGATGAGCGAGCTGTCATTCTTCGCTTACGCGCAGAGCGTCCAGGACCTTTTTACGATGCAACGCTCCTTCACCATCCCTTACCGTGATCGTGTTCCGAATGGCCGATCAGCGATTGGCCAGCCTCCCTCGGATTGTAGCTGCACCGCCCGAGTAACCACATCGCGGCCTTTCAGTCGCGGCGGAGGACTTGAGGAGAAGCCGCCCTTGCGTCGTCATCTGCGCCTCGATCGCCGCGCGGGCTGCCGGAGAATGTGGCGGGCAATGTCCGTCGCGACCTGTACAGCCCTTTGGCTCGGATTCGAGACCGCGAAGAATAGCGACGCAAGTGGAGCCCCTTTTTTGGTGTGGGTGCGGAAAGGTTCAAGCACCGCTCCTTTGAAGACCGTTTCGAGGCGACTCTTCACGTAGCTCTCGATCGTATCGACATTCACCGTGCGAACCGGCGTCTGTTGGTGGCCAAACATATCTTTCTGACCATGCGGCGTGCCATACCATGCGTCCCCCCATTCATGGGTGCCAAGCACGCGGGTTATTAGGGCGCGCTTACTGTCATCGATGTCGACAGCATCATTGGCCGCCTGCCGGTAGATGCCCATAAGCGGGAAAAGGTACCAAACGTCGAGGGCTTTGGTTTGCGCGATCGCCTGGACCGTCGCCCACTCGACCTCCATCCCGTAAGGGTCGAGAAAGATGACGCCGCGAATTGGCTTCACGCCATGCCACCGCGTGGTCCGGCAAATCTCTTGCACCACAGCGTTGGCGTCACCCTTATGGCACTCGATTTGTCGATTGGAAAATTCGGCACGAAGCTCCTCGAGCGCGGCGTACCGCTTGGGATGATTCTCGATCAGCACCAAACGGTGGAACGGTGGTGTCGTCTCGATCGCCAGCCGTGCGGACCCCGGCACGTCAACGGTCTGCGGCTCGGCATTGTTGCCGCCAAGCAGCGACAGCGCAGGAAGCTCCTCGGTGCGTTTGCCCGAGCCCGCAAACGCATCAATGTAGACCAGAGCAAAACCCTGATGTTTGAGCGCGGTGGTGAACGCCGGAAGGTAAGCGCGCAAGCGCGCAAGTTTGTCCTCGGTATCCGGACCGCCGAAACTATGTTTGGCGGCGATCGACCGTACTTTCGGCAAGGCGCGATTCCCGTGCCGGACCAGAATACCGGGCCGTCCCAAATTCCCGCAAGTGCCTCCTTTGGGGTAACCTCTCGCTAGAATCAAAAGACGCGCTGATGGGCGACACGACCGAAATTTCCTGGACCGATGCCACGTTCAATCCGTGGATCGGGTGTCAGCACGTCTCGCCAGGCTGCGATCACTGCTACGCGGAGGTGCAGAACGCATTCCGCAAATGGACGGCCGGCGGAGCTTGGGGCCCGCATGCGGAGCGCCGGCGCACGTCCGGTGCGACCTGGAACAGCCCGCGGCGGTGGAATGCGGAGGCGTCGGTCTTCACCCGCTGGCACGGTCGCCGGCGCCGCGTCTTCTGCGCCTCGCTCGCGGACGTGTTCGACAACCAAGCTCCGAAGGCGTGGCGCGCCGATCTCTTCCGGCTGATCCGCGAGACGCCCGAGCTGGATTGGCAGCTCTTGACCAAACGTCCGCAGAACATCGCGCGCATGCTCCCGACCGATTGGGCCGACGGCTACGCGAACGTCTGGCTCGGCATCACCGCCGAAGATGCGGAGCGCTATCGGCTGCGCTGGCCGGTGCTCGCGCGGATCCCGGCCGCGGTTCGCTTCGTGAGCTACGAGCCCGCGATCGCACCGCTCGGGGCGATCGACATCAGCAAGGGCCTGCCGAATTGGGTCATCTGTGGAGGAGAAAGCGGCGGCCGCGCGCGCATCATGGATCCAGGTTGGGCCCGTCACGTGCGCGATCAATGCTGCGCGCTCGGCATCGCGTTCTTTTTGAAGCAGTGGGGCACGTACCAGAGCAATCCGTTCGTGCAGGAAGGCGCCCTATCGCCGACCGAGGCACAGCGCCGCGACCCGGTCGCCAATGGCAAGGGCGGCGCACTGCTCGATGGCCAGCTCCATCGGGAATTCCCCGGCGAGCGGAGCGCGAGAGTGCCCCTCGCGCTCATCTCGTGACGACCGCCACGGGCGCGCGGGTTACTCGTATTTGCTGCAAGACGCCGGCAAGCGCCAAGCCGATCATCACGAGAGCACAGGCCATAAGGCAGAGCGCCGTGAACCGCTTCATTCGATAACCTCGTCGGCGCGTTGTTGCAGGAACCAAGGCACATCTATGCCGAGCGCTTTGGCCGTTTTGAAGTTTATCACAAGCTCAAACTTCGTCGGCAGTTCGACGGGCAAGTCTGAAGGTTTCGTACCTTGCAGAATCTTGTGGATGAGGACGGCACTGCGCCGAAAGATATCGGGCACATCGGCGCCGTATGACATCAGGCCGCCCGCTTGTGCGAATTGCCGCAGTAACGAGGCGCTTGGCAAACGGTACTTAACCGCCAGATCAGCAACTGTCCTGGAAAAGAAAATGCCTTGCACGACGACGGCTTCCGCCCGCTCTTGTGCCATCGTCGCGAAGGCGGCCTCGACCTCCTCAGCCGCTCTGGCCATCGCGACGGGCGCGATCTCGATGCTGGCGATCCGGCTGGCGAGATGAATCTGCTCTAGGAACGGCCTCGTGAACGGGTCGACCGGGTTGGCCAGAACGGCGACACGACGCAGCGAAGGGAGCATATCCCGCAACAGTTCGATACTTTTTCCTGCCGTTTCGGCGGCCATGTTGGAGAAACCAGTGATATTCCCGCCGGGGCGCGCCAGACTCTGGACGAGCCCGCTGCCAACAGGGTCAGCAACAGCCAGGATGACGATCGGAATGGTTGTTGTGGCCTGCTTCGCGGCCAAGGCGCACGGCGTAAATGTCGCCACGATCAAGTCGACCGGAAGTCGAACCAGCTCCGCGGCCAAGTTGGGCAGCCGATCGGCATCGCCGTCCGCCGAGCGAAATTCCAAGATAAAATTCTGTCCCTCGGTGTAGCCGAGTTCGCGCAGTCCTTCCCGGAGCGCTCTGCTAAGAGACTCTGCATCCGCGATCGTCAGCACCAGCGCGCCGATCCTCGCCAGTCTTCTTTGCTGCGCATGCGCCGCCAGCGGCCACGCCGCCGCCGCGCCGCCCATAAGCGTTATGAACTCGCGTCGCTTCATGCCCACCGCCTACCGCTCAAACATAGCCCGATTGTCCCGGCGAAGGCACCTGGACCCCTCGCCACCCTGCTTGCTCGATTGCTCGCTGTACCAGTCCTGAGATTTTGGCCTCCTCTGCGAACTCGCTCACGTAAGAAAGCCAACCGGCATGGTTCTTCGGCACCACCATGCACAAGACGTTGGAGCCATAGCGGTCATCCAACACTCGCGAACCGGGCAGTTTGCTCAAATAGGTCACAAGGTTTGGACGGACTGATGCGAACGCGTCCGCCCCTCCGGTCCGCAGCAGATCGAATGCCGCATCCGGTATCTCAGCGCTGACCAATTCTGCATTCTTCAGTATGCGGCTTAGTGCCAAAGTCGAGGCGTGATTGCGCACCACGGCAATGCGGACTCCCGACTGGTCTGCGTCCGCGATAGCTCGAATGGGAGAATTAGGCGTGATCAAATAGGTGTAGTCGAACTGGATTAGCGGAGGCGAGAAATTGACTTGAGCGGGCCAGGATGGATCCATTGTTAGAAATGCCACATCTAATGCACCTGACTTGAGATCGTCCAAAACCGGCTGAGGACCGGGATATTCAACAAGTTTGTTTTCGATCCCAATGCGCGCTGCAAGTGCGCGCGCGAGGTCAACGGCCCATCCACGTAGCTCGCCGGTTGACGGGTCCTTCGTGTACTCTGGTGGAAACACCGCGATCCGAACTTTGCCGGCCCGCACTAGGTCCTCAATCCGCGGATCAGTTGGACTGCTTGGCATATCGCCTCTACCTAAGGGTGTTCGCGCGACCTCTGCGCCGCCCGATCAGGAAATGAACTCGCGGCGATTCATTCAATCACCTGGTCGGCGCGGGCGATGAGTGTCGGCGGGACTTCAAGGCCAAGTGCTTTTGCAGTCTTGAGGTTAATGACCAACTCGAACTTGGTCGGCTGTTGCACGGGAAGCTCGCCGGGCTTCGTGCCCTTGAAAATCTTGTCGACGAAGGTTGCGAGCTGGAGATATAGGTCGGGATAGTTCACCGCATAGGCGATCAATCCCCCGGCCTCGACGAACTCGCGGGCTGGAAAGACGGCAGGCAGCCGATTGCGGGCCAGCCAGCCAACAATCGTCTGTTGATGCATTTGGGTGAGACCGTCTGCCCCAATGACAAGTCCGTCAACATGCTGGCGGACTGCTAGTTCGAATGCGCGGCTCAGGTCGCCCTCGCTCCGCACATCAAGAAGTTCAGCCTGGAGACCTAGGGAGCGCGCCGCCGTCTTTGTCTCTTCCCATTCGGGTGGGACGGCTGGATTGCCCATGTTGTGAAGCAACGCAACTCGTGAGAGACCCGGAACCAGCTCTTTGAGAATTTCAATCCGTTTGGCTGTCAGCTCAGTGCTGAAGGTAATCACCCCCGTGATATTGCCTGCCGGCCGTGCGAAGCTCGCCACGATGGCACCGGGGCCGCCCATTGTCATCATGACCACTGGAATTGTTCCGGTCGCGTCTTGGACCGCCCTGGTGGCGGGGGTCCCTCTCGTCAGAATCAGGTCGACGTTGAGACCAACCAGTTCCGACGCGAGGTCCGGGAATCGCTCGGCCCGACCATCGGCCGACCGATATTCGATGACGAGGTTT
>WNGB01012304.1_pt1 | contig 11645 bp, 5 predicted proteins | sample 5400681 | NCBI WGS metagenome assembly WNGB01 (sample SAMN13153367, study PRJNA577476) | soil metagenome | isolation source: 115 cm soil or saprolite under grassland replicate 2 | place: USA:California | collected 2016-06-15 | reverse complement strand
CTCTCGTTTGTATCTTGGTCCATCTGTCGCTCCTTTAGCGCTGTGATCTGAAAGCCGCGCGGACCTCGGCGGCGAACGTTATCGACCTTTTGCTCGAATGCGAACTCAGACTTGTGCATGCCGGTCACCATCAGTCCGTGATGCTTGTATTTCGCGGCCCACGCACGGGACGTACGGCGAGGACGACCTGCCCGCGCAGCTCGGCAGGGCTGAGTGGCTCAGAATTGAGCCACTCGGTTGCCCCGCCGAGCGAGGGCATGCGCAGAGGTTGGAACAGCGTGTTCTAGCGAGCCGCCGCGACCGCTGCGTCCCGGTACGGGGCCAGGAACGTGGTCAGCGCCGCGAGCATCTCCTCGGGAGCCGTCTCGGCGACCCAATGGCCGACGCCGGGGATGACCACAGTCTGCACGTCGTTCGCAGCGACGTTCCCGACGAATTCACGCCAGCTTGCCGCTCCACCGATCGCGAGGACGGGGATCGTCAGCGGCTGGGTCTTGCGCTCCATATTCTGGGCGAGGGTGGCGTCCCAGGCGCGATAGAGACCGAAGGTGGCGCGCAGGGCGTCCTTGTCGCGGTTGTAGAGGCTGATGTAGTACTCGATGGCATACTCAGGCGGCGTCGCCCCGCCGCTCTGAATGGTGAACTCGTAGCGGTAGAAGGCGTCCGCGTTCCCGCTGACCATATCCACGATCAGCTCGTCGTTGACCCGGTTGAAGGGGATGTGCCAGAGCCTGTTGTTGCGCGCCTCCTCGATGAACAGGGGCGGTGAATAAGGGGACGGTAGCGGAGGCCCGGGGACCTCGGCGAGGGCTAGGCGGTCGACCCGGTCGCGGTGATCGGCGGCCAGGGCGTAACTAATGAAGTACCCTGTGTCGTGGCCAACCATGGCGAACCGCTGGTGGCCGAGCGCATCCATCAGCGCGACCAGGTCGTTGGCGAGGGTGGCGCTGTCGTACCCGTCCTGGGGCTTGTCGGTCAGGCCGATACCGCGCTGGTCGACCGCGATGACCTGGAAGTCGCGGGCCAGCGCCGGCATCAGCAGGCGCCACGCGTACCAGGTCTCCGGCCAGCCATGTACCAGCAGCAGCGGCGGGCCGTCACCTCCGATGACTGCGTGCTGGCGCAGTCCACCAGCCCGGATGAACCGGCTGGTGAACGTCTTGCTGAACCCTTTGGGGAGCTCTGGTGCCCCGGAGACCGAGCCGGGACCGCTCGGGGTGGTCAACTGGATATCCATGATTTCCTCCTTGTTTGCATGCGCGAAAGCCGATTTGCCAAAACCTGTGGTTGCGATCAGGCCAAGTGCGGAGAGCGCCGCGCTGGACGCTTTGAGCATACGGCGGCGTGAGAGCCACTTCGTGTTGTTCATGTCTTTTGCTCCTTTGTGCATTCATCGTTGGATTCGTTCAAATCGATGTGGCCATGTGTGGTGTGCGACGACGGGCCACGTTGTGCCCGCCGTCCCCCGCTCCAACTAGCGCAGCGACCTGAACGCCGCGCGCAGCTCGGCCGCGAACAGCTCCGGCTGCTCCCAGGCGGCAAAGTGGCCGCCCCGATCAACCACGTTGAAGTAGATCAGGCTGGGGAAGGCGCGGCGGGCCCACGTCTCCGGGGCTCGAAAGAGGTCGTCGTCCGGAAACACCGTGATGGCCACCGGCAGCGTAATCTCATCGGTCTTCTGCGCGGCCGCACTAATCAGGTTTTGGGCGCGGTTCTCCCAGTAGAACCGCGCCGCCGAGGTCGCAGTGTTCGTCAGCCAATACAGTGATAGGTTATCCAGCACCTCGTCTACTGTTGGCGTCTGCTGGGGGTCCTTGCCGTACGTCCACTTCCCGAACCCTCCGTGCACGAGCAAGAACGCCGCGAGGCCGGCCGGGGAGTCGGTCAGGCCGTAGCCGACGGCCTGCGGCCGCGCGCTCATCATCGTCAGGTACGCCCAGCCCCCGCTCTGGATGAAGTTCCTCATGGAGTCGAACTCTGTGCGTTCTTTCTCGGACAGTCCCGCCGGCGCGGGCGCGCCGCTGGAGATCGCCGCCGCTGGGTTGGGCGGGAATACTGCCGGCAGATTGGTGTGGATGCCGAGCAATCCCGACGGTGCCTGCCGCGCCATCGCCTCCACGACACCCGCCCCCCAATCTCCACCCTGCGCGAGGTAGCGGGTATATCCCAGCCGCTTCATGAGCACGTCCCACGCATGGCCGACGCGCTCCACTCCCCAGCCCAGCTCGGTCGGCCGCGACGAGAAGCCGAAGCCCGGCAGGGACGGGACCACGACGTCGAAGGCGTCCTCCGCCCGGCCGCCGAACGCCGTGGGATCGGTAAGCGGACCAATGAGCTTGATCTGCTCGAAGACCGAGCCTGGCCACCCGTGCGTGATGATCAGCGGGATCGCGTTCGGGTGGCGCGACTTGACGTGGAAGAAGTGGATGTCGACCCCGTCGATCTCCGTCTTGAACTGCGGGAAGGTGTTCAGCTTCGCCTCACCCTTGCGCCAGTCGTAGTCCGTGCCCCAGTACCGAACCAGCTCCTGCAGCTCGGCCAACTGGGCGCCCTGCGACCGATCGCCGACGGTCTCCTGGTCGGGCCAGCGGGTCGCCGCCAGGCGCCGGCGGAGGTCGGCGAGTGCCTCTTCCGGAATGTCGGCGTGGAAGGGGCGGATTTCGACATCGGTCGTGGTGTCCTGGGTCATGGTTTCCTGCAACATGATGATCTCCTTGTGTTGGTACGGCGCGGCGGCCGTGTGATGGAGCCGGCTTGCCCGATTGGACCAGTGCTTCCAGCAAGTGACCCTAGCATAGCAACGGTCGAGGGTTCTGACTATCGCCCGATAGGATGCATGTGAGGATGAATAAAGCTGCCGGGAGGGGTTACCCAAGCAGGAACATGAGCAGGAGAGTCAGGGTCTTTGTGGTGTAGGGGTGCGGCGGCAAAGTCGCCGCACCCCTACGAGTAGGGCGATGCCGCGCCGGCCCTAGGCCGGCGCGGCATCGCCCACGAACAATGTCTCAAATGTCCGACTGTACCTCAAGCTCCTTGTTGCGCCGCCCATGCCGCCACCAGCTCGCGATGCCATGGCACGCGCTCCAAAAACATGTACCGGGTCAGATCGTCGGGGATGGTGGCTGCCCGCGCCTGGAGTCGGGTGTGTGCGGTCTCCAGCACCGCCGGGGCGCGTGGGTCGCCTATGGCGCCCAGCACCTCGTAGCAGGTCAGATCGACCTGGAATGACACCGGCTGCATCCCGGCGTCGAATCCGGCCAGAATCGCTTCGACCTGCCTGACCGCCTCGGCCATATCACCGATGGCCCAGGCGGCGCGCGCCAGCCCCGCCTGTACCGCGGTTGCCTCAGTGGGCCGGTTGAGCGCGCGATAGAGTTCGAGCGCCGCGGTGTAGGTGATTATGGCCTGCGGGGCATCACCCGAGGTGAGTTGGGCATGGCCTAGGGCCAGCAACGCTTCACTTTCGAACCCACGATGCCCAATCGTGCGTGCAATCGCGAGCGCCTGTTGAGCGAGCGCAAGCGCAGATGTGTGGTCGCCTTGCAGTCCATCGATGTAGCTCAATCCGAACAGATTCTCGGCAATATGCCTCTGGTCGCCTCGTATTTGAGCCATCTGCAAACTCTTGAGGTAATAGGAGCGGGCATTCTGATAGTCGCCGAGTCCGGCGGCGATGGTCCCCAGCTGATGCAGGTTTCCAGCTTGATTGCGACCAACCAGGTCGGCCGTCCGCATCGCCTGCTCGTAACAGGTGCGCGCCTTGGTGTAATTGCCCTGGCTGAGGGCGATTCTGCCAAGGTTGCCAAGACATGCAGCTTCGGCATAGCGATCCTCAATAAGTTGTACGAGTCGCAGGCACTCCTGGAGAGCTGTCTCGGCCACGCTGTAATCTTCCTGGTGTACAGCGATGCTCCCAAACAGTGACCAGGCCAGGCTCTCGGTTCGCAAATCTTGGGTGGTGCGGGCCAGGCGCACCAATGCAGTTGCGCTTGTGTAGGCCGCGGCGTAATCGCCATAGGATATCAGCCGCCACCCCCAACGGTAATGGGCTTCCGCTGCGATGACGGTCGAACCTACGGCTTCGGCCAGGCGCACGGTTTGCTCCGCCACATGAACGATTTCTGTGAAGACGTCCTGTGTATTGGGATGCCTTAGCCGGCGTAACAGCACTGCTACCCGCCTGGTATTGTCATCCAGTTGCTCTGCCAGTGTGTGTAATGTAGCCAGATCCTCCTCGATATCGGCGCGATCGACGTGCCACGGGTAGGCATCCACGCGGGCCAGCAGCAGATCAAAGCGTAGCGCCAGGTCGGCCTGCGGCGTCAGCGCCAGCGCGCGGGTGAAGTGAGCCGTCGCTTCGGCCTTGGCATACTGCTCGGCGGCCTGGATACCTGCCAGGTGAGCATAGTGGCGCTCCCGCTCGACATCCTCGGCGGCGCCGTAGTGGTAGGCCAGCAGCGGCAGGTAGGGCGAGCGGACGCTCAGGGGCAGTGGTTCAGCCTGCGATCGCTCGCTTTCCGGGAGGGTCGCGCTACTCGCCTGTTCGTACCAGGCGGCGACCGTCTGGTGCAAGGCGCGGCGCTGGGCGAATAGCAATGTACCGTAGGCCGCCTCCTGGGTCAAAATGTGCTTGAAACGATAGGTCAGATCCGGCTCCGTCGCCTCCAGAGCGGTGAAATCCTGGGCGACCAACGCCCCGAGTTGGCGCCTGAGTCCCTGCTCCTCAAGCGCGGCGTGCCGGGTGCGGGCATGGTAGAGCAGCGGGTATGCGAATACCGGGCCGATTACCGCGGCCACTTTGAGCGTCAACTGCTCCTCAACGCCCAACCGGTCGATCCGGGCCAGCAGCAATCCCTGCAATGTGTCCGGTAGAACCTGACCGGCCCGGCCTAGATCGGTATTCACCACGCAACGCAGGCGTGCCGCCGGGCCGGCGTCATCGTCTGGCTCGAGCCGAATCATCCCCCGTTCGCGCAGGGTGGCGACCAACTCCTCGACAAAGAAGGGGTTGCCACCCGATCGGGCCTGGACCAGTGCGACGACTGATTCAGGCATCGTGGCGGCATCTACACCCAGCCGGGCCGCCGCCAACTTTACCGTATCCGCGATATCTAGCATTTGTAAGCTCATCCGCGTCGCCGCCAGCTCCATCAGTGCGTTGAGCTGTTGCGACATGAGGTGCCGCTCGTCCAGCGGCCGTGTGGCGACCAACAGGAATAGCGGCAATTTCTCGGCAGTCAGGGTGCGCGCCACCTCCACAGCCAGCTCCCACGAGAGCGAGTCGAGCCAATGGACGTCCTCCAGCATCAACACCAGCGGCTGCTCGCGCGCCCACAGCCTGAGCAGCTCGATCAGCAGGCTGCGCAGGCTCTCGTTGCGCGACCGGTCGTCGAGCGCGCGCGTGAGCGGAGTGTCGGGGAATCCCAGGTTCAACACTTCGTTGAGCAGCGCCAGGCGCTCGATCAGGTGGGGCTGCACGGCCGCATATACGCGCGCCTGCCGGTCGGCCAGGTGCGGCACGTCGTCCAGCCCAAAATAGGTTGTGAAGACATCACGCCAGGCATGGTAGGGGGTCTGGCGGCCGATACTTTGCCCTGCGCCCTGTAGCTCTACCAGGCCCCGCGCACGTGCCAGCCGCGCCAACTCGCTCACCAGCCGCGACTTGCCGATGCCGGCTTCGCCGTCGAGCAACACCACGCGGCTTTGTCCGGCGATCACGGCATCGAGGGCTTGAGCCAGCCGCGCGACTTCGTCCTGCCGCCCGACCAGTGCGTCCGGTGACGGCGCTACGGGGCGGCGCCCGTGCGCACCTTCCGGGAGGTAGACCGGCACCAAACCGGCTTTGCCTTTGACTCGTACCGGCGGCCGGGCCACAAACGACCAGTGACGCTCGGCGGCACGCGCCACACCAGCATCACACCAGATCGCGCCCACAGGCGCCTGAGTCATCAGCCGGAACGCCAGGTTAGTCGCATCCCCGAGCACCCCGTAAGTGCGGCGCTCAGGGCTGCCATAGGACCCGGCCCGCATCGTTCCGCGGGCCAGCCCAATTCGTATGTCCGCGATCGACGCCAGCGCGGACGGCCGCGCCAGCAGTTCGTGGGCGGCTGCAAGCGCGCGCGCCGCGTCATCGTCGTGGGCCAGCGGCGCGCCCCAGGCAGCGTAGAGATAGTTGCCGCGGTCGCCAATCGTGAGGTCGATTAGCGCGCCGTCATGGTGGGCTACCACCTGCTGCACCCAGCGAATGAAGGCGTCGAGCTTGTCGCCGACCGTGTCATCGCCGTCGTAATCGAGGCCGCCGAACTGGAGCATAAGCGCCACAGCCGGGCGCAGTTCGGCTAGAAACGAGTCGGGCTGGTGCTGTAGCCGGGCCGCGACGGCAGGCAGCACCCAGGGGCGGCACTGTTCTGCCCTCAGGGCACCGGCAGGCAGACTCAACCATGGTTGCCGCGCGACGGGGGTGGTCAGACCCGTGACGGCGGCGACGGAAGCAGAGGCCTGCGCATCCTTATGCCATACCGCTACTATCAGTCCGTCCAACTGCCGGGCGGTGGCGGCATCCAGTAGCACCTCGCCGGAAGCGGCCTGGTGTTGTATGGCCGCCAGGCGGTCGAGCGTCCGGCCCGCCAGCACCTCCAGGCGTTGAATCGCGGGATCGCCAACAAGCAGGCGGCGGATTGGCCCCTGAACCACCGCCACCTTTACCGCCAGGGTGACTGCCTGACCGGTAGGTGATGGGATAGCGGCGAAAGCACGCATCGCCTGCTGCATCGCCAGGGCGCTGGCAGTCGCTCGTAGGGCGGCGGGGGATGGGGAGTCCTGAGCTGAGGGCCGCGCATGCGAATCCAACTCCCAACTGAGATCGTCGAACCAGCAGGTGATCGCGTCGCCGCTGAAGACGACCACGCTGCCACCATAGCTATGCACCGCGTCGACGAGTGCGTCATAGACCTGGTTCAGCAGCGCGATTATCTCCTCGGCGCCACGTTGTGGCCCCAACGCCTGCGCCAGCGCTTCTGTCAGAGGCGTAAAGCCGGCGATATCGGCGAGCAGAGCCGCGCCGGTGGTCTGTTCCGGCAAGCCAGTGCCGTTGGCTAGCGCCTGGCGGCGATCGATCGGGATGTAGCCGCTGAGAGTCGCATCCATTGCTTCACCGACGAGAACAGAGAACGGAGAACAAAAGTGTTCAATGATTTGGTGTTTGTCGCCTTCGCCGCCGCTCAGGGCTGGCTTTGTTCTTTGTTCTTGGAAGGGTCGTCAGGCCGTCCCAAGCAGCGCTGCGACGATAGGGTCCAGCGCGAAGACGGTGTTTTGATCCGGCAGGGCTGCGCTGGTGGGCCCGAAGCCGGTGCTGACCAGGTGGGTCTGAAGGGTCTCTGCCCGGTCCTTACTTTCCTGGGTCACGGCCGGGTGCCGCGCCACAAGCGTTGCGAGGGCATATGCCTGGCTCGGATTGTCCTCGGCCAACACTGTTGCGATCCCGGCCAGGGCCTCTAATGTCTCGGGGTTGGCGCGGATCGCCCAGGCTGCCCGTAGCGCTTCGAAGAAGGAGCTACGGGCCGCAGGCGGCTGGTGGAGCGCCAGCGCATTGTAGCCGAGCTTGATCAGTGAGGTCGCAGCGCCGGCCTGGTCGCCGATAACTTTGAAGCAAGCCAGGCTCTCGTGATAGGCTCGTTGAGCCTCGCCATGATCCCCCAGCGCCGCCACAATATCCCCCAGGTACCTCAGGCACAGCCCGATCCCGCGGCCATCGCCCAGGGCCTCCCGGATCGCCAGGCCCTCGCTGAACCAGTGGCGCGCCTCGGCGAAGGCCTGTTTGGCCAGAGCGACACGCCCCAGGCTGATCAGGGTGAAGACCGTGCCCCAGCGGTTCCCCAGTGCGCGCTCGAGGGCCAGGCTTGCCTCCGAGTGGACCCGCGCAGCCCGGTAGTCGCCCACCAGGTAGGCTATCTGGCCAAGGATCGTCTGGGCCACGGCGACTCCGTCCTGATCGCCGCAGGTCCGGCTGGCCGCCAACGCTTCCATCGCCAGCAGGCGCGCCTCGTCGTAGGCCCCACCGTGATAGGTGACAGCCGCGAGATAGTTCAGTGGGAATACGAGCGCGGCGGGATCGCCCAGATCGCGCATGAGATCCAGACTTTGCCCCAGCATAGCACGTGCGCGCTGCTGCTGGCCAAGATGGAACGTGAACCAGCCGGTGCAAGCCAGCAGTTTCGCATAGGCCTGTTGAGCCGTCGGGTCCAATTTGTCCGCGGCAGCTTCGGCGAAGCGCTCGGCCGCTTGCCCGAACGCCTCGGCCCCTTCCTGGAACCAACTGCGCATCTCATAGAACAAAAAGAGGCCATCGCTGGCCGCGACAAGTCCTTGTGCATCGCCCTGGTCGGCGGCCCATTGCCAGGCAATGCGCACATTATCGATCTCGGTCTGGATTGAGGCAAGCATATCTTGCTGGTCGGCACGACGCAACTCGCGCGCGGCACGCTCAAGTAAGCCCAGGTAGTAGTGGCTGTGGCGTGTTCGTATCGAGTGTGCGCCGGACTCGTCGGCTGCCAGGCGCTCGGCCGCGTACTGGCGCACAACCTCCTGCATCTCATAGCGAGCGGCTCGTCCCTCTCGGACAAGGCGCACAAGCGAAGCATCGAGCAGCGTAGCGAGGAGCGGTAGCGTCGCCGCCGCCACCTGGGCGGCCCCATCTCGGCTGAAGCCGCCACGGAAGACCGAGAGTTGGCGTAAGGTGCGCTGGGTATCCTCGGCGAGCAGCCGCCAGGAATGATCGAAGACGACCCGCAAGCTGCGGTGGCGCGCCGGCATATCCTGCTGCGATGTCGCCAGGGCGTCCAGGCTCATTTCCAGCTCGCACACAATCTCTGGACATGGCAGCAGGCGTACCATCTGGGCGGCGAGTTCGATGCCGAGGGGCAGCCCGTCGAACAGCCTGCAGATTCGCGCTGCTGCCGCGGCGTTCTCCGGCGTCCAGGTGAAGTGTGGGTTGGTCGCCCTGGCGCGTGCCCGGAAGAGCTGGAGCGCGCTAAACGCCATCATTTCGTCGCCGGCTGTCGGCGGTGCGAGCATGCTGTTTGGGGTGTTCGCTAGCGTGCCGGATGCCGGCGGGACGCTCAGACCGCTTAGTTCCACGATATGCTCGCCGCGCAGGTTGAGACGGGTGCGTGATGTCGCGAGGATGGTCAGATCAGGCGCCTGGCGTAGCAGATCGGCGATGAAGCCGGCGGCCGCGGGCAAGTGTTCGCAGTTATCGATGATCAGCAACAGGTGCTTCTCGCGCAGCACGTTGGCAAGCTGCATATGCGGCGGCTCCGCTCCTGAAAAGGTAAGTTGCAGCGTCCCCGCGATCGCGGTTGCCAGCAGGTTGTAGGTGCGTGCCTCGCCCGCCCCCGGATCTGAGGCTGGAGCTTCGATGCCGGCGAGCGACACAAAGAATGCACCGTGCGGAAAAATGATCTGGCGCACGATGTCAGGCAATAGCGACTGCGCGACGTGCAGCGCCAATGTGGTCTTCCCGGCTCCTCCAAGACCAACCAGCGTCACCAGGCGACAGGTAGGATCGCGCAGTTGGCCGAGAACCAGCGTATGGTCGGTTTCGCGACCAATGAAATCCGCCATGGCCGCTGGAAGGTTGTGGATGGGCTGTTGCGGCCGGTCGTCGATCCCACGTAACGGTGGAACGTCCGCCGGAAGGTCGGGCGCCAGCACCTGCCAGAGCTGGAGCGGCATCGTCACGTCGCGCAACTGCTGCACCCCCAGGTCGCGCCGTGTCACCCCTTCCGGCCACCGCGCGCCGAGCAGATCGATCGTCGACTGGGTCAGCAGGATCTGTCCGCCCTGAGTCAGCGCCAACACCCGCGAGAGCCGGTTGAGCGTGGGCTCGGCGACATACCTCTCGCCGTGCATTGTGGCCGCGCCACTGTGCAGTGTCATGCGCACCCGCAACGGAGCGACGGCCTCCGGCCACGGCTCGGCCAGCAGCGCTCGCTGGATGGCCAGCGCGCTCTGCAGTGCGGCCGCGGCATCCGCGAACACACAGATGAAGCTATCGCCGGCAGTGTGAAACACCTGGCCACCATACAGCTCGATCAGCTGCTGCACGATGGCGTGGTGGCGCACGAGCGCCTGCTGCATCGCCTGGGGCGCGTGCTCCCAGCGCTTGGTCGAGCCTTCGATATCGGTGGCCAGAAAGGTGACCAGCCCCTGAGACAGCACCCTGTCCATTGCGCTGGCAGGCGCGAGCGATGTGGGGGCTGCGCGGGCCGGGGCGGCCGTCGAGGAGCGCTCGGCCAGCAAGCGCGCGAAGGAGGCGACGTCGAACGCGCCGAGGACGTGCGGCGCATCCTGACTGGCCTGCTCCCAGAGCTGTGCCGCTTGCTCAGCCTCCTGGCCGGGCGTGAACATGCCGTGGGCCAGGAAGACGGCGATCAGGCGTTGCAGTGTCTCGGCTTTGGGATACGACTCGCCGGTCTCCCAATTTAGCACGCTGCGCCGATTGACGCCGATCTGCTCTGCCAGCGCGATTTGCGTGAGCCCGGCGCGCGTGCGTAAGATGAGCAGCTGCTGGCCAAACGCATACTTGCGCTCGCGATATACCCGATATGCTCCCATGGCTCGGCACTCCTTCTCCACTCCGAACTCCTTCGAACCTGGTGCAATGAGATGTGCACCGATGTGCAGAGGAAAAGTGCACTGCTGTGTAGTGACATGATCGGTCGAACGGCGTAGAGTAGACGCACAGCCGTGACGACGAAGAGGTGCACGTATGGTGGGATGTAATCGGACTAATCATACCACACAGGAGCTTTGCACGCCTGATGCGGGTCAGATGTCGTCGCAAGAAGAGGGCGAGCAGAAATCCCTGAGCCGCGCGGATATTGCGGTACGCAGCACGTCGGCGTCTACAGCAATAGAACGCCAGCGCTGGCAGGTGATCGGTCTGCTGGCCGATGGCGCGCCGCTGGCCGAGATTGAGGCCCGGACAGGCTACCGCCCACGAACCATCCGGCAGATCGCCCAGCGCTACCGCGCGTGTGGGCCAGCGAGCCTGGTGGATGGACGGCAGCGCAGCCTGGGCGCAGCGCCCATCCTCCCGGAGAACCAGCAGCGTGATCTCTGCCAGGCGCTTCAGGAACCAGCGCCAGACGGCGGGGTCTGGACCGGCCCAAAAGTCGCGCGCTGGATTGCGGCCAGGATCGGAAAGCGCGTGCATCGCCAACGCGGCTGGGAGTATCTGCGGCGGCTGAGCAGGACTGTTGTGCCGGAGGGCGCCGACGAGCAGGCTGCTCACACGAGTGATGACGACACGAATCGGTTTGCTTGAATGACCTACACCACTGTAGCAGGCGGCAAGACGTCTGGCTCCTGGTTGGATAGAGCAGGCACGCCTCGATGGGACGGCCGGGCCATCACGCTATGGCGGCGTCGTGCAGAAGTGCCGCGGCGCCGCTTGCGGAGGGACATGGTCATGAGTACTGATAGCGTAACGAATACCGGCATGGACATGGCCGGTGTGGAGATTACCGACTTCTACCAGCACTATCGGCAGCCACTGCTGGCCTATCTGATGCGCATCGTGCAGGACCGTGACACAGCGGAAGAACTGTGCCAGGACAGCTTTGTGAAAGTGCTGCAACACTGGC
>WNGB01025097.1_pt1 | contig 11646 bp, 7 predicted proteins | sample 5400681 | NCBI WGS metagenome assembly WNGB01 (sample SAMN13153367, study PRJNA577476) | soil metagenome | isolation source: 115 cm soil or saprolite under grassland replicate 2 | place: USA:California | collected 2016-06-15 | reverse complement strand
GCGTCTTGGCGATCGGCGCGATCGCGTTGACGGTGATGCGGTGCTTCTGGAGCTCGATCGACGCGGTGCGCGTGAAGCCATAGATGCCCGCCTTCGCCGCCGCATAATTGGCCTGTCCGAAATTGCCGAGCATCCCCGACACGCTGGCGGTGTTCACGATGCGCCCGCCGGAACCTTGGCTCACCATCTGCTTCGCGGCGGCTTGCGTGCAGAGGAAAGTTCCCCTGAGGTGAACGGCGATGACCGAGTCCCACATCGCTTCGTCCATCTTGAGCATCGTCTTGTCGCGTAAGATCCCGGCGTTGTTCACGAGAATATCCAGCCGCCCGAAATGATCGACCGCGGCCTTCACGATATGATCGGCCCCGATCAACGTGACGACCGAGTCGTAATTCGCCAGGGCCTTGCCGCCGGTGGCGACGATTTCTCGAACGACTTGGTCGGCCATGCTCGTCGACTGTCCATTGCCATCGCGACTGCTGCCGACGTCGTTGACGACGATACTTGCCCCCTCACGCGCGAAGAGCAGTGCTTCAGCTCGCCCGATGCCACCGCCCGATCCCGTGATGATCGCGACCTTGCCTTCGAGAAGACCCATGGTTGACCTCGCCAATCAGTGAGGGTCTACGATATACCCCGGGCGCGGTTCTTCGCACAGTCGCCGAAGCGCTGATCCATACGCTCCGCTACGCGGCGGTCGAAATGCTGCACACCCACCAACGGCTCCGGCTCCGAGCGATGGGGCAGGAAGCCTCACCGGTGCGCGTCAGTTGTAGGTGGCCGAGAAGGAGATCGAGCTGGCGGTGATGCTTTCGGTGGCGGTTCCGTCGGCGTAGTCGCCTTTCGTGCGCGCGTAGATGAAGCGACCAAGCACGCCGAGCCCCCAATAATTGCTGACCCACCATTCGTAGCCGACGTGGGGAGCGAAACCGAAGCCGTTTTCGTCGTTGGAGCTCGTGTTCGCGAAGCCGTCGTCACGGACGCGCAAGCTCGCGAATCCGAGCCCGCCGCCGACGTGAAAGCCTTGCTTGGGGTTCGGATAGATGTCTGCCATCAACGCCAGCATGGTGAGCTGGGGGCGATGGTCGGGCCGCATGAGACGCGTGTCATTGGTGAGGTTCGGCCTGCTCAATCCCTGGAAGGTGAAAGAGCCCGCCAGGATGAAACCGGGCGAAATGGCCCCGCCTATCGCGAGCTCGAGCGGCACGGCCACCCCCCTGGCGTCGACTTCGCCGGCATAAGCGCCTCCCTCGATTTTCGCCGAATCGGCCATGTATCCGATGCCGAGGGCCATCCGCAAAAAAAATCCCGCATGTGAATGCGCGTCCGGCGGCGGCCGCGGAGCTCCCGAGGGCGGATAGCCGGGTTGCGCTGGGTAGCCTGGCGGTGGCGGGTAGGCTTGTTGGGGCGGATATGAGGTGGGGAGCGGAGATGCCGCGGGAGGGGACGTAGCGGGAGGCGGTGCGGCTTGGTTCGGGGGAGGCGGCGCGGCCGGCGCGGTGCTCGACGGTGGCGCGCTCGGCGCGCTCTGGGCGAGCACCGATCTTCCGGCGAGGAGAATCGCCGCGGCGGCGACGAGGAGCGATGGGCGCATGGGTCCTAAGAAGACCGTACTACCGAGGACCACGCGGGGCAATGTAGGCGAGCTCGCGACCCCGTCACTTGCCGGTGAAGACGGGTCTCTTCTTCTGCGCAAAAGCCTCGAGAGCGAGCCTCCGGTCGTCGCTGCGAAGGCAGGCATCGTAATAGGCGCGCTCGAGCTCGAGGCCGTGCGCCAAAGAAACATCGAACGACACGTCGATGGCCGCCAGAGCGGCGGACTGCGCGATCGGAGCCCCGCTCGTGATGGGCTCGATGAACGCGAGCGTGTCCTCCAGCACGGCCGTGTTGGCGGGCGAGACGCGATTGACGAGTCCCCACGCGAGCGCCTGCTCCGCATCGACGCGGCGGCCGAGCAAGATCATTTCTTTGGCGCGCGCCTCGCCGACGATGCGGGGCAGTCGCTGCGTGCCGCCTGCTCCTGGGATGATGCCGAGCGTGGTTTCCGGTAAGCCGAGCACCGCCGTTGCCGCGGCGACCCTGAGATCGCACATGAGGGCGAGCTCGAGGCCACCGCCGAGTGCGAGCCCATTGATAGCGGCGACGACCGGTTTGGGGCTGTGATCCAGAGGCCTCAGCTCTTCTCGATAACGCAGAAGCTGGGCGCGAACGTCATTTTCGTCCATGCCATGACGTTCTTTGAGATCCGCTCCGGCGCAAAACGCTTTGTCCCCGCTGCCGGTGAGCACGATGGCTCGCACGGCGGGGTCGGCGATCGCGTCTCGCCCGAATTGGCCGAGGGCGAGCAGGGTGTCGCGCGAGAGCGCGTTCATTCGATCGGGGCGATCGATGGTGAGAATCGCGGCGGCACCTCTCTGGGTGAGCAATACGGGTGATTCGGACATGAACGAATGGTTTCGAAGATCCCTACCGCCGTCAACGGCTTCGGGCTCGCTTGGTAGCGCCGCCTAAAGAGAGGACCTCCAGCTTTTTGACTTTCGCAGTCAGCTCGGCCTGCTCGGTTTTGAGCTTCTCGAGCTCGTCGCGGAGCTCGGTTTGGATTTCTTTGCTCCGCGTGCCGAGCTCGTGCAGGCCCTCGCGAATGCGGCGACGAACGCGGCCGTCGCTTTCGCGCTCGAGGTGACGCGCGAGCACCGTGCGCCCCTTGATGTCGCCCATCTCGACGATGGCGCGCACGACGTCGACCCGAACGTGCGGGTCGGCATCGTCGAGCAACTGCTCGAGCACCTCGCGGTATTTCCGATCGCTGGTGAGCCTGGCGAGCGCCAGGATGGCCGCGCGCCGGCCACGCGTGTTGACGCCGTAGCGAGTTCTCGCAACGACATGCGAAATCGCACGATCGTCGCGCAGCGCGGCGAGCCCCTCCAGCGCGCCGACACGAATCACGTCGGCCCACGCAGGACGATCGAGCACTTCGACCAGAGTGTCGAAGGCAGTGGCCTGACGGGTGCGCCCGAGCGAGCGCGCCGCTTCCGACTCGACGAGATAGCTGGCGTCCTTCAGCACCATCGACTTCAGCGTCTGCGCGCATTCGGGCGTACGGAAGTGGCCGAGGGCCTGCACGACCGCGCGCCGGACTTTGGGGTGCTTCGTCTTGACGTTCGCATCGAGGATCCGAAAAGCCGCCGCGAGGCGGGTTTCCCCGAGCGCCAGTGCCGCGTGGGCACGAACGCCCCAGAATTCGCGCGGATTACGCAGCGCGGCTTCCAGCGCCTCGAGCGATGGCGCGTCGGCTCGTTTGCCGAGTGCGGATGCGGCGAGCCAACGCCCGCGCGCGGTCGGTGCTGCCTCGAGCTGCCGGCGCAGCATGTCGAAAGGCACCTCCAGCCGGATGTCGGCCAGCACGGCGAAATCCGGATCGACCACCACCACGCTCGGCCTTGCGGAGCATGGGATCGCGATCGTTTCCGCGGCGCGGTCGATGTGACGCGTATGACGGACCGGTTTGCCTTTCTGCGGGACGACGTCGAAGCTGAAAGGAAAGACGAACAGGGGGGCATCCTTGTCGATCTTTTGCACCTGCTTGACGGTCACCGTCAGCGTGCCGGCGTCGTGCTCGATCTTCACCTCGAGCTCGGGGTGCCCGGGTCGATGGACCCACTGTTCGAAGAACTGCTCGAGACTGCTCGAGACCGCGGCCGGAGACGTCTTCCATCGCCCGCATGAGGTCGCGGGTCTCGACGATCGATCGGGCATGCCTCGTGAGATAAGTGCGCACCGATGCCCAGAAGACGTCGTCGCCGAGCATCGTTCGCAGCATGGCGAGAACGAGGCCCCCCTTCTGGTAGAGATGCCGATCGAAGATGTCGATCGGCGCGTCGTAGTCCTGACACACGATGGCCCGCCGGTAGCGACCACTGGCCTCGACGAAGTACGCTTCGAGGTCGCCTCTCAGCGCATAATCGTATTCGTCTTTGCCGAGCTTGTGCTCGAGGTCGAGGTGCTCGAAGAAGGTGGCGAATCCCTCGTTCAGCCAGCCATGGGACCAATCGCGGCAGGTGACGTAGTCGCCGAACCATTGGTGGGCCAGCTCGTGCGCGACCAGGTCGTCCGACGTCACGTCGATCGCCGCCCGCTCGTCGAGAAGAATGTGCTCGTACATCGTCGTGGCGGTCGTATTTTCCATGCCGCCGAAGATGAAGTCGGACACCACGATCTGCGCGTACTTGTTCCACGGGTACGGCACACCGAGCAGCTTGCCGAAGTGCTCGATCATCTCCGGTGTCCGGCGGAACGTGCGCCGCCCATCCGCTTCGCGACCTTTCGGGACGAGGTAGGTGACCGGCACGCCGGCCGCCGAGCCGCCGTCGATTTCGGAGAATTCGCCGGCGACCAGCGTCACCAGATAGCTCGGCAGCGGATCGCGCATCGTCCAGCGGTAGCGCCAAGATGGCGCGCTCTTTCTCACGTCGCGTTTGACCAGCTCGCCGTTCGAAAGGGCGTACCAGCCCCGCGGGACCTCCACCGAAAGCTCGAAGGCCATTTTGAGGTGAGGCTTGTCGTGGCAGGGAAACCAATGTCGGGCGTCTTCGTCCTGACATTGCGTCCAGACCTGCCGCGGTCGATCCTGCACGTGCTCGTCGGGCTCGAGAAAGTAAAGCCCGCGCTGCGGCGTCGCGCGATAGGTGACGCGAAGCTTCGTTCGCTTCTTCGCGGGAGCGATGGGCACGCGCAGGATGCTGCCGTCGTACACGTAGTCCTGCGCTCTTCTCTTGCCGTCGAGGCGCTCCACTCTTTCGATTTCGAAGCTCACCGCGTCCAGGCAAAGCTCGGTTGCCGCCGGATCGACGCGTTCGACGTCGAGGGTCGCCACGCCGGCCACCGCCTTCTTGGTCACGTCGAGGCGCAGGTCGAGTGCGAGGTGGCGAATACCGAAGGGACGCGGACGCTCGTAAACGCGCGGTGTGCCGGCCAGCGTGAACGGCCGGGGAGCGCCCAGCATCGAGGCCGAACCGCAACGGGTATGAAGGGAAACCATGGGGACTGGAGTCTACTACCAAGCGCCGTTCGCCACTGGAAGTGTGGCAGCTACTCGACTCGGCGCCGGCGGCCGTGGCGATCGAGCAGCACCATGTAGTCGCGCTTGGCAGTAGGAGGAATGCTTCCGTGCTCGATGCTGCGAGCGACGTCTTCGAGCTGTTTGCACATCTGCTCGATCTCGCGAGCGGCTGGCAGCGGCGAGATTCTGGCCATGTTCGAGTAGGCATCGCGGATCGCCAGTGCCCCCGTTCCCTTGAGATGCCCGCGACGCCACAGGTCGAGGTAACTTCGGCCGAGGGCCTCCCCGTCGAAGCGATGATCGAGGGCGAGGTCGATCGCCACACGCACGACGGCGTCCGGCGGAACGCGGCCATCCTCCTCGAGTACGAAGGTCGCTTGCAGATAATTGTAGAAGGGGACCACACGCGGGCCGTAGGGGGCGAACTCGCTGGGCGGGCTGTGGCGATCGAGATGAATCAGGATCCGCTCCACGGCGGGACCTCGGTCGAGCAGGCGCGCGTAGCGGATAGCGTCGGCGATCGCGTCCTTGTAGGCGGCGGCGCGCGTCAGGATGTCCTCGAGCTCGCGGTCGCCGACGTCGCCGGAAACGACGTCGGCATAAAGCGAGTAGACCAGGGCATCCGATTCGGCATCGTCGCCGATGAGCACTTCCTTGAGGAGCCCGCCGTCGGCGCCCCGCTGCGACGCGAGCCTCGCGCGAGCTCCTAGGAGCGCCGGCAGCTTGTAGCCGAGCTGATCGCGCACCGCTCGGAATCGGAAGCGAAGCACGTTGCGGAGGTTGGGCTTCAAGGTGAACGTATCCCAGCGGGCGCCGTCGAGACGCAGCTTCTCCTCGAGCTTGGCCCGGAGCTGCTCGGGGCTTCCCGAAAGAATGTGCACCGAAGCGCCCGTGCGCGCGATCTCGCGCAGCAGGGTGGACGCGCCGGGAACGGTCCGCTTTTGCTCGGGGCGCTCGAACGCGGTGCGCACCAGATCGCGCAGCGTGTCGAACTCCGTTCGTAGGTACGTCTTATCGAGATCCCACCGCGCGACGTAGGGGATCACTCAGGATGCCCAGGCGCGGCGCATGTCCTCGAGGGACGCGACCAGTTCGTGTGCGCCGGACCTCGAAGCGTGCTCGAGAGCCTCGCGCAGATAGCTGAGCGCCTCGCCGGAGCGGTCCCGCTCGTGAGCGACGGTGGCGAGCGCTCGAAGGACCTTCGCCCTGTCGGAACCGGCGGGGCCTGCGATGTCGAGTGCCTCGCGGAGCACGCCATCGGCGTCGGTCAGGTCGCCGTCGATGGTGAGCGCTTCGCCCAGCTTTCGGCTGAAGATCAGAACCGCTCGCATGGGATCGTCGAGCTCGCCCCGGAAGAGCTCGCGGCGTGCGAACTCGAGACCGCGGTGCAGCCACAAGACGGCGCCCGAAGCATCGCCGCGCGCCAGCGCGCGTTCGGCGACCTGCTCGAGCAACAAGAGCGCCTCGAACGAGTCCTGCGCGTGCAGCGTGTGGAGAGCTCGAACCTCGATGGGCAGATTGTTCGTCTCGGCGATGCGTGCTGCCGCGACGTGCAGCTCGCGGCGAACCGTCGCGGGAATCGTGGCGCTGGCGATCTCGCGGAGGAGCGGATGGGTGAATCGCAGGCCCGCTCCGGAGCGCTCGACGATTTGAGTATTCTCCAGCGCCGCGAGGCTCGCCGTCACCCCGTCGAGGCTCGCGCTCGCGGGATGTTGGGGGCCTTCCGACACGAGCGTTTCGACGCTTCGCGGGCCGACGTGGTCCCCCAGGACCGAGAGCGCCTGCAAGACGCGCCGAGTCGTAGGAGCGAGTCGCTCGATGCGGAGCGCCACGAGGTCGGCGACGCGCGCGGGGGGATCGCTGCCGCCTTCGGCGGTGAAGTGCACCAGCTGGTCGAGATAGAGCGGCAGAACGGTGGTGCGGTCCGGCTGCGAGGGGGGCGGCAAGAGCGAAAATCGCTCGCCCACGCCGTAGGACTCGGCGAGCTCTCGAGCTTGGCTACTCGGCAGGCCCGCGATCGTTCGGGCCGAACCGCTCGCCCATCCGGGATCGAAGGCAGGAACGTGCGTGGCGACGATGAGCACCGGGACCAGAGGCGGCTCGCTCAAAGCGTCGGCGATGGCGTTGCGGCTGGCGCCGTCGACGCGATTGAGATCGTCGATGGCGAGGACGACTCGGCTCTTGCGCGCGCGAGCAGCGGCTCGCGCGAGCGCCCAACGCAACGCTTCGGCGGCGGTGTAACGACGCTCGCTCGGGAGCAAAGAGGACGCGACCGAGTCGGCCCGACCGAAGATCTCGATGAGACCACGACGCGCTTCGGCGCTTGCGCCCGTCCAGTCGCGCTCTTCGCCTCCGGTGGGGCCGACCTCGGCGAGGGCGGTCACCGCGCGCCGCGCTGCGTAGTAGCCGACCTCCGCCCACCAGGGATCCGGTCCCGTTTCGACGACGATGTCGCCTGCGCTTTTGGCATGGGCCAAAAACTCGCGCAGCAGCCGCGTTTTGCCGACACCGGCCTCGCCGACGATGCGCACCGCCGTGAGCGAAGAGCGAAGCGACGTCCGGTGATGATCGAGAAAGGCGAGATCGTCTTGCCGCTCGGTGAGCGGAAGAGGCAACTTCGAAACTCGCGACGCGACTAGCGACGGGCGCGGCTCGTCGGCTACCGGCGCGCTGGGGCGCGGCGCGGGGGGTAGACTCAAGCGCGTGCCGCATTCACCACAGAACTTTTGGCCTGCCGGAGCGGATTGCCCGCATGACGGACAAATCATCTGCGGCGCCAGCGAAATACGGTTCTTGGCCTCGAGCTCCAACTGGACGATGCCCAACGCTTCTGCCATCTCGTCAGCTGTCTGCCAGCGATCGCGGGGTTGTTTGGAAAGTGACCTGGCAATGACCCGCGCCAACAGCTCGGGGATGTTGCGTTCGGGAGCGATCTGGCGAGGGTCGGGTGCCGGGATGGACAAGTGCATGAGCACGACCTGCGTCGGCGTGTCGGCTTCGAAGGGGAGCCTTCCGGTCACGAGTTGAAAGAGGATGACCCCCATCGCGTACAAATCGGTACGGGCGTCGATATCGGCTCCGCGCCCCTGCTCCGGGGCCATGTAATCCGGCGTGCCGCAAACGATCCCCGGCGTCGTGATGGCGGCTTGGGGGCGGGGACCTTCGATCATTTTGGCCAGCCCGAAGTCGACGACTTTGACGAAGTCACCGCCCGAGCGCAAAGGCTCGAGGATGATGTTCTCCGGCTTCAGATCGCGGTGAACGATTCCGATGTGATGGGCTTCGGCCAGTGCGGCGAGCGTTTGCCGGAGCACGTCGAGAATGCGGCGAATGGGCAGGGGGCCGTCTTCGTAAGTGACACGTGCGAGGTCGCGCCCGCGGAGAAACTCCATCACCAAATAGAGCTGACCGTCGTCGGTCTTGCCGAAGTCGATCACCGCGACCGAATTGGGATGGTTCAGACGGCTGGCGGCGCGGGCCTCGGTGATGAAGCGGGCCGAAGCGCTCTCGTCGCCGAGCAAGTGCGGATGGATGACCTTCACCGCGACGGTGCGCCCGAGCGTACGCTGCTCGGCGCGGTAGACGCGACCCATCCCGCCGATGCCGACCAAGTCGAGGATGACGTAGCCGCCGGGCAGCGTGCGGTTGAGCAACGGATCGGATGCAGGCGCCGCGCCACTCGTGACCTGCGAAATGGGAAAGCCGCACAGAGGGCAGAACTTGTGCGATTCATCGCATCCGTTGCCGCACTGCGGGCAGGGACGTGTCATCGGCGGGTGCCCAAATTAGCACCACTGCCACGCGCGTTCCCATTGCAGATCGGGCGGCGCGCCAATTTCCACCGTCTTTGCGCTGATTTGCGGTCACTAGCCATATGAGCAGTTTGCGGTAATCTTAGAGAGAGCACATGCAACCAGCCCGCCTCCGGTTGGGTCAGCTTCTCGTCGACGCCCATATCCTATCTGCCGATCAACTGGAGCAGGTGCTGGCGAAGCAGAAATCCGACGGACGCAGGCTCGGGACGCTGCTCGTCGAAAGCGGGCTCGTCAGCGAGACCCAGCTGACGCAGATTTTGAGCCAGCAGCTCAGCGTCCCTTGGGTTTCGCTCTACCACATCGATTTCTCGCGCGAACTGCTCGCGCTCATCCCTCGCGAGATGGCGGAAAAGTATTGCCTCGTGCCCATCTACGCCCGTCCGGTGCGCGGTCAGGGCGACACGCTCTACGTCGCCATGGAAGATCCGATGAACGAAGAGGCGCTGCGCGACTGCACGGTTTCTTCCGGGCTTCCCGCGCGCGCGATGATCGCGGCTCCCACCGATATCATCAAAGCGATCGGGCTTTATTATGGCGGCGCCCCTAGCGGTCCGGCTCCGAAAGCCGTGGCCGTCGCTGCCCCAGAAGAAGCCCCTCTGCCCAAAGAGGCAGCGCCCGCCGACTCTTCACCATCGGCTGCAACCGAGGCCGACCTGCCGGCTCCGCCGTCGGCACCGCCGGCCGCGCCCGCCGAGGCTGCCGCCGCATCGAACGAAGCCGCGCCGGAAACGCCGACCACGCCCGCGTCGGTTCGGCCGGCGCCGGCCGCTCCGGCGAGCGTGCCGCCCGTCCAATCGCAGAACGGGCTCGGTATCGAGCATGGCGCAACGACAGCCGCCGCCGAAGAGCCTCCCATATCCTCGACGCCTCCGACGCTCTCGGTCGCCAGTCACGATGATGCTCCCACCGTTGAATTTCGCGAGATCGAGCGCCCCAAGCGCAAACGCGGGCTCGAGCTGACGTTGCTCGACGGCACCACGATCAAGGTTCCGGTGAATCGCAAGCGACGCCCGGAGCCACCGGGCGAGAGGGCCGCAGGCGAGTTCACCGCGGCCGACGTGCTCGCCGCTCTTCGAGCCGCAGCCCAGGGCGGCGACCCCGGTGAAGTGCTCGGCGACAAGCTGCGCTGGGAGAAGATGGCCGCGGTGATTCTGAGTCTCCTTTTGCGAAAGCACCTGATTCTCGAGAAAGAATTGATCGAGGAGCTTCGCAAGATTTAGGGGTGGGGAGGTAGTAGATGAAGGCCGGGCAGTTGGCGGTGACTATTTTGTTCGTGGGGTGCGGGGGACGCCTGACCGCGTCCGATGTCCCCCAAGACCGCGATGCTGGATCGGTACAACCGCCAGTCCCCGACGCGACCATGACCGGTAAGACGCTTCCCGATGCCGCCGTCGATGCTAACGAGGTCGTCGTTGTCGTGGATGCTGTCGCTCCATGCACGGCGCGCGATGCGGGACCTTACCCCGGGCCAGGTTGTCATAGCCCGGGGGAGAAATGCGGAAGTAACCGCGATTGCTGCAGCATGGTTTGTACCGCTGACTACGGATGCGTTGGATATCCGGGGCTGTGTCCCCTAACGGGTTCCCACTGCTCATCGTCGAGCGAGTGCTGCTCGCGCAATTGCGTAGATGGCATATGTCACCAAGCCTTGGATATCTGCGCCGCGATCGGCGCGCCGTGCGAGCGTGATTCCACGTGCTGCGGCGGGCACTGCGACCCGGGGACGCTTCGCTGCGCTGGCACGCCTGCTTCGTGCCTTCCGGCGGGCGCACCCTGCACGAGCGCGTTGGGTTGCTGCTCAGCGAGGTGCGTGGACTGTATTTGTCAGAATCCCGCAGCTTGCCGCGATCCGGGCGAGACGTGCGGTCCCGATTCCGATTGTTGCAGATCGGCGTGTGTGGACTCGCACTGTACCTGCGTCGTTGATCATGACCCATGTCGCAGTGATTCCGATTGTTGCGGTCGCGCGCGGGGCGCGATCGAGGGCGGCGCGCAGGCGCAGCATGAACATCCGCTCGATGCCGACGCGAAGCTCCATCGGCGGCGGAGCGTCGGGCGCCGCCTGCATCAAGCGAAGATCGCGGAGAACCGCCGATGCGACCTCCGGCATCTCTCCGATGGGGAGGCTGAGCGGATTGGGAACGGGCGACAGCGAAGCCAACAGCGAGACGAGCACCGTTTCGCTCATGCCCTGCCTGATCCATGTGGCTTGGTAGACCATGACGCCGGCCGAGGGGGACGGAGAGCTGTCGCGATCGCTCATCGGCATCACGATGCCAAAAGGCTCTTGAAACAGCGTGGCCCGCCATTCGAGTGGCGAGCGAAGGTCGAACGACTTTCGTCCCACGCGGAGCTCGGGTCCATCGAGGACCACGGGGGCGCCACGCGTATCGGACAGAAAACAGCGATCGAGCGCTTCGCCCTCGAGTCGAAGTAGAATGTCGACGAGCTGGCCGAGCTCACGTGGTCGGAGCTCGAGCGGCGACCCATCCGAAGCGGTCGCATCGAGAACCGCGTCGTCGTCGGAGACCGTCAGCGCGTTGGACAAGAGCGTTCGGTAGGCGGGTCGTTCGTCGGGATCGACACGTGCGGCAAAGTACACGGCGCGATGGGCGTTGGTGATGGCCAAGACCAACCGATCGCGTGCGCGGTTGCCCAGCAGGGTCATGCCGAATGGACGCGTAAGGTCGAGGAGCGAAACGCGATCCAGCTGGTAATGGGGCGGCGACTCGAGAGCGATGCCCGCGCGATCGATGCTGAGTCGGCGGGTCG
>WNGB01012302.1_pt1 | contig 11646 bp, 8 predicted proteins | sample 5400681 | NCBI WGS metagenome assembly WNGB01 (sample SAMN13153367, study PRJNA577476) | soil metagenome | isolation source: 115 cm soil or saprolite under grassland replicate 2 | place: USA:California | collected 2016-06-15 | reverse complement strand
GACTCTCTTCTTGTAGCGCAATCTCTCGGGCAAACTCGCTCTGGCCTTCCGCCAGCGCCCCGGCCGTATAGAGCGCTTTTGCGCGCGCGGCTGGTGGCGAGCACCTTCAGGCCCGGCGCCGCCGCCAGCAGCTCGGACACCAGCGGCGCGGCGTCGATCACCTGCTCGAAGTTGTCCAGCAGCAGCAGCGTCCGCTTCGGGCGCAGGAAGGCCCGCAGGCTTTCTTCGATCGGTTTGCCGGCGACCTCGGGCAGGCCAAGCGTGTGCGCGATCGTCGTGGCGACCAGGTTGGGGTCGAGAACCAGCGCCAGGTTGACGAACCAGACGCCGTCGGGGAACGTGTCGAGCAGCTCGGCGGCGGCCTGGAGCGCCAGGCGGGTCTTGCCGGTGCCGCCGGGGCCGGTCAGCGTCAGCAGGCGCACGTCGTCACGGCGCAGCAGCGCGGTCACTTCCGCGATCTCGCGCTCGCGGCCGATCAGTGCGGTCGGCTGGGCCGGCAGGTTGGTGGGCCGTGCGTCGAGTGTGTGCAGCGGCGGGAACTCGGTCGGCAGGTCGGGGGCGATCAGCTGGAAGATCTGCTCAGGGCGCGTGAGATCCTTCAGGCGCTGTGCGCCCAGGTCGCGCAATGCTACATCGACCGGCAGGTGGTTGCGCACCAGCTCCTGTGTCGCCAGCGAGAGCAATACCTGGCCGCCATGCGCGAGATCGAGCAGGCGCGCCACGCGGCTGAGCGCCAGGCCCATGTACTCGCCGTCGTGGATCTCGGCAGTGCCGGTGTGCAGCGCCATCCGCACGCGCAGCGGCTCGATCGTCTCCCACGGCTCGGCGGCGAGCGCGCGCTGAGCGTCCAGTGTGGCGGCGAGCGCCTGCGGTGCATTCACGAACACCGCGCAGATCGAGTCGCCCACGGTTTTGAACACGGCCCCGCCGCGCACTGTGATCGCGGCGTGCAGAATTGCATTGTGGCGCGCGAGCGCGGACGGCATCACTGCGCGCTGCAATTCCCACAGTTGGGTGCTGCCTTGAATATCAGTGAAGAGGAAGGTGACGGTTCCACTAGGCAAGTGGGCGCCCGCGCTTGGCGCGGCGTGTATCGTGGGTGTGAATTGGGCTGGAACCACGGACTGTGTCGGCGCGGCAAGCCGATCAGCGGCCAGCTCGGCCCGCGCCGCCTGGATAAAGGCGGCGCGCTCCTCGGGCGGCAGGCGCAAGCAACTCGCCAACCGCTCGGCCAACTGGCGCGAGGGCCGGCGCTCGTCGGTCTCGATCTTCTTGATCGTTCCGAGCGCGCAGCCAATCAGGCCAGCCAGGGCGTCCTGCGTCAGATCGAGCCCTTGCGGCGGCGCTTGATCCACAGCCCGAGCGAGATAATCTCGTCCATACGCAGCCCCGCCCCTGTATGCTGGAGAGTTGTCGGTTGTCAGTCGTCAGTTGTCAGTTGTGCCACTGACAACTGACAACTACTACACGTTGACGATCATCCCCTGCGCCTCTAACCAGAAGCGCATCGCCGCAAGCCCGCCCAGCTCGACCAGTGTGAACAGCAGCGCAATAGTCGCCGGCTTGGCCAGCTGAGCCACCCGCGCCACCTTGCCCTCGTAGCCCATGAACAGCGCTGCCAGCAGGACGTTGACGGCGTAGAGCACGCCGGTGATCCCCAGCCAGGCGCTGATCGCAATCGGCCAGAACATCAGCCCGACATTGCCGTACATCGCGGCCAGCACCAGCAGATTGACCAGCAGCGCGCCGCCCAGCTCCAGCCAGGTGCCGATCACGCGCTGATCGGTGTTGGGGTTGCTGCGCAATGAGATGTTAAGGATCAGGAACATCAGCACTGCCATCGTCACGCCCATCCCAATGCCGGTAAGCGTGCGCAGATCGTTGCGCGGTGTATACAGGTGCGGCAGGAACATATCGACCAGCATGGAGTTGACGCCATCCACGCCCATGATCGCCATAAATGCCAGCAGCGTGATCAGGATCGGCCAGGGCGGCAGCTTGGCGGCGCGCCCGCGCCCGAGCGCCAGCAGGTACAGCGTGCTGACCAGGAAACCACCATAGATGCCGGTGTTGCGCGCGCACAGCGGCAGCCGTAGGCCGGCCATATCAACTGTATGCGCCTGCGCACACACACCATGCACCACGGCGAACATCTTCCATTCCAACGGCATACCGGGCCAGGCCAGCAGCCCCAGCAGCAGCGCGGCCGCAAGCCCAATGAAAGCGTAGCGCCAGGGCAGCTCGCGCGCGCCGCGATCCTCGGCGACTTTCAGCTTGCGATCGGCGATCTCGCCGCGCGCCATCGCAATAATGTCTTCGCTGGTGGGGTCGATCATAATTGTGCTCCTGGCGGATTTGAGGTTTGTCTTGGTGTGTTGATGAGCCGTCTATCTCCCCGAAAGTCTTGAGCCTGCCCTTCAACCCTTCGACCCTTCGACAAGCTCAGGGCGGGCAAGCTCAGGGCTGGCAGGCTCAGGATGGACGGCAGCATGGTACGTTACGTTTATATGTTTCTCGTTTTTGGCTCGCCCGGCGGGCGAGCCAAAAACGAGAAACGAACAGAACACCGCAGTTTCTGAGCCAGCCGAATCTTCCACTACTTCAATTGGTCAAGATGCGCCTTGATAAACGTATAATTCATCACGCCAGTCTTGCGCAGGCCAATTGTGCCATCGCTGTTGATGAAGTAGCTGGTCGGCAGATTCTGCGCGCCATAGCGGCCCGCGATGTCGCCGGCCTGGTTGGCAATTAGTGGAAAGCTGATCCGCAGCTCGTCGGCGAAGGGTGCGATCTCCTTCAGCTCCTGGGCTTTATTCACCCCCAGCACCACCACCGAGTCGCCCACCTCGCCCAGCGCCTTTTGCAGATCCGGCATTTCCGATCGACACGGCCCGCACCATGTCGCCCAGAAGTTGACCAGCACCTTTTTGCCGCGCAGTTGGCCTAGCGTATGCGTGCTGCCATCCGGCATGGTGTACTGGAAGTCGGGTGCGGGCTGGCCAACCTGTGGTAGGTCGGCCGGCCCGCTGTCGCCAACGATCTTCGATTCGGGCGCGATCGTGTGGGGGATAGCCCGTCCGACCGGCGGCACCGCGCTTCCACAGGCCGACAGCGCTAGGGCCAGCAATCCCAGAGTCAACATTCGTCGCATCATCATGAGTCCACCAGCAGCCGCTCCAGCTCGTCGGCGCGGATGGGCGCGGCTAGGGTTGGCCCGTCGGCGAGGGCGATGACGGGAATGCTGTGCTTGTACCGCTCGTACAGATCGATGTCGCCCAGGATATTGACCTCGACGATCGCGATCGGGGTTCGCTGTGCCAGCTGTGCAAGCAGATCGGCGGCATCGTCGCACAGGTGGCAGCCTGGCCGGCTGTATAAAAACACCTGACGTGGCGTATCGCGTTTCGATCCCATGCTTTTATTATAGCAGACAGGTGCTGGTTCTGTGGAGAAAGTTGGATGAAGCGTGGATGAGCGGTAAGTAGCCGTGACAAGATGACCAGATGACAAGATGAGGTTAGCAATGTCATCTTGTCATCTGGTCACACTATCACCTGCCGCGCACCCGCGCGAATTTGCGCCGGCCAACCTGAACCACCACCGGCCGCTCGGTGCCGACACTGGTGTCGTATCCCTCTATCTTCTCGCCTTCGACGCGCACACCGCCACCGTCGATCAGCCGACGCGCCTCGCCTTTGCTGCTGGCCAGGCCGGCAGTGACCATGAGATCGACGATGTTCATCGCCGCATCGATCGGGAAATCCGGGATGTCGGCGGGCAACTCGCGGCGCTGGAATTGGCGCTCGAACGCTTCCTGGGCCGCGTCGGCGTCGGCGGGCGTGTGGAACTGACCAACCACATCGTGGGCCAGGCGCTTTTTCCATTCCATCGGGCTGCCGCTGCCGCCGGCCAGCTCGCGCTTCAGCTCGCCGATCGCATCGATCGGTAGATCGGTCAGCACTTCGAAGTACAGCGGCATCACATCATCGCTCACCGACATGACTCGGCCGAACATCTCGGCCGGCGGTGTGACGATATCGATCGTGTTGTTAAACGACTTGCCCATCTTGCGGCCATCGGTGCCGGGGATGAGCGGCACCAGCAGGATATCCTGCGGGGTCATGCCCATCTGCTGCATCAGCTCGCGCCCGGCCAGGTTGTTGAACTTCTGGTCGGTGCCGCCGAACTCGACATCGGAGTTGATCGCCACCGAGTCGTAGCCCTGCAGCATCGGGTACATCAGCTCCAGGATGGTCAGCGAGCCACCGGCCTCGTAGCGCTTGCGAAACGTCTCGTGCGCCAGCATCTGTGCCAGCGTGAAACGGCCAGCCAGATCCAGCGCGCGCTCCAGATCGAAGGTGCCGAACCATTCGCTCTGCCAGCGCACCTCGGTCTTAGCGCGATCGACCATCTTGAAGAACTGCTCCATGTAGGTTGTAGCGTTCTCACGCACCACCTCGCGCGTCAGGCGCGGGCGGGTCTCGTCGAGGCCGCTGGGGTCGCCGATCTGCGCGGTCCAGTCGCCGACAATCAGCACCACCTCGTGGCCGAGATCCTGGAACTTGCGTAGCTTGCGCAGCCCAACCGCGTTGCCGATCGTCATATGCGGGCGGCTGGGGTCGAAACCCTGCTTGAGCCGCAGCTTGCGCCCGCTGGACAGCTTGGCGCGCAGATCCTTTTCGACCAGCACCTCGGCGATGCCGCGTGTCAGTAGCTCATCGATATCGTTTGGCATGGCGTTTGTCCTTCCATGTACTAGCTATGGTACTTTTCTTCTTTTGTAGGTCATTTTTTCGCCCCGAAGGGCGAAAAAATGACCTACAGGGGTAAGAAATCCATAGTTTGCGTAAGTCCTATCTGAAATCGAATGCGGCAGAAGCTCTTTTCACAACACACAAAAAAACGTGGACCAGTGTCCACGCATCCTGACAGATATTCCCTCGCTAATCGTGGAGCACCAGCTGATCACCCCTGGATGGGGCAATAATACTCCACATAATAGACTGCGAGCTGGCGAGATCTCATCACTTTTCCCTTTAACATTGCATGCATAGTAGCATGCGGCAAAGGGTGTGTCAAGCGCGACTTAAGAATGATCATGACTCGTGCGCTATAATGGAACTATGCCACTGCTTATCGATGGCCACAATCTGATCAGCCAGATCCCAGGATTGAGCTTGTCCGACCCCGATGACGAGGGCGATCTGGTGATGTTGCTGCGCCGCTACACAACCGCGCGGCGCGGGCGCAAGGTGGTGGTGGTGTTCGACCATGGCGTGTATGGACACCCGCAGACTCTCGATGGCTACGGTGTGAGCTGCTACTTCGCGCGCTCGCCGCAGGATGCCGATGCCCAGCTGATCAAGCGAATCCGCGCGCTGAAGAAGCCGCACGATTGGACGCTGGTGACATCCGATCGGCAGGTTGTGCGCGCCGCCGAGGATCACGGTGTGCGCGTGATTAGCTCGCATGCATTCGCGCGCCAGCTGACTGCCCCGGCTCGGCCTACGGCGGCTGCGCAGGAGGAGCAACGCGATGTGCGGCTGAGCGAGGCCGAGATCGAGGAGTGGCTACGCCTGTTTGGGGAGTTGCCGGAAGAGTAGCCGTAGGAGACAAGGAGACAAGAGACAGGAGACGAGGTCATGAGAGAGCGTCACCCGTCACTCGTCACTCGCCTGCCCTGAGCGGCGTCGAAGGGTCACTCGTCCCCAGCATTACGGCTTATCGCAGCGCACCATGCGCCGGTTGTTGTCGGAATGATACTCGTAGCTTTTTCCCTGCACCACCAGCGTGATTTTATAGCCGGGCGTGATCACTTGGAGGTAGTTCACGCCTGGCTTGGGGCAGCCCAGGCTGCTGTCGCGCCACTCGATCTCCTCCACCGACACCACCGCGATATCCGCCTCGGCGATCGCCAGCTCGCGCGCCAGTTCCGCCCGCGCCAGCGCGCCCATGCGCGCATCGGGCCCGGCGGGTGCTGCGGCCGGCCTGGTCGAAAGATCGACCGGCTGGCCGTTCTGGCACAACACCATCTGCTCTGCGCTGCGACCGGTATGCACCGGATACTGTACCGATTGGGCCGCGTCGGTGAAGATCAGCAAAAATCCAGGCGTTACTATCTGTGGGTATACCAGCCCATTCTGCGGGCAGCCGAGCGAGCCATCCGGCCACTGCTTGGCGTTGGCGCTCTGGAGCCGCAGGTCGTCTGGGCCGACCTTCAGGTGCAGGGCGAGCTGCCGTTGTGCCGCGCCGACCAGATCCGGCGGCGGCGCGATCGATGTTCCGCCGCCCTGGCCCGGCGTTGGCGATGCGGCCGGGGTCGCGGCCGGCTGCGTGGCCGTCGGGGCGGGCGCTGCGGTGGAGGCTTGCGTCGGCGACGCTGCGGTGGTGGCCTGCGTCGGAGGCGCCGCCGCACTGGTGGGCGCGGCAGCCGGCTCGGCCTGCCCGCAGGCGGCCAGCGCCAAAGCGAAACTTCCGATCAAGAACACTATTTTACGCATATGAAACTCCCTGGTACAATAGCGATTGCAGGTTGTATATTGCAAATTGCATATTGCACATTGTATGTTCCAATCTACAATGTGCAATATGCAATATACAATTCGTTGCGACTCCCTATCAGGACGCCGCTGGGACAGCGAATGTTCCTCCGAAAGTAATATGCTTGACTTTGCGATTGACCTTGGGCGCCGTGCCGGCGCGCTGCTCCGCGATGGACTCGATCGCCAGCGTACGATCGACCTGAAAGGCGCCTTCGATCTGGTCACCGATATGGATCGCGCCAGCGAGGACCTGATTGTGTCGACGATCGCGGCTGAGTTCCCTGACCATGCGATTCTAGCCGAGGAGAGCGGCGCGATTGGCGAGGCCGACCACACCTGGCTGATCGACCCGCTTGATGGCACGAATAATTACGCCCATGGTTTCCCGTACTTCTGCGTCTCGCTGTCGCTCTGGCGTGGACGCACGCCGCTGCTGGGTGTCATCTGTAACCCGATGCTCGACGAACTGTTCAGCGCCAGGGCCGGCGGCGGCGCGTATTGTAACGGACGCTTGATCCGTGTCTCGGATACCGCAACACTTGGCGCGGCGCTGATCTCGACCGGCTTTCCCTACAACTACGCCACCACGCCCGAGAACAATCTGAGCGAGTTCGATCGCATTCAGGCGCGTTGCCAAGGCGTGCGCCGTAGCGGAGCGGCGGCGCTGGACTTGGCCTATGTCGCGATGGGCCGACTCGACGCCCACTGGGAGCTGGGCCTGAAGCCCTGGGATACCGGCGCAGCTGCGCTGCTGGTGCTGGAGGCCGGTGGCCAGCTATCCGATTGGCACGGCGGGCCGTGGCACCCTTGGGCCGACCGGCTGATCGCCTCGAATAGCCGTATTCATGATGAACTGATTCAAGTGTTGAGTTAAAAGTTCAAAGTGCAGAGTTGTCCATCGACGGCACTCACAACTCACAACTCTAGGACTTACGCAAAAGCGGTTGTAGCCTGCCCTTCGACCCTTCGACAAGCTCAGGGCAGGCAAGCTCAGGATGTACGGCAGCATGGTACTTTACTTCTTCATGTATGTCGTTTTTTCGCCCGGAGGGGCGAAAAAACGACATACACAGGGTAAGAAATCCAGGCTCTGCGTAAGTCCTAAATTCTTAACTCTTATCTCTTAACTGGTAAAGTATGGCATACTATATCGAAGATCAGATCGATGGCCTAGTATTTGGTGAGCGCCGGCCGACGATCAACGAATATTTTCTCTCTTCCTACAGCATGGCCGTGTACGACGGCTGCGAGTTCGGCTGCCCCTACTGCGATGGCTGGGCCTATCGCACGCGGCCGTTCAACGAGACGGTACGCATCGCGACCGACCTGCCGACCTACGCCGCCGAGGAGATCGCTTCGATCGACCGCGGTGACCTGATCGGTATCACCGCGCTGACCGACCCGTACCAGCCGGTCGAGGCGATCTACCGCTTGACGCGCCAGCTGCTGCGCGTGCTGGCCGACCGTGGCCAACCCTGCCTGATCCTGACCAAGAGCCATACGGTGCTCGAAGATCTGGTGCTGCTCCAGCGAATCAACGAGCAGAGCCTGGCGGTGGTGATGTTCACACTGCTGACCACTGATCCATTTCTTTCCAACAAGCTGGAGGACAAGGCATCAGCGCCCGCGCTGCGGCTGGATGCAATCGCACAGCTCAAACGTGCCGGTATTCCGGTGGGGGTGGCGTATATGCCGGTGATACCGTATATTACCGACACCGACTATATGCTAAATACCACAATCCGCGCGATCGCCGAGTCGGGCGCCGATTTTATGGTCTGGGATTATTTGCATATCCCGAGCGACCGCCACCGCGCGCGAATCGGCGACATGCTTATGCGCGTCGGCAGCTACCCGCCCGGCTACTATCGCGACCTCTATCGCGGCCCCACCGGCCCCACGCCGCTGCCCGACCCAGCCTACCGCGCCGAGCGTGACCGCGAGCTGCTGGCGCGCTGCGACGCGCTGAATCTGCCCGTGCGCGCGCCGCACAGCCTGTATGCCGGCAAGCTCAATCCGCGTAACGAGGCCACGCTGCTGCTTCGGCACACCGCCTATCGCGATGCCGTCCAAGGGCGCACGCACATGGCCGCGCTCGGGCAGGAGCTATCCGACCTGATCTACCGCGGCCAGGCCACCGACGCGCGACTGCGTGAGAGCCCGCTGTACCCGACGCTGCGCGAGATTCTTGGAAGAGACGGTGAGCAAAAATTAGCGATCGGCGGTTAGCCGTTGGGGATCGGGGCGCTGCCCCCGATTCTATCGCACTGGCATTCGCTGAACTTCAATGGTTATCATTGTAGGGACGCGATATATCGCGTCCCTACAATGAATTTCTTTGACAACAATGCATCACCGCAATGCGACCCTCACCTGATAGAGAGTGGTCTTCGATCAAAAGCACTTCTATGGTAGACCAGAGCACCACGCCGCGCCCTACTACAGCGCGCCTCCTGCCCCTGATCTTCCCGATCTTCGCCGCCGCCGGCCTACTGATCGCGCTGCTGCTCTACCGCCAGACCTTCCGCGAGGCAACCATCGATCTCTCGATCGGCCGAGCGGCTGCCGAGCAGCGCGCGCTGGAGTTCCTGGCCAACCAGGGCGTGGTGGCTGGTGAGCGCTGGCGCAGCTCCAGCTTTCAGACCGACACTACCGCGCAGGATTATCTCATCGCCTCAGCCGGCCTGGCCGAGCTGGACGCGCTCGCAAAGCAAGATCTCAAATTCGCTAACTGGCATGTGCGCCTGCTCACGCCGCTCGACCCCGAGGAGTGGAGCGTGGATGTGTCGAGCCGCACTGGGCGCATTTTGAGCTACCAGCACGTGATCAAAGAAGAGGCGCCCGGCGCGACGATTCCGATCACCCAAGCCAAGCAGCTGGCGCTCCAGGCGCTGGCCGCGCGGCCTGGCGGCGGGCCGGCGCCTGGCGATCTGCGTCTGCTGGCTGGCCGGGTCACACGCCAGCCTAACCGCACCGATCAGGCGTTCACCTGGGAACGGCCGTCCCTCCAGCGCGGCGATGCAACCTATCGCTATACCGTCACTATTATTGGCGATCAGGTCGGGCGGATCGACGAGTACTACAACATCCCTGAGAGCTGGCGCAGGCTGGCGCGCTGGCACTTTCGCCGCGGCACGCTGCTGAACACGATCGGCTGGACTGCTACCTACGCGCTGATGGCCGGCCTCGGGCTGGCCTGGCTGTGGGCGGCGGGCCGACGCTGGCTGCGGCTGCGCTTTGCGCTGACACTGCTGGCCGCGATCGGGATGGTGGGGTTAGCAACCCTGCTGAACAGCATACCACTGTTGCTTGCCAGCCTACCGACCGACATCAGTGTGCCGGCCTTCCTGGCCGATCAGCTGGGCGCGTATGCCGGCACTGCTTTGATACTCGGCGCAACCGTGATCGTGGCTGGGATGGCCGGCGAGGCGTTGGTGTGGACGGCTGGGGGATTGGGAGACAAGGAGACAAGGAGGCAAGGAGACAAGGAGATGAGGCAATCTACGCCAGTCTCCTTGTCTCCCCTTCTCCCTGTCTCCTTGTCTCGGGCGCTCACGCTACGCGGCCTGGCGAGCGCGCCGATCGCGCGCAGCCTGCTGATTGGCCTGTGCGTCGGCGTGGCACAGCTGGGCTATATCACGCTGTTCTACTGGATCGGCCAGCGCTGGTTCGGCGTATGGGCGCCGGTCGACCCAAACTACGATGACGCGCTCTCGACGCCGCTGCCCTGGCTATATGCGATCGCACTGGGCCTGCTGCCGGCGGTCGGCGAGGAGCTGGTCTTTCGCCTCGGCGGGATATCGCTGATCCAGCGCGTTACCGGCATGCCGCGCCTGGCGGTGCTGACCACGGCGGTGATCTGGGCGTCGCTGCACACCACCTACGCGCAGCAGCCGTTCTTCATCCGCCTGATCGAGCTGACGCTCGTCGGGATTGTGTTTGGCGCGCTGTTCCTGCGCTACGGCGTGCTGAGCTCGATGGCGGCGCACTATACCTACAACGCCGCGCTGATGGTTCCGCTGCTGGCCCAGGGCTCGTGGGCTACGCGCGCCGGAGCGGTAGTGGCTGTCGGCGGTGCGGCGCTGCTGCTGCTGCCGGCCGCGATACGCTGGCGGCGCGGCCTGCCGCTCGAAGGCGCGGAGGTGTTGGCGGCCCCGCTGCCACAAGAAGTGCTAATACCGCCACACTTGGCACCCGATCTCCAGCTGGAGCGAGCTTCAATAAGTAAAATAAAGGCCGCGCAAGAATCAACTTCACATGTTCCCCTAAACTCGTGGCGTTCTTGGCGCTGGCTGCCGATGCTCGCAGTCGTTGGGCTGGCGGTATGGCTGCTAGCGCTTTGGCTGCTGCCCCAGCCGCCGCTGCTCGATCGCACGCTGACGCGCGCCGATGCGCTCGCGCGTGGTACCGACGCAGCGCACGACCTGGGGCTTTCGATCACCGGCCTGTACGGCGCGGCCTACCCCGACACCGCGCTCCTGGATCTCGACGCCGAATATCTGCGCGATCACCCCGGCGCGCGCCCGATCGACCAAACCATCGCCGCCGATCGGGCGCGCGCATCCTGGCGGGTGCGCTTCAGCCAGTGGGATCGCGACGACGCGCTATCGATCTGGCTTGGCGCGCGCGGCGAGCTGATCGCGTTCGATCGCAGCTTGCCCGAAGATGCACCTGGGGCAGCTATCTCGCAGGCGCGCGCACGGCAGCTGGCGACTGGGCTGCTCGAACGGCAGCGGTTCGACCTAGCCGGCGCGGCGCTGGCCGAGTCGAGCACGATCACCCGCACCAACCGCGTCGACCATCGCTTTGTCTGGCAGAGCGAGCGGATTGTGGGTGAGGCGGCCCACCCGCGCGTGCTGGTGGTGGTGCAGGGCGATCAGGTGGCCACGCTGTCGCCGTATCTCTATACGCCGCCGGAGTACCGCCGTGAGCGCGATCGCACCACGATCATCAGTATGCTGCAGCGCGACACACTGCCGCTGCTGCCGGATTTTGCCGCGCTGCTGCTGATCGGCGCCGGCCTGCTGCTGGCCACTCGCCGCCCGCCGCCGCTGCGGCTGATCATCGCCGCCGGCATGGCCGGCGCGGGGGTGACGCTGCTCGG